>Ga0208980_10000026_pt1 | contig 64396 bp, 116 predicted proteins | sample WetSurMetagenome_3_FD_187993 | JGI IMG/M metagenome (GOLD analysis project Ga0208980, IMG submission 187993) | Wetland microbial communities from Twitchell Island in the Sacramento Delta, sample from surface sediment Aug2011 Site A1 Bulk (version 2) | ecosystem: Environmental > Aquatic >...
CATGGGTGGTCCCGGTTCAGGCAGAAAGGCAGGTTATTCCGCGCGTTCTAAAAAGGACATGAAAGAACTTGTCAAGATGCGCATTCGCAAGGCACCGTCAAAACTCATGCACTATTCGGGTAGTGTTATGCCCCCTTCACAAAAAGGGAGGAGTTGATCATGGGTGGACCCGGTTCAGGACGCAAACCATCTGGTTATGCGCACCCTGTCGAAATCTCAAAAGTCAACGGCGTGATCAAAAAGATAGGTGCATCTCATCACACTCCCAAGGCATTAACACGCGCCAAAATGCATGGGCGTTCAACCAAAAACTTTGGGTTGAAAAACGCTGGCGGAGTAAAGATGTCAAAGAAAGGTATTGCATACAGGGTCGCATTTTAGGAGATTGTCATGTTAATTGCAACAACAACAACCCCAATGACAGTATCAGAGTGTAAAGACATTCTGAATCTGTCTGGCACAACCTATGATAATTTCTTCTCTGCAAATCTATACTCGGTTGCAAAATACGTGAACGATTGGTCAAACAACGGACTTGCATATAAGTGGGACCCGACACTTTCAGGATATACGCAATTGCAGTCTTCAGGAAGTGCAACCTCATCGAGTGCAATCCTCATGCCATGGTTAGTTGAAGGTTCGGTGGTTGTCTTCTCATCTGCGCAGGCAAAACGATACACTGAAGACCACGACTATGAGGTAAACTACGAACTTGGCACTTTGTGTTATCTTACAGGTTCAACCTATGGCACTTCAACAGGCGGGTATGCATTGATACACTATGAATTCATTTACCCAAGAGGCGGAGCGAAAACCGTTGTTGCAAAACTCTTAAAACAGTCGTATGATTACGACCCAAGAATAACGTCGGAATCCGTTGGTGGATTATCGCGTTCTTATTCAGGAGATATGCCTGCCGAGTATGTAAGACTCTTAAAGCCTTATCGAAAGGCGCGGTTCAGGTGATTATCATTCCACTTAAACCCGGAAAGGCAAACATCGGGAAAAATATCAAGGAGTTGATGCGATCAGGACGACCAAAAAAAGAGGCAGTCGCGATTGCATTAAGTAAGGCAAAAGGAAAACAACGCAGGTGATTATCATTCTTAACGACACACTCATAAAATGGTCAAAAAACACATTACTGGTGCGACCGTTTTTGGGATTTGACGAATTCGCATCCCCTTCGTGGGCATCATCAACGGCTGAAGTGTCATACCCATCACTAATTAATAACACCGCGCGCATGATACGCGATCAAAAAGGCGTATTGGTGACTTCTCCCACGCAGATATATCTTGCAGGAAGTCCGACGATTCGGATGGAGGACAAGATTACGCTCCCAGATGGAAGTCAACCACTTATTCAATCGATACAGTATAACGATGATTTTGATGGGAATCCTTGTTACATTGTAATTTTCACGTAGGAGGAGTCATGACCGACAGGGATGAAATCGAAAATTTTGAAAAGGAACACAACTGCTCGCAAGGTGCAACGTTGGCGGTAATTTGTGAAAAACTGGAACGCATTGAAGGCGCAATTATCAAAATCGAAAAGAAACAAGACGCATATATAAGTAAACTCAATGAGATTGCAGTTAACGATGCGAAATACCCCCCCGCAGATCAGATGAGTGTAATGGTAAGAACACTTGAACGCCACAACACCTATTTCACGATCTTCGGTGCGGCACTCGTTTCTGCGTGGGGATTGTTAATTGTCATTATCAGTAAACTTTGGAGTTAACCTATGGGCCGTTGGTATCCAGATCATCTTGAAATCACAATTTCGGGAATCGATGATGCGAAGGCATTACTGACAAAATGGTTGGCATCTACACCACAGTTGGTTAAAGATGCAGTGCATGATGAAATGGTTGATCTCATGAAAGAATCTCAAAAAGAATGTCCTTATGATTATACCAACGATCACACAAAAGACCCAAACGTTCCATATCACCTGCGCGACACTGCGTTGGTCACACAATGGAGCGAACCTGATGATTATCGCATCATAACCACCGGTTCTTATGACACTCCATATGCCGTTTACGTTCATGAAATCCTTGAATATCATCACTTGCCACCAACAAAGGCAAAATTCTTGGAGGATGTTGTTAACCGCAGAGAAAACGAGTGGTTGGGGAACATCATGGAACGCGTCGGGGATTTCTACAAAGAGGCACGACCACTATCACAGATGCAAGGAGGCAGATTCGTATGACTTGGATACAGGATATTGCATGGACGTTAAATCAATCGACACTCAGCGTTGGATTCTCATCTACTTCAACCAGTGCGCGCACAATCTACCTGCAAGGCAGACCGTCAACCTCTGGTTCGTTCATAGTGTTATATCCTTATGCCGGTAGAGTTCCCGAATGGACACACGACAGAAAACGCACTGCACGCCCACGATTGAACGTGTTGGTCGTATCGACCGCAAGTGATGGAGGTTATCAGAAATCTCTTGATGTGATCACATGTCTGGACAAAATCGAAAACACCAAACTTGCACCATCTTCGGTGTTCTATCGATCTATTGATGCATTGCAAGAACCCGAATGGTTAGGTAAAGATGAAAACGGAAATGGAAATTTCGTTATTAATTTCCAAGTAATTTATTAAGATAAAGGGAGGAAAACATGGCAGCTTCAGCGGCTAGAGGAAGTTTTGGTGCGTTGTTCGCAGTAAGTACCGTGGCAACATCTGCGGGCACGTTGGTGGCGATAGGTGAAATTACGACACTTACCCCACCGACATACACTGCAAACACGATCGACGTAACCAATCAAAACACCACAGAGTATTTCAAAGAGTATGTTGTAGGCGTGCGTGACGGTGGTTCATTATCATTCACTGCGAACTATATCAGTTCATCAAGTGGGCATACTGATAAGATACCCAACGCGTTCTACAACGGATCAAAACTTGGGTGGAAGATTACACTCGCAGGTGCGTCGTCAATGAACATCTGGTACGGGTATGGATACATCACTTCATATCAGATGCAGAGCCCGCCTGATGGTGCAGTCACATTCGCATGTTCGATGAAGATTACCGGGAAACCCGTGGGTCCCGCGGATTCAACGTGAGGTAAATAAATGGCAGCTTCAGCGGCTAGAGGAAGTTTCGGTGCGTTGTTCTATGTTGGGTCAACAGTCTATGCCTCAACCTTATACGCAACAACAACCGCAACATGGACGGCAGTAGGGGAAGTCCTGACCGTATCAGCGCCGTCATATACGGCAAACGTCATTGATCTGACAAATCAGAACACCACAGAATATTTCAAGGAATCACTTGTCGGTGTTCGTGATCCCGGGTCATTGACCGTAACATGCAACTATCTATCAACATCAGTCGCGCACATGTCGATTCCCAACTTCTATTTCTACAACGGATACAAGTTGGCGTGGGGATTGAACTTGTCGGGAACATCGTCAATGAACACGTTTGGTGGGTTTGGATATATCACAAACTATCAAGTCACCAGTCCACCCGATGGTGCAGTTGGATTCACCTGCACAATCAAAATCACAGGAAAACCCGTGGGTCCAGTTAGTGGTTCGTCATTCTGTTAAAGAAGGTGTATCATGTATTCCACCCTTCTTTTTTTAGATAGACCGCGTCATTTAAGATATGACATTCAGGCGGTTGTTGATCTCGATCAACTTTTACCAGAGGGGTTTAAAACAATCTTCAAGATGAGTGCAAACATGGACTCATTAAAAATTATATTCTGGGCAGGATTAAAACACGAAAACAAGGATTTGACCTTTGATGAGGTTAAGGGATATATAACTCATGCAATTGAGCAAGGAACTACAATAGAAAAACTACTTGAAATGTTCACACGCACAATTTGGGATCAGGGGTGGTTATCAAAATCGCAGGAAAAAAGTGTTAACCCGATTGATATTGAATCATTAATCTTACAGATGGAAGAAACAAACTATAAATTATTACATCTAACCCCAAAGGATTTCTATGCGCTCACACCGCAGGAATTCATTAAATTAGTTGAGTTTTGGAACGAACATGACAATAGAAACACCGCGTTAATCTGCGCGACAATTTGCAATGCGATGGGCGCGACAAAAACTGGTAATATTCAGTTTACGGTTGAGGATTTCTTACCAAAGACAAAATCAAAATCGCAGACCCCGGAACAGATGAAAAATATTTTGATGGGAGCGTTTGGATAATGGCGACTGAACAAGAGATCGGGACATTGGTTACAAAATTTGTTGCAGATTTAACTTCATTACAACAAGGTGTGGCTGAATATGACAAGGAAATGGATAAAGCTGCGGCATCTACTGCAAAAACAACAACTGCAACAGATCAAGCTAAAAAATCAACGGGATCATTAAATACAGAAATGGTAAATCTTGCGGCGTCATTATACAACGCACAGTTTATATACAATATTACCACGCAGGAACTACAAAAATATATCGATAAAACGGTTGAAGCTTACGACGCCGTATGGGCATTTCATCGTATGACAGGGATATCGGTAGAACAATCAGGACGATGGAAAGAAGCTCTTGAACCAATTGGATTGAGTCTGGATAGTTTAACAATGAGTTATCGATTGTTCTCCAATCAGATGCAATCTGCGCAAACGGGAACGGGGCAAGCCGCGGACGCATTTAGAGAATTGCATGTTAATCTTAAAGACGCAAACGGGCAGTTTAAAGACAGTAACACCTTGATGATTGAAACAATCTCCGCGTTAGAGAAACTACCAGATGGTCAACAGAAAAACGCACTTGCAATGGACATATTTGGTAGGAGTTATATGAACATCAACAAACTTTTAGAACATGGTGTTGACGTTCAAAAAATGTTAAATGAGGCAAACTCTGATGGATATTCAGACAAAAACTTACAGGCAGTTAAAGATTATGAAACGGCAACCAACAAATTAAACTCTACAATCGACACTCTTTATCGTAACGTAGGCGAAAAACTTTTACCGGTATTTACTAACCTTACAAATTTTATTACCAATTCGTTTATACCTTCTATGACAAACGCGTTAGACCCCCTCTTTAAACACATTGAGTATTATGGATACATGTGGAAAGAGATAGGTCAGGGGAAAACCATAAAGGACATGTTCTCATTTGATGAATACTTCACGCAACAAAAAATTAATACGGCAAGTGAGAAACAACAAACCTCTGAAACCCCGACTACACCAAAAAAGACAACTTGGGCAGATTATACTACCTCACCCACTGGTTCCGCGGGCAGTTCGCCACCAGATGATTTTCTTTTATCAAAAGGTGAAGTTGGGATACGAGCTGCTGGTAAAGAGATTAATCCTGCAACAGGGAAACCATGGCTTACCCAAGAGGAGGTTACAAAATATATACTTGCATATCACAAAATCATGGAAGGACGCGTTGCCACTGATATGGAGGAATTACAAATACTGCAAAACATATTAAATCAACAGAAACGCGATAATGAAGATTACGCGCAGACCAAAAAAGATATTGATAATAAGGTTGCAGAAACCACGATCGATGTTGCACGAACTCAAAACAAAACACTTATAAAAGAATGGGATGGTGTTGCGAAGGCAATCGCGGCAAATCCTGCAAACGCAAAAATCATAATAACAACAGAGTATGGTTCAGGAGGAGGAGGCACGACAACGCCAACCTCAAACACAGTATGGAACGGGCCCGTTCCCGCAGGAGAACCCGCAGGAGGGTGGGCGGCATCTACGGATTATCAATTATGGATGGCTTCCGCATACGCTTCTAATACTGTTACGTATCAACAGGCGATTGAGGCGTGGGCACGTGGGGAATGGTTACCAAACGTGGTATCAGTTTTCAAACACAAGGCATTGGGTGGACCCGTTACTGCGGGAATGCCATATGTCGTTGGCGAATCGGGCCCAGAAATATTCGCGCCTGATACCAATGGAACAATCTTACCTAACATGTCAACTGGTGGTACTGCGAACATCTACGTTGAGCTTGACGGTGATATAATCGCGCAGAAAATAGCTGCACCTTTGGTCAGTGAAATCAGAGTGAGGACGGGAATAAGATGAGTAACCTGAATTTGTTGATTGGGGGTGCGCAATATTATCCTGTAATGAATACGTTACAGATTAACAATTCTTTGGGTACGCGAGGTGTTGCGCAGTTTCAGGTATGGGACCCGGGTTCCACAATGTCATTTTCAATCGGTGAAAACATACAGATTATTAATAGTTCAACTCCTATAACTACAACCACATATTATCCCCCGGCATATTCAAGCACTTATGTTAAAGCAACGACTGAACTAGCAACATTTGAAGCCTATAATGGGGTAGACCCTTCAAAATCATTGGTTGGACTTGGTGGGGGTGTTAGCTGGTGTTCGACATTAGCTAGTAATATTAATCAAAGATTTCACATAGATTTGGGTAGTGCGATTGTAATCAATCAACTCTGTTATGAAAACCGACATGCAACGGGTGGGCAAACCGATCAGGGTGTGAAAAATTTTACTGTATGGGGGAGTAATACTGCCGCATCATTCGCTGATTTGGACTATACCCATGACGCGAATTGGACGCAGATAACTACAGATTCAACACGCTTTGAACCCCATATGGCTATTGACCAACCCGATCCAAGATATATTCTACTCAATAACACAACCGCATATCGGTATTATTGCCTGAAATTTGCGGATACGTGGCTTACTGTATCCTCGGCATATATGAGCATACGTAGATTAAGCTTCCAATATGCCCCAAGGTATATTTGGTCAGGTGTTATCCAGAAAATGAATAAAAAACTCCCTGCCGATAATGGCATTATGCACAAAATCACCGGAGTAACTTGGGATTATGCGGTTGATAAACGGCGGGTCGTTGCGGGATATAATGTTGCCGCGCCAACATCTACATCCTACATGGGAATGGCAGGATGGTCATCTCAATTATCTGCCGATGTTGTCATTCTGGATATGATAAATAATGTTTTATATAGTGAAGGAATCTATCCCGGCGTGATATCATCAGGGGCAACACTTAATAGCGCAGTCTATAATTATATTAAACCCTCACAAATCCTTGATAAATTAGCCGATTTATCAGGGTATATATGGCAAATTAATCCAAATAAAACACTGGATTTCAAACCATATGATTTCATGACATTCCCTTTCACCTTGGGTTCATCAGATATGATTAAGGAATCTGTTACCCTTGAAACTGGAAGCCCTCAATACCGCAATACTCAAATTATTGTGGGGGGGTTACAACTTACTTCATCCACACAAAGCGAATATCAATATGGGGATGGTAAAAAACAAGCCTTTGTTATCCCCTATCAGGTGATGAAAGCCCCGGATATCTACGTGGTTGCGGGAGCTCCGGCAACAAGTTCCCAACAGACCGTAGGGATTCAAGGGATTGATACAACTGCTCAATGGTATTGGTCAAAATACTCAAATATAATCAGTCAAATCACAAGTGGAACTGCATTATCTACAGCACAACAACTACATATTAATTATACAGGGGGATTTCCTTGTATAGCGCGCGCGGATGATTTCGCATCACAAGCCACATTACGGGCGATTGAAGGCGGATCGGGTATTGTTGAAGATGTTATCCTTGAAAATTCATTTACTTTATACCCAGATAATATCACTTTAGCATCACAAATGTTATCAAAATATTCCACTGATAATGACACAATGCGATTTAAAACATATAATACCAATCTCACTGCCGGAACAATTCTAATCGTAGACGCAACGCAATTTGGATATACATCAGAACAATTTTTGGTCAAGGACGTTTCCATCACCGAAGAAGATGCCTCATATTTAAAAAGTGATGTAACCTGCATATCTGGGTATGATATGGGGGGATGGAGTAAATTCTTCAGTAATATATTGTTAAATTCCATTGAAAAAGATATTTGGGAAGGGGCTGTAACCGGGGATTATATATCCGTATCAAACTCTGTTGGTGAAGGTGAGGCGTGGGGAGAAACAGTTGCGCAATCAACATTTGCATGTCCTATCCCAACATCGGTCACATCTTCAGATGCCGCATATCACAACTACCCAACATCTTCAAATGAAGTATGGAGTACAAATGTTGTGGGATATCCGTGTTAGGAGGTAAAAATGTATAGTTGGTTTGAGAATATTTTAATTGAAGTGCGTAATGAAAAAGGGATTATTGTTGATACAACTCAACATAGTAACAAGGTTATGAATGGTGGGTTAAACTGGATTGCAGATTCGTTGAGAAGTACTGCATTCACTCCGAAAATCACCTATCTCGCGATAGGGGGTACAAGTTCGGCGATTTCAAGCACACAAACTGCATTATCCACGGAGACTTTTAGAAAACTGGTTACCAATCAAACAAGCGGTGCGGTAGGTGTATGCAACACGATAACCTATATCGCACCATCCGAGGCACTTGGAACAATCGCAGAACTGGGTTGGTTCGCGGGAACCTCTGCCACCGCAGTTGCAGGCTCTGGTTGTATGATTTCGCGATATCTTTACGCACACACAAAAACCGCACTGGAAAGTATCACCGTGACACGAACAGACACATTCACCGCAACGTGAGGTAAAAACAATGACCGTTTACGTAAAAACCGCATGGAGTACATCAACCGCACCCGGGATATCCGCAGGTAATCTCAACAATCTTGAAACACAATATGATTGTTTTGTATCTTCATATTCAACAAACACACCATTACCCGATTCGACAACACCAACAACAGGCACATCTTCCTATTGGTCGCAGGGTGATCACGTTCATCAAGTCCCGATGTTGTTCTGGAAAACAACAGTATCAGACACGTTGATATTGAGTACAGATTCCTCGGGGAGTTACGATACTGCTGGTGCGTGGGTTGCAGTGCGTTCGTTCACTATCCCACCACAGGTTGTTATAGGTAGTTCGTTCCGATTCAAAGTAGATATCGGTGCCTATTCAAGCGCGGTTGATTACTCGTTTTACAGGGGAAAGATCGGTGGTTCGTTTGCATCGACAGAAACATACGCGTGGGATCGGTCAACCGACTGGTTAACCGGTACTTTTGATGTGACATACAACGGACCCAACGTGGCGGCGGGATATTACGGGCAAGCGATACTTTATGTGTATAATGTCGCGGGTCAGGGTGCGTGTTGTTATCGCAATTTCAGAATGTATGGTGACACAACCGCGGGTGTACCATCATTGTGGGGGTAAAATATGACAGTTTACGCAAAAACTACATGGGTGGCATCAACGGCACCCGGGATTAGTGCGACTGCACTTAATAATCTTGAAACGCAATACGATGACGCAATGACGCAATATTCAACATATGTCCCGATTGCCGCATCAACAACACCAACAGTAGGTTCGACAACACATTGGGCGCGCGGGGATCACGTTCATAATATCCCAAACCTATTCCAAAAAACGACTGCATCCAACACACTTCGATTAAGTAACGATACAGAAATTGTTGTCGCGTCAACTGCGGGAGCCGTGGAGAAAACACTACTCATACCACCGCATATAGTATTGGGTAGTTCGATACGCGTGAAATTTGAAGGGTATAGTACGAGTGATGGGACGGTGAGTTTCAGCGGTGCGGTAGTTTCAACAGGTGTTCAAATGACTGCAACGGCAACCTATTCGACATACTCATATGACTTGACCTATGTGGCATTCGGTACGATAAATCTTAATCTAATGAGTCCGTTTAATACATGGTACACGCACATAAGAAACTTCAGAGTTTACGCAGAAACAACCCCCGCGTTCCCCGCAACCTCATGGGCATAATCTTTATTAATATGCGCGATCAACACTAATATACCATCGAATCACTCCCGATGGCATCAACTCCGGACAATCCCCAGATCAAGGGATGCCGTATCTCAACGGCATGTCCTCTTTTTTATTTTTTCTTGTTTTTTCTTATTTTTCCTCATAACGTTTATTAATGTGTTACACATAACAGTAATACATGAAGTTTAAATGTGAAGATACCCCTCACACCGTGAGGTTGACTGCGCGCGAACAAAACATCGTTCGGGTGTTGATGGAATCAGAGGGTCAGACCTTCAGCGAAATTGTAAGGAACGCAATTGTGAAATATGGCAGTCAAAAAAAGGTGAGGACTGATAAAGATGGCAACATTGTGTAAATCCTTTCAATCCTCACCAGAAAGAAAGGAAGGTGGTTGGGTTGCATATAATACCAAAGGAGAAGAAGTGCCTGCGGGACCATGGAGCGAGAATTTAAAAGGGTGGTGTAGGTATATATCACCAAAGATTGGTGAAGGTTGTCCTTACAAGAACGATGAAAAGGTAGAATGCCCGATCAAGTGATTGTGTGTACAATCTGCGGAGATTTCGCGATCGCATCATGGAATCAGTTTGGCATGAAGATAGGAACATGTCACAGGCACGCAGAACTTCTTACCAGTAAAGATGACCTGCGATCTATCACTCGTTTTTTTAACGGAACATCACCATGGAACTGGGAAGGCAAATGGTATCTTCCTAAATTCTATCAGTGATTTTTCAGACAATAAAGTATATATCCTTACACGTTGATTATGAATTGTAATACAGTGAAGTGAATGACAATGAACGTCAAAGATTTGGAGTATGAGGTTGACAGGAAAGGTGAATTAAAAATGGTAACAAAAGAAGAACACAAAAAAATAGTGGAAAGAGATCAGAAAGAATATTCAGATCATCTAAAAAAACTCGGAATAACAACAGATTATTACTTTGATCATAATGGTAATTTTATTAAAGTTTATTATTAACCCCTTTTTCTATTATCGGATAGATGCCGGTTCATAACCGGAAAAGGGAATCCCTTGAAAGGAAAGGGAAATAAGGAAAGGTGAAAAAAAATGGTAAAAATAACAGAATTTAATACCGGCGATCGATTCAAGGATTATAATTTAGCTGATAAGTACATTAATGAATATGGCGGAGAAATTATCGGTTTCCCCGATTGTGTTATTGTAGTAATTGAAGATTAATCCCTTTTTCTATTATCGGATAGAACTGAGCTCATAACTCAAAAAGGGAATCCCTTGAAAGGAAAGGGAAATAAGGAAAGGTGAATTAAAAATGAACTGCAAGATTCTTGAAGAAATGGAAAAGGATATTGATCACTTTCACATAAACAAAATTTTGGCCGGTAAAGGTTTAGAAGATGATCCCGAATGGGTGCAGAAATTTGAACAAATCATCGATAAATATGAACATGTCGATGACCTTGCAAAAGAGGATTTCGATGACTATTAAGAGAATCCCACGCATTGACGCTCCCGCGTTAAAACAGGAGATATGCCCGCAGTGTAAACAGAAATCTCTTGTCGATGTTTACGAGGTGTTTGGGTTACCCTCAAATGTATGGAAGATGTGCGGAAGATGTGGATATCAAGAGGAAGTATGAACAAATATTTTACTTGGCAAGAGGCATCTGCAAAGATGGGAAGACGTATCAGGACAAAGGTTTACTTTGCCGATGTGCCTGCTGGAACTGAAGGTGTTGTCTGCAATTGGTATCCAATGGGCGATCGCAGAAAACAAGAGGCAGGAGTTGAAATCAACTGGCGCAGGTGGATTGGTGACTCCTTAAAGGATGGATTCTCAAAGGATGAATATCAGGACTATCTTGAAGAAATCTGAAGAATAAACTATATATACTTTTGAGTTCTACATATTACTTGTAATACGAAAACAGGAGTGAGAAACAACATGCCAATCGTTTGGAACTACAACGGGAAACGCGATGAGAAATACATCGGTGCGGTTCTCGCAACCCGTGAGCGGAATTACTATGATGATAGTGATTTCTATGCGGTCGTCTGGGATGAGGAAGACCAGTGCGTCAAACAAGTTGAGTATGCGACCACGCGATTTGGAGGCGGTGGAGTTGCGTGTGTTGATGCAACTCCTGAAGTCATTGAGAAGGCAAAAAAGTTCTATGCCCCAATCCTTGCGAAAGGACTGATACGGGACAGTCAGAACGATTACGAAAAACGTGTCAAAGAGTTCAAAGAGTTTCATACCGGCACTGTCGTTCGTGTTAAACGCACTATCAAGAGTCGCAAACAAGGTCTAATCCCAGAGGGATATACGGGAGTTCTTGTCTGGCAGGGTGCAGGATACGCATATCACGACCCACCACGATATGGGGTTAAGAATGTCGAAACCGGGCAATGTGTGTTCGTGAGCGGGCGCGACCTTGAATATGCGGGTCCCGAGCCCACACCAGAGGACATACCATTACCACTGACTGATGCAGATTACGATCGCATCTTTGAGAAGGTCACCGAGGCATACAAGAATGTCAGTACCTACTACCTCGGACGCACGTATGCCGCCTTGAACCCGCGCGGCAATGTGGTGATGTAAATGGACTGTCCTAACTGTGGCGCAATCGAACATTCGGTGTGCAACAACAAATCTCAAAGATTTTTGGGAAAAAGACAGTCACTTATCAGTATGACATATACCTGTCTAAAATGTGGGATGAGATTTAAGGATTGTTCAAAAGAACCGCATCAGTTCTTTATACGGAGGAGTAACAAATGACAGAAACCCCAAACATTCACGCATTGAGAATCGCAGCTAAACAGAAAGAAAAAGAACTTTTTGACCTGCGCAGACAGATTGAGGACAACAAACGCACAATTCATGGAAAGATTATCATTGACCCCCCCAACCAGTATAACTGCAAGACCTGTCATAACGAGTCCTGCATCTTTCATCCAAGATTCTTCAGACAAAAAGAGTTTGTCGCACCGATTCGTGCGTTCACTGTCTTATACGGGTGTTTGAGCTGGTTGCCAGAAAAAAGTATAAATACTCATGAGTCAATGACTAATTGTAATACAGGAGTGAAAAAAGATGAATTATAAAGTCAGTAAATTCCAAGGCGGATTCAAAGGCGCGGTCTATACCTGCGTGGTCTGCGGTAAAAAGACGCGGGAGACTGGCGATGGCGAATCTTCCTGCAACCTTTGTAAAAAATGTTATTACGAAGGTGGGCTGGAGAACGAACACAGCGATAATGATGGGGAACATGTCATAGGACTTAACCCAGACGGTTCGTTCGTGTTAGGAAAACACCCAGACTGCCCAATCTGCAAGGCAGGACTATGAGCGCGTGTGATAACTGTCCTCCCGGGGACTATTGTAAAAACTGTGAATGTCGAAAGTGCAAACACAAAAAGGATTGCGCAGGACTACACGAATGCATCTATGAGGTGAAGAAATGAACGCACGCGAATCTGCCGCACTTGATAACTACATCACCGGGCACTGGGGAGAAGACCAGTTCTCTGGTGAGGCAGATTATGAGGAGTTCGTTGATGAGGTCTGCGGCAAGTGTCCGGACTACATTCAAAAACACTGCCCATCGAATACAGGAGAAAATGTGGTCTGCCTATATATCCTTGACGCACTTGATAAGTCTGATACCAGACTACAAGAAAACAACTACCCAGAAATCTGCATGTGTTGTGATGAAGATCACAAGACCTGCACCAAAGACCCATCTGAATGTGAGTCTGACCAGTGGGAAGAATATGCACGCGAACAGTTTGAGGGTGTGAGGGAACGATGATACAGAACCACAAACCAAAATGTAAGACCTGTGAGTATAACACTCACTGCGGAACACCAGATGTGTGTGATGCGGGCGAAATACCTCTTGAATATGAGGATGTAAAAGACGAACCGGCGCACATCTATTGCCCAGAGGATGAGATACCTTATGACTGAAATGAACGGAAAAATCACTGCAATCGACTACACCAAAAAGACGGTGACGTTGAAGGATGAACTGGGTGCAATTCACATCTATCAATGGGAAACCACCCCACAGGATGAGTACTTCAAGAAACAACTTGTCGGATACTATCAGACCATCAAGTATGATCCTGATACTTACAAGATTCAGGGTGCGCATTACTGGAAAGAAGGTAAAGACGTAATGGCGAAACTAAATGAAAATAAGCCAACCTTCATGCCACGCAAACCAAGGGTTACCGTTGGGTTCACGATCGCGATCGCACAATACGAGAACATCAAGGTGGAAGTTGAAGGAAAGGACATTGCCGAGGTTAAGACCCTACTTGGAGAAGCTCTTGACTCACTTGCACCGAACCATGAACCGACAAAAGACCTGATACAGAGATTCAAAGGAAGATTATTATGAAATACTACTGTGGATTAAAAACTGAAATCTGTGGGAAGAAGGGGCCCAACCCCTGTCAGTTCTCTGATGAGAATTGCCCCAGAGAAATGGTTGATAGAAGATACGTTCTATCGGTAAGGAATCTTGATTGCAAATCGACTGGCAAGAAAATCTTTGAAAGTCTATACGAGGCAAAAGAATGAAACTTGGAATGATTGAAGTATCTGGCATCAAGCGCGTTGTTGAAGACCACAAAGTTGTTTGGGAACGATATCCCAACAGGTGGGTCAAATACGTGAAAGGTATCGCGCGCACTGGTATGAGTGAAATTGAAATGACCGAATACCTTGATGATAAAGTCTGCGCGCATCTGCGTAATGGGACATTACGAAAAGGGTATCGTGTGTGGGTTCACAATGAAACCATTAATGTGGAGAAGGTACGATGAAGTGCAAAAACTGTATCTATCAAGAGGTGTGTTTTCCTTTATTGAAGTTCATGCACGAAACGTTCAACTCCACATGCCTGCAAGGTAGAAAAATACCGGTAAAAAAAGAGGTAGTTGATGCCGAAACCCCCCCAGTCGAAAACATCTGATAATATCAGAAACATCGTAAAAACCCTTTTTAAGAAACGAAAGAAGGGTGATAGTATCACGTTGGAGGCGATGATTACAAAAGTTCGTGGGGTTAAAAAGACCTATCATATCTCAGCGAATCGTATGGCGAATATCATTAAGTGTATTGACGGTATAGAGCCCGATAGAAAGGGCGGATGGAGGAAAATATAAATGCCTAAAGGCGTCTATGAACGAACCCCTGCACACAGGAGAAAACTATCAGAACTCGCACTTAAAAGTGGGTTCGCACAAAAGAACACAGAAAAAGACAAGATTGACAAAATGGTCACAACCAAGTTCATGAAAGTCCTGCAAGACAAAAAACCACAAACACCACAGAATCGTACCAAAACCCCGTATGAATACAAAAAGAGTCGGCGCGCGGCAATCTTTGAAAAACTCAAAGAGGTAATCGGTGCAATGAAACCGGGAGATACCTTTGATACCCTATCGATGTGCAAAAGATTGGGCAAAGTGCGCGGGCATGAAGTCGATCGCACAAAACTCCGTGTATTCCTGCGCGAATTCCCGGTCAAATATCATCACAAATCAAACGATTCATACTATGAGGTCATAGAGGATGCGCAGTAATCCTTTTTACTCATCTATCTGTTGGGTAAGGTTCGGAATGCATGGCAGAACTAAATGTTGGTCATGCCCAAAAGAACCTGACTGTAATAATCATTACAACGAAACGACAGGGGAATGGACGTATCCTAAAGAGATAATATCGAAACCATACTGCGCGCCGTATAAGATAAATTTCAAAATGCCTGACTGGTTGAAGGAGATTTAACAATGCGCGTCACAACCTTTTTCCTGTGAAAGAACACACTATTATTTCCTCATTTTGGAGTGATTTTTATGAGATATAAGTGCCACACCTGCCACATGATAATCGAACTTGAATCAAAAATAGAATGCCCAAACTGCGGCGAAACACACTTGCAACCAATGTGCGAGCTTGATCATATCTGCAATTGTCCTGAAGAAGTGACCAGTGGAATCCTCTTTTGCTCAAAATGTAAACAACCAATGTGTCCTTGCGGGTCCCATGATGTTGTGCAAATATCAAGAGTTACGGGATATTTGAGTGATGTTGGGGGTTGGAACAAGGCAAAACTCGCAGAATTAAAAGACAGATCGCGATACAATATCAGCGATTATCAATAAGAATCTTCATGAATCTCCATAAGAAGTCAAGGTGTTCAGTCGGAGAAAGGGGCGTGTTGGCGTTGACGGAAACTTAAAAAGTATATCCTGTCAAAATTCCCTTAAAAAATTCCTGAATAAAAAAGATATAAAAAAATGTCCTGTTGTAAGCTTGGAATTAATACTATATAAAACCACAACTATCAGTCGTTAGTAATAATTATTTAAAGGTATCAGTGATAGGTTGAGAGTTCCATCAGCAATGAAGGGGGGGGTGTTCATGTCGAATGACCATTATTTCCCCTGAAGATTTATATGCAATAAGAGTTCACAGTAATACTAATGACGGACAACGGTTGTTCTTTTTGTAAACTTGGTGGTCAGTTCTACCAAGGTGGAGTTGAGTATAAAGATATCAGGGTTGACGGGCATTTCTGTTCCCCAACGTGTTTTAAAAAATGGGTCAACTGGAAGGTTGCACTCATTGAGTTTCAGTTAAAAACTGCGGGGTCAACATGACCAATTATGTGTTCACCTGCCCAACCTGTGGTGAACGAAAAGACATGTCAAACTTCAAAAGTGATATGTTATACTCACAATGGAAATGCCTGCAATGCAAACAGACCGCATCGATCTATGATAATGTGAGGCGGGAATAATGTTATTCAAAAGATATCATGTATTCCCCATGTGGATGGGAATCAAACAATACACGCGCAGGTTCAGCGAATTTCATCCAAAGGTGGGGTCAACCTACAAATGCAGGCACGATTACACCGCATTTTCATTCGGCACTATCAAAATCCTTGATGTATATCGTCAACCACTGGGCATGATGACAGAGAAAGATGCGTATCAGGAAGGCGGATACACTCTTGACCAGTATAAGAAGACACTTGAAATGATTACGAAAAAACCTTGGGATCCCGAGGCAGGGGTGTGGGTGATTAAATTTCAGTTCGTTCCATCAGATGTTCTTGATCCCAACGGAGGCACTCATGATTTTGATGAGTATCGAAAACTATATTACCAACATCTAAAAGAGGTATCTTGAATGACTCGGTGTAAAGAATTCTACAACAAATGGGAAGAATGCGGTGATGATTGGTGCGAGAAGGCAGCCAGCTCTGTGTCAGAGATTAACGCATATCTCGGTATCATAGGAGAACTTGAAAAAGATGGTATCCCAAGAGAGTTCGCATTTGCGAATTTCAAAGAGGGTGCCGCGCGACCTATCTATCGTTCTCGTAAAGAGGGTGTGCGCACAAAGGCGATTGAGGCGGTCAAAGAACGATTAAAGAAACGTGTGACTCTGAATGATGGCAACAAAGATATGCCGTTTGAAACAAAATTGACGCATTCCGAAGTGCAGTCGATAGTAAACGAGATCGAACGCGCGCCACATAAAGAGGAGATGAAGAAACGCGGCGAGTTCTATGCCGATGACAAGACTCAACTATTCTGCGCAGATTTCCTAAAGGATTATCAAAAACTTGAACCGGAAAGTGTGGACTGTATCATCACCGACCCACCATATGTCAAAGAATGGTTGGACAATTACAGTGCGTTCGCACTTGCCGCAGAATATGTCTTAAAACCCGGGGGATTCCTGATATCATATGTCGGTCACATTCACCTTGACAGAATCCTATCGGACATGACTTCAGACTTGGAGTATTTCTGGATTGCGTGTTTACTGCATAAAGGCACTACATCCGCGGTTCATTCACGATCTGTACAATGTGGTATGAAACCCATCTTAATCATGAACAAACCACCAAGGGCGCAACCTAAAAGGTATTTTGGTGATGTGATTCAAGGAAGCGGCAAAGAGAAATCAAAACACGAATGGCAACAGGGTGAAGAAGAATTGCGACAACTCATTGAACCGTTCACTGATCCCGGTGATATCATCCTTGACCCATTCATGGGCAGTGGCACAGTCATATCTATGGCAAAGAAGATGAACCGACGCGCGATTGGATTTGATATCCTGCAAGAGAACGTGGACACGGTCAAAGGCAGGTTGTCATGAACTCTGGATACAACTTTGACCCGAAACGCAGAGATAACCCCGAAGTTGTTTGGGCAAGAGAACAAAAGTGTATTGATATTCTCAATCAATACCTGACAAAAGACAAGATAATCCATCATCCTTTATCAGAGTGGGACAGACCGGTTGATGGTAGGTTCAGAGATTGTTTCATCGAACTGGAAGAAAAAGAACGCGGGGTTATTAAGAATGATAATTACATGTTCAAAAGAGGACTATCTGCATTAAGTCGCAAGGTCATTGAATCTTCAGACCCAGATCATGTCATCTATATCATCTATGGATATGACAATGATAATCTCCTGTATGGATACGCGCACACGTATGGCAAATTCAAAAAAGATGGTGTGCGTGAGAACTATGGTGACCGCAAGGACGATTATGTGTATCTGAAGAAAGAGAAGTCCGGGCCCCTCCTGACCTCGCAGAAACTTGCCGAACGCGTGAAATTCCTTGGCAGTGGCACACAGTTAACATTACCATTATGACCGATACGAACCCAAATCACGTTACCTGCCCGCAGAAACGCAGAACTGGTGGGAGAAGAAAGAACCTGTCGAAATGGCGATCGCACAAACTCTGGAAGGATTTGGTTGAGGCACACGCGCACGCGCCCGATGCAGAGTGTGTTTACTGCCTCAAACATCACAACGAACTGCGCAAAAACAAATTCGTTTACCTCACTATCAATCATAAAAGCCGAAGACTCTATGAAAGTGAGGAACTTCACTCAACATGGAATCCAGAGCTTATGGAAATCTGTTGCACCGTATGTAACAGGCAGATTGAGAAGGGCAGAATCCCATGTCCTGTGTGTCATAATGTGTATATTTCGGTGTTCGATGCGGACAGGATGTGCAGGAAATGTTTTTATGATGCGAACCCAAAACTTAAAGAGATACACGATCATAGGATGGAACTGATTAAAATCTCACAAAAGAACGCGAAGGATGCCGCAAAGAAAAAAGAGAAAGAACGACTCAAACCATTAATTGAGGCGAAAAAGGCAAAAGACAAGGCATTTCGCGCGACACTCAAAAAGGGAGCCAAAAGTAAAGGAATTGGTAAAGTCAAATGAGATTACTGCGCGTGTTTGAAAATGACGAGTGGGTAAAAGTGGTCGAGTTGGCAAAACTCAATCGCGAACATCACCCAAACGAGGCGGTAGAAATCCTGCGCAGGAACAACAGAATAGAGGTATGGCATGAGTAATTGGGTATCAATGCCTGTTTACAGGTTGCAACGCATATTAAGAATCCTTCAGGCAATTCCTGAAAAGACCGATGAGATCAACGCAGAAATTATTAATCTGTTGACGATCTTGGACGAGGAATAATCATGACAGGACAAGAGTTTTTCTTTGCGTATTGCACCGCGATATTCATATTCCTGATAGGCAGTTTCTTTTATTTCTGTTGGGCGCAAATGAAACAAGGTGAGTATGAGTGATCGATGCAATTGCGGCGATATTCGGTGCGTTAGGGTCAACACTGAATATGACCTTATCCCCTAAAAATCAGATATATGGGTTGGTCTGTTGGTTGATTGCAGATATCATTATCATTGCCTTCCTGTGGGGTATTAGCTGGTGGTTAGTAGGATTGAACTGTTATTACATCTTCACATGTTGTTATGGGATATATCATAGAAACAATTTAATAATCAATAACAACAATACTACTTCACAAACTCTTTTAAAGAATTTAAAGAAGTGGTAAATATGAGAGGGAATCCAGTTTTAGACCCAAAACCTTCTGGTAAGGCGCATGATTTTTCATGGCGAAAGATTCAGGCAATCGCACCAACCCCAGTAAGACCATCATCATGGAAGAATCCTATGGCAAAACTCACCTGCCCGCGCGATCAGGATAAACGCGGCACGTGTGTTGGTCAAAGTACCGCCTATTGTTTTGACATTCGATATATGATGTTAACGCAGGACATACCAGAGGATGCAGACAAGGCAATGTTCAAGAAAGATGTGGTTGACTCAATCGGGACCCGTCATGATGAAATGTACCCAACATCTGCAAGTGCAGAGATGTTCTATCAGATGAGTCGATATCTTGGGAACGTCACCTATCCAGAAGGAAGTGAAACGCGGTTCAGCGCGCGCAGTTGGATAAAGAACGGGATGAACCTTGAATCACAATGGCATACTGATAAAGAAGGTAACTGCGTTTGGATGTATCCACCCGGTGTGCGTTCGCAGGCAAATGGAGGTATCACACCAGATCAAGCCAAACAGTTCGCATCTATGCACGTTGCCGAAGGATGGGCTATGGTTGGTGACGAATACGGTAACGCGACCTTTGATGAAGTATGTGACGCGATCTATGCAAAAGGATTCGTTCTTGGTGCAATTCCTGTCTATGAGAACTATTCTACAATGCAAGGTGGCGATGGATCGTTCCCAGAACCAAGCGGAGATATCGCTGGATATCACGCGTTATGTTTTTATGGGTATGACACAGATACCTTATATCTCCTGCACTCATGGGGGGATTACTGCGGGAGATTCGGGTCAACGTCAAAACACTATTTCAATAACACCATTCAGGAAAGCTCATATCTCGTTGTCCTTGACGCAAACGAAACCAAGATCGCGCACGAAATCTACAAGTCAATGGAGATAATCGTGACTGATACACAGAAAAATCCACTTGCGGCAGATATCAAAGTCAACGGAGTGTTGATTGGCAAGTCACCACAACGCATTGCCGTTGATTCCACAAAGACGTATGAGATTGAAATATCAATGAATGGTTATGTGACTCAAAAAAAGTATTCGGATGGGAGCGGGGGGACGATTTACGTCACGCTCGACAATACGCCTAAAACCTTCTGGGAAAAAATAATTGAATTCATCATGAAATTACTTGGGATGAAGTAACATGGATGAAAAAACGGGTAATTAACATAATCTCCGATGATTCCTGAAAAGGATGAGGAAAGTTGCAACTTTCAAGAGGTAAAATATGGATGAACTAATAACTCTGATATTGTATGCAATCTATATCGCGATCGCATACGGGCTTATCGGATTCGTTGGCGGCTGGCTTAAAAGTGGCGAGGCGTTTGATTTCCGAAGGCTGGCATCCACGATTATCTATTCGATATTCGTTGGGTTTATGGGAGTTTATACCGGTATTCTCAATTTTGAGAACATAAACTTCCTGCAATTTGATCAACTCTTTGCATCTTATGTCACGATCTTACTCGTTATTAATAAAGTCATTGACGGTGTTTGGGCGTGGTATAAACAGATGCACGCATCAAAAAAGGCGGGTTCTGTACCAGTCGATTTCTCAATTACACCCTCCCCATCAAAAGTGGGAGAACTTGTTACCTTTACTGATGTGACCGTGGATAAAACCATTTACCTATGGGATTTCGGTGATGGTGCATTGAGTAACGACAAACTTACTACCACGCATACGTATAAGAAGGCAGGCACATTCAAAGTTGGTGCAATTGCCAGCTTTAATGGTGCGCCGGGTGCGTTGTATAAAGAAATTGTCATCACTGGTGAAACACCGCCGCCTACACCAACCCCTGTGAAAGGGTATTGGGAACAACTCTGGGCAGCCATTGTTGACATTATCAATGCCATTTTTGGCAAATAAACCTCTCTTTTTTCGCCCTCTTTCTTGATGATCGTCATGAGGAGATACCAACTCCAAGAGGGCAAACCCGAAAACTATATATTCTCCTGCGTTAATTAGTAATTGTAATACAGGAGTGAGTGAAATGAAGAAAAAACTGTATAAAACCATCCAGTTAAAATCTGGGCTCAACTTGCCGAAAGGCGCATATGTTGATGTTGAACCACATCCCGATCACGAACGGTTAGCGATTGTGACGTATGAAGGTCAACCGCATATTCTTCGGTATTCCTCGGTGATCAAACATCCCAGTGTCAAGACTCTTGAAAAATGGGAAGATGAAGGACACTGCAAGACACCGGCAGGAAAATTCACAGAACCGGACGGTCATGATGATGAAGGATTCCCCAGCTGGTTATTAATCCTCGGATACATTTGAGGTGAACAAAAATGGCATCAATTCAACCGCGAGATGGGGGAGGATACTACTATCCAGAATGTCCTCATGCAGACAATGAGGATGTTTACATCAGGAATTGTAAATGCAAGGCACTTTCAAATCACACTGGCGCCGCATCAGGAGTTTATTGGTGTGGAGTTGCACAGGATTTTGATCGATGCCCGTTTGATAGGGAGGTTTGAAAATGACAAGAGTTGAAATGTCACGATGGGGCGGCGGGGTTCACGAAGGTTTAACCTATCCCGAATGTCCTTACATGAGGAATTACAATGAGGAATATCATGACGGTATATGCACTGCGCCGTGTGATGAGGGGTATTGTGGTTACTGGTGTGGGACCCGTCAATACGCGGGTGATAACGAATGCCCGTTTGATAAGGAGTAAAGAGGTGAAAAACTACGAAACAAGAAATCAAAATGCCCGGCGGTAAGCTGCCACAGTATCCAGACTGTAAGAATGCAGAAATCGATCGCGATCACTATTGGCAGGAAACCGTTGATGGTGTGACGCACGAAATACCGATGGTCAGGTGCAAACTGATGAGCAAAGGATATCAACGCGTGAATCAACGCGTGAAACCAGAGTTGTGCATCTCGGTCAACGAACGTGATGCATGTCCTAATCCAGACGCACGCGACCAATCAATCTAACCTTTTTTCAAGACAGAAACTATATATACTTACGAGTCTTACATATTGATTGTAATACAGGAGTGAGTGAAAATGGCATACTACCTTACCAGAAATTGCGAGGTTGGAACGTGGGTGGATTTACTCTGCCTTGAATGTGGGAACAACCCGCGGGGATATTACGGGCGAATACCGGTTCGATGCCGCAAGTGCGGTGGACTGTTGGTGAATAAGAAAAAGGAGTTGAACATAAAATGATAACTGCAATAGGAATCCCGGGCGATATCGTGTTAATCCCCGATATCGGAACTGCGAACCCATATGAGGTTCGGGCGCATCTGTTGATTGCGAACTACAATGCACTTGATATCACGAAACACACACTGCCGCATGTCTTTGGAGTTGCAACATGAACGATTTTGTGAAGGAACACATCTTCTTTGTCGGGATACCAAATCACTTCAAGGTTAACGACAAGAAATACGTTGAGGTAACGAACGCACAGGAACAAAAAAAGGAGTGGGATGAGAAATGACAGGATACGGGATATTCAAAGAGGCGACCCTTGAAGGGTATGTCGGTGAGTATTTCCCAGTGAATCTGCGCACAAAACCAGATTTTAATGGGAATAAATTACTCTTAAAAGTCACACCAAAACCCCCGTGGAAAGGTATAACCGCAGGTGTGTTTGACGCACTAAAAGACAAATATGATCTCGTTGGTGTAATTATCACCGACTTCGGGACATTAGAGGCAACCTTTGTTGAGAAGGACAAACCTTGGGAGAAAAAATGACCGAAATTAAAGAAGTTGACGATGAGTGCAACATCTTCTATGATGACGGTACTATGAAAACCTGTTCGTATCGTCCGACCATGACATTTCAGGACTGCGAGCCGGGATATGGTGCGCATGGATATTGCCCGAAATATGATTACTATCATAAGGATGGAAAATGATAACCAAATTTATCAAGTATGAGGATATCGACCCGAAGTTGACAGGTTCAAACTGGAACGTCATCTGGACAAAGAAGGTTGAGATTATCAACGATGAGGTATATTCCGATGTGCCAAAGGATCATTGGTTCTCAAAAGTTGTTGAGAGGCACGGGCAGTTTACGACCCTTGGGTTTTATACGAACCCTGCGTATCCAAACGAGTTGATTCGGGTTGCAGGACTCGCACCAGATTTACAGGTAATCTTGTTTACCAAAAAGGAGTGAAAATGACAACATGGAAATGCACCGCGTGTGAATACCCTTGCATGATTCATCGTGACTCGGTGTTCAAACCAACGTGTGGGTGTATCTACTCGTTGGACTTAAAGGCGAATGGAGTTAAGACCGCAGACTGGAAAAAAGTGGAGGAGTGAAATGACAACAATCTATCGGGGAATTATTGAGTCCTTCAGCGGGAGCTGGGGCAGTGGGATTGCCACGTTAAGGATTTCAGGAAAATCGATACCGTGTGATAACGGTCAGACCGTCCGCGCACTGCAAGAGTGTTTCGGTAACGCAATTGGTGAAGGTCATACTGTCAATCAGAAAGGGTTTGTCGGGCAGGATATCATTTATGTCTATGATGATATGGGATTGGTTCTGGGCGGGTTCGTGCCAACTGATGAATATACTGGTGAGATACCAGAGATTGGCGGGAGCTTGGATACAGAATGAACTACCTGCGATTATCATTTTTGGGGCAGTCGGTCTATACAGAGTGGTGTAACAGTCCTGATTATGAGGACTGCACGAATTATACCTGCGAAGGACACTGCAAACACCTCGTAAGAAAACACGAAGGGAAAAGTATATATTCTGATGAGTAGATGACTAATTGTAATACAGGAGTGAGAAAAAACCATGTACCAACCAGATAACCAAGATTGGGATGCGTTCATTGCGTGGGCGTTATCCACAGAACAAAAAGAGTTTGAGGCACAGGTAAAAGACTATGAGCGAGAACACAAAAACCACTAAAAAAACACCATGCGATACTCGCAGGTGCCGGCAGGAAGGAACTATCAAACACGGTATGTTCAATTTCTGTCAAAAACACTGGGAGGAATTCGTAATCGGGTATCCTATTGAAACGAAAGGCGCAAAAACAAGTCCAAGAGGTGGAAAATAATGCAGGAACAACTAACAAAAGACAGTCCCGAAATGTCGAAACTCAAAGGCGACTTATCAGGATATATCGGTACAGAACAGTATTGGAAGGGTGCGTTCACTCTTGACTATACTGATGGTGTGAAAGGACTCATTGAGTTGGCAAACTGTTACTGGTTGATCACTGACCTGTCAATTGTCAGTAAGATGAAGTTCAAGAACGTGCCGTTTCAGGTGTGGACATTGACTGTAAAAGAAGATCATACCGCAGTCCTGAAGATGCAGGAAGATACGGGCGAGCCTGTTAAGTATCGACAGGAGTATGGATACACTGATTTCCCAGTTGGTGCGTTCAATCTCTATGCGATTGATGGGGTTCTATTATTACCATCGGAGTACTAACATGAAAACAAAATACTACTGCGAAACGTGTTTAAGTGAAGATCACAAAATAAAACACAAAGGATGTAAGTTGAAAATGAACGGGCGTTCAGGAGTCGATCACGGTTTCCCATCAACCTGTGTGATTGGTGGAGATTGCAGGTGGCGTGTCACAGGAGAAACCCCATGAAACAAATCTATGAATGTGATCATTGTTACGCGCCGTGTCAAATGACGGTTGACTGCGGGAGGATGATCGACAAGAAATTCAAATCTTTGGTTGATGAAGAAACCTTAAATCGGTGCCTTCTTTATCCAACAGAAAAGGCAAACTTCAAAAGGGTGAAATAAATGAAACAAAAATATACCTGTAAAAACTGCAAACCCGATGAGCCATGTCATATTATCATTCACACTGATAATGAAACAACGACCAATGATCTGATAGGTTCGGCAGCTAAAAAACAATGTGTGGTATTGAGTAATGATCAGACTGCAAACTTCAAGAGGGTATCATGACCGAATACTGTAAATGCGTAATCGTTCCAAAAAAGAACTTCGATGGCAAATATTCCACAACAGTAAAATACTGGTTACCAGATATCTATATCATCCCGTTCATGGAGAAGAATGAATGGAAAGACCTGCCTGTGTATAAAGGCAGTTATCATCAGCGATTAGAACGCCAATTCGCGATCAGGAACGACCTATGAAAAAGATACGACCATTAGGTAATCAAACACCGTGGGGGTGGGGCATAGAGCCCGTCCACGGTTGTAACCTGCGGTGCGGGCATTGTTCAACACGACTCTATGAACCGGGCGTGCGATCATATATGACAAAAGAAACGTGGATAAACGCGTTCAACATTATCAAAGAAGTATCGCCAATGTGCAGAATTGATCTATGTGTTGCAGGTGAACCAACACTGCACCCAGACCTGCCGGAGTTCCTGAAGATCGCGCGTGAAATCAGTCCGATGAGTCAAATACAGATCACGACAAACGGCACACAACTCGCAAGTGGGGCAGTCACGCATAAACAACTCCTATCCGCTGGTGCCAACATCATTTACGTTGACATGTATAATCCAAAGGAACTGCACATAAAACTGGCTGAGGAGTCGGGGTACCCTTTCTATGAGTATTATAAAAGTGACAATCGCGACAAGTTAAGCCCGTGGGTATATCATGGCGATCCCAACCTGAAAATGATAGTGTTGCAGGAACAACCCGACAACTGGCCCAAATCCAGATACCGCGCAGGACTCCTTGGCACATGGTATAATCACCTTGACTGGGAGGCGGCGGCAAAGTATGGATTGAAACCTGTTACGCAACCAATCACGCGCAGGTGCAATCAACCATTCTGTTACGTACCGGTACACCAGTCAGGGAATTACCTGTTATGTTGTCAGGACAACTGGGGAGAAACCGCAGGACTCTTGGGCAATGTCAGTGAAGGTGTTGAAGGGTTCAAAAAATACTGGTTCGGGAAAAAGATGCAGACTATCCGAAGACGATTAAGAAACAAGGATAGGGCAGGCACGACCTATTGTTCCAGATGTTGTATAACGTTCTCACGATGCGATCTGAAATACTGGTCAGATGAACTGGTGAACGTTTATTACGATGGAAACGAAACTAAACCATTAGGTGACAGTGATGAAATGCACGCTTGACGGGTTTGTTGAAGATTTACCGCCCGCAGATAAAGAGATCGACAGTGCCGAATATTGGCAGGATATGCCAGAGTTTGTGCAGGAGAACAAGGAAGGATACAAATCTTTTATTGTTCACTTTGAAACCAAAGAGGCATGGGAACAATTCCAGAGAACAAAAAGATTGGAGTTTAAAGGAACAATCACTGATAAAACAAAATATTGTTGGCAACCAGAACACGAAATCCAGAATCTTGCAGAATGGGTTTACGCGTGTGAGGATAAGGAAAACCCTTAACCCGCCCCAGATATCCGATGTATATCGTATCGAAGGGGCGTTGGGAGTCAAGGTTAACCGGTAAGGCGTGTGACAAGATAAACGTGCCGTATTATATGGTCATCAATGAAAACGAGTATGATCAATACGCAAAGGTCATGGATGAAAAGAAAATCCTTGTAATGCCGCAGAAATACTATGATGAATATGACACGTTTGACAATCTTGGGAGTTCAAAGGCAAAGGGGCCCGGTGCCGCGCGCAATTTCTGTTGGGATCATTCAATAGGACTCGGTGCGAAACGTCACTGGGTATTCGATGATAATATCGGTGACTGGTATTGGTTCAATAGGAACAAACGGATACGCGTTGCAGATGGGGCAATGTTCAGCTTAATGGAAAACTGGGTAGAACGGTTTACGAACGTGGCGATCGCGGGACCCAATTACAGGTTCTTTGTAGTGCCAACGCAAATCTATCCACATTTCATCACTAACACGCGCATATATTCCATGTTATTAATCAGGAACGATCTGCCCTTCAGGTGGAGAGGCAGGTATAATGAAGATACGGATTTATCATTACGAGTCCTGAAATCTGGGTTATGCACAGTGCAGTTCAACGCGTTTCTTGGTGACAAGGCGTGGACGCAAACGGTGAAAGGCGGGAACTCTGCGCAGTTTTACGATAAAGATGTAATCGGTGCGTGGGATGGAGGAACATACCCAAAATCAAAGATGCAGGTTGACATGCACCCAGATGTATCAAAGATAGTGTATCGATTTCAGCGATGCCATCACTTGGTAGATTATTCCTCATTTGTCAAGAAAAACAAACTGGAATATGTACAAGGAATCGAAATCCCGCAAGGAACAAACAACCACGGGGTAATATTAAAGAAAGTTGGTGATTAACATGAACGAAAAAGATGAAAGTGAAAAAGACGAAAGTCCATTCAGCGCAAAGTCAACAAAACAAAGGGATTTAGAGGGGAATATCATCCCAGATAAAAAAGAATTGACCCTATGGGAGCAATTGGAATGGGATACCTATAATCACATCAAAGAGAAAATAGGCAATCTCCTTGAAGCCAATGGGTATCACTTGATATACAAAGAAAAAGAAATCCTCAATAGGTTATTGAGTTTGAAAGCTACTACCACCGATGCAGATATAATCATCTATCATGACAACGTGGTTGATGTTGCAATATCCTGTAAAACAAGCGGTCGCGATAGGACTGATGGGTTGGTACATGCAAAGAGTAGAATTGAATCGTTGCACCCGCAGGTTCTATTTGTCTGGTCGACATGTGATAACGGCATTCTTTATCAGAACGGGCATTCGGAATTTAGACCGAGTGTTAAAACATATCGACAGGTTAAGGAAAATGCAATTCAGGTATATTCATTCAATCCAGAAACGCCGTTTGATCATGTGAACGTTCACTCACACACAAAATTGATTGGTGCAATTAAGAAACATTTGTGTTTAAAGGAAGAAAATAAATGTTTGGCGGTCTAAAATGAACTATCTATGCACAAACTGTTATCGCAATTGTCTGATACAGATCACTTCAAACCCAGACGAAAAGAATAATCTCCTAAAACATCCAAAGAAATGTATCTGCAAAGAGAAGTATCAACGCGCTAACTTTCACGCGGTAGGTGAACCATGACACAATTTGTTAAAGGCGAATGGGATTATCTCAATTATATTGCTCTTGCGATTCTTGTGATCGCGGTGATCACAATCTGGGTTGTGAAAGGGATGCCAGTTCTTTCAATTTACGTTCCGGGAGTTGGGCGGTTACCATGACGGCATCGTTCACATTAGGTAAGGTAACAATAAAGCAAATATCTAATAAAGAATGGAACGAGATGCAGAAAAATAGCATCAAAGAGTGGCATTTTGAACGAAGTGGTGATGGAGTAGTACCGGTAAAAGGCAAATGTGATCCAAACAATCCTGACCACATCCCAATTCGTAAAGTAGTGAGGTGTCATCCATGACAGATCAGAACAAATACCGGTGTGAAACATGTGGGTATTACCAAACACACCATATAAAGAGTTGTGATTTGATTGAAAGGATGTTAGATACTGGAGAGATAGCTCTCATATCAAAATTGGGTTGTGCCAGTCACAGTGACTTCCAGAGCGAGCGGGATAAGGTGCTGGATGAACTGGATACATATCTCGATGTAGAGTTAGAGAGAGCATCCCAATTTAATGCGATGAGAAATTTTGCGTTACTCGAAGTAAAAAGAAAAATCAAAGAACCCCGGCAGCAGGCAGGTGAGCAGGGATGAACCAGTATAGATGTGAAACATGCAATAAAGATCCTTGTATAGTAGGATTTGAAGCGTGTCCAATATGGTCAAAAATGATATATGAAGGAGAAGAATTTAGAGACTATAAAATAACTTTGCTTGGACAAATGAGAGTAACAACCCAATATACAGGGTGTACAAGTCACAGTGATTTCCAGAGCGAGCGGGATTTAGACGATTATTGTAAAATTGGTTTATATTGGTATGTTCATGGCGATGAAGAATCAGAAGATGTCGGATTGTGCAGAGGAAAATCTTGTAATTATTGTGGCAGATATAATGAAGAACTCCGGCAGCAGGCAGGTGAGCAGTAGATGAACCAGTATATCATTACCGAGAAAGAAATACAAATGTGGGAAAACGACCTTGATTCAATAGATGAGGAATGGGGATTGGGGCGTGGGCGTGGTACAGATTATCATACTATTCAACAAACTAAAATAATTAATAAGATACGTTCCCATCCCTACCAGATCGAGCGGGATAAGGTGCTGGATGAAGTGTTGAAGAAGATTGATTGGAGATTTAACGATACAGAACGTGGTAGAAGAGTTATTGAAGTTTGCAAAGGAATTATCGAAGAACTTAAGCAGGCAAGTGATCGGTGATGAACCAGTATCGCTGTGAAACATGCAGGAAAAAATGTAGAATAACCGTGATAGATGCGGAGGATGGTAAATCAATATCTTTCAACCCACAAGATCCTTTTGAAAAAACACTATGGTTTGTTCAGGGCATATCGCAAGTTGGTTGTGCCAGTCACAGTGACTTCCAGAGCGAGCGGGAGATGGTGCTGAATGAACTTCAATATAAACTACGTAGAAAAATGCAGTGTGCGCCCTCTCAACACACTATGATTCTCGATATGAAGGATGTTGATGCGATATTTATAGAACTCCGACAGGCAGGTGACGTATCGTGATCGCGTGTTATTTCCTGCACGGGTCAGATTATAAATGTCTATTAAGAAACATCGAACCAAAAATGCGGTGTCCTGACAGAACAAAAAACGACAATTGTAGATTGGTAAACAGATTAGTAAAGATTGATAAAAAAGTCGGAGGGGGTGGTATATGAGGTAAAAGGTAAAGTCGCATTGTTTCTCTCATCATGACGTTTTCCTGTCCATAATAATCATCCCAAACAGCTCACTGTGGTTCATGACCACCGCTCAGCTTGGCGATAAAGTGTTTGGGATAACAATACTTTTATAAATATCAAGAGTGTAATACTAAAACATGAAATACACAACCTCGGTAAAGGATTCGGTTGAGTTGGAAGTAAGTACTGAAAGTGATGGGAGCGGGCTTGTTTCTGTCAACGGTATAGAAATCCTGCGATTGACAACTGGTGGTAAACTCGCACGCATCATTCATGATACATCTGTCGTGCAGTCAAAACTCAAAAGAATTGGAATACAGGTTGATAAATGCGGTTCAATTGAGATGGTGTAATCATGTCAAACAAAAATGTATTCTTAATCCTTGCAGTAATCTTCACGATCTTATGTGTAGGTTGTTTTCTCGGTGCGTGGTGGACTGATATGACCACGGTCAGTTACAATTACAGAAACACGGTTCACAGTCACATGGAGAACGCATACTATTCTTCAGACCCAACCACAATGAAAACAGAATTGTATCTTGCAATTCAGGGAATGCACGATCTCAACCTGAATGACAATATGTATGGTGTCTGGTTACCATGGAACAAAGTGCCTAACAATCAAATGAAATGGCAATACACTCATATGAACAGTGTATTGACCAGAGTTGACGAATGGCAGAAATGGGAGATATCACAATCGAATACTGGGTCACAACAGATGCAGGACGTTAACACGCAGAAACTTGATAATGTAAGGCACTTCATCAAGGATGACGGCGGTTGGTCAGATGATATTGCGCAAGGTGCATACGTGATTAACTATTATTTCTATCTGATCATGATGGAAATGATGGGATTCGTGTTCCTTGTCCTTGCAGTAATCTTTGTGTTGGGGTGGATGTTCTCAAACGAATATTAAACAAATATTAATATACTTTAACGTAGTATAATCATCTGGGGCAAGCGTTAATACAGTAAAACATCTTCAAGAAAGAATCAACGAAACGCGCGATAGGTCGGTAGAATCTCTTGAAGAAGAAGTGGGTTAAAATCCCACCTGCCTCGGATTTGTCGGTGAAGTATCTGTTGGTTCGATACGCGGAGCCTGTAATGTGTAAACACAGGTAACTCCGAGGTCGCATGTTCAATTCATGCCTCCGACTTGGCAGTTTAAACCCAGATAAAAAACGGTAACGATTCGGCGTAATAACTGAATCGGGTGCGTGGGTGCCGTGTGTTCCCGAAACCGTTTCTGCACCTTTTTACTCCCGTAGTGTAGTAGTCAATCACATCGGGATTTGGACCCGAAAACATCAGTGCAAATCTGTTCGGGAGTATTATCAATTATATTTAAATATTACTAATCTCTAATCAGTATATCACTGGTGGTTCTTTTTTGAAGAAGGTAAAAAGGGTTGAAAAGAAGGCGGTCGGTCGCATTTCAAAATACGAACCGAAAATACATGATAATCTTGCAAAATGGTTAGCGCGCGATGGATACAATAACGAACAGATTGCCGCGCGATTTGAAATTAATCCTTCTACCCTTCAGCGATGGATAAAAGAGTATCCTAATTTGAAAGAGTGTTTAAGGAAGGGTAAAGAAGAAGTCAGATATGAAGTGGAAGACACATTGATAAAACGCGCGATGGGATACGATTATTCAAAAGAAGAAATCGAAGTGCATGATGACGGGTTCCAGAAGAAGAAGATTACCAGTATGCATGTGGCAGGAGATGTAAACGCAATTATCTTCTACCTGCGAACACAATGGAAAGAGAAATATGGTGATCAACTGGTTGACCTGACAAAACAATTCGGTGAGGCAGCCGCGATGACTGCGAAACTGGAAGAACTTGCAATCCTTGAAAAACAGGCGCGTGACTTGAATGTTGGGACCACCTCTGGGTAAGGCGTTAATCTCATATGTAGATTCAACCGCGCGTATGAATCTATGGGAAGGCAGTGTATCATCGGGAAAAACAATTACGGTAGATTATCGATGGGAACGATTCGTAAGAGAATATCCTGATCCTTCAGCGAACTTCTTATTGGTAGGTAAGACAGAACGCACACTTAAACGCAACGTGATTGACCCATTAATCGAGATGTTCGGGCCCGCGGTTATCAATACAACAGGCATGGTAGGTCGCCGGGAAATCAAAATCTGGGGTAAGAGGTGTTATCTCGTAGGCGCGAACGATGCAAAGGCGGAAAGTAAAATACGTGGGTTGACTCTTGCAGGTGCATATTGCGATGAAATGACCTTATACCCAGAAGATTTCTTCCAGATGTTAATCACGCGTTTAAGAGAACCGGGCGCGAAACTGTTTGGTACAACGAACCCAGATAATCCTAATCATTGGTTGAAGGTCAACTATATCGATAAGAAGAATCCTGATACCAAAGTATTCAAACTGACCATTGACGATAACCCATATCTTGATCAGGCATACGTCAAACATATCAAATCAACGTTTACAGGACTCTATTACCGCAGATATATTCTTGGTGAATGGTGTTTGGCTGAAGGTGCAATCTATGATATGTTTGATGAAAAGGTGCATGTAGTGAGTAACGCACCGTTCCCACTTGATTCAAGAACGAAATGGTATGTCGGCATCGACTATGGAACGAACAACCCCACATCATTTCTTATGATTGGCATTAATAATGGGATTGCATATTGTGTAAAGGAATACTATTTTGACTCGTTAAAGGCGAAACGACAGAAAACAGATGAAGAATATAGTCAGGATTTAAAAACATTTATAGGAAGTCAAAAGATTTATCAAATCATTATCGACCCCAGTGCCGCGTCATTTAAATTACTTCTTAAAAGACAAGGATATTTTGTTAGAGATGCCGATCATGAGGTTATCAATGGCATACGCACTGTGGGAACTTTATTGGGTACAAGAAAGTATTATATAAATCATGCGTGTAATAATCACATATCAGAATTCAGTGGATATGTGTGGGATGAAAAAAGTGTTGAACGTGGTGAAGATAAACCCAAAAAGGAAAATGATCACACGTTGGATGCATGTAGATATGTCCTGCACACCGTTCTTGGGAGCGGTCACGGAATGAAGGTGATTAGGAGTATAACATGAAATGTAATAAATGTGGTTACGAATCCAGTGAACGATTTGCGTTTGATGAACATCATATCGATGGGAATGATGGTGGGTTATGAGATTACTTGGTGATTTGGCAACCATCTGTTTTATCCTTGCGACGATCCTATGTGCAATCGTGATCGCGGTTCTCTATTACGGTGCAATCATATACGTGATCCTCTGGTTACTGCATCATTTCGGAGTGATTTAAATGAAAGGAATGTATCCAAGTGTTGTAAGAACTTTATTTCTTGCATTACTACTGATCATAATAACCATCATAATAATGGCAGGACTGTTGTATTGGGTGTTGATGTATCTATGAACAAATATCAACAGGCACTTGACGCGATCATCCCCAAATATGTTAAAATGTTGCAACTCTTAAAAGACATGGAATGGTCAGGACTGCATACCGACTATGAAGATTCTTGGGCGGTCATGACGCGCGCGTGCCCGGTATGTATGAATGATAAAAGAGATGGGCATAAACCCACATGCAGATTAAAGGAGTTGATTACATGATCGTACCATTCATGCGCCCACGATTCTGGGGCAATGATATCGATGTGGTGCAGGATATCATGACCGAAGGCAGGAACATATCATCGGGACCCGAACGCGATAAGTTTGAAATGATGTTTGAAGATTACATCCATTGCGATCACGCACTCGCGGTATGCAACGGAACTGTTGCCCTTGAAATGATTTGGGAAACACTGATACGCGACAAGAAACTACATAAAGGTGATTATGTAATCTGCCCATCGTTTACGTTCGTGGCAGTGGCAAATGCGATTGTCAATGCAGGACTCAAACCGTTCTTTGTTGATGTAAAAAGTCATGGATATAATATGGAGATACCGCAGAACATTACTCTCAAAGGTAAACTTGGGGCAGTCTGCGCGGTTCACACTTATGGAAAACCATGCGATTTAAGCGAGATTGTGAACTATTGTGACGATCACGACCTCATCTTGGTTGAAGACTGCGCAGAGGCATGTGGTGCCGATTACAACGGGAAAAAAGTAGGTTGTTTCGGTCACGCATCCGCGTTTTCATTCAATGCAACAAAGAACCTGACAACGGGAGAAGGCGGTATGGCATGTTTCAATTACGATACAGGAACACCGCAGGCAATCAGAGAACACGGTGACTTATATCATACTCGCAATGCGTTAGTGGTTGGGCATAACTATCGGTTATGTAATATCTTATGCGCGCTTGGGTTATCGCAACTTGAATCTCTTGATGTAAGGAACGCACTGCGCAGGATCAAGGCACAAAAGTATATGGACAACTTCTATAACAAGAAAGTTGCACCCGGGCACGTTTATCAATTGTTCCCGATTGTGGTGAACGATCGCGATCGTATCCTCAAACATCTATGGGATAATGGGATTGAGGCAAAGAAGTATTTTGACCCACCAATTCATCATCAGACCGCGCACAGAACAGAGAAATACCTGCCAAATACCAATTACGTGGCAGAACATGTCATCTGTTTGCCGTTCGATGAACACATCACTGATGACGAAATCAAATGGGTGTGCGAATGCCTGAAATGAACGATAAAGGTGAATGTGATTATATATTTATAATCATGATGGTTGCAGTATTCGGAATATTCCTTACAATAATGGTGGGAGGTTCCATACCGATTGATCCTTATACAATTCAGATCAAAAGTCTTAACGATGGTTCACAAATCAGCGGGCATTTCACACTCGGCTCTGGATATATTAAACAAGACCCAGTGTTTATTGTCTATGAACGATTGCAAAACGAGGGGTATGTCTTAAAGACACTTCCCGCAGACGATACGATAATTTATGAAGATAACCCATCGATTCCTTATATTCGTGTATCGGGGTGCGCGTTTAAACTGGAATATGAAATTCATGTGCCATCCGAGTCAATCATTCAACAATATGCACTGGACGGGAAGTTATAATGCCCGAAATGAGCGATTTCTTTCAACAGTGTATTATAGGCGATTGTGTTGAATCTCTTGCGGTATTCCCAAACGAATACGCGCATCAAATCATTACAGTACCCCCTTCAGGAGATAGTTGGTCGTATCAGGGATATGATGTAACTATGGGTGAGAAATCAGAATACGATTTCCCACTTCTGGTAAAAGAAATGTATCGTGTATTAGTCAACGGTGGGGTATTATGTTGGAACGTAGGTGAATCGTGGCATACCGAACCAGATAAAACGAAGTATGAAAACAACGCGCCTGCACGACAATTACTTCAGTTCAAAAAAGAGGGGTTTTTCTGCCACGCCACAATCGTTGTGAATAAACGCGTGCGCACTGACCCAAATTACCCAGAGGGGTTTGAATATGTGTTCTGCATGTCAAAAGGAACACCGCGCGTATTCAATCGACAAAATACATCTAAAATCTGGTCGGGACCCAGTAGGATTGAAGAAGATTTAATGTATTCGATTGATAATCATCACACGCACGTATCCGCAATGCATCAATCACCAACGCGCATATGGTTGATCAAGGATTTAATGTTGACCTACACAAACGAGAACGATATTGTTATTGACCCGTTCTTGGGGAGTGGTACTACTTTGCAGGTCGCGCGTGCATTAAAGAGGAACGCGATAGGGATTGAGAAGAATGAAAACTATGCAGGACTTTATCAAATGGAGATAGATGTATGACTTACATAATTGCAGATGCGTGCGTCAACTGGAGAAACCTACAAGAAGCTGATGCACTGATTGAAGGATGCGCGGAGGCAGGTGTTAACGCTGTTAAGTTTCAGGCGTTCTTACCAGAACGGACTATGCCAAAGGAACTTATTGCAATCACTCTGAATCAAGAAAAAATTGCATATCTCTATTATCGTTGTCTGCATCACGGTGTAGATTTCCTCTGCACACCTATGTATCCAGAGGCGGTTGATATGATTGCACCTTACGTTAAACTTTGGAAAGTAAGGTTCAAAGATCATGACAACCTTGATATACTACAAAAGATATACGCTCTCAATCAAAACATCTTAATATCCACTGATAAAGTTGGCACACATCCCAACGCGTTCTATCTTTTTTGTGTTCCCGAATACCCGCCAAAGGCAATTCCTGATTTGAGTTGTTTTACTGAATTCGATGGGTATTCATGTCACATCCCGATAGTTAATCATGTGGTGTTAGCGAACAAACTGCACAACTTCAAATATATCGAAGTACACGCGATGTTGGACTGGTACGATTACGAACCACTTGACCAAAAAGTATCGTTCACGATACGCGATTTGGAACAACTGGTCGATCGCATACAGGCACATGACGGAGGACTTCTCAACGATGATAAAAATTGGGTATGAGGCGATCAGGTGAAATGGATGAAAAAGAGGAGTGTAAAGAAAAGGTCTTCCTTGACCTGATAGAAATCGGACAAATCTATCAAGATATGGGTGACCCAAACGCGCAGGCAGTCCTTATCTTTGGTGGTCGCGCATATTGTATTGATATCAACCTATTAACAAATCGTTTACTCAAATACGATACGGAAACCCTTGAAGTAACCGAAATGCGGAGGTATTAATGGCAGAATACTGTAATTATTGTGTTGAAGATGAAATGCGCACGCCGATTGAGGAAAGACCCGGTGTTTGGGAAGTGGTCCCGTATTTCTATTGCCAGCTTGAAGAAGATTTTAACCTGCAATGCCCATATCCTGCAAGAGTATGTGGGTATAAAGATCAAAGAGAAGAATTCACCAATTCTATCATGAAAATCGCAAAAGACGCATTGGACGAGTGAATCCGACGCAACCTTTATATCCATTGCGATAATAAAGAGTATTTAAAGACATTTTATAGGTGACGAATGGCGAGTAAAATATCTGATAAACAACGAAATGCACGCAGAAATATTGACAAGAAACATTTTGATGATAAAAAGTGGCGAGATACACATCCGCCGCGCGTTCGTGACAACGTTTCTTATTCTGCCGAGTTGGATGAACGCAGAAATCCTCTTGATATATCCTGTAATAACGCACTAATCACCAGTGATTTTCATTTACCCTTTGTCGATTGGGAACTATTCAAAAACATGGTGACTGTTGGTAAACAGTATGGTATCGACTCTCTTTTTATTTCTGGTGATATGTGGGATTGCGACAACTATACAAAGTTCACGCGATTAACCCCAATGGAGGCATTTGAAGAAGAAGTCGAATCGGTCAGATTCCACTTAAAAATTCTCATGCAGGAGTTCAAGGACATTTATATCTGCCGAGGCAATCACGAAAAGAGATGGATTGATATGAACGCTGGCAGGATGGGTATGAAAGAACTGTTTAAACTCGCAATACCCGGTAACTATTCTGAAGATTATTTTAACGATCATGTGCATATCACGATGGACGATCATATGCATTTAAATCAAGGAGATAATTGTTGGTTATTGTGTCACCCAAAGAACTTCAGGATCATTAACCTGTCAGTAGTGCGTGATCTTGCGGCGAAATATCATTGCAACGTAATAGGCGCACACGGTCATCAAATGTGTCAAGGTTGGGATAAATCAGGATGGTACCGCATCTGTGATGGTGGAGGACTGTTCGATAAAAACGCGTTGGAATACCTGCGTGATACCAATTGTTATCCTGAAACAAGAAGTGGGTTTTATACACTGATTGATAACAGAATACTGCCCTATGAGGGTAAGTAACTCTCTTTTAAATAAATCTTTAAATAGTATCACATAGTAATTTATAAATACTATGATTGATGTTGTCAAACGCAGGCGCGGTAGTTGTGCATACAGGCGGCGATATTTTAACTGCCTTGCATGGTGGATTGGATGTTACGATCATTCAAGTATGCGCGCGCGTTACGGTGAACAATGAAATGGAATCACATTATCATTGAAGGATATTGCGCCCGCCTCTGGAAGTATCGTTCAAAAAATTCAAAATGGGTATATCGATATGTGCCCGATACAGAATCGTTTAAGACGGTAAAAGAACCAAACCCGCATTACGACCCGAATGTAAAAAAACCTCAACGACCAAAGTTTTGTAAGAAACGTATCTGTATCAATTGCATTAAATGTAAATACCTTGCGATTTCCAGTGTTGAGGATGAACTAAAAAGACGGTTCAATAAAATGTATCGTGAATATTGTGGTGAAACGGAGGATGAAGATTGAAAACATGTTTGGTAACAGGAGGGGCAGGAAGTCTTGGCAAAATCTTATGTCAAAAACTACTCCTACTTGGATATAAGGTAAGATGCATGGATATCAGCGAATCTGCACTCGCAACTATAAGTTGTTCCGATAAATCCAGATTCACTGCGATATATGGTGATATCCGCGACTATACGCGCGTGAACTTTGCGATGACAGGGTGTGATTATGTAATCCACACTGCCGCAATGAAAAACCTGAATGTCACTGAAAAGAACATCCCCGAAATCAATAAGACCAACATCACAGGAACAGAAAATGTGATGGAGTCTGCGATTCAACAGAAAGTCAAGTCTGCGGTCATGATTGGCACAGATAAGGCAGTCGATTCAACCAGTGCGTATGGTGTATCAAAGTCTGCGGCTGAATGGTTGTGGACGCATGGTGGTAGGATATCTGATTACACCAAGTTCTTTATTGTGAGGTCAGGTAACTTCTGGATAAGTGCGGGCAACGTGTTTGAAGTCTGGGATAAACTCTATGCGCAAGGCGAACCGCTCCCGCTGACCGATTCGCGCATGATGCGATACTTCATTAAAACGGAGGATGTAGCTGATCTTGTCATTAACTCTTTATCGTTTGGCAAGACGGGGGATATCATCGTTCCCAAGATGCAGGAATATAACATGAAGGAATTACTTGACAAAATGTATCCGAACGCAGAGATATCGATTACAGGATTACGTCCCGGAGAATGTTTGAGTCACAATCTCGTAAACCCAGATGAAACATTAATAAGTGATTACAACTCTTATTCGATTTATAGAAAAGGTGTATAAGAATGGTTGGTACAGAAACATCAGGAAATTATGGTCATGCGGGCAGACCCGGAGAAGTCGGAGGCAGTGCGCCGGGTGGTGCCGCACCAAACCCACACCAAAACGTTGACGGGTTGGGAGAGGATTCTTATGGCGAATCAAACTATCGCGGGATAAAATTGATATCTTATGATAATATTGGTGATAAAGACAAAGCGTTTCAAAATGCGCATGATATAAAAAACGCGTTAGATAAAGCCCCTCAAAAAGATTACGAAGGATTAAAAGAACTTTACGTAACTGGTGGGGGGAGTTGGTTAGGTTCATCCTGTTATTTCCCAGAACATGATAGTCTGCTCTTAATGGATGGGTGGTTATCAAAAACATCAGATGAAAGAGAGCGATCGTTACTTCACGAAATCGGGCATCGTGCGCAGTTTGTGACACGCAAACAGGACTTTGTTGATTTTCGCACTCATGGACTTAAAAAATACTTTTATGATGTTATTGACTCAAAATATTCTGATAATTATAAACCATCACAACACGCAGGGGAAACATTTGCGCAATCTTACGCATTATATCTTTGTAATATAAAACAACCAGAAGAATTAAATCAATTTTGGAGGGATAGGTTATGAAATTTGATAGTGTTCCCATAGAAGAATTCCCAAAAGAGCTGCGAAAAAAACTTATTGATAAAGTAATGGGTAAAAAAACAGTTATAGACTATGCGGTATCAAAGCCGATAGATAATAGACTGGTGAAAGAATGAAGGCGAAAGTTGAAAAGACCACAAAGAAAGAACCGAAAGAACCAAAAGATTCAAAAAAGGATATCCCGATGATAGATATTACTGATGAACACGATATTTACCGTGGAGAAGTCGAAACGCCGCGTGTATTGTGTATCATACCCGCGCGTGCAGGTAGTAAAGGCGTTCCCGACAAAAACATCAAACCTCTTTGGGGCAAACCACTTGTCTGGCACAGTGTGGAAGCTGCGAAAAACTGCGGGTATCCGTTGCAAAGAATTGTGGTATCAACAGAGTCACAACAGTATGCAGACATTGTGGAAGGATGGTGCGGTAAAGGATTGGTGCCGTTCTTACGCCCATCAGAGCTGGCGCACGATACAACCCCAACCTATCCAGTTATCATTCATACACTGGACACACTCAAAGAACGGTTCGGTGAAACCTATGATGTTGTCCTATTACTTGAACCAACCTCGCCACTGCGAACAGGACAACAGATCAATGAGGCATTGACCGCGTTGTTCCGGTCAAAGTATCGATCGATGGTATCTGTCTTCAAATCAGAACAATGTCATCCCGTTCTTGCGTTTAAGAAGGGCAGAGATGACCAGTTGCAACCATATGATGGTGCAGAATACCCCGCACACCCGCGCAGGCAGGCATTAAGCCCTGTCTATTTCATGGACGGGTCACTCTATGCATCATTCGTTGATACCTATCGACAAAAACAGAGTTTTGATCATGAGGACACTCTTGCATATGTCATGGAGGAATGGCAATCGTTTGAAGTCGATCACATCTGGGATTTCTATGTGATAGAAGGTATCCTGAAATGGAGGTCGGTGCCCGGATGATACTTTACACGTTAACCGACTGCCCGAACTGCGATAACGTCAAAAGAATGTTGCACGCCGCAGGATATGAGTTTGAGGAGAAAGACATGTCCTCACCAGAATCGATTACTGAAATGCGGTTCAACGGGTGTTTTGAAATGAACGCTCCCGTGTTGCAGATTGAAGATAAATTCTACAACTACGATCAACTCAAAGATGGTAAGATTTCAGAGGCGATTTAAAATGTGTGATAACTGTAAAGATAAATGTTCAAATTATCTCCCAACTGGGAAAAAGAGTTGTTATAAGAACAAATGTCATACGTGCGAATGCAGATGTTGCCCTGATAACTACGATTGCGAAACGCGCATTGCGAAATGTTGTTACTGTCAACACACACCACAAAGGACTACATGGACATATACCTATCCCCCCACACCGTATTATTCAATCACATCAAATCAGTCAAACACACTATGAGGTGAGGTTACGAGTAAATTTGTAAGTTATCGGGACGCACAAAAAATCATGCCGGGTGGCAATGGACTTCTCTCAAAACGACCAGAGTTAAAGAGTGCGAACTATCCACAGTATGCCGATCGCGCGCATGGGTGCGAGATTGTTGCACAGAACAAAAAGTATCTTGACTTCCACCTGATGGGTATCGGGTGTTGCACTCTTGGATACTCGGATGAAGATGTTGATGATGCAGTCAGAGAATGTATCCGTGACGGCAACATGACCTCTTTAAACTGTTATGAAGAATACGAACTGGCGGAACTCCTCTTAAAGACCAATCCTGCAATGCACATGGTCAGGTTCAGTCGATTGGGTTGTGATGCACTATCACAGGCGATCAGAGTCGCGCGCGCGCATACAGGTAAATCTAAAATCCTACATTGGGGATACCACGGGTGGCACGACTGGTATATGGCGGGTTCGTGTGAGTTTGACGCATCATTATATATGGGACCCAACGGGCAACCAAATGCAGGTATCCCAAAATGCCTGAAGAAAAAGATTGGGCAGTTTGAACTTGATGCAGACCTGTCAAACGTTGCCGCGGTGATTCTTGAACCCGCACTGTTCACCACAGATTTCTTGAATGAGGCGTGCCAAAAAACATATGATGCAGATGTGCCGTTGATCTATGACGAAATCACATCTGGGTTCAGGACACATCTTGGTGGCACGTATCTTGACATAACGCGCAACTGGGACCCGGATATCGTGGTCTATGGGAAGGCGATGGGTAATGGGTATCCTATCTGCGCGATCGTTGGGAACGAACATGTTATGAGTGCATATAATGACACGTTCGTATCGTCAACCTTCAACACAGAACGCACAGGATTTTGTGCCGCGATTGCCACTATTGAGAAGATGCAAAAGAATCGTGTGCAGGACACATTGGTTCGTAACGGAGGAGCTGTAAAGAAACTCTGGAAAGAAGCTGCGAAGGAATGCGGACTTAAACTTGAAATAACCGGCATTGACCCGCTTGCGACCTTTGAATTCATTGAGGACGAACGATTTGATTATATTGATAAAGACGTATATGCAACTCTTTATCAACAAGAAATGGTGAAAAAAGGATTTCTTGCAGGTAGTCAATATTACGCATCAGTCGCACACGACTTTGAGAAATCGGTTAAGTTTGAACTTGCAGTGCATGAAGTGTTCCACGACATTACCGAAAAAAACATGTATCCTGACAACGCACACATAATAAAACGCGGGGTCAAACACACATGAAAATCTTGGTAACAGGTGGGTCAGGGTTAATTGGTACTGCAATTCGTCATCATTTAGTACCGAACACCATTATCAATTATGATCTCTATTTTGACTATGATGATTATATTGGTTGTAGTGCGCGCGTTGATGCGCGTATCCCATTACACAAATATATGTATCCTGATCTTGATGTATTCATCGACTGCGCGCGATATGGCAAACCATCAGAACAGTTCATAACATGGAACACGGTTATCAATCACTTTAAACAACAGGGTAAAGGCAAAATGATCCTGTTTTCATCAATCTATGGTCACAAGGTACCCGATTTCTCAATCTATCAAGATACAGAAATTGAAGAAACACCGATTGAATACGCGATCTGGAAGGCAGGCACAGAACACGCAACACGATTCTTGGCGCAGAAACTTAAACCTTATTACATTCAAGTTAATTGCATTGCACCCGGTGGTGTTCATGATAAACAATCACTTGCGTTCCAACAACTTTATAAGGAAAGTGGTGGTGTATCGATGATCACAACAAAGAATATATTACCTGTTATTGATATGTTGTTACACAAAGACAACGCGATCAACGGGCAGGTAATAACGATCGATAAAGGATGGTCGTTATGATTGATATGATATCAGACACACCATATAAATGCCCGAAATGTAATCTGGTAGGTGTAGTAATGAAACGCGAACCACGAATACTGCATATGAAATGTGGTCGATGCGGTGCAACGTGGCAATGTAAAGAGGTGACTGGGAATTGAGTAACGATCAACCGTTCTTATGTGAAATCTGCGGGAAAATAGGTCGTGTAATGTGTGAACGACCGCAGATTGGTGGTGGTGTGACGTATGAAATGCGATGCGAATGTGGGAACGAATGGGGAGTCAACCGGTGGGTTCATGACAGGACATGACTATGACAACAACGGATAAATACGAACTGTTTGAAATGCAGGACTTTGGGAAAGGCAGACTCATCATGGTTTCTCCCGGGTTTGATACTGTGAAAACCTATTATCTGCACCTGCGTAAAGACTCACCAGAGATGAAACTGCAAATCTTACGAACAAAAAAAGAAGTCGTGGATATGAGTGATTGGGAATGAGGAAAGAGTGGGATATGTTTGAGGGAATGTTTGAGTTTTTTTCGTTTGGATATATATTATCAACATTTACTACTACATTCGCATTTATTTATATGATTATTGAACCATCGATTAAAACTTTTACAATCATGATTTTACTTGCTATTTTTGGTGCAATCTGTTGTTTGGCATGGGATGATCTCAATCGTTTCAGGATATGGTGTTTTGTGAATGGTTAAAATACTTGTACCTATTGGTTGTCGAAGCGATGAGGGATTATCTGCACCTGTTATCAAACGGATGAAATCGGCAGGGTTTGAGGTAAAGACAATTCGACTTGATGCACAACAGTTCATACCATCGTATCAGGTTGTTGACTTGATGTGCAGAGGACAGAATCATGTTGGCACATTTGCGTGGAAACCAGACCTTGTTTTCATTACAGGTGATCGTGTAGAAATGTGCGCGGCTGCGTGCGCCGCATTTCATAACAAGATCAAGATCGCGCATTTCTACGGAGGAGTGGTGAACATCCCTATAACCACCTTCGATGATATTGATCGTCACTGCATCACACTCTGGTCAGACATTCAATTTGTTGAAAGTGATGAATGCGCGGATGTTGTTGCAGATTTACGAAAAAACTTTCATTTGATGAATTCGAGGCACAATATTCACGTTGTGGGTATTTCACACATGGATGATTTGGAGGTTGACGAATCACTGGTGCCGCATTCCTGTTTTCCAGAATGTCACAAACAGGAATATGATCTGGTTCTGATGAATGGTGAAACAATACTGCTGACCGCAGGATGGATATGGGATCATAAACGTCACGAAATTCAGATAGGATCAAATCCAGATAAAAATATTGGCAGACTTGTGGGTGTTGATACCTATTATGAGAATCTACCCAGACCGCAATTTCTCGGACTCTTAAAGAACTGCACGCGATTCATCACCAATTCGTCCTGCGCGATCTACGAAGCTCCCTATTTCCTTAAACCCGAACAGATCGTAATGATAGGTGATCGTAACAAGAATCGAACAAAGGGATCCTTTGAAATCGGTGCCAGTGATAAAATTGTAAAGATATTGAGGGAAAAATATGGAACATGACTTTGTATTCAAACAATTAATCGTTCATCCGGGCGGGTATCACGTAAAATATACTTGCGTGAATCCGGGATGCGATATCTCATTCGAATTGCCAATGGATGACCCTGATGCAATAGACCCCTCTGTTAAACGGAATTACAGGTCTATCAAACAGATGATAAAAGGGAATTATCCTGATTGCCCGTATACCTGCGATACCGATCCATTCAAACAGGCGCGTGAAGATAATATTAAGGATTCCACATGAAACATAATTGGGTATTCACCGAAGCAAAACATGAGGATGGATGTACTGAACTGATTTTCAGGTGTTCAAATACAGGATGCACAAAATTCGCGTCATTCGCAACAGGCTCCCGGTATATCAGCCGAACCCTAAAATTCGGATTGGAAAAACTCAATAAGACCGAAACAAAATGGGATGTTTGCCATGTGGACGAAGCCAAAAATAATCCATAATCGCCCTACTAAATGGAACTGGATGGTATGCAGACCAGAATATCTCACTTTAGGAAACCATGTGGATATCGGGGCATTCTGTTATCTTCAGGCACAACAGGGCATCACTATTGAGGATGACGTTCAAATCGGTTCGCATTGTTCTATCTATACAGTATCCACGATCGATGGTAAACAAGGAAAAGTATTGATTAAGAAAAACGCGCGTATAGGCACACACTCAACAGTCATGCCCGGGATAACTGTTGGGATAAACAGTGTGGTTGGTGCGCACTCTTTTGTAACACGCGACATTCCTGATAACGAGATGTGGTTCGGTGTCCCAGTGCATTTTCACAAAATTATTTAATGATTGTAGTCGTTTATATTGATATAAAGGGGTGTAATATGGATGCGAACACTGCGATAGTAATTGCAACAATCTATTATATTGTTGTCATGTATTTGATGTTTCTGGAATTGGTAAAGCCGGTTCCTCAAACGGGCACCGTTAAGGGTACTGTATCCTACGGTGGCGATGTTGAGAATGTAACGATGACTCTTGAAAAGGACGGGGTTGTTGTTGCGAGTGTTGTCACTGATGCAACCGGGGCATATGCGTTTGTTGACGCACTTGCCATTGGAGATTATCTCCTGAAGGCACATAAGGATGTTGCGGAAGGATTCCTTACCGCTGAAACGTATATCTCCATCATTGGTGGAGAGAACATCGAAGCCGACTTACCACTGGTAAAAACATCAAACCTGCGTGCGCACCCAAAACCCTCTTTTAACACCAAATCTCTTGGTATTTACAAATCGTGACCCAATCTGACTCCAGATTGACAGAAACTTATATTACCTCATAGGTCAATTAGTAATTGTAATACTGTCAACAGTATTATCGGAGTGATATCGTGAAGAAAACACCAGACATTCTCCGTCCAGTGGGCGGGGTATATCGTGTGCCTCTCCGCAGAGTCTTTAACAAGACTCACAAAGAGGATGAGGACTGGGGCAAGGTGTATGGCGATAAGAAATGCCTGAAGTGCAAAAAACATTTTCAGGAAGGTGACGCATATACGATCGTCACACAGTGGAAAGGAACAACTGGTACAGTGCCAGTGCAGAAAGGACAACATGTGGAGTGTGTGAAATGAAGAAAAAACTTACTGAATCCGAGGAGTTTGAAAAGAAATTTCGCAGACTTTTAAATAGAGATCGTGTGTTTGTACGTAAATGTGGAGAAGATTATTTTAAGAGTGATGAAAAATGATCGATGAATCTTTTGTTTGGAGAACTATCAGGGAATATGCACCGAAGTTAGGTATTGACTGCCCAGTAGATTTGCGTATCAGGAGATTACGCGGGTCTTATGGAACATGTGGGTTACTTCTTCCTTCAAAATATAAGATGACGTTGGGATATAAACCAAAACCCGAACCGTATCAACGACCGTATATTGAACTCACTCTTGATCACGATCTTGTCTGCGGGAAATATGGGATGGATAAGCTGCGTGACGTAATTATTCATGAACTGATACATGGCACAGGCAATCACACACACAACAAACATTTCTATGAAACCGCATTATCATTAGGCATAGAGCTTGATCATGGGTCATACGAGAAGTTTGCCGCGTGTCATAGATAATTATTAATAATATCACAATCAAATATAATCCATCTATTTTTCCTCTTTTGCGCGCGGGGGTGCGTTCGTGAGTAAAGTAACTGTGGTTTTAAATGCATTAAATAATGGTGCGGAGATTGACGGTGCGATGATTGCCGCACTCGTTCAATCAAACAGAGATAATCGCAAACGCATGACCGACATGCATGGGCGATATATCGGGTCAAAAGAATCGATACCTGTGTTCAGTCGCGAATTCCTTGACCAATCAAAAATAAACTCAAAACTCAATAATGATTTCTTCAGTGATATCGTAGATACCAAAGTCGGGTATCTTCTTGGTATTCCTGTAAGTTATACCTATCGTGAACCAGAACCCGACGAATCAACGGGTCAACCAAATCCTATTGAGGCACAAAACAAAAAGATCATTGATGAGAAACTTCAGGACTTCGCGCGCAGAGAGAATCTTTCAGAGGTCGATGCAGAAACCGCAAAGTTCGCCGCAATATGTGGGTTCGGTGCGCGACTGTGTTTTGTCGGCGAGGATGGCGATGAACATGTGCAGAACGTGTATCCGTGGGAGTGCATTTTCCTTGTCGATGACAATGACATTCAACATCCAGATTACGCATTGCGATATTGGGAAGAGGAGGTCGCAATCAGTGGGATAGATAACACTCAAACGATTTACAAGTGCGAGTTTTATGATGAGAAGAATATCTATTACTTCATACAGGTAATCGATACTTCCAATACTAACCCATCACCAACCGCCTCACAAATGGTGACGTTTACATTAGACCCCAACAAACCACCTCAACCGCATATGTTCGCAACCTGCCCATTAATAGGATTCCCGAACAATGATGAAATGATTGGTGACTGCGATAAAGTGTTGTCATTAATTGACGCATACGATCGCACACTCTCTGATCTATCTTCAGAACTGGAACAGATGCGGCTGGCATACATGGCAATCTATGGTGTAAGACCAGATGACGATTTCCTTGCACAAATCAAAAAGACTGGTACAATAGGGTTTGACGACCCGGAAGATCGTGTTGAATTTATCCAGAAGAATCTTAACGACACAGTAATTGAAAATCACTTGAATAGGTTGTGTGAAGATATCTATTATTTCAGTGGGTCGCCGAATTTCAGAGATCAGGCGTTCGCAGGTAATATCTCTGGGGTTGCACTGAAGTTTAAACTATTCAAACTGGAATCAAAATGTATATCAGCGGAACGTGAATTCCAAGTTGCACTGCATCAGATGTTTGAAATCGTTGGTACCAAATGGCAGATTGAAGCTGTTGACTTTGAACCAGATGATGTGGAGTATAAGTTTAAGAGAAACTTCCCATTGAACCTTGCAGATGAGGCGTCCACAACCTCAATGTTGGCAGGACTTGTATCTGAAGAAACCAGACTCAAACAATTATCGTTCGTTCCAGACCCTAAAAAGGAGTTGGAATTAATGAAGGCAGAACAACAGGAACAGATTAACCTTCAACAATTCGCAAATGCGAATGCCCAGAACCCACAGGAACAACCTGCACAACCCAACGCACAGGATCAAGGACAAAATCAAGTACAACCTCAACCGGGAGATTATAATTCTCCCGTGGGGTATCGACAGATGGATTATCAGGGGGTAAAGTAAATGGGTGGACCCGGTAGTGGACCCAGACCCGGTAGTGGCAAACGACATTCACCGAAGAATCTTGTCACAACTGGTACAAAGAAAGTATCGACAAAGACTATGAAATCAAACTGGCAATCGAACAACCCTTGGACTTCAGGCAGGAGAATCCCGCCAATGGAAGGTTCAAGGTCAAGAGTATTGAAATCAAAGAAGTGAGGACGAATCTTGGGTGGTGCAGGTAGTGGTTGGTTCGCATCGGCAGGACACGTATCCCATAAAACCGTTGATGTTTTACAGGTAGGACGCATTGACAAAGAGTATGCGAAAATCCCCAACAACTACGAGATCGAACATATTAATGGGCATTATGATAAGGACGCGTTTGAATCAATTGGCGCATATACCAATGCAAGTGGTGACTATACAACCATCAATAAAATAATGCGCGGTATTGATCCCAGTGACGAGAAGTATGGTCATCCAGATCAGATTTGGGTATATCGAACGCACGGACTTATCCCGAAGGATGAGGCAATCATGCAGGCACAAAAAGATATTGAAAATCTCAATCGCGCAATGGAGAAAACCCCATTAAAAGGAGATGTGAAAGTATATCGCGGAGTACCAGAATATCTGGCAAACACTTTAATATCAGGAAAAACAATAACTGATAACGCATTTCAGTCCACTTCTTTATCATTGCGTCCAGCGTCAAAGTTCTCCTTTGTGTATTCAAACAACAACAACTCCAAGACGATCGATGTTTTGGAATTCGTTGCAAAGAAAGGTGAACCATCGATTTTTTCTGAAGATTATGGTGAGAAAGAACTGATCCTGAAAGGCGGTCAGTATAAAGCGATATCTTACACTCTTGCAACGACTCTCAAAGACCCAGATGGTGAAATTCCTACTTATTACAAACCAACGCGCATTATTCAGGTAGAACGTATCCCAAAGACAGGACAACAAACCACGTTCGTTAAAACCGACCCCGGCAATCCTGCATTAGATTTCGCAAAACAAGTTGAGTCATCGAAGATCGCTGGTGCAACTCCCGCATGACTTTTTCCCAAGGAGGGGATACATTATGGCAGCTACAATGTATATTTCAGAATCGAACGGTACGACGCCCACAGTTACGCAAAGTGTAACTTCACTTAACTTTGGGTATTCGTTGACAACCGCGGCAGATTTGACGAATCTGACTGCGAACTTATATCCTATACCCGCGGCAACTTCACTCGGCAGATCGTTTGAAAAGTGGGTCAGGTTCAACATGTCAACACTCGGTGGGTCAACCTATTGTTACAACTTCAAAGTATATTGTTCATCATCACTCGGTGCGAGTGCAGAGATCAGGACGAATGCAAGTTCAACAACTGGTGCGGCTCTTACGTTCCCAACAAGCTCGGGACCCAGTACCCTGTCAAGAGAAACAACATATTACTACAACGTGGTTCTATCAACAGTCATCCCAGCGAGTAATAACGTGATGATTTCAGGCACATCTTCATGGTTGTCAGGATCATCTGGGTTCTCGGACTACGTTGTGTTCCAGCTCTATGCAAGTTCAAGTGCAACAGTCGGGCAGACAGTGACACTCTCATTCCAATATGATGAAGTCGCATAAGGTGATTTGAATGGGTGGACCCGGTTCAGGTAGAAAGGCAACAGGTCGTGCCGCAAAACCCGCAGGAAAAAAGAGTATTCCTGATAAGGAACGCACGCACGTACCCAAATATTTTGGGTTTGGTATTGGATTCAGAATGGTCAAACGAAAATGAATATCTATCATACCACGATAGAGGGCGGTCAATACAATGACACACTATTTTTATCAGGACGGAAAAGAACCGATTGAAATCGCACCAGAGCGATGGCAATGGGAAATCTATTACGATGACGGATCGGTTCTCAAACAGTTTGACGATGAAGGTAAATATCATCCTTTTTCTGATATAAATCAGGCACGACCAATCAATAAAGTTCAGATGGTCACTGACAATAAAGCCCCGATTGTCATTTACTGGAAGACAGGATATAAACTAATACATTTTCACACAAAGAACGTCATGCGCGTACAGGTGGGTGTTGATATCGAAATGCAACCTCTTGAATCATTCCGCATTTACGTTTTTGGATATCAATACGGTCACGAAAAAGTCATGTTAGCCATAATGCCTGACGATGGAGTGATTGTCATTGACGATATAGAACGATTACAGGTGAGTTAACTATGGTGTTAAGTACTGCACACGGCGCATCAACTCTTTTTGCCGCAGAATGGAATGATATGATCTACGCACTCAATCACGCAGATTCAACGGTAGATCATCAGGCAATGTCAAGTAACACGAACTGGAACGCGACAACTTCCGCACACGGATATCTCCCGTCATTGGATACATTCTCAACCAAATTCCTCACATCAACAGGTGGGTGGGCAGCTCCCACAACTGCAAACACCAACCTGATTTCAACAGGCAATCTCCCGACAGAGATGTGGAAGGCATATACCACCGGTACTGCAACGACAATGTTTGCAGAGTTATCAACATTTGTCGGTGCGTTGGCAACCGTAACCTCATGGGCATACCCGATCTATTCAGTCAGAATCCCCAATTACGTTTTACCGAGTAAAGTCGATGTAACCGTAACCGCGGCAACCTGTTCCACAAATGTTGTAAATACCTCTGTTCTGTTATTCGTTCAAGCTGCACCAAGAGCAGGGTCAAACCAACCGGTTGACTTTAAAACGACTGCAACACTTTCAACGAAAATGCCGGGTGTGATTTTTGGGATATTCCCCTCATGTTCAAGTTGGGCGGTATTCTCAACTATAATGACGATCGCGGGTGGAGAAACTTATACGTTCTACGCATTATCAACAACTGCACCACTCGTTAAAATAAAAGACTTTAAGTTCATAGGAACAACCGCAGTCCCACAATACCCCGCGGATGTGTGGACAACTGCATACGGGTCAACGGTGGGGTAAAGGAGAACATAATGGCAACTATTGACAAGAATTCGATAACCGTAACAAAAACAAATGACAATTCGGTATTTAAAGTAGATTTCGATTTCACAGATAGTACTACTCTTGATATTAATCAGGGGTGGTTAGTACCGTGGCTACATGCAAGTTTTATGTCAGGCATTGAGGTATCACCCCCAGAATTTAACGAAGCTGGATTGGCGGCAATGGCATACGCGCGACGTTCAACTATTGAATCTGGATTTGAATCATATCTACGTTCAAACTACGGGGCATCTGTTATCCGTTCACAGAATCCCACATCACAAATCTATCAAAAGATTCAGATCATGGCAGTATCATCCACAGTCATTTTCAATACGGTGGTGGCAACATGACATTCACAAAAACAATATACCATACGCTTAGTACCGTAACCATAGCAACATCATCGGAATATGGTTCAACCGCGTGTACTTGGATTGATATGTCTGAAGCAGTATTAGCCGAAGCTCAATGTCAGGTAGTCTACAGCACATTAGGAACAACCGGGGCAATCTGTAAAATTTACAGTTTGGATACATCATCGCCTTTCACATCCACAACAGCATCTTATTCTGCGGTAGATCAATTCACCTTACCCTTTGCATCGTCAAGTATTATGCGGATTATGAATAAACCCTTTATTCCATCGGGCAAATGGATGACCGGAACTATTTATAATCCCGATACAACGAGTATCACGTATGCAACGGTAAAACTTATCGTTCAGAAATCAACATAAGGGGGTAACTCCTTATGGCATACTTCTATCCTCAATGGAAATTTGTTCAAAGGATAGCGGTAGCTAATCCCCCTACAACAACCGGATATCAGGTAAAAATCACTATTCCTTGGAAACCCGGTATGCGGGATGATTTCGCAGACCTACGTTTTTCAGATTATAAAAGAATATTACCATATTGGATAGAAACCACTTCGACAACAACCCGCGTATCGGCTGTTGTATGGGTAAAATTAACCGAAACTAATAATAACGCAATAGAATTTTTCTGTTATTACGGGAATGGTACTGCAACTTCAGAATCTACGGGGTCAATCTTTGAACTGTTTGACGATTTTACGGGGTCATCTCTTGATACTACATTATGGACGAGGATTGATGGAACAGATGATACGATATCAAATTCTGTTTTTAAGACAACGCTTGCCGATCACACAGGAGTTTATGAGGGTATCCGTACCAATTCAGCAGTCGCGGCGACATGTAGATTAGTCTTTTATGAAAAAGTATATATCAATGGGTCAAGCGAAACACATCACGGATTCTATATCGGGGATGGAGCCTCGAATCTTTACTTTACCGGATGGGCAGATCCTGATGTTTATTGGGATGGGGTAAGTACCAATTATTACACCGGGATAACTTCAGGCGTTTTTGCACGATATGAATGTATCCGTAATGGAGCAACGAACACACTGGTTTATTGTAATAACGTTTATCTGGGAGCTGATACAGTAGGGGATACTGGGGAACATCAAGTCGGATTCTTGTGTGATACCAGTACTGGAATAAACAACGCATTTGAATTAGATTGGGTATTCGTTACAAAATATCAGGGAGCTGATCCTGTTTGTACCCCTGCACAAATACTCATTAACCCCCCATATTATCAATCGTTAATCGGTCAAAAACTTGCATTAGCCCCTTCAGCCCCCGGCACATCCAATCCATTAGTTCTTGATTCGGGTACACTGGATAATGATTATCTTGACATTCAACGGACAACATCTACCGTAACTAAAACTGCATCCTATGACATTTTACGGGCAAGTCAAACCGTTAGTAAATCAGCGGCATATAAAATCGCGCGGGTAACAGCCGCGATTACGAAAACATCCGCGTATAAAATCCAAAGGGTAACGCAAACAGTAACAAAAACAGCCACGTATGATATTTTAAGAACAACCTCTGCGGCGATCACAAAATCAGCCGCGTATAAGATTGCCCGCGTAACAGCCGCAATTACAAAAACCGCGTCATATGATATTCAACGGATTAGTCAATCGGTAACAAAAACCGCAACCTATGATATCTTACGGGTATCCCAAACAGTTTCAAAAAGCGCGGCGTATAAAATTTTACGGATAACCCCTTCAACAATCACAAAGACCGCACAATATGAGGTTACTCCCGCTACTACTACGGGAACGGTAACGGTTACAAAGACTGCGGCATATAAAATCGCGCGGGTCATAACAACAATCACAAAGACCGCGAACTACGATATTCAACGGATAACCCAGACTATTACTAAAGGTGCGGCATACAAGATTCTATCCTCCCTGACCGTAGCAAAACAGGCAAGTTATGATATCCTCCGCCCTACCCAGACCCTTACGAAACAGGCAAAATATAATATCATCCCGATAGGCGCAACAGTTACACTCACAAAGAACGCGGCATATAAGATTGCCCGCGTTACTTCAGCGATTACCAAAACTGCGACCTACGATATCTTACGGATTACACTGGCAGTTCAAAAGGCGGCGGCTTATAAAATTTTAACCTCGCCAACATTAACGAAACAGGCGGCATACCGCATCCTACGACTTACCCCCTCAACCATCACTAAATCAGCCACGTATGATATCCTACGGATTACTCCTGCGGTCATTACGAAACAGGCGGCGTATAAAATCGGCAGGGTAACATCTGCGCTTACAAAAACTGCCAATTACGATATAATCAATACAAAGACAATCTATGTTTCAGCATCCTATTGGATTTTAGGACAATCCACAAACACACAAACGGTTACAAAGAGCGCGGCATATAAAATTCAGCGCATACCGCAGACTGTAACAAAGACTGCGAAGTATAATATTGCCCTGCTTGCCTCCCCCTTCACAGTATCAAAGAGTGCCGCGTATAAAATCGCAAGAGTAATTACCGCAATCACAAAATCGGCAGACTACCACATTCAGAGAATCTCACAATCAGTTACAAAATCCGCAACCTATGATATTCAAAGGGTATCCCAAACAGTAACAAAATCTGCGGCATATAAAATCCAATCCAGTAAAACGATTACGGTATCGGCAACATACTGGATTTTTGGTCAGGGAATAGGTAGTCAAACCATTACTAAATCAGCCGCGTATAAGATTCAACGGATATCCCAGACAGTTCAAAAGACGGCGCAATATAAGATTAGTAGTTCTGTAGCGGTAGTTAAATCTGCATCCTATAAAATATTAAGGATTACAACAGCCCCGGTTACAAAGGCGGCTCAATACCTCATTCAAAGGATTACCCCTACTACCATCAGTAAATCAGCGCAGTTTAAAATAGCGGTAAGTAAAACAGTATCTAAACAGGCATCATATAAGATTAAGATCACAGGTGGTTCAGGTGGCGGAGGGGGTACAGGAGATTATTCTGGTCTTATACAAGTCGATGCGAAATATCAGATCACGCCCGCTGGGTCAAACATTGTCTTTACTACTGCAACATATAAGATTAAACAGACCGGCGGGTCGGGTCCCGGTGGGTCAAAGGTTATTCAAGTGACTGCATCATATGGTATTATCAATCCTAACTGGCACGAACCTTACTGGTATGAACGCGCATTCCATGAAAAAGAAATGGTCTGGAATATAAGACAGAGGCGATCATAATGGCATCACCATCACAAAACCCATATCAGACTGCGCATTTGCAGGATGTATTCAAACACCTTGCAGATTACGCGCAGACTCGTATGGCAGACTTTGAAAAGTTGTCGGCACCAGATTACGCGCGCGCAATGCAGGAAGTCAGAAACGTTGTTGCAGATGCATATGGGCAATACGGTCAAGCTGGTACACTTACTTATGCAGAAATGCAACGGTACAATCGTATAGGTAAACTAAAATCGGAAATCGAATATGCAATAAAAAACAACCTGCGTGAAGTTGCACCGAAGGCACAAAAGATACTCACAGATACCGCAAATTACTCTTATAACGGGAGTGCGAATATTGCGGCGCAATTGACAACCATAAAACTACCAAAACTATCTGCGCAGGAAGTATCTGACATTATCAACAAATCACCGGGAATTGGGCCCGGCATGTCGTTTATTGACCGCATGAGATTACGACAATCTGATACCATTGTGCGTATGCAAAAAGACGTGATGCGTCAACTCATGAAACCAGACGGCGCGCCGTTAGAGGACACATGGGCATCAATTCAATCATCAATGGAAAAGACATATCTGCGAGATATCGCCGCATTAAAAGACGAGGCGCATCATGTATCTCAAAGTGCGATTGATGCAAGTGTGAAATATGGGACCGATGCAGGACTCAAACCCGTTAAAATCTGGATGACCGCTGGTGATGAGAAAGTAAGACCTGCACACGCGGCACTTGATGGGCAGGTAAGAGATGCCAACGAACCGTTTACTGTTGGTGAAGATACAACCTTTGCAAGCGGGTCTGGTACAGAATGGGATGGGTATCAGGCAATGGCACCAATGGAGTTTGGTGAACCTGCACTTGACTATAATTGCAGGTGTTGGATAGTGGCAGATTGGAGAGATTCTGGTGAAGAATCGGTTGATCCTGATATTCGTGTAGAAGCTGCAACCAGACACGCGGACGCGGTTGATCGTTCTGATAGTATCATGAACCTCTTTAATAAGATCGTTAGTGATTATGGCGGTGACATTAACGGAGATTACAATCTTACAAATTATCGAACAAAGAGCGAACCTTCTATCGCAGAGAAAATCTCGCGCAAAATGGATATGGCAAATCGATATAACGAGCCCATGACCGTTCAAGAAGCTGCCGACAGTATCAAAGATTATTCACGATTTACCGCAGAATTCCCCCCAGATATTTACACTGAAGGTTATTATATGACCTACGATTCACTTTTAAAAGAAGGGTGGGAACCAGTTGATGTTGAAAACAAATGGGTATCGAACCCAGAATATCATGGGATTAACACACAATGGAAACTACCAGACGGTAATTATGTAGAAGTGCAGTTCCACACACCAGAAGGATCAAACTATATGCAGGGGACAGGACATAAATTATATGAGGCGTATCGGACAAGTGACGATCTCTATACAAAATGGTCACTATGGTCACAAATGGTTGACAACTGGGAATCAATCGACCAACCCCCCGGGATTGATGAGATCACTGATTATAAGGGAGGCGCATAATGGTAGGCGGGCCCGGGTCAGGTAATTTTGGTCATGCAGGACGACCGGGAGAGGTTGGTGGCAGTGCGAGTGTAGGCAGTGCGCCGAAATCTTCACCAGAAAGTAAAAACATAGGTCATGGGTCACGATTGAATGGTCATCCTAAAACAGAGGCAAAACGCATTAAAGAAGGTGTGCCAAAAGAAGTCAAAGAACGAAAACATGGGATAGAAGAAATCACGTATGCCTATACTGGGTTGAGTGAAATGAAAGTCGATGCACCAAAAGTCGATCGTTCAAACATCCCAAAGAACGATATCGAACGACAAGGCAGATGTTTTGAACTTGCAGGCAGGTTTGTTATGGATAATCCCGATTGGAATATCGTTCATGCGACCTTATACCCACGACTTGGAAATTTCGGTGACAGTATTTACTTTCATGGGTATGCGCAAAAAGATAAGATTATCTTTGACCCGGTGTTTAATCAGTTCTTTAATGCAGACAAACACGAAAAATATTATACGACAACAGATAAACGTATATACGATCACACAACGGCAATGAAAATGATGTTAAAATCTGGCAATTATGGGCCATGGGAGTAACTATGGAATCAACTGATACCGCACCAGTTTATGAGGTTAAATCTCAACAGTCTTTTTTAACAAAAGAAGATGCAATAAAACTCATGATGAAATCGGCGCAATATTATAAACAACGCCCAGTGTATTCAGGAATAAAAAAGGATATAATAATAAAATTCGATGGTAATTTCTCATACTGGTCACCATTAGATCAGATGTGGATAAAAGACGATTACCTGTTTAAAGAGTGTATGCAAGGACATATGGAACGAATCACGTATGATGAGGCAATGAAAATGATTGAGGAGTTGAAATAATGGGTGGTCCCGGTAGTGGATGGTTTGCGAGTGCAGGACATGTACCGCATGTAACTGAACTGGTATCTGGTATGCGATATGCACCAGAGGTAATGAACACGATAAATCAAAAGTTCGCACGACAACCGAAAGGTCAAGGAAAATCTGTTCCGTTAAAAAAGGATGAACTCAACGCTGTCCTTAATGCGGGAAAATATGGGTTGGTCAGTGCGGGACCCAACACGAAAGAAACTGATGCAGGCGCGAAAGATAAGGATAAAGACGAACAGTATTTCCGCGATCGTCACGATCAACTTAAATCATCACTGAATGAAATGGGATATCAATATACTGAAGTCGTTGGGAAATATGGAGAGATAGAAGATTCGTTCCTCATAATGACTCACGAAACTGATAAGGCAGACCTGATGAATCTCGGTATGAAATTCAATCAGGACAGTGTGATTTATGGTGAAGGTGGTAAACAGGAGATGATCTACACTTCAAAATCCTATTACGAAATCGGTGAGAAAGGCGATCCTAATTACAAGCGTATCCCAGTAACAATCGGTGACGCGCATGTTGGTACAGGATTCGATACCGTTGATTTAGAGGCAAATAACTATTATACTGAAGTGCCAACTCCTGAAGGCAAAGTCAGGTTCAGTTTGCATTATGATTTTGAGAAGGTGCAAACTTCAACCCTTGGTGATTATAAATCAAAGGATTATCAATCATCTTCACCGATTGATAACAGGCAGGTGTGATATGGGCGGTGAAGGTTCTGGTAACTTCGGTCACGCAGGCAGACTCGGTGAGGTAGGAGGATCATCAACCGAAGGATCATCATTATCATCAGACCACGTCAAACAAATAAAAGAGAATTCAAAGGATTTCGCACAACGAGATTATAATAAGGCGGATTATGAACATATGATTGCATATAAAAATGGGAATTATACCTACGAATCAAAAACGCATGATAGGGCAAGTTGTCAAATTGCCGAAGATATTGATGATATGGATTTGGTACACAATCACCCGGGAGGATCACCAGCCTTATCTGCGCCAGATATTTTCGTGTCTGCATATCAAAACGTATCATCAATAACGGCAATGAATCGTAAAGGAGAGGCATGGACAGTATCACGACCAAAAGAAGGTTGGGCGAAATGGGCAGATGATAAGTTTGGTATGAAAGTTGACACATCTGAATTTCAAAAAACCGTGCGATCTCAATTTGATAAGACCTCGGATGAAGTATTTGATTTACCAGAAATGCAACCACTTCATCTTGCGTTTACCAGAGGAGAGATTGATTTAAATGGGGTGGAAGTTATATTTGCAAACAAGACCTCTGAAACATTCTGTAAAAAGTATGGTTTGACAGTGACAAAACATGGTGGTGCAAAATGATTCTTGATGAAGATGAATTCTGGAGGAAGATGCAGGAAAAATATCTTGAAAAAGTGCGCATCTGGCAAAAAGAACGATCGAAAACAAAATCAGAACCGATTGACAATCGACAGGTGAAATAATGGGTGGTGAAGGTTCGGGTAACTTCGGTCATGAAGGTAGACCGGGATTAGTAGGCGGGTCGGGGGAAGGCGGGCCCGGTGTAGGTGCGGCAGGTGCAAAGTTCGATCGTGCCTCTTATGAGAAAATGTCAATGGGTGACCGACGCGCATCTTGGGATAAATTATCTGTTGCAGATCGTGACAAACTCGCAGACGCGCGATACAGTGTTGACAGTCGCGTAAAAGGACTGGTATCAACCATGGGTGCATGGCAGAATACTGGTGATCTTGAAAAGGATGTGCAGGCGCGCGTTGACAGTGCAAAAGAAGAAATGTCACAGAGTTCAAACAATCTTGTTTCATATACCGCAACCATTTATGATGACTCGTTAAAGGCGGCAGGAGTTGATGACGAATCTCGCGGCAAACTGGTATGCCTTGCAACAGATTACTTAATCGCACAGGAAATGGAAACCCAGAACCGACAGTTAGGAGATCATGGTGTTCATCATATCGCTGGGGATATCGACCGCGCATTCCAGATTGCATCGGTCTTACCCGAAGGATTGAGTAGTCAACAGAAATGTGAGATTATTACTGCAAGTGTGTTTCATGATGCAGGATACTTAACAGACCCGTCACGAATATTCTTGGATGAAGGTCATCCGCGGTGGTCTGCGCAGAACTATGATCAGAACATCGCACCGGTGATTTCTGCCGCGTTCGGGAAAGATGTTGCAGATAATGTTGGATATTACATACGCACGCATGATAGTACCGATATCAACTGGAAAGAAGACCCTGTGGGAAGTAGTGTAAGAGTATCAGATAACACCGCGTTGTTTGAAGTCGATAAACTACCCGGGGTTTTCAGAGATGTAAAAGGAACATATCAGACTCTATCAGATTTCAATGCAGGAAAAATCAATCTGGAAGATGCGAAATCGAATATGATGACCGACATTCATAACTCCGCACTATCCGACTCGTTAAAATCGCGGTATATGAACGCGGTCACTGAAATGACCGACTATACCCCAAAATCTACACTTGGGATGAAAGGCGGTGACATTTACGATATCACTTGGGCAGGAGATCACGTTGCGATTACGTTAAAATACAACGAACAGAAAACACAGGATCAAAAACTCCTTGATCTGGGGCAGGCACAATTCGCAAAGTTCGCGAAGGCATATGGCAGTGACCCATATTCATTCAAAACCACCCTTGGTTTTACGTTCGATAAGAACGGTCAGGTTCTACTTGAAGGAAGAATCTATGACCCAGATAAACCACTAACTGCGGTGTATTCAGAACCGATTGATAACAGGCAGGTGAAGTGATGACAGATGAGGCAGATGGGATCTGGGTAACAATGAATGGGAGGCATGTCTTTATTCCCGGTGAGAATATTAACGAATCGTCTGAAGTCACCATCAATGTGCCAGACGATTCTGAAATATGTAAGTTTGATCTTGGCACAGGAGGGGTTGTTGACGTTGTTGATAAAAACAAGGAAAATCAACGCAATGCCATAGGTTGGTGGAAAGGCAGTGGGTTTGAGGTCATACAAAAGGCAGTCAAGACTCCAAACGATTTGTTTAAACCAGATCGCGAAAAAGGATTGGAGGCATCCAAACATATTGATAATGTTCTATCAAAAAGTAAGATAGAACAGGATACCACAGTATATCGTGGCATATCAAGTAGAACCGCATACCAGATAATGGAGAATGGCGCATTTGAGAACAAAGGATATACCGCGACCTCGGTTGCAATGGGTGACGCAATGGGATTCGCTCAACACATGCCATTAAAGATGGAAGATTCTTACGTTCCCGGAAGAGATTTGCAAAGTGTGATAATGTTCAATGTTCCTAAAGGATCGAGCGGGTTTTATTTTGGAAGAGGTAGGGAAAGTGAAGTGTTATTACCACGCAATCTCAAATTAAAACTCACAGGTGTTCGCACATACACAAAAACATTAAATGTGAAAACAATAACGGATACAGGAAGATTACGACAACAAACATATGGCCCAGTGAGGATATACACAATGGAGATGCAGAAATGATTGAACGATTCTTTGAAGATTCTACTGATGGGCTCATCTTTATAAAATCAAAGATTACTCCTGAAGAAAGAAAACGCAGTAAAGAGTTATTGAGTATCATCTACCCAGTGAACCGCGAATCACAAAAAGAATCGGTAAAATCTGGTGCGATTGATAACAGGCAGGTATAAATGACGCTCACAAAAGAACAACAGGAAGAAACATTGCAACATGTAATGGAATACTTCACCAAAAAGGAAGTAGAACGCATGGACGAAATCTTTTTTGATTTCGATGATATGCGATGCACATCAAAATCGGTTCTGGATTTTCTTGCGAAGGTCAAAGAGAAATATGAAGAAGATCATAATATCCTGATTGCCGCGATTCTTTACGGCATAAAACTGGGAGAACTTGGGTATTCATACCCAAAACAAGATTTCAGTGAGAAAAAATTACCAGAGTATGGACATGCCTGTTAATTAAAAAGTATATATAGTATCACCAAATCTTTCTGTTCACACTATGGTTTACACTTGGATTACATGGACAGGGTTGTTGAGGGAGATCACAAGTGTTTGAACTACTACAACTCAAACCTTGATTAACCTTTTTTGTGACAATAAATTATATATACTTACAACTCCTACATATTGATTGTAATACGAAAACAGGAGTGAAAAGAACATGCAACAGTTTGTGAATGCGGGAGGACTTGCGCAGGATTTAGATTTTGGGTTGGTCGAATTTCTGACATTCAAAATCGACTCTGATTGGTTCAGCGATACCTTTGAGTTCGTTGAGAAGAACAAGAATTTCAAACCAACTCTTGCGTGGTTGAAACCAACTTATGCAGGATATAAAAGTCATTATGGAGTGATCTAAAATGGTAAAAAACATAGACCTTGAAAACGATAACAATCTGACTTATATCAATGTCAGTGGGAAGTTCGGAGATTACAGCGTCTATATTCAGCTTGGGCGCGTAACTGTCATCCCGATTGACAATCAGAAAACCAGCGTGTATGTGAACAGTCAAGCCGAGGAGATCAAAGGCATTGTTGTAGGTGATCACTGATGGCATACATTTCCGCAGAGGATGTAAAGAAGATACGCGATCAGATTAAGGCGGCGTATCCTCAATACAAGTGGTCGATTACACGCGAACATTCAATGGCGGTCACTGTCGCACTGATGGAGTCCGACATTCAGTTCAAGAGTGACTACGATCAGGTCAATCATTACTGGTACAAGGAACACGATTATCCTGTCAAGGCAAAACTCGTATTCCAACATGTCCTTGAAATCATCGATGTGATCAAACACAACTACGATCGCAACTTTGGTAACCCATATGCAGACTACGGTGACAGTAATTACTTCATACACCTGCACGTTGGGAAATGGGATAAGAAACACAAATATGTACCACATGGAACGAATGTGAACAAAAAGGAATTAGAGGTGATTCAGATATGAAGGAGAAACTTGTAGGCAATCAGATCGAATGCCCAAACTGTACCTGCAAACATTTCCGTATCGTTGAGGTATATCCTTATACAGAAAAAACCATCCAATGTGTTGAGTGCAACGAAATTGTCTTAAAACTTTAAGATACTTTTTTATACTATCAATAATAGATAAGTATAACTGTTATAATGGGAGGGGCGATTGCCCAATCCAAGTCTATTTTGAACTTTGTCTTTTAACAAAAGGGCAATGCAATCGCAACTCTTTGGAGTTAAATTTATGTCTGAAGAAGCCAAGACTGAAACCAAGACGCCCGTTGAACCTGCAAAAACAGGGGCGACCGACGCGCAGACTGTTGATGAGAAGAAAGTATCTTTGAATCAAGAGGATGTTGATCGTATTGTAAAGTCCGCTGTTCAATCTGCGGAAGATCGCGTTCGTGGTGATCTCTATACGAAAATCCGAGCGAAGGAATCTGAAATTGAGGAACTTAAAAAGTCCAAGATGACAGAAACCGAGGTGCGGAAGTATAAAGAGGAACAACTGGCAATGCGGGAAAAAGAACTCGCACAAAAAGAGCTCTCCCTTGCAGCCGTTGATGCCTTACGAGAAGCCAATCTTAAAGTCGATTACAGGGATTTCGTTCTCGCTGATACCCCAGAGGCTATCAAAGAGAAAATCGCAAAACTGAAATCACTTTATCAAAAAGACGTTGAATCCGCAGTGCAGGAGAAATTCAAAGAACACGGCGTTACACCGGGAAGAGGTCAACCGGCAGATCAGAAAGGAAAAATCTATACGCGCGAACAGATCAAGGCAATGAAACCAGAAGATATCCAAAAGATTCTACCTGATCTTCAAGCCGCGATGCAAGAAGGGCGTATCAGATAATTCGCAAATGCGAACAACAATCTATTCTCTATAAGGGGATGATATTATGGCAATTGACAACTTTATACCCGAAATCTGGGCGGCACAAGTCTTTCAGGATTTCGACAGAGCAAGTATTGTAGGTGGATTATGTAACCGTGACTACGAGGGGGATATCGCCAATGGTGGAGATACCGTGCGCATTACTGCAATCGGGCCCGTCACAGTAACTTCCTACACAAAGAACAGTACCGCGTTCCTTTCAGTTCAAACACTGACCGACGCGCAGACAACCCTTGTCATTGATCAACAGAAGTACTTTAACTTCCAGATTGATGATATCGACAAGGCGCAACAGAAACCCAAGATTATGGGTGAGGCAATGCGCAAAGCCGCAGTCGCGATGGCGCAGACTGTTGACACGTATTGTGCCGCACTCTATC
>Ga0208980_10000027_pt1 | contig 64310 bp, 56 predicted proteins | sample WetSurMetagenome_3_FD_187993 | JGI IMG/M metagenome (GOLD analysis project Ga0208980, IMG submission 187993) | Wetland microbial communities from Twitchell Island in the Sacramento Delta, sample from surface sediment Aug2011 Site A1 Bulk (version 2) | ecosystem: Environmental > Aquatic > Marine...
GGCCTGCGCCGGCCCGTCGCATCGCCTCACGCACCGCGAGCCGGGTCGCCGCCGCCCAGTCCTCCCAGTGGGCCTTGCTAAGGCCCGCCGGGACGGTGCCGTGGCCGGGAAGGCGTGGCACGATCGCCACGAAGCCGCGGTCCCGATAGCGCCGCGCGACCTGGCGCATGCTGTACGGCGAGTCGGTGAGGCCGTGCAGCAGGACGACGGCGCCCTGCGGCGGGCCTTCGGGCTCGAGCACGAAGGAGCGGTTCCAGTCGCGAGCGAAGCGCCCGGGGTAGACGGGGCTGTCCTCGAAGTAACGGTTCGCCGGAACGCGGTCCTTCGTGTCCAGGCGCCGCGTGACGCGGGCACGCACCTCTTCGAGCGCGGCGTCCTCGGCCTCGAGGTAGCGCTGCCAGTCGATGTCGGCGATCTCTTCTGCCGTCAGCTCTTTCGGCACCACTGTGTGCCACGGTTCGAGAGTTGGACCACGCTGCGAATCGAAGACTCGGACCGCCAGCAGGGTCAGGGCGCCCGCGCCGATCACCCACGCGGCCCGCTTGGCCAGCTTCTTCAGCATTGCACCCGGCACCTCACGACCCTCCTCTCTCTCAGCGAAGCCCACCGGCGACGGCGCCCGCAGCGGTGCGAGTCCCCGATGCCCAGTCCCGTAGCGTCGCCAGGACGGGCGCGATCGCGGGTGGCTCGGGATCGCCGGGCAGCAGACGCGCGACCATCCCGCGATGTGAAGCATCGACGACGAGCGGCGGCGGCCCACCCGGCAGCCCGGCCGACGCCAGGCTGACGACGCCGTCGCCGAGGTCGTCGCCGAGGGCGGACCACCAGGCGGACAGCTCCCGCTCGAGCGCCGCAGAGCCGGTTTCGGCTGCGGCCATAGCGAGGCCCGCGGCCAGCTCGCCAGGCGGCGCGACGAACCGGCCCGCAATGGCGAGGATCGGCACGTCCTCGGGCCATGGGCGGGCATTGAGCGCGCTCAGGAACTCGCTGTCCGGCCGCAGATCGATCTTCGCCTCCCCCGCGCCGTCGCGCAGCGCCGCGAACAACGAGAAGCGCCGACCCTCGCCCGTCGGGAAATGGTCGCGCAATTCGAGCCAGACCCGCAGCCGGGCCCAGTCGGAGCCCCGATTCGGCGTGCCGATCAGGATGACTCCGGCGACCCCGGGTCCCGGCATGCCGGCGTGCCACAGCCGGGACACGAAGTCGCGGGCGACCAGCCCGCCCATGCTGTGGCCGATGATCGCGACGGGGCGCTCGGGCGGCAGTCGGGGCCAGTGGGCGGCAAGAAACTCCGCGCTGCGGTCGATGCCCTGGTCGTTCGGGTAGCGAAGCTCCCACACCGCATGGCCGGCCGCGTGGAGTGCGGGCACGAGGTCGTCCCAGATCGATCCCGGCTCGTCCAGCCCGTGGACCAGCAGGACCGGCGAGGCATCGGCGGACGCCGCGCCGGCCCGCGGGTACAGGCCGTGCCAGCCGTCGGCGGGTGCCATCTCCTCCGGGAACCACTTGCGCAGCTGCTCGTGGACCAGCAGGCGCAGGCGCCGCTCCTCCCGCGGATGGCTCTCCGCCCACCACGTCCACAGGGCGGTGACCGCAAGCGCAGCCAGCAGCAGCCCCGCGGCGACCCGCCGCCACCGCGACGCGCCGGCCCGCTCGACCCCCTCGGCCGCCATCGGGGCCAGCGCCCCGCCCGTCGCGCGGCTAGGTCTCCGCGGGCGCCGGGGCGTCGACGGCACTGCGCGAGGTGCGGGCCAGCAGCCAGAGACCGAGCACCAGCGCGATCACCTCGGCCGACAGGGTCAACAGCAGGGCCATCAGGCTGGCCACGTCCACGGTCGAGACCCAGCTGCCGACGGAGCCCGCCGCGGGGGCGGCCTGGATCGCCGGCATTCCGGCCTGCGGCGCTGTCAGGAAATAGAAGAGGAGCTGACCGACCTCGAGGAGCAGCAGGACCATCGAGAAGATCGCGCCCAGGCTGCTCGCGACCAGGCCCGTCCACACCGTCCGCAGGAGCGAGGCGCGCAGCGGCCGCGTTGCCGGGTCGGCGATCCGCGTCGCGAGCCTGCGGTAACGCAAGAACCAGATCGTCGTGAACACCAGGACGAAAAGGTTCAGGGCGGTGAGGTACTCGATCACCCGCAGGCCGGCGCGCGTCCCGGGAACGGTGAGGCTCCCGGTGAAGACGAAGACGTACACCATGAGGATCACCGGAAACGCACCGAGCAGGACCTGCGTCCAGAACCCGACGCGCCCGAGGCGCCGGAAGGTTCCGGCGAGGCTATCCAGCTTCTTGCTCTCGAGACCCTCGACCACCGAGCTCAACATGACGTTCTCCTCCGCGCTCCGCGGGACCTTGTCGTTTCGTCACGGGTGCGGGGCCGCACCCGCCGGGTGACGCCATCCGCATGCCTGATCGCTAGTGCGAAGCGGTCGCAGCCTCGGCCGTCCGTCCCCGCGCGTCCCGCCGCCCCTCCCAGGTAACGTATAGCACCGGCAGGAACACCAGGGTGAGCAATGTCGCGACGAGCAGCCCGCCCATGATCGCGAACGCCATGGGCCCCCAGAAGACCGTCGGGGCGATGGGGATCAGGCCGAGCACCGTGGACATCGCGGTGAGCAGGATTGGCCGCAGGCGCGAGCTGCTCGCGTCGAGCACCGCGTCGCGGACCGCCTTGCCGGTGGCCCGATCCTTCTCGATCTGGTCGATCAGGATGACCGAGTTCTTCGCGATCATACCGACGAGGGCGAGGATGCCGAGGATCGCGACGAAGCCGAGCGGCCGGCCCGATACCAGCAGCGCGGCGACCACGCCGATGAGGCCCAGGGGCACCACGCTCAGCACCATGACCAGCAGCGGCAGGCTCTTGAGCTGGAACACGAGCAGGGTGAGCATGATGAAGACCATCAATGGCACCACGGCCATCACCGAGTCGCTCGAGCGGGCGCTCTCCTCCGCCGTGCCGCCGACCTCGATCCGGTAGCCCGGCGGTAGCCCGGCGTTGAGCTTCTCGACGGCGGGCGCGAGCGCGGTGACGACCGTCTCCGGCAGCACGCCCGGAGACACGTCCGCCTGGACGGTCAGCGTCGGCACGCGGTTGCGCCGCCAGATCAGGGGATACTCCTGCGCGTACTCGAAGGTCGCCAGCTGGTCCAGCGTGGTGGTTGCGCCGTTCGCCAGCGGGACCGGCAGCGCGCGCAGCGTGGCGACCGAGAGGCGTTGGCCGTGGATCTCCCGCGCGACCACGTCGATCAGGAAGATGTCGTCCCGAACCTGGGTGACGGTCGTCCCCGTGATGTTCGCGTTCAGCACCGCGGCGACCGCCGCGGACGACAGCCCCAGGCGTCGCGCCTGGTCCTGGTCGATGCGCACGCGCAGCTCGCGCGCCGGCTGCATCCAGTCGAAGTTCACGTCGCGCGCCGCCGGGTCGGCCGCGACGATCTGCCCGAGCTCGAGGGCGGTCGCGCGCAGCCGCTCCAGATCTGGGCCGCTCACGCGGTACTGGACGGGCCAGCCGACGGGCGGGCCGAGCTCGAGCGGCGAGACGCGGGTGACTGCGTTCGGAAACTCCTCCTTCAGCAGCTCATCCAACCGCGACTCCAGCCGCTGCCGTGCGTCCACGTCCTTGGCCATCACCACCGCCTGGGCGTAGAAAGGGTTCGGCAGCTGCACGTTCAGTGGCAGGTAGAAGCGGATTGCGCCCTGTCCGACGTACGTGGTCCAGTGCGCCACGTCGGGGTCCTTGGCCAGGATCGCGTCGAGGCGGGCCGACTCCGCCGCAGTCGCGTGGATGGACGCGTTCTGCGGCAAGCTGAGGTCGACCAGGAGATCGACCCGGTCGGACGCGGGGAAGAACTGGCGTGGCACCAGGCCCATGCCGAAGATCGACGCGACGAAGACCGCGACCGTGACCCCGATCGTCAGCCACCTCGCCCGCATCGCGCCGGCGAGGAACGCACGGTAGGCGCGCAGCACCCCCCCCGGCGCCTCCTCGGCCGCGGTCTTGGGCGGCACCAGGAGCAGCATTCCGAGCAGCGGTGCGAACACGACCGCGACGATCCAGGAGACGATCAGGGTGATCCCGACGACGGCGAAGATCGAGAAGGTGTACTCGCCGGCGGAGCTCTGCGCGAAGCCGATGGGGACGAAGCCCGCGATGGTCACGAAGGTGCCGGTCAGCATCGCGAAGGCGAGGGTCTTGTACGCATAGACGGCCGCGGTCGCCTTGTCGTCTCCCAGCGCCAGCCGGCGCGTCATCGCATCCACCGTGGTCATCGCGTCGTCCACCAGCAGGGCGAGCGCAATGATCAGTGCGCCCAGCGAGATGCGGTGCAGGTCGATGCCAAGGATCCCCATGACCGCGAAGACGATCGCGAGGACGAGCGGGATCGCCAGCGCCACCACGGTCCCCGCGCGCACGCCGAGGCTCACGAAGCTCACGCCGAGGATGATCGCGATGGCCTGCCAGAGCGAGGTCGTGAAGTCGGTGATTGCCTCATCCACCGTCACCGGCTGGTCCGCCACCCGCGTCGCCTCGATGCCGATCGGCAGCTCCGCCGTGATCGCCGCCATGGCCTGCTTGACGTTGTCACCCAGGGCCAGGATGTCGCCGCCCTCGCGCATGACGATCGCGAGGCCGAGTGCCGACTCGCCGTTGACCCGGAACATCGGCTGGGGCGGGTCGGCGAAGCCGCGCCGCACCTGGGCGATGTCGCCGAGCCGTAGCATCCGGTCGCCGATCGCGAAGTTCACCGCGAGCAGGTCCTGCTCGGAGCGGAACGCGCCGGATACCCGCAGCGAGATTGCCTCGGCGCCGGTCTGAAGGACGCCGGTGGGGCGGACCAGGTTCTGTGCCTGCAGCGCCACCGTCAGCGCCGCCGGATCGATGCCGAGCCCGGCGAGCTTGTCCATCGCGAACTCGACGAAGATCCGTTCGTCCTGGGCCCCGACCAGGTCCACCTTGGCGACGTCCGGCACGCGCAGAAGCTGCGAGCGCACGTCCTCCACGTAGTCGCGCAGCTCGCGATGGCTGAACCCTTCCGCGGTGAAGGCGTAGATGATCCCGAAGGTGTCACCAAACTCGTCGTTGAAGCCGGGTCCGACGATCCCCGGCGGCAGGGTGTGGCGCATGTCCCCCACCTTCTTGCGCACCTGGTACCAGGTCTCCAGCACGTCGTCGGGCGCGGTGCTGCCTTCCAGGTCGACGAAGATGGTCGTGGTACCGGGACTGGTGAAGCTGCGCAGGTCCCGCAGGTTCGGGACCTCCTGGAGAGTGCGCTCCAGCCGCTCGGTCACCTGCTTGAGCGTGTCATCCATGGTCGCGCCCGGCCAGGCCGCGCGGACGACCATGGTTCGGGTAGTGAAGACGGGGTCCTCGGCCCGACCGAGGCTGAAGAAGGCGCTGACGCCGGCGACCAGGGCGACGATCATCAGGTAGACCACCACCGAACGGTTGGTGATGGCCCACTCCGAGAGGTTGAACCGTTTCACTTCGCGGCTCCCTGCCCCGCCGTCCCAGCCGGTGCCGCATGCGCCCCGGCGTCAGAGCGGAGCTTGATCTCGACGGGAGGCAAGGCGCCCGGCGCGCCGGCCGGTTGATCTCCGAGCAGGCGGACCTGCTGGCCCGGGCGCAGGACCTGGACACCGGCCGTCACCACGATCTCGCCGGGACTGAGTCCACCCCCGACGACCACGCGATCGAGCTCGTAGCGGATCACCTCCACGTTGCGCAGCGCGACCCGGTTGTCGCGCGGGTCGAGGACCCACACCGCAGGATTCCCCTGGGCACTGGTGAGTGCCGAGCTCGGGAGGGCGATGCCGGGCGTCCCGCCGAGCTGGACGGTGCCGGTGACGGTCGAACCGAGGCGCATGGATGGCGGCGGCGCCGCGAGACCGACGCGGACCAGGAACGTGCGCGTCACCGGATCGGCCTGAGGCGCGACCTCGCGGACGCGGCCTTTCGTGGTCACCGCCGGATCGGTGCTCAGGGCGACCCGTACGTCGTCATACGCGCTGGCCAATTCCAGGACGCGCGGGGGCACGTCGAAGACGGCGTCGCGGCCGCCCTCGCGCGCCAGCTGGACGATCGTCTGCCCGGCCCGAACGACCTCGCCCGGCTCGGCACCGCGCGCCGTGACGATGCCCGGCCCGTCGGCGATCAGGGTCGTGAAGCTCAGCTGGTTCTCGGCGGCGGCCACTTGGGCCGCCACTGCATCGACCTGGGCCTGGGCGGCGTTGCGCGTCTCCACGGCCCGATCGAACTGCTGACGGGCGACGAAGCCCCGCGCCACCAGGGGCTCGTAGCGCCCGACCGTGTTCCGCGCCTCGGCGAGCTGCGCCCTCGCGGCGGCCAGGTTGGCGCGCGCCGCCAACAGCGACTGCTGCTCGATCTCCGAGTCCAGGCGGGCAACCACCTGCCCCGCCTCCACCTTGTCGCCGACGTTCACCAGCCGCTCGATGAGCTGGCCGCCCGTGCGGAAGGCGAGGCCCACGTCCTCCTTGGCCTGGATGGTGCCCGTCAGCGTCACGCTCTCGCCCCCGGGCAGCTTCTCGACCGCGACGACGCGGACCGGCCGGATGGGCGGCGGCCCGGTGTCGGTGCCGTCGTCGCGCTGACAGCCGGTGAGCAGGGCGGCCAACAGGACTGCACAGAGGCCGGCGAGCCGCCCCGACAGACTGGACGCCGCCAGAAAGACAGGCCGGGACATCGATGACTGATCCAAGGTCGCACTCCCGCCGCCAATTGGAGCGGCTAGATTAACTGAACTCACCAGCGCTCGTACCACCCTACCTCGTCGGATCGGCTGCATCGATTCAGCAAAATCGCTAGAGCGGAAACACCAGCGGCACCAGCACGACGCTCAGGACGAGGACGATGAGGGTGAGCGGCAGCCCGACGCGGACGAAATCCGCAAAGCCGTAGTTCCCGGCGGTCGCCACCATGGTGTTGATCGGCGAGATCGGCGACAGGAAGGCGGTGGACGCGGCCAGCGCGATGATCATCGCGAACGGATAGGGCGAGGCGTGAAGGTCCTCTGCGACCTCGAGGGCGATCGGGATCATCAGCACCGCCGTCGCAGTGTTGCCGACAAACAGCCCGAACAGCAACGTGACGACGAACAGCAGCGCGAGGATTGCGTAAGGACCTGCGCCGCCCACCAGGGTCACCAAGAGATCCGCCGCGAGATCCACGCCGCCCGCCCGGTCGAGCGCCAGCGCGAAGGGGAGCATCCCGACGATCAGGATAAGGCTCTTCCACTGGATCGCTCGGTAGGCCCTGTCCAGGTCGATGCAGCGGAAGATCCCCATCAGCAGGCAGCCGATGAGCGCGGCCTGGACGTTGGGAACGACCCCCGTCGCCATCAGGGCGACGACGAGGAAGAGCGTGAACAGCGCGTGCGGGGCGCGCCGCGCCGCGGGCAGGACGTCGTCGAACTCGCGCGGGAGGTTGAGGACCACCAGGTCGCGCCCACCGCCGCGCAGCCCCCGAATCGTCCGCCACGGGCCGGCGAGCAGAACGGTGTCGCCCACCTTGAGGACCCGGCTCCGCAGCTCGCGCGGCGCGAGCGCATCGCGGCCACGCCGCAGGCCCACGATCGAGAGCTCGGGAATCGCCAGTCCCTCGGCCTGCCGGACCGTCTTGCCGACCAGCTCGGAATCGACCGGAATCATGGCCTCCACCATTCCAAGGTCTTGCGAGCGGTCGGCGAAGTAGGTCCCGCCCGGCGGCAGCAGGTCGACGGCAAACTCCTCTGCGAGCGCCGTGGCATCGCCGTCCGGCCGGTCGATATCGATCAGCAGCACGTCGCCCGCCCGCAGGTGGCGGTTTGGCCGGCGTGGCAGGAAACGCCTGGCGCGCCCCTCGCCGCGCTCGATCAGCACGATCCGGGCGCCGAGATGGTGCGCTTGGTCGAGCTCGCCTAGCGGCTTCCCCAGCAACGGGGAGCCCCGCCGTACCCGCACGCGGTACCCGCGCGCGGCGAGGCCGTAGCGCTCGACCCAGTGCTCGAGCGTCGGCCGCAGCTGCTCGGGCTCGCCCTCCGGCACCGCGGCGCCCAGCCAGCGGCGTGCGATCAGCATGTACAGGATCGCGACGAGCAGGATGGGCGCGCCGAGCGGCGTGAAGGCGAAGAAGGTGAACCCCTCGACGCCCTCGCGGACGAGCTCGTAATTGATGACCAGGTTCGGTGCGGTCGCCACCAGCGTGAGCATGCCGCTGATCAGTGCGGCAAAGCCCATGGGCATCATGAGCTGACCGGCCGCGATGCCGGTGCGGGTCGCGATGCGCAGCACCACCGGAACGAAGATGGCGACGACCCCGGTGGAGCTCATCACGGACCCGAGCAGGGCGACCGCCGCCATCAGCAGGGGAATCAGCCGCGACGGACCCTCCCCACCCTTGCGCACCACCCAGTCGCCGATGCCCTGCGCGACGCCCGTGCGCGCCAGGGCCTCGCCGATGACGAACATGGCCGCGATCAGCACGATGTTCGGATTGGCGAAGCCCGCGAGGGCCTCGTTCACGGTGATGAGCCCCGTGAAGGGCAACGTCACCATCATGAGCAGGGCCACCGCGTCGGAGCGGGGCCGGTTGAGCGAGAACATCAGGATGGCGGCGCCGAGCAGCGCCAGCACGATCAGAAGGTCGGCGTTCACGGCGCACCTCCCGTTTCTCGCACCCGGCGCCAGGCGGCGCCGCAGCAATGGCAGTGGGGTCGGATGCTGACGGCTACCGTAGCACGCCTGTTCAGGTCCAACGCGGATCGGCGGTCAGGGCGACCGACAGCCAGGCCCGATCCATGGCCAGCCCCGTCGCCTGCCAGATGCGCTGGCGCAGCGCATCCTGCTGGGCCACGGTCTGCAGGGCGAAGTCGGGCCCGACCACGATGTCGACCTCGACGAAGACGGTGCGCCCCGACCGCACGACGTGGTGGACCGCGCGGACGATGTCGTGCTCCGCCTGTATCTGCCGCAGCACGGCCTCGAGCTTCGCGACCAGGGCGTCCTCGTCGCTGGCCATCATCAGCACCTCGCGCAGGCTGCCCTTGAGCATGCCGATCGGAACCGGCAGCAGGAGCACCGCGAGCGCGGCCACCATGGTCGGGTCCGCATAGCGTGCCCAGACGCTGCGATAGGGCTCCGGCAGGAACGGGAGGACGGCGAAGGCAATCAGGGTGACCGCGCTGAACACGGCATCCATGAGCCAGGTCTTGGCGTCGTTGCGGACGAGCAGCGAGTCGATCCGGCCTGCCACCCGCAGCTCGTAGAGTCCGATGCCGAGACAGAACAGCGCGGTGATCGCGCCGAACCAGACGACCCCCTCTGCATCCACCTCGTGCCCGCCGGCGCGGATGCCTTCGATACCGTTGAGAATCGCGTAGACGCACATGAACAGCACCATCAGGCCGTTGATGCTGTGGGTGAGCGGCTCGAGGTGCGAGTAGCCGAAGGGAAAGCGCCGGTCCTCCGGCCGCACCACCAGCTTGGCGGCGAGCAGGCTGAGCCCGCCGCCAACCAGGCTGAACAGCGAGAAGACGCCGTTCAGTATGACGACGTCCGACTCGATGGCGAGTCCCCAGGCGATGCTGCCGACCGCGAGGACCACCACACCCCAGAGGGAGAGCCAGAGGGTGCGCTGCTCGATCCGGTTTGCGGCGGCCGACGCGGACCCTTCAGCGTCGGAGGTTGCACACCCCGTCGTCATCGCCTACCCGAGCACAGCAGCGATGGCAACGCCGGCAGCGGCCACGATGAAGAGCCCGAGCAGCAGCGGCCACATCAAGCGCAGGTACTTGTCGAAACCGACCTTCGCGATCGCCAGGCCGCCCACGACGACCACGTTGGTGGGAGACACGAGGAGTGTCAGGCCGTGCGCCAGGATCCAGGCGGTGATCGTGACGGGCCGGCTCACGCCGGCAAAGTCGGCCAGTGGCGTCAGCAGCGGCATCGCGAGTGCAGCATGGCCCGAGCTCGACGGGATCAGGAAGGCGAGCGGGACGTTCACCAGCATGGACCCGACGGCGAAGGCCCCTGCCGAGGCCCCGGCGATGAGCTGCTCCATCGCGTGGAGGATGGTGTCGAGGGTCTGGGTGTTGGTCATGATCGCCGAGACGCCGCCGGCCAGGAGCATGACCATGGCGGGGCTCATCATGTCGGAGGCACCGGCGGCGATCAGCCGCACGATCTCCTTCTCGTTCATCCTGGCCACGAGGCCGACCACGACCGAGGCGACGAGGAACAACATCGCGAGCTGCGGGAACCACCAGTTCAGCTCGAACCAGTAGGGCTCGGCCGCGACGACCTCGTGAGTGACGTAGTAGTCGGCCGGACCGCTCTTGCCGCCGATGACACTGGACCAGGGGATGACCGAGAAGATCATCAGCCCGAAGGCGACGACGGTGATGGCCAGCACCCACTTCTGCGTGCCCGTCAGACGTTCGGAAACCGCGGCGGCCGCCCCCTCTGCCGGCGGGTCGTGATCGAAGCCGACGAGCGACGCGTGCGGGTGGGCGCGCACCCGCGCCGCATAGCGCAGGACCCAGCCCACCGCCATCGCGGTGAGCACCAGCCACAGGATCAGTCGCAGGACGATGCCGTCGCCGATGCCGACGCCGGCCTCACCAGCGGCAACGCCAATCGAAAAGGGATTGACGGTGGACCCCATCACGCCGACCGTGGCGCCGACGATGATCATCGCCGCAGTGACCAGCCGGTCGTAGCCCAATGCGGTCATGAGCGGTATGAACAGTGCATAGAAGCCGAGCGTCTCGACCGAGAAGCCCATCGTCGAGCCGAGCAGCGAGAACAGCACCATCACCGCGGTGATGAGCAGCCAGCCCCGGGTGCGCAAGCGGTTGGCGAGGGCACCGACGCCGACCTCGAGGGCGCGCGTCGCGAAGCTGATGGAGATGAAGGCCCCAATCGACATGATGAAGACGATCACGCCGATTTGGCCGAACAGGCGCCCCACCGTCCGGGTGTCGACGATCCCGCGCTCCGGGCTGAGCAGACCGTAGATGCCGTTGACCGGCGCGAGCACCAGCTGCTCGACGCGCCCCCCGACGGTGAGCGGCGACTCCACCCGCTGATAGGTGCCGGGGATGGGTGAGCCATCGGCGTCGTGGGCGTATTGACCAGCCGGTATGAACAGCGCCGCCACCCACACCAGCAGGGTGACGATCGCCAGCGTCGTCACCGCGCTCGGAAAACCCAATCGCCCCTTTCGCTCGCCGGATGGCGCATCGGCGCTCACGGTATGCTCGGACATGGCCTCTCCCTGCCAGGCATCGTCAGGTTCACTGGAAAGACTTTCGAATCGTCACCCAGGCTTCCGTGGAGCTGTAGTTGCCCCAGAGGGTATTGCTCTGGTCGCGCACGTAGAGCACCTGCGGGCGCAGCGACCAGCTGGGCGCGAAGGTCCAGGTAACGCCGCCACCCAGCTCGTAGAGGTCGTCGCTGCGCGTGTAGGAACCGACGGGGACGAAATCGTCGTTCAGGCTCAGGTGCTCGTCTTGGTAGGCGTTGTGCTCCCACATCCCGAACAGGAACACGCTGAGGTTCTCGTTGATGTCCATGCCCCAGTCGACGGTCACGCCATAGAAGTTGGCGTCGCCATCGGGGCGATCGTTGGTGGCCCACTGCCGGCCCGCATTGGCCGCGAGCGTCACGGCCGCGCGGCCGTCCATGAGGCTGCGGGTCCAGCTCAGCCAGACCTCGCCGGTGTCGCGGCTGCGCTCCTTCAGCTCTTCCGGATAGTCGCGCCTGCGGATCTCCCCTTCGACGGTGATCCGATTGTCCGCATCGATCTGAAAGGCCCGGTTGACGAAGAGGCCGTAGTCCTGCCGGTAGCCCGGGTCGCCCCGGTAGCTCGCCCGCCCCCGCACGCCGATCGACTGGCTGCCTGCGGCCAACGACTGGGTGAGCGTCCCGTTCCAGCGCAGGTCGGAGTCGTCGCGCCGCTCGTTGTCGTCGTAGTAGCGGTACCGGTAGTCCAGGGTCCCGTCGAGCGTGAGGTCGTCGCCGGCGATGTAGCTCAGGCCGCCACCGACCCTGGCCGCCCAGAACCAATCCCGTGCTGCCACGCCCGCCGCGCGCGTCGAACGGGTCTCGTTCTCGCGGTAGTAGCCGCCGCCCGTTTCCGCATAGCCGAAGGCGCTGAGCCGCTCGCCGCGGGCGTAGCGCTGCGCCGCCTGCGCGTAGATCTCCGCCTGCTGCCGCAGGTCCGGCGGCAGATTGTCGAAGCGCAGTACCTGCTCGAACTCGAGGACGGCCTTGGCGTACTCGCCCTTGTCCAGGTAGGCCTGGCCGCGCTCGAGGTGGGTGGCGACCGGGTCCGCGTCTGCCTCGTCTGACCTGGAGACCTGCGGCGCCTCGGCGGCGTGGGCGGCGCCGTTCGGCATTGGCGACAGCATCAGCGAGCCGCCCGCAAGAAACGCCGATGCCCAGGCCCCGACAGCCCCATATCGCTTTGCGCTCATTTGGCTCATCGCTCCGCGCCTGCTGTCGACTCTTGCGCCCGGTGCAGGTTTTGGTCTGGGTGACCGACGCAGGTTGCGTGGCTAGGCCAGCGCCTTCGCCTTGAGCCTGTCGAACTCCGGCTGGCTGATGGTGCCGGCATCGAGCAGCGCCTTGGCGTCGGCGATCTGCTCGGCGGGGGACTTCCCCGCCACTTGCCGGATGTAGGCATCGGTATCCGACTTGGCACGTTCCAGGGCGGCCCGCTGCCGCTGCGCCATGCCTTCTCCGCGAACCAGGACATACACCAGTGCCGACAGGAACGGCAGGAACACCAGCCCGATCAGCCACAGGGCCTTGTAGCCCCCGGCGAGCTCGGGGTCGCGAAACAGGTCGACGATCACGTGGAAAAGGATCATCAGATAGGCAACGAACAGGAAGGTCGAGCCGATCAGATAGACAAAGTCCCAGAAATTGGCCATTGGAATGAGCCTCATGGATGAGTTGGAAATCGAACCGGCTACGCCGGGCTTGCCTAACCATGCACCCCCCTCTCCCCCGAGGGGAGAGGGAGCGGGGGTGGACCGTTATGGATTTGCGCGCAACGCCGCTCGTGCGGGGTTACGCGCCTTCTACAGATCAGAAGTCGATGGGATCCCGGATCAGTGGGCAGGTCATGCAGTGCCCGCCGCCCCGGCCGCGACCGAGCTCGGCGCCGGCGATCTCGATCACCTCGATCCCGGCCTTGCGCAGCGCGTTGTTGGTCCAGGTGTTGCGGTCGTAGGCAAAGACGACGCCCGGCGACGCGGCGACCAGGTTGTTGCCGCTGTCCCACTGCCCGCGCTCGGCGGCGTAGTGGTCGCCGCCGGTCTCGATGACGCGCAGCTTCTTCAGGTTCAGCGCCTCGGCGACCACGTCGACGAACGGCTTGCGCTCCAGGGTCGCGTGGATACCACTCGGCCCGTCGCCCGGGCGCAGCGTGATCGGGTGTACCTGGTCCATGAGCGGCGGGTAGAGGGTGACCAGGTCGCGGTCGGCGAAGGTGAAGACGGTGTCGAGGTGCATCGCCGCGCGCAGCTTGGGCATCGCCGCGATGATCACGCGCTCCGCGGCGCCGTTCGCGAACAGAGCGGCCGCGAACTGGCTGATGCCCTGGCGCGAGGTCCGCTCGCTCATGCCGATGAGCACCACGCCGTTGCCGACCGGCATGACGTCGCCGCCCTCCACGGTCGCCTGGCCGAAATTCTGGTCCGGGTCGCCCCACCACACCTTGATGTTCGCGTTGGCGAAGCTCGGGTGGAACTTGTAGATCGCCGTCGTCAGCAGGGTCTCCTCGCGCCGGACCGGCCAATAGAGCGGGTTCAGCGTGACGCCGCCGTAGATCCAGCAGGTCGTGTCGCGCGTGTACAGGGTGTTGGGCAGCGGCGGCAAGAGGTACTCGTGCACGCCGTGCGCCTCGCGCACCAGCGAGAGGTAACCGGAGGTGCAGTACTCGTCGGGCAGATCGACCACCGAGAGACCGCCGATCAGATACTCCGCGAGCACCGCGGGTGGCAGGCTTTCGAGGTACGCGCGGGTGCTCTCGATCAGCCCCAGTCCCACGTTATTGGGCGTGATCTTGCGGTCGAGGAGCCAGTCGCGCGCTGCCGGGATCGCGACCGTCTCCGCCAGCAGCTCGTGCATCTCCACGACCTCGATCCCGCGCGAGCGCATGCTGGCGACAAAGTCGAGGTGGTCGCGCTTGGCCTTGTCGACCCAGAGCACGTCGTCGAACAGCAGGTCGTCGTTGTTGCTCGGCGTCAGGCGCAGATGGCCGAGACCGGGGGAGCACACCATGACCTTGCGCAGGGTGCCGACCTCGGAGTGCACGCCGTAGACCGGCGCGTTGCTGCTGGGAGTGCTCATGCGGACGATTCCTCCAGGGTTGGATGCGGTTCAGATACTGATGGCGCCGGTCGCCAGCGCATAGATGCCGTAGGCCGCCCCGGCCAGGACGACGAGGAACAGGCCCAGCTCGGCGCTGGTGAAGATCTGCCGGCCCTGCTCGCGTCGCGCGAAGATGAACAGCAGGGTGCCGGGCGCGAAGATGACGAACGAGAGCAGCACGAACTTCAGGCCGCCCGCCACGAGCATGAAGATCGTGTAGAGGGTCGCGATCGCGGCCCAGACGAGGTCCTTGTTGCGCTCCGTCGACCCGGGACCGTAGGTCTCCCGCGTTACCGCGAGCTTGAGGGCGTAGGCGGCCACGAGCACGTAGGGGATCAGCGTCTTGGCGCTGGTCATGTCCAGCGCGAGATTGAACGCCTCCTCGGCGAAGAGCGTTAGGATCAAGAACAGTTGGACGACGATGTTGGTCAGCCAGATCGCCGCGACCGGGACCTGGTTGTCGTTCTCCCGCTGCAGCGCCCTGGGTACCAGCTCGCTCTTGGCGGCGGAGTACAGGACCTCCGCGGCGAGCAGCGACCACGCCAGGTACGCGCCGAGCACCGAGACGATCAGGCCGATGCTGACGAACCAGCTCCCCCAGCTGCCGACCACGGCGCCGAACACGCCGGCCATGGACGGCTGCCGCAACTCCGCCAGCTCGGGCCGCGACATGACGCCGTAGGGCAGCAGCGTCACCAGCACGAGCAGGCCGAGCACGCCGACGAAGCCCATCACCGTCGCCCAGCCCACGTCCTCGCGGCGCTTGGCGTAGCGCGAGTAGACGCTCGCGCCCTCGATGCCGATGAACACGAAGACCGTGACCAGCATGGTGCTGCGGACCTGGTTGAACACCTCGGAGGCGCTGTAGGCCTCACCACCGCCCCAGAAGCTCGCGGCGAACAGGTCGTACTCGAAGAAGAAGATGAGGACGACGATGAACAGGAAGATCGGCACGATCTTCGCGACGGTCACGACCTGGTTGATGAACGCGGCCTGCTTGATGCCGCGCAGGACCATGAAGTGCACGGCCCAGATGATCACGGAGGAAAGCGCTACCGCGACCAGCGTGTTGCCCTCTCCCAGCACCGGGAAGATCTTTCCCAGCGTGGACATGATCAGCACGAAATAGGTGACGTTGCCGAGACAGGTGCCGGCCCAGAACCCGAACGCCGCTGCGAAACCCAGGTAGTTGCCGAAGCCCGCCTTCGGGTAGGCGTAGATGCCGGCGTCGAGATCCGGTTTGCGAACCGCGAGGGACTGGAACACGAAGGCGAGCATGAGCATGCCGCCGCCCGCGATCAGCCACGCGATGATGGCGCCGAAGGGCCCGGTCGCTGCGCCGAAGCGGGCCGGCAGCGAGAAGATGCCCGCCCCGACCATGGAGCCGACGACCATCGCGGTCAGCGTGAGGCGCGAGAACTTCTGCACGTCTGCCATGTCGAGGCTCCTCGTCGGTTGGTTGTGGAGGCATCGCCCGTCGCCCCGGCGCGGCTGCCGAGAATGGGGGCGACACGGGTTGAAGATACATCCTGCGCAGGAGGACATCCCTTCCGGCTGCCGAACCCATCCACTCGACCGGCACCGCTCGCGCGCCGCGCAACACTACCGGCCGAAGGTGAAATCACCAAGACCGCGTCAGTTGGGCGAGGTTACCAGTGGGTCCGCAATTGATCCAAGTCATTCAAATCGCAAACGCTACACCAGCCCCTGCACTGGCAAGGGGAAAGGCAGCTCCGCAGCCAAAGCCGCCAGGCATCTACAATCACCGCGACGCCAAACCCGTCATTGCCGAGCCCCCACTTCGTCGCCGCGGGTGACCGATGAGTCCCGACCACGCCTTTACGGCGCCCCAGCGCGCCCTGCTGACCGCCGCCGCCCTGGTCATCGTCGTCGCCGGCGTGCACGCGGCCTCGTCCGTCGTGGGTCCCTTCCTGCTCGCGGTCTTCGTCGCCGTGGTCGCCACGCCGGCGCTGCGCTGGCTGCAGCGCTTCGGCTGGCCGACCTGGGCGGGCGTGCTGCTGGTTGCGTTCGTGATCCTCGACCTGGGCGGGCTGGTGTTGCTGCTCGGCTCGGGGGCGCTGGACGGCTTTCGCAACAGCCTGCCCGGTTACCAGGAGCGGCTCGCGCTGCTGACCGCGCAGTTCGCGGGCTGGCTGGAGAGCCTGGGGGTGGAGGGCGCGCGTGACGCCGTGCCGGACATCTTCAGCCCGGCCGAGGTCATCGGCCTGACGCGCGCTCTGGTCACGAGCCTGAGCGGCATCGTCGCGGAGGGCCTGCTGATCGTGCTCACCGTCGTGTTCATCCTGATCGAGGCGCCGACGTTGCCGGCCAAGCTCAGGGTTGCCATGAACACCACGGCGCACGCCGACGGACGCTTCGAGCAGCTCTTCAACTCGATCAACCGTTACATGGTGATCAAGACCGTGACCAGCCTCGGCACCGCGGTCTGCGTGCTGGCCCTGCTCACCCTCCTGGGCATCGACTTCGCCGTCCTCTGGGCCATCCTGGCGTTCTTCCTGAACTTCGTGCCGTTCGTCGGGTCGGTCCTCATGGCGATCCCGGCGCTCCTGGTGGCGCTGGTGCAGACCGACCTGCAAACGACGCTGCTGGTGGCGCTGGGCTACCTCGTCGTCAACATCGGGATCGGCAGCTACCTGGAACCGCGGATCATGGGCCGCGGGCTCGGCATCTCGACCCTCGCGGTGTTCCTCGCGCTGCTGTTCTGGGGGCTGGTGCTCGGCAAGGTCGGGGTGTTTCTCGCCGTTCCGCTGACGATGGCGATGAAGATCGCCCTCGAGTCGAGCCCCCACACGCGCCCGATCGCCGTGATGCTCGGCCCCGCGATTACCGAGGGACGGGAGGGTGCGGGCGCGGTCGCCTCAGCGCCTGCCGACCCGCTGCCGCAGCAGCGCGAGCAGTTTCCTCGCCAGGATCGGGAAGACCCCCAGCAACGCCAGTGACGCGATCAGCGCGGGGGAGAACACGTCTGCGATGCTGTCGACCTCGGCGAGCTGGATGCCCGCATTGACGTAGACCAGCAGCGGCGTCAGGAGCCCGGCCTGGGTGACCCAGTGGAACGTCCATGCCCGCAGCGGGGTGAGCCCCATGACGAGGTTGACGGCGAAGAAGGGAATCACCGTGACGAGCCGCAGCGAGAAGAGGTAGAAGGCGCCGTCTTTTGCCATCCCGGCATTGACGGCGGCGAGCCGCTCCCCGAAGTGCCGCTGAACGAGGTCGTGCAGGACGAAGCGGGATAACAGGAACCCCAGGGTCGCGGCGAGACTCGTAGCGAAGGAAGCGATGAGCAGACCCTTCCAGAAACCGAAGAGGGCCCCGGCGATCACCGTGAGCGGCGCTGCGACGGGCAGGAAGAGCGTGGCGATCGTGACGAGTCCGAAGTAGGCCGCGCTCACCAGCAACGGACGCTGGACGTACCAGGCGTCGAAGGTCGCCTGTCCCTCCTCGAAGGCATCCAGCGTCAGATGCTCGTGCAGGCCGAGGCCGGCGAGCGCGGCGAGCGCCACCCCGATCGGGACCAGCAGCGTCAACCTCTTCATGCCGCGACTCCTCCCCTCGTCCGGCCCGGTGCAACCGGCGCGCGTGCGTGCGGGCTCAGAACTCGTGCTCGAAGGCTACGCCAGCCCGACTACCGCCGACCGGCCCGACATCGGCCTCCAGCCGGATCTGCCGCGAGGCCTCGAAACGCAGCACGCCCTGCGGCTCGCCGGTACGGCTGCTCTGGCGCGCCCCGAGGTACGCCCGGTCGCCGAGGTCGCGGCCGCCCTCGATGGCCGCCTCCCCCTGTTCGTCCGCCACGAGTCCCAGGCGGCCGAGCCCGAGCCCCCTGCCGACGCGTGCCAGCGCGCCGTCGGCCGCGGCGCGGGTCCCGGCGAGGGAGGCGGCGGCCAGCCCGAGCCGCGTGGCCTGCCAGGGCGAGAGGCGCCCACCCGCGACGCCGAACAGCAGGCGCGACAGGACCTCGTCCTGGGGCATCTCCGGCTCGCCCCGCAGTTCGACGCGGGGGGCGCCGACCGTGCCGGACACGGCCAGGATCGCCGTGCCCCCGCCGGCCGTGGTCCGCGCCTCCAGATCCAAAGTCGGATCCAACACCGCCCCACCGTCGAACCCGATCCGGCCGCGCGAGAAGCGCAGGGGCTGGCCCACCAGGGTGAACTGGCCGCGGATCAGCTCGAAGCCGCCGGTTGCTACCGGGGCGTCGAGCGGACCCTGGAGGTGCACGTCGCCTCCCAGCTTCGCATCGATCCCGCGCCCGCGAACCTCGAGGCCGTCCGGCGCGGAGAGCACCACATCGACCCTGAGATCGGGCCGGCGGAGGTTCGCGCGGCGCGCACCCGGCGGCTGCGCGCGGCGCTCGCCGGTCTCGCGGACCTCGAGCGTCGCGATGGCCGCCGGGAGGCGTTCGGGCAGCCGGATCTCCACACCGTCGAGCCGCAGGCCGCCTGCGACCGTCAGGCCGTCGGCGACCGAGCCGGTGAGCTGCAGTTGCCCGCTGCCCTGCAGATCCAGCTCGTCACGCTGCAGCGGGCGCGCGTCGCGCGCCCGGAGCCGAAGATCGACAGGAATTCCGGGGGCGAGCAAACCGACCGTGCCTTCCAGGGTGAGCGTGCCCGGCCCGGCACGGGCCGTGAGCTGTTCCACGCGCAGGGTCTCGCCTGCCAGGCCGACGCGTCCTTTGACGTCCGTCAGCGCCAGGCCGATCGACCGATCCGAAAAGGCACCTTCGGCGATGCGCAGGGCCCCGTCGAAACGAGGCGTCCCGAAGGTCCCGGTGACGCGCGCGTCCAGGTCCGCCTTGCCCCGAGCCCGGCGTCCCGAACCGGTCAGCAGCGGATCGAGCAGGGCGAGGTCGAGGCGCCCGTCGGCCCGCAGGTCCAGCGCGCCGGGGCCGGCAGCCGCCCCTCCGCCGATTCGTCCGCGCAGGCCGAAGCGGGCCCCCTTGCCCGCCGCACCCCGGACCTCGATCTCGGCCCCGTTCGCCCCGAGCCCGGCCGTCAGCTCGATGCTGGCCGGCGGGAGTCCGCGGCCGGGCCCCTCCTTCAGCCGCAGCCCCTCGCCCCGCGCCCGCACCGAGCCGCTCAGGGCACCGGCGGAACCGGTGAGCCGGGCCTCCGCGCCGAGGGTGCCGGACAGCGCCGCACCGGGCACGACGAGCCGCAGCAGATCCGCAGGCATGCCAGTGACGGCTGCATCGAGCGTGAGGGCGGGCGCCAGCCGCCCGCTTAGCTCGATCGCGCCCTGCCGGAGGCCGACGCGGAGCCGCTCGACGGCGACACCCTCGGACAGGTCGAGCACCGCCGGCGCGAGCAGGCGCAGGGCCTCGCCCCGGGCCGTGGCCTCCAGCCGCTCGAGCGCGAGAGCCCTGGCGAAGGCGTCCAGGCGCCCGTCCAGGCCGACCTTCACCGGTTCGCCGCCTGCCTGCAGGCCCGCCTCGGCGGTCAGTGCCAGGGCCGCGACCGGACCACGGGCCGTGAGCGCGAGGTCGCCCGCGACTGCCCCGACAGCGAGCCCGGTCAGCCGTGCCGAGGCGTCGACGTCGACGCTACCGAGGAGGTCGGAGACCCTGGCGTCGACCGTGACCGCCGCGACGCGGACGGATCCGGGCAGCGTGAGGCCCTCGGCCGCCTTCAGGGTCGCGCGGACCACGGGGGCCCCTGGCGGCCCGGCAACCTCGCCGTCGACCCGGACGGCGCCCTGCGTGCCCGGGAGCAGGGCACCGAGATTCCGCAGCTCCAGCGTCCCACCCAGAGCGAGCGAATCCGGCGCCACCACCCCCCGCGCGTGGAGCGTGCCAGCCTCGGCCTCCATCCGGCCCAGGTCGATGTGCCAGACTTCGCCGGCGCGGCGGCCCGAGACCGCGATTTGGACCTCCGGCCCCAGTGGCGGCGGGAGGCGCCAGCCGCGCTGCCCCGCGAGGACCGTGAGCAGGCCACCCGACGTCTCCAGCCCGCGCAGGTCGAATCGCAGCTCCGTCGCGTCACCGGACAGATCCAGACGGTACTGATCGGGACGGTCGAGGGTGCCCGCCGTCACCCTGGCTTTCACGTTGCCGGCACCGTCCGCGACGGCGTTGCCGTCGAGCGCGAGCTCGGGCGCGCCGGGCACGAGCGCGTCCAGTGCGAGCCGGGCGACCTGGAGGCGCTCGAGCCGGACGGGCCAGGGCGGAAGGACCGGTTCGGAGTGCGGGTCCGCCCGGACGGGACGCCGGAGCAGTCTCACGGAGCCGGCCCTCAGTGAATCGACGACGATCTCGCCCCGCAGCAGCGCCAGCGGCGCGAGGTCGAGGGCCGCGTCCTCGGCCTGCAGCCAGGTCCCCTCGCCGTCGCGCAACTCCAGCCGCCTGGCCCGCGGGCGGTGGGGCAGCACGCCCCCGAGCCCGTCGACCAGGACCTGCCCGCCGCTGAGCGTCTCGACCGCCGCGCCGACGAGGTCGCGCCCGGCTTCCGAGTTCACGGCGAGCAGCAGGGCTGCCGGGACGACCACCGGCAGCAAGAGGACGATGACCAGCCGGCGCCACAGGAATTCCAATGGCCGAAGTAGGCGCCCGCCCATCGTCAGAACGCCTGCCCGATCGCGACGTAGAGCTGAACCGGGGAGTCCCCGGAGCTCGCAGTCAGCGGGGTGGCGAGGTCCACGCGCACCGGACCGATTGGCGTGTGATAACGCACGCCGATCCCGGTGCCGACGGACAGATCGCGCAGACCCGGGACACCCTCCCGCGATACGGCGCCGGCGTCGACGAAGGCCACGAGGCCCCACTCTTCGCCGAACCGCAGCCGCAGCTCGAACGACGCCTCCAGCAGCCCGTCGCCGCCGGCGGGCCGACCCGAGGCGGTGCGGGGACCGATCGACTGGAAGGGGAAGCCGCGCACCGAGCCGCCACCGCCGGAGTAGAAGCGCCAGTCCGGCGGGACTTCCTCCACCGCTGCGCCCTGGATGCTGCCGAGCGCGAGGCGCGCCGCGAGCACCGTCCGCGACAGGGCCAGCCGGTCGCTGCCCTCGCCCGGGGCGTCGCCGGCCGGCGCCGAAGGGCGGTCGCCCCGTCCCTGCCAGCCCTCGATCGGTGGCATCCAGTACCCGATTGAGACTGCGCGGCCGCGCACGAATCCGCCCCCCTGCCCCTCCAGGACCTGCGCCGGGGTGGCCTCGGCGACCAGGCGCAGCCCGCGGGTCGGATCGAGCGGATCGTCGGTGCTGTCATAGCTGAGTGTCAGCGGCAGGGAGACCAGTCGATAGTCCTGCGGCCCGCCGTCCTGGGTGACCTGCGCGTCCTCGAAGGCGAGCCCTGCGCTTCCGGAGAACCCGGGCGCGAAGCGGCGCTCCAGGGAGACGCCCGCCGTGACGGCGTCGCGATCGTAGGCATCGAGCTGCTCGGCGACGCTGGCGAGATCGAGCTTGAGGTCCAGGTCGCGCAGCCACAGATCGGGCAACCGGAGGCTGCCACGCACCAGGTGGCTGACGTCCGCGCGCCGGTTCTGCGTGAGGCGCCCGACCTCCGCCTGCAGGGTCAGCTCCTCGGCGCGGCCGAACAGGTTGCGGTGGATCCAGGCGGCCGACAGCGTCGCGCCCTCGTCGCTGGCGTACGCGCCGCCCAGCCGGACCACCCGCGGCGGCCGCTCCGCGACCTCCACGTGCAGGGGCAGTCGCCCCGCCTCGTCCGGCGCGTCCCCCGGCGTGAGCCGGGCCCAGGCCAGCACGCCGTGGGCCAGCAGGTCCTGGCGCGCGCGCTCCAGACGGGTCGGACTGAAGGGCTCGCCCGCCTCGATGCCCAGCCGGCGCCGGACGTAGTCCTCGTGCAGCCGCTCGAGCCCGCTCACCGAGATGTCCCCGAGATCGAGGCGCGGCCCAGGCTCCGCGACGTAGGTCACGTCCATGGTGCGCCGCCCGTGGTCCACCAGTGCGTCGGGCGGCGGCACCCGCGCCAGCGCGAACCCGTCCTCCTGGAGAGCCGAGAGGACCGACTGTCCGGCCGCCAGCACGTCACCGGCCCGAGCGGGCCGGCCCGCTGCGAGGTCGAAGGCCTGCCGCGCGGCGTCAGGCACCGGCCCATCGAGCCGGGCGGAACCGATGCGGTAGACCGGCCCCGGGTCGATTTCGATCTCCACCGGCACCCGGGAGTCGCCGGGCAATCCTTCCAGCAGCGGCAGCAGGCGCGCGTCGCCCGACGCGAGTCCGGCGATCCGGACGACGATCACCGCGTCGTAGTGGCCGAAGCTGCGCAGGACCCTGTCGATCCGCGCGGCATCGGCCTCCGCGCGGGCGATCAGGGCGAACGGCCCGACGGGGGCCCTGTCCTTGAATCGGACGAGCTGCGACGCGTCTTCGATGGCCTGGTCCATCCGGGGCTCGCCGGTAGGCGCGACCGCGAGGGTGTAAGGCAGGTTGGCGGCACGCGCCGCGACGCAGAGGAACAGGGTCAGCGATAGCCAAGACGCCAGAGCCGAGGACCAACGCCAGCCGGCCGCCCACCTGCCGGCTCGCGATGGCCGCAAGCAGCAACGGGCAGTCGTTCGGTGGCGGAGGGGCTCGGGGCGCAACGGCGATCGTCGGGGCCTTCTGGGGTGATGGTCACCGCACGCCAAGCGCGGCGGCGTCCAAGGGTCGCCCGCCTTGGCGCCGTCCGGAAGTTCAATGGTACATTGCGCGCCGCTCGTCCCGAAGGACGGCATCGCTGCGGCAATCCGCCGGCCGCGATCATCGCCGCAGCGACGAATGCGGCCGTCCCGAGCCCGAAACCTGGAGTGTCGCGCATGACCCGGCCTGCGTCCCGCAAGACCCGCGTCAGTTTTTCCCCGCTCCTGCTGGCGATCGCGTTCGCGGTGCCCGGCGCCGTCCTGGCCGGCGCCCCTCCGGGACGCCTCGCCGCCTGCGCCGCAATCGAGGCCGACCTCGAGCGGCTCGCCTGCTACGACCGGGCGACCGGACGGCGGGCCGCGGCCAAGCCCGCAACGCCGGGCGCCGTCGCGGGGACCGCGGGCCGCGTGGTAGCGCAAGACGTCACGGTCGCGCCCGCCGCCGCCTTACAGGACGCGGCACCGGCGACGCGCGCAGCCGCGGCGCCCGCCTCGCTGCTCGACGCCGCCTGGGGCTTCGAGCCGGACTCGAGCCGGTACCTGATCAGCCTGTATCGCCCGAACTACTTCCTCCTGGGCCGCTACTCCGACCGGCCGAACGAGGCACCCTTCGAGGAACTGTTCGACCCCCTCGAATACCCCGACGCGAAGCTGGACTCGACCGAGGCCGAGTTCCAGCTGAGCTTCAAGGCGCGCCTCTGGGCGACCGACGACCGAAGCTTCGGGGTCTGGGCGGCCTATACCCAGCGCAGCCAGTGGCAGGTCTACAACGGCGACCTGTCGGCGCCGTTCCGGGAGACCAACTACGAGCCGGAGGTCTTCGTCAGCTACAACCCCAAGTTGTCGTTCGGCGGGTTCGACTGGCGGCTGCTCAACGTCGGCTACAACCATCAGTCGAACGGCCGCACCGACCCGATCTCGCGCAGCTGGGATCGACTGATCGCCGAGTTCGGCATCGAGCGCGGCGACTTCGCCCTGCTGGTCCGCCCCTGGGTCGTGATCGACGACGGCGGCGACGACAACCCCGACATCACCGACTACATGGGCTGGGGCGACATCACGGCGACCTACAAGTGGGAGGGACACAGCTTCACCCTCATGGGCCGCGGCAATCCCGAGACCGGCAAGGGCACTGCCCAGCTCACCTGGATGTCCCCGCGATTGTTCGGTCCGCTACGTGCCTACGTCGAGGCCTTCAGCGGTTACGGCGACAGCATGATCGACTACAACTGGTACCAGAACACGATCGGGGTAGGCGTCTCGTTGAACGACTATCTGGACCGTCCGGAGCGGTGGTGATGAGGCTGCCGGCCAGCTGGCGCGGGACGGTCGCGGATGCCTGAGGCCACTGGCCGGCGCGCCGTTCCCACGCGGTCGGCGCTGCTGCGCGGCGCCGGTTTCTTCGGCTTCTGGCTGCTGCTCGCGCGCCCCGCGGACTTCGCGTGGGCCGACCTCGGGGTGGGGTTGCTCGCGGCCGCGCTGGCAACCTGGGCCAGCCTGCAGCTCCTCGCGCCCGGGCCGTCGCGCCTCCGTTACGGCGCGCTCCTGCGCCTCGCCGCCCGCTTCCTGTGGCAGTCCCTGGTTGCCGGCCTGGACGTCGCGCGCCGGGTCTTCGATCCCCGCCTGCCGATCAATCCGGGCTATCTCGCCTATCCGGTGCGCATCCCGGAGGGTCCGCGACGGGCGGCATTCGGGGCCCTGACGAGCCTAATGCCCGGTACGCTCCCGGTCGGTACCGACCCGGATGGGTCCCTCGTCTACCACTGCCTGGACCTCGGTCAGCCGATCGCGGCCGGCCTCGCGCGGGACGAGGCGTTGATGGCGCAAGCCCAGGGCGGGGCGACGGCCGGTGACTGAGTTCCTGCTCGCCGCGGCGGCCTTTGTGCTCGCCACCGTCGCCCTGGGGCTGGTGCGGATCCTGCGGGGTCCAAGTGACGCGGATCGCCTGCTGGCGGCCCAGCTGCTCGGCACCGGCGGCGTTGCGGCACTGCTGCTGCTCGGCGTCGCCACCGCCGAGGCTGCGGTCGCCGATCTCGCCCTGGTGCTCACCCTGCTCGCCGCCTTCGCGTCCGTGGGCTTCGTCACCGGCCTGGCCCGTCCGGACGCCGCTGCCTCCCGTGCCGACGCGGCCGCCCGGGCCGATCCCGATCGCCCCGGGGAGGCCGGGAGGGGCTCCGAATGATGCCCGCGCAGGACCTCTTCACCGTCGCCGCGGTGAGCCTGGGTGCGCTGTTCTTTCTCGCCGGCACGCTGGGCCTGCTGCGCTTCCCCGACACCCTCACCCGCCTGCACGCCCTGACCAAGGCGGACAACCTCGGTCTCGGGCTGGTCGTGCTGGGCCTTCTGCCTCAGGTTTCCTCGCCTCTGGGCTGGATCGGTCTGATCGCGGTTTGGCTGCTCGCCCTCCTGGCCGGGGCCACGGTCGGTCAGCTGCTCGCCGGTGCCCTCAGCCCCCCGGAAGGGACACCCGCGCGCCGCGGGGACCCGCCCGCGTGAGTCTCACCGCACCGGTTGACCTCGGCCTCGCCCTGCTCATGCTGGGGCTGGCCGTGTGGGTCGTCGCGGCCTCGGCCACGTACCGCGCAGCAGAAGGCTTCGTCGCCTACGGGCTCGTCGTCGCGGTCGTCTGGGTTCGGCTCGGTTCCGTCGACGTCGCGCTGACCGAGGCCGCCCTGGGCAGCGGCTTGACCGGCTTGCTGCTGCTTCGGGCCGCCGCGCGCCTGCCCCCAGCCGATCCGGCCGAGACGGCGCGGCTCGGCAGGGGCGTGCGCCTCCTCACCGCGTTGCTCAGCGCGATCCTGACCGCCGGCCTCGCCGCCGTGGTGCTGCTCCTGCCCGAGCCCGCCCCCACGCTGGCACCGGCAGCCGCCGCCAGCCTGCCGGCGACCGGCGTGGGCAACCCGGTGACCGGGGTGCTGCTCGCCTACCGCGCCATCGATACGCTCGGGGAGTCGATCGTGCTCGTGCTCGCCCTGATCGGCCTCTGGTCGCTCGCGCCCGACGCCGCCTGGGGTGGGCGCCCCGGCGCGCTGACCACGGCGCCGGCCGGCAGCGCCCTGCGGTTCCTCGCCCAGGTGCTCCCCCCGTTCGGGATCCTGGTCGGCATCCACCTGCTGTGGGTCGGGGCCGACCACCCGGGTGGCAAGTTCCAGGGCGCCACCGTGCTCGCCGCCATGTGGGTCCTCGTCCTGGTCGCGGGACTGCGCCGGCCGCCGACCGTCACCAGCCGCACGATGCGCTGGCTGGTCGTCTTCGGGTCGCTGCTCTTCGTCGGCATCGGGGCCGCCGGGATCTGGCTCGCGGGAGCCTTCCTCGCCTACCCGGACGGGCTGGCCAAGCCCCTCATCCTCGCCATCGAGGCGGCCCTCACCCTGTCCGTCGCCGTGATTCTGGGGCTGCTGCTCGCCGGGCCGCCGGACGTGGGTCCGCCACCGCAGGCGCGGTCATGAGCGAGGCAACCCTGTTCGGCCTGTGCGGCGCCGCGCTGGTCGGCCTCGGCCTGTACGGCCTGGTCTGCCACCCCGGCGCCCTGCGCAAGATCCTGGCGTTCAACCTGATCGGGAGCGGCGTCTTCCTGCTGTTCGGGGTGGTTGCCCGCCGCGGGGCGGCCAGTGGCTTCGGCGGCGATCCGGTACCCCAGGCCTTGGTCATCACTGGGCTCGTCGTGGCCTTCGCCGCCACGGCCCTGGCGGTCACGCTCGTGCTGCGGCTCGCGCAGACGGCGGGCCGGACCGGGCTCGACCCCGAGCCGGCGGGGCGTCCCGACGCGATGCCGGGGCGACCGTCCTGATGCCCCTCGCAGAGACGATCGGGGGCCTGCTCGACGGCCTGAAGGGACTCGGGGGCACGCTGCTGCTGTTCCCCGTGATGCTGCCCCTGACCGGGCTGCTGCTGGCGATCCCGCTCGGCGGGCGGCGAGCGGGCCGGATCGTGCTGGCGCTGCTGCCGCTCGGCCTCCTGGCCGCCGTCGCGATCGCCGCGGCGGTGCTGGAGGCCGGCGTACCCCTGCGCTACGACCTGGGCGGCTGGGCGCCGCCGCTCGGGGTCACGCTGCTGGCGGACGGCCTCTCGGCCACCCTGCTGCTCACCACCGCGGTGGTGATGCTGGCGGTGGGACTGTATGCGCAGCCAAGCTTCCGCGTGCCGGACGGGTCGTCCGAGACGCGGGCGCCCTTCGCCTTCTGGACGCTGCTGCTCGGCGTCTGGGGCGGGCTCAACCTGGTGTTCCTCGGCCAGGACCTGTTCAACCTCTACGTCGCACTCGAGCTTCTGACCTTCTCGGCGGTGCCCCTCGTGTGCCTCGACGGGCGGGCCGACACCCTGGCCGCGGCGCTGCGCTACCTGCTCTTCGCCCTGCTCGGCTCGATCCTCTACGTGCTCGGCATCGCGCTGCTGTACGGCGAGCTCGGCACCCTCGACATCGCCCTGCTGCGCGAGCGGCTCGGGGCCGCCGACCCGTTGCCGCCCGCCGCCGTCGCCGCGGCCGCGCTGATGACGGTGGGACTGCTGGCCAAGACGGCCCTCTTCCCGCTCCACCTCTGGCTTCCGCCCGCCCACGCCGGGGCGCCGCCCGCGGCGAGCGCCGTCCTCTCGGCGCTGGTGGTGAAGGCGTCGTTCTTCCTGATCGTGCGCATCTGGTTCGACCTGATGCCCGTGCTCCTGACGACCAGTGCAGCACAGGTCCTCGGCGCCCTAGGCGCGATGGCGATCCTGTACGGCGGCGCCCTCGCTCTCGGCCAGGCGCGCCTCAAGCTGCTGGTGGCCTACTCCACGCTGGCCCAGCTCGGCTACCTGTTCCTCATCTTCCCGCTGGCCGCGAGTCCCGAAGGCGGCGCAGCGGGTGAAGTGCTGACCGGCGGGACGCTGCAGCTCGTCGCGCACGCCTGCGCCAAGGCCGCGATGTTCATGGCCGCGGGCCTCATCGCCGCCTCGCTGGGCCAGGACCGGATCCGCGAGCTCGCGGGCGTCGGCCGCGCGCTGCCGATCACGGTCCTCGCCTTCGGGATCGGCGGCCTTGCGCTCGTCGGAATCGAGCCGAGCGGAGCGTACCTCGCGAAGACGCTGCTCGACGGCGCCGTCCAGGCCGGTGGGCAGTGGTGGTGGGGCCTGGCCATGCAGATCGGCGGCCTGCTCACCGCCGCCTACTTGATCCGGGTGTTCTTCCACGCCTTGTCCGGCTTCGGGCGACCCCCGGTGCTGCGCAGCCGGCCGGCCCGCTATCAGGAACTGCTCGTGCTGGGACTCGCCCTGTGCTCGCTGGCGCTCGGGCTGGTGCCGCCCTCCTACCTCGCGCTGGTCACGGTCGGGCGTCTCGCTGCAGTGGGAGGCAGCCTGCCGTGAGGCGGCTCGTGAACAGCGTGGCCGCAATCGTCGACGATGTCCTGCAGCGGCTCGACCGCATGCTGCGGACCTGGGCGACAGCGGGTGTCTTGCTGATGATTCTCGCGCTCGTCCTGGCTGCGGCCATGCTGGTGGCGCGCTGAAGCGCGCGACTGCGCATGGCCCGCCGGCGCCTGATCGGCGGGCGTGGCCCGCCCTATGGACGGATTGCCCGCCTCGCGGAGTCGACTCTGCCCCCCGTCAGAGCGTAGCCCCGGCGCGCTCCTGAAGGCGCCGCAGCCACAGCATCCGCATCACCAGCAGGCTGCCGACGGCGGCGGCGAGATGCTTCAGCGAATGGCCGCTCACCAGGTTGCCGAGCGCCAGTATCTGATGGTCGAAGGTCTCGAAGACCTTCGCCACGACATACGCCGCGAACACCCAGTAGATGTCGTTGCCGCGCGTGTAGCGCGAGCGGTAGAGCACAGCGAGCACGAACAGCATGACGACCGAGTAGAACTGCAGCACCCCATAAGGCATCACGTTGCCGACACCAGCACGCTCGGTCGCGATCCAGTAGAGCACTGAGCCCATGCCGATTAGCAGCATCGGCAGCAACAGCGCGAGGCCCGCGCGGATGCTGATGCGATCGACGATCTGCGCCGAGATGAGCGACATGAACGCGATCGTCATGGGCAGCCGGTCCCAGAAGAGCGTCTCGTTGTTCGGAGCGAGGTGGTAGTAGCCGGAGCCGAGACCCGTCAACGCCACGCCGAGGAAGAAGACCAGGTAGGGCAGGCGCTCACGGGCGTACTCGAACGGCGTGCGCGGGTAGAGCGTGACGATCATGCCGGCGAGGCCCGCGACCACGAAGGCCGCGTTGGACACGACGTCGAGGAAGTTGGCGACGCCGACCAGACGCCGGTCGTCCGCGAACTCGTGGTAGTCGACCGGCTGCGGCATCGCCGGCAGGAGGAACGCCACGGCGACGCTCGCCACCGTGAACGCGACGATGTACCAGGAGCGCTTGCTCACGACCTCTTCTCCTCGCCGAGGCGATGTCTCTCAGTTGCCCTGCGCGGATCGCAACGCGCGCCGCACATAAAAAAAGACCGCGTGTCTCGCGACACGCGGTCTTCGTTCGGCACGGAGCCGATTACTTCTTCTTCGCAGGAGCCTTCGCCGGGGGCGTCGGCGCTTCCGGACTCACGACCTCGGCCGTGATCACGGCGCGGCGGTTCGGCGCGTTGCACTCGATGATCGCCGCCGTCTTGCCGCGCGGGCACTCCTTAACCAGCTCCTTGAACGACATGCCCTTCGACACATCGACGTTCACGCCCTGGGAACGCAGGTGGGCGGTGACCGCGTCGGCACGACGCTTGGACAGGCCGAGGTTGTACTCGAACGAGCCGATCGGGTCGGTGTGGCCGACGACGTTCACGACCTCGTTGCCCGGGGTCGACTTGAGCTTCGCCGCCAGCTCGTTCAGCGCGGCAACGCCTTCCGGCTTCAGCACGGCCTTGTCGAACGCGAAGAGGACGTCGCTGCTGAGCGTCGCCGTGATCTTCTCGATCTTCTGGGCCGGCGGCATGCACTCCTTCGGGCCCTTGACGCTCGCCATGCCGCCCTCAGCCTGCCAGCACTCCTGGTAGCTGTTGACCACGCCCTCGGCATCCCCGTAGGTCAGGTAGCCGGCGGACGCTGCCGTGGGCGCGAGCGCCATCATTGCCGCCAAACCCATCGGGGCGACCAGAGCCAAGATTTTCTGCTGCTTCAGCGTTTGGATCATTTCGTAAATCCTCTCGTGAGGTATACCGACACAAAAATTTAGGTTTCTTGGTTATCCCGAAGGCTTGGGCCGTCCGCACACGCCGACCTTCTTGCTGCACTCGCTCCCTTGGGCCAGTCGGGTCGGCAGCCCCACGGCCGCCAAAACGACGCGACATTGAACCACAAGACGTACTTGAATTGGAATAATAAACGGAATCCCGCGTTTGTGGTACCCAGTACCCGAAAAAAAACTGCCCCTTTCCAAAGAGTTCGCGCAAGTATATACGACATGCCGGAACAATACCCGGCAGAACCCTAATTTCCTGGCACCGCAGTTGGTCATCGCGCGGGCCGCCACCAGCGCCTCTTCCCTCGCCACAGGCGATTCCGATCTGCCCCAACGCCCAAGGATGGACACGCCGGCCCCACCTCTCGCCAGACTGCCGCCTTGAAGCGCCGCGCGCTCGACCTGTGGTGGGGTGCCCTGCTCATCGTGACCGGTGAGTGGGCCTTCGCCACCATGGGTGCAGCGATCAGGGTCGTGTCGACGGAGGTCGACAACGCAGTCGTCGTGTTCTTCCGCAACGCCTTCGGGCTGCTCTTCTTCCTGCCGTGGCTCGCCCGCCCCGGCCTGCGGAGCCGTCTGGCCACCGCCTGGCCGCAGATGCACCTCCTGCGCGGCCTGGCGGGTCTCGGCGCGATGTACTGCTTCTTCTACGCCATTGCGCACATGCCCCTCGCGGAGGCGATGCTGCTGAAGCTGAGCGCGCCGCTCTTCATTCCGTTCGTCGCCTATTTCTGGCTGGGCGAGGACGCCCCGCCCACGACGCGCTGGGCACTCGTCATCGGCTTCGCCGGCGTCACACTGATCCTGACACCGAGCTTCACCACCCTGGCGCCCGTCGCGGCCATCGCGCTGCTCGGGGGACTGCTCGCCGCAGTGGCGAAGGTCACCGTGCGCCACCTCTCCGGCACCGAGCCTACGGCACGGATCATCTTCTACTTCACCGCCATCGGGACCGCCGTGTCCGCAGTCCCGCTGCTCTGGGCCTGGCGCACACCTTCGGCCCGGGCCCTCGGCTGGCTCCTGGCGATCGCGGCGCTGGCCACCGTCGGACAGTGGTGTCTCACCCGCGGCCTGCGGCGGGCATCGGCGCCCCGCCTCGCCCCCTTCGTCTATTTCTCCGTGGTCTTCGCGGCGGCCTACGGCTGGTTGTTCTGGGGCGAGCGGGTCAGCTGGACCACGATCGCCGGCACGGTACTGGTCGCCGTCGCGGGCCTCCTGGCCGCGCGCGTGACGACGCCGTCGGCCGGGGCGCCCGCCCAGGTCGTCTGAGCGCCCGGGTCACGCCGTGCCTGCACTAGAATCGGACCGTGAGCCTGGCGAGGGCCGATGATGAGCCGCCAACTGGCGTTTCCCGAGGGCGTCGACACCGAAGGCTTCCTGCGCCTCTTCTGGCAGCGGCGGCCCCTGTTCATGCCCGCTGCGCTGCCGGGCTTCACGAGCCCGCTGGAGCCTGAGGAGCTCGCCGGGCTCGCCTGCGAGGGCGGCGTCGAGTCCCGCCTCGTCCGCCAGATGCGCAGCGGACCGACACCCTGGAAGGTCGAGTACGGTCCGTTCCGTCACTCGCGGTTTCACAAGCTGCCTGCCAGCCACTGGACGCTGCTGGTACAGGACGTCGACAAATACGTTCCCGCCGTTGCGCGACTGCTCGACAGCTTCCGCTTCGTGCCGGACTGGCGCGTCGACGACGTCATGGTCAGCCACGCGGCCGATCAGGGCTCGGTGGGCCCGCACTGGGACGAGTACGACGTGTTTCTCGTCCAGGCGCGCGGGCGACGGCGCTGGCAGATCACCAAGGAACGGCCTGCGCCGGACAACGTCCTGCCCGGCGTCGACCTGCGGATCCTGGCCCGGTTCGAGCCGGATACCGAGTGGATCGTCGAGCCCGGTGACGTGCTCTACCTGCCGCCCGGCATTCCGCACTGGGGCGTCGCGCTGGGCGACTGCATGACCTATTCGGTCGGCTTCCGCGCGCCCTCGTTGCGGGAGATCGCCTCGGCCTGGTTCGAGACCGTGCTCGAGACGGTGCCCGACGCGCACTACCGGGACGGCGAGCTTCGGCTGCAGGCGCATGGCGCAGAGATCAGCGCGCAGGCGATGGGCCGTGCCGTGGAGCTGATCGACGCCCTGACCGAGCGCGCGGACGACGACAAGCGACGCTGGTTCGGCCGCTACGTCACCGAGCCCAAGCCCAACCTGCTGGTCGATCCGCGCGAACACCCGCTGTCGACGACGGAATTCCGCCAGCGGCTCGAGCAGCTCGGCACCGTCCGGCGTCATCCCTTCTCGCGTTTCGCGCATTACGGCGGCGACGACGGTGCCGACTGGCTGTTCGTCGCGGGAGAGGAGTACCGGATCGACTCGCGCCAGCGCGCCTTTGCGCAGGTCCTCTGCCAGTGGCGCGAGCTGCACTTCGGGTTCGTGGCCGAATGGATCGAATGCGAGGACTGCCTCGCCCTGATGACGCAGCTCTGCAACGCCGGCCACCTGGAGCTTCCCGATGCAGACTGAGCGATTCGGCGTACGGCCCGCGAACTGGCTGGTGGACGCCGCCGCGTTGCGAGCGGTGCGGCAGGCCGTGTTCGTCGAGGAGCAGGGGGTCCCGGCCGAGCTCGAGTGGAGCGACGAGGACGCCCGGGCTTGGCACTGGCTGGCCGAGGACGCCGGGGGCCAACCGATCGGCACCGCGCGACTCCTGCCCACGGGGCAGGTCGGCCGCATGGCGGTGCTCGCGCCCTGGCGAAGACACGGCGTCGGCAGCGCCCTGCTGCGCGCCGTGCTGCACGATGCCCCGCAGCACCTATCCGGCTCCCTCTGGCTAAATGCGCAGTGCAGTGCCGAGGGCTTCTACGACCGAGCGGGCTTTGCCGCCGAGGGGCCCGTGTTCGAGGACGCGGGCATCCCGCATCGGCTGATGCGACATCGCCCGAAGGAGGCCAGATGACCGAGCAGCAGGATGCGCGTGCGCCCCGAGACTTCTTCGCCGCGGCGGCAGAGCAGCTGGCGGGGCTGTTCGATGCGGCCCGCTGGGACGTGCGCCTCTACAGCCTCGAGCTCGACGGTCGCGTCTATGCGGCCGAGCCCGTGCTCGCGGCTGTCCGTCGCTTCCTGCTGCGCAGCCCGAAGAGCCAGCTGCAGATCCTGCTCCAGGACGAGAGCCGCGTGCGCATGGAGGGCAGCCGGCTGATCGACCTGCTGCAGCGGCTGCCCAGCCGCGCCGCGGTGCGCACGCCCACGGCCGAGCAGGGCGACGCGGCGCGGCTGGGCGACGACGTCGCGGTGATCGACGAGCGGATCTATTTCCGCCCGCTGACGCGCGGTGACGACGACCGCCACGCACCCGTCGAGTCGCGCCGCGATGCCGCCGTGCTGGCCCAGCGCTTCACGGATCTCTGGGACCAGTCCGAGCCCTCGGTCGAATTCCGGCACTTCCGCCTGTGATACCCACCGGGGCCGTACCCGCACACGAGGTGTCCCGAAACATGCGCCGCATTCTGGTTGCCCTGATCACCACCGCGCTGACCGCCGCCGCCCTGGCCCAGGCCTTCACGGAGGTCGTGCCACTGCGCTCGCGGCTGCCCGATGACGTCATCCCCGCGATCCGACCGTTGCTCGGGCCGGACGAAGCAGTCTCGGCCTTCGGCGGGAAGCTGATCGTGCGGGCGACGCCGGAGCGGATGGAGGAGATCCGCCAGTTGCTGGCAATGATCGACCGCCCCTTGCGCCGACTGGTCATCCACGTGCGGCAACGCGACGCCCACCAGGGCAGCGTCGGCGCGAGCCCGCCGCTGCGGGACCGGCGCACGCTCGGCCAGAACGAGCGCAGCGAGCGGGTCCAGACCGTCGAGGGTCGGCCCGCCTTCATCCGCTCCGGCACGGCGGTGCCCGTGCCCACCTGGCAGTCCTTCGGCGGCGGTGTCCTGCCCTTCGCACAGCAGGGCTTCGAATACCGCGACGCCACGGCCGGCTTCTTCGTGACGCCGCGCCTCGCGGGCGACTCCGTCGTACTCGAGATCTCGCGGCAGGCGGTGCACGCCGAGCAGGGCACACCACCGGCCTTCGCCGTGAACGAGGCCGCCACCACCCTGCGGGTCCGACCTGGCGAGTGGGTCACGCTGGGCGCGGTGAGCAGTGGCATCGCCCAGAACGGGCGCGGCATCGTAAGCAGCCACGGCACACGGCGCGCCGACGACACGGCGATTCAGCTCATGGTGGAGATGCTCCCGGAGGACTGAGCCGGGCCGCTCTCAGAGGCCGACGCCCGGAGCGCCCTGCCAGCGGGCCCGCAGCCCCGCGCGGTGGGCCGCGAGCCACTGCAGCGTGACGATGGCCGTGGTGGAGTTGACGCGGCCGGTGAACAGCTCGGCGATGGCCGCGTCGGCGGGCAGCACCTCGACCCGGATGTCCTCGCCCTCGTGGTCGAGGCCGTGGACGGCCCCTCCCGCCGGTGCGCGCACCCGCCCGCAATAGAGGCTGATGCGCTCCACCGAGGTGCCCGGGCTTAGATAGAGCTCGCCGATGGGCTCGATCTCGCCGACCGCGCAGCCCGCCTCCTCCACCGCCTCGCGCCGGGCCACGGCCTCCGGCAGCTCCTCCGGCGGCACGTAGCCCCCGACGATCTCGAGCAGCCACGCGCCCTGCCCGGCCTCGTGCGCCCCGATCCGGAACTGCTCGACCATCACGACCTGATCGACATCCGGGTCGTAGAGCAGGATCGCCGCCGCCCGCAGCCGCTCCACCCGCTCGCGGACCAGCTCGCGGCTCCAGCCGCCGGCGTAGAGGCTGTGGCGCAGGCGGTAGCGGTCGACGCGGAGGAATCCGTCGTACGCGGTGTCGCGGGCGAGGATCTCGATCTGCTTCTTCATCGCGGAGGTCCGGCGCGAGGGTTGGCCGCACCTTAGCGCGGCGACCGCCCACAAAAAAGCGGCCCGGAAGACCGGGCCGCGAACGTCTCCAGCCAATTCGAGAATTGGTGGAGGCCGGAGGGGATCGTCATCAGTGCATGAACAGCCCGCCGTTGATCTGGATGTTGGCGCCGGTGATGTAGGCCGCCTCGTCCGATGCGAGGAAGGCCACCGTCGCCGCGATCTCTTCGGGCTTGCCCATGCGCTTCATCGGCACGCTGTCGATGATGGCCTTGAGGACGTCCTCGCGGATCGCCGCCGTCATCGCCGTCTCGACGTAGCCGGGAGAAATCGTGTTCACGGTGACGCCCTTCGCGGCCCCTTCCTGGGCCAGCGCCATCGTGAAGCCGTGCATGCCGGCCTTCGCGGCCGAGTAGTTGGTCTGGCCGAACTGGCCGCGCTGGCCGTTCACGGACGAGACGTTGATCACCCGGCCGAAGCCGCGGTCGATCATTCCCTCCCAGCAGGGCCTGGTCACGTTGTAGACGCTGTTCAGGTTGACGTTGATCACCGCGCCCCAGCTGTCGGCGTCCATCTTGCGGAAAGTCTTGTCCCGCGTGATGCCGGCGCAGTTCACGATCACGTCGACCGGGCCGAACTGCTGCTGGATGGCGGCGACCATCCGGGCGCTGTCCTCCGCGGAGGACACGTCGCCCGCGGCGGTGCCGACATCCAGCCCTTCAGCCTTCCGGGCAGCGACCCATGACTCGACCTTGTCCTGCTCCGCCGGGTGGTAGGACGCCACCACCCGGTAGCCGTCCTTGGCCAACCGCTGGCAGATCGCCGTACCGATGCCGCCGATGCCGCCAGTAACCAGTGCAACTCGCTTAGTCATGGGTGCTGCCCTCCGTGTGGTTTCTAGTTAGATGGTGCCAGTGCCTTGCGTCAGACCGCCACCTTCTGGGCGACCTTGGTCACCCGCTCGGTCACGTCGGCGACGCCACTCTCGAACCACGCCCGCAGCTCGTCGCGGGTCTCCGCGGCCATCTCGAGGCTGTCGCGATTCTCGGCCACCAGCTTCTCGGCCACGGCCTTCGTGATCGTCAGGTTGCCGGTCATCAGGTCCTGCAGGCCCTTGGCCTCGGTCGCCAGCTTGATCTGCTGCATGCCGGCGTCCATCCAGATGTTCATGAGGCTGACCTGCTTGTCCACCATCCGGTCGAAGGCGCGCTGGTTGATCTCGCCCAGGCGGCGGAGGGACTGGTAGCCGTTGCCGGCAAACTCGTTCACGGCGTCGATCGTCTCTTTGGTCTTCATGGTCGTTGCTCCTGGCTCAAGTTGTGGACGGTTTGGAACTCGAATGCTGCGGTGCAGCATTTGTTGCAGTGCACAATAGTCGGGGCGAATTGGCTTGTCAAGGGTGGTCCAGGCGTTTTTTTCGGAGGGCGACCGGGCCGCTGCGCGCGGCTCAGCCGGGCTTGTGGTCGGGCGGCTCGCCCGGCGCCTTGGGGCCTGGCCCCGGGCCGAAGCCGGCGGCCTTGAAGAACGAGTCCTGGATCGAGGTCCAGAGCTCGAGGTTGCGCTGCGCGAGCTTGCCCATCGCCTCGAGCGGGTCGGCACCGAGCGTGTGGCGCATCTGGTCCTGGTCGCGGGCGAACAGGGACATGCTCTCTTCGAGGAACCGGGCGAAGAGCCCCTGCACGGTGCCGCCGTAGAAGCGGATGATCTGGGCCAGCATGCTGGCAGAGAACAGCGGCCGCCCGCCGGACTCCTCCTCCATGATGATCTGCATGAGGATCTGGCGGGTGATGTCCTCGTTGGTGTTGGTGTCCATCACGTGGAACTCGACGCCGCGAAGGACGAGGTCGCGGATGTCGACGAGGGTGATGTAGCGGCTCAGCTCCGTGTCGTAGAGCCGGCGGTTCGGGTACTTCTTGATGAGCCTCGGGGCCGTCACGTGCCGAACCTCCACCTTGTGCCCTGCCCTGCGTGCCGCGGCGCCCAGCGGCCGCACACCGTGGCCGCGGCCGCATCCCGCGCGGCCCGGGCCATTTTGCTGTGCTGCATCATACGACCGAAACCGCCGCGTCCGACACCCCCGCGCGACGCGGCCTCGGGCGCGGGCAGACCCGCCTGCCGCCGGAGAACGGAAAGGCCGCGGGGGCATCACGCCCCACGCGGCCCTTCCTGGCATTGCGGGCCGTGTGTCGAGGCCTACATCGCCTCAACCGCGAGCGCCACCCCCATGCCGCCGCCGATGCACAGCGTGGCCAGGCCACGCCGGCCGCCGCTGCGCTTCAGCTCGTGCAGGAGGGAGACGAGGACTCGCGCGCCGGAGGCGCCGATGGGGTGGCCGATGGCGATCGCGCCGCCGTTCACGTTGACCTTGGACAGATCCCAGCCCATGTCCTGGTTCACCGACATGGCCTGGGCGGCGAAGGCCTCGTTGGCCTCGATGCGGTCGAGATCGGCTACGGTCCAGCCGGCCTTCTGCAGGCACTTGGTGGACGCCGGAATCGGGCCCGTGCCCATGATCGCCGGATCCACGCCCGCGCTCGCGAAGGCCACGATGCGCGCGATCGGCGCAAGACCCAGCGCCTTCGCCTTCGACTCCTTCATGACCACGACGGCAGCAGCGCCGTCGTTCAGGCCCGAGGCGTTGCCGGCCGTCACCGTGCCCGCCTTGTCGAACGCAGGGCGCAGCTTGGCGAGACCTTCCGCGGTGGTGGTGGGCTTCGGGAACTCGTCGCGGTCGAAGGCGACCGGGTCACCCTTCCGCTGCGGCACGAGGACGGGAACGATCTCGCCCGCGAAGCGGTTCTCCGCCAGCGCCGCGCCGGCCTTGCGCTGCGAGTCTGCGGCGAAGGCGTCCTGCGCCTCGCGGCTGAAGCCGTACTTCTTCGCGACGTTCTCGGCCGTGTTGCCCATGTGGATCTGGTTGAACGCGTCCCACAGGCCGTCGACGATCATGCTGTCCTTCATCTGCCAGTCGCCCATCTTCATGCCGTCGCGCGACTTGGGCAGCACGTGCGGGGACAGGCTCATGCTCTCCTGGCCACCGGCGATGACGATCTCGGCGTCGCCGCAGGCCACCGCCTGGTAGGCGAGGTGCACGGCCTTGAGGCCGGACCCGCAGACCTTGTTGATGGTCAGCGCCGGCACCGCGTGCGGCAGGCCGGCCGCGATGACGGCCTGACGCGCGGGGTTCTGACCGGCGCCCGCCGTCAGCACCTGGCCGAGGATCACCTCGTCCACCTGCTCCGGCTTGATCCCGGTCTTCTCGAGCAGGGCCTTGATGACGGTCGCCCCGAGATCCTTTGCGGGGATGCCCGCGAGGCCGCCGCCGAAGGACGCCACGGCGGTGCGCAGCGCCGCCACGATTACGATGTTTTCGCTCATGTGTGGTTCTCGCCTGTGTCCGTTCCGGCGGCGGCGCGTCGAGGGAGACGCCGAGGGCCGCAGCGGCCGTCGCCGGAAACGCGTTTGCGTGGTGGTTACTCGGTGTTTCCCGCCCCCAATCGGCCCTGCCCGGGAAACAGCGCGTGCAGACTAATGCGTTTTGTTGCAGCGCACAATAACGCGTGCTATGTTCGCGCCGCCTTCGAGGACGGGCCCAAGAATCGCACGTCCCCACGACGCCGTCGCCCCGGGCGCCGGCCTAGCGAACTTTCCGCCGAACCGACCACCAGAGGAAACCCGCGTCATGACCAGCAGCGCGTCCTGGACGAACGAGTGGATGGAGATGCAGCAGAAGTACTGGCAGAACTGGGCCGACGCCTCGCAGCGCCTGTTCGGCCAGGAGACCACCCCCACCGCGGCCTGGGGCAACGCGATGGACCACTGGTGGAAGGCGCTCGCGCCCACTGCGGGCTCGGACATGGCCCGCGGCTTCATGGACAAGATGGTCGAGCAGGGCAAGTTCTTCTTCCAGATGGCCGAGGAATTCGCGGCCAAGCTCGCCGGTGCCGGCGGCCAGACCGACTGGTCGGCCGCGCTCGACAACGCCACCGCCCCACTCAAGGACGCGTTCGCGCGCCTGGGCGCCGGTGATCCGAGCGTCCACAAGATGTTCGCCTTCTGGGAGCTGCCGTTCGACAACTGGCAGCGCATGGCCTCCTCCCTGTCGCCAGTGCCCGGCGACGTCCTGCGCAACATGCCCACGGAAGGCATGCGCTCGAAGCTCGATCGCGTCCTCGGGGCGCCGGGGCTGGGCTACACACGCGAGGAGCAGGGGCAGTACCAGGAGCTGACCCGCGCCGTGCTCGACTACCACGAGACCCTGGCCGAATACCTGGGCTTCTTCTCGAAGATGGGCGTCGGCTCGGTCGAGCGGCTGCAGTGGCTCGTCAAAGAGGCCGAGCAGAAGAAGAAGACCATCGGCTCGGCGCGCGAGCTCTACGACATGTGGGTGCAGTGCTGCGAGGCCGAATACGCCGATCGCGTGATGACCGACGAGTACACCGAGCTGCACGGCCGGCTCGTTAACGCCCTGATGCGCGTGAAGCAGCGCATGTCTTTCATCGTCGACGAGTACTTGGGCGCCATGAACATGCCCACGCGGCGCGAGCTGCGCACCCTGCAGGACCGGGTGCAGGAGGCACGGCGCGAGACCAAGCGGCTGCGCAGCGAGCTCGACGCGCTCAAGCGGCAGATCGGCGGCACCGCGACCGCAGCCGCGCCGGCGGCGACACCGGTCGCGACGGCGACACCGGCCAAGCCCGCCGCGCCGCGCAAGAAGGCCGCCACCAAGGCCCGCAACGGCTCGCGCTGAGCCCTGCCCGCCCCCTACAGAATTCTGCCGAAGGAGAACCACCGTGTTGCCGATCGAGATTCGTCCCGACCAGCTCGCCGACGAGATGCTCCAGTACAGCCAGAAGCTCGGCAAAGGCATCGAGAACCTGCTCAACGCCAGCGAGATCGACACGGGCGTGAGCCCGAAGACGGTCGTGTACCGCGAGGACAAGGTGATCCTCTACCGGTACGACGCGCCCGAAGGCGTGAAGCAGCGCAACGGGGTGCCGCTGCTGATCGTGTATGCGCTGGTCAACCGGCCGTACATGACCGACATCCAGGAGGACCGCTCGACCATCAGGGGCCTGCTCGCCACCGGCCAGGACGTCTACCTCGTCGACTGGGGCTACCCCGACCAGGCCGACCGCGCCCTCACGCTGGACGACTACCTGAACGGCTACCTCGACCGCTGCGTGGACCACATCCGCGCGGCGCACGGGGTCGACCGCGTGAACCTGCTCGGCATCTGCCAGGGCGGCGCCTTCAGCCTGTGCTACTCGGCGATGCACCCGGACAAGGTGAAGAACCTCGTCACCATGGTCACGCCGGTCGACTTCAAGACCGCCGACAACATGCTGTCGGGCTGGGCGCAGCACCTCGACGTCGACCTGCTGGTCGACACGATGGGGAACATCCCGGGTGAGCTGCTCAACTGGACCTTCCTGTCGCTCAAGCCCTTCAGCCTGACGGGGCAGAAGTACGTCAACATGGTCGACATGCTGGACGATCCGGAGAAGGTCAAGAACTTCCTGCGGATGGAGAAGTGGATCTTCGACAGCCCCGACCAGGCCGGCGAGACCTTCCGCCAGTTCATCAAGGACTTCTACCAGAAGAACGGGCTGATCGAGGGCACGGTGCGGATCGGCGAGCACCGGGTCGACCTCAAGAACGTGGTCTGCCCCGTGCTCAACATCTTCGCCCTGCAGGACCACCTGGTTCCGCCCAATGCCTCAAAGGCGCTCAAGGGGCGCACCGGGTCGAAGGACTACACCGAGCTCGCCTTCCCCGGCGGCCACATCGGCATCTACGTCTCGGGCAAGGCGCAGAAGGAGGTCACGCCCGCGATCGGCAAGTGGCTCAACGAGCGCAGCTGACGGCGGTTGGCGCGCACGCCGACTTGTCGGGTTCCGCTGCGCTCGACCCGACCTGCGAATAGGCTCGCGCGGTCGACATCGTAGGTTGGGCAGAGCGCAGCGATGCCCCGCAAGCCAAGGCGGCAAGACGAGACGGGCGACCCACGGGTCGCCCGTCTGGTTTCCAGTGCCGATGCAGTCAGCCCTTCGACGCGGCCAGCGCCTGGTCGAGGTCGGCAACGATGTCGTCGATGTGCTCGATGCCGATCGACAGTCGGACCATGTCCACCGACACGCCGGCCCGCTCGAGCTCCTGCGGCGAGAGCTGGCGGTGCGTGGTGGTCGCCGGGTGGCAGGCCAGCGTCTTCGCATCGCCGATGTTGACGAGCCGCACCGCGAGCTTGAGCGCGTCGATGAACCTGGCGCCGGCCTCGCGGCCGCCCCTGATGCCGAACGACAGGATGCCCGACGCCTTGCCGCCCATGTACTTGTCGACGAGCGGCTTGTCGGGGTTATCGTCGAGGCCCGCGTAGCGGACCCACTCGACCTGCGGGTGGGCGCGGAGGAACTTCGCCGCGGCGAGCGCGTTCTCGCAATGCCGGTCCATGCGCACCGGCAGGGTCTCGATCCCCTGCAGCACCAGGAAGCTGTTGAACGGCGAGATCGCCGCGCCCATGTTGCGCAGCGGCACCACGCGCGCCCGACCGATGTAGGCTGCCGGGCCCAGCGCCTCGGTGTAGACCACGCCGTGGTACGACACGTCCGGCTCGTTGAGCCGACGGAAGCGCTCGCGGTGCTGCGCCCAGGGGAACTTGCCGGAATCGACGATCGCGCCGCCGATGGTGGTGCCGTGCCCGCCCATGTACTTGGTCAGGGCGTGGACCACGATGTCGCAGCCCCACTCGAACGGGCGGCAGAGATAGGGCGTCGGCACCGTGTTGTCGACGATCACGGGAACGCCGTGGGCGTGCGCCATGTCGGCTATCCGCGCCAGGTCCGCGACGTTGCCCGCCGGGTTGCCGATGGATTCGCAGAACACCGCCTTGGTGCGCGCGTCGATGGCCTTCGCCATCGCGTCGACGTCGTTCGGGGCGACGAAGCGGACGTTGATGCCGAGCTGGGGCAGCGTGTGGGCGAACAGGTTGTAGGTGCCGCCGTAGAGCGTCGAGGTCGCGACGATGTTGTCGCCGGACTCGGCAATGGTGAAGATGGCGTAGGTGACCGCCGCCATGCCGGACGCGAGCGCCAGCCCGCCGACACCGCCCTCCATCGCCGCCACGCGCTTCTCGAGCACGTCGCTGGTCGGGTTCATGATGCGGGTGTAGATGTTGCCGGCGACCTTGAGGTCGAAGAGATCGGCGCCGTGCTGGGTGCTGTCGAAGGCGTAGGAGGTCGTCTGGTAGATGGGCGTGGCGACGGCCTTGGTCGTCGGGTCTGGCTGGAACCCGCCGTGGATGGCGATTGTCTCGATCTTCATGGATTGGCATCTCCCCTGGGTGGCGTGCGTGGTGCCGGGTGGGCCCGGTCTGAGCGCTCGATGGTAGCCGGGGCCATGCACCCTGTCGAACCGCGCAGGACGCATCGGGAGCGGCGCGCGTGAGCGCGGTCTGGCTGCGCGTGGTCTTGCCGTTCGCGGGCGGCTACTTCCTCTCCTACCTGTACCGCACGGTCAACGCTGTCGCGGGCCCAGTCCTCGCGCAGGAGCTCGGCCTCAGCAGCGGAGCGCTCGGCCTGCTCACGAGTGCCTACTTCGTCGCCTTCGGGCTGGCGCAGATTCCGCTCGGCCTGCTGCTCGATCGCTACGGCGCGCGCCGCGTCGAATCCGCCCTGCTGCTCCTCGCCGCCGCGGGCGCTGCGCTGTTCGCGACTGCCGAGACGGAGGCCGGCCTCGTCGCCGGCCGCGCGATGATCGGTCTGGGCGTCTCCGCCTGCCTCATGGCCGCGTTCAAGGCCTTCTCGCAGGTCCTGCCGGCAGACCGCCAGGCCTCGCTGACCGGGTGGATCATGAGCGCGGGCTCGCTCGGCGCACTCGTCGCATCGTCGCCCGTCGAGTCGGCGATCGTGGCCTCGGGCTGGCGCGTGGTGTTCGGCGTGCTCGCCGCGGTGACCGTGCTGGTGGCCGCTTGGCTGTACCTGAGCGTGCCTCACCTGCCTGCCACGGCACCTGCCGGACCGCTCGGAGCGCAGTGGCGGGAAGTGCGGGCGGTGCTCGCGAGCCGCCGCCTGCGCCGCTTCGCTCCGCTCGGGTTTGCCCTGATCGGCGGCTTCATGGCGGTGCAGGGCCTGTGGGCGACCGCCTGGCTGGGCGCGGTGAACGGGCTCGACCGCGCGGCGGCCGCGGACCATCTCGCCATGATGAATCTCGCGATGCTCGCGACCTACGTCGCCCTCGGCCTGTTCGCCGGGCGCCTCGCCCACCGCGGCGTCAGCCCGCTGCACCTGCTCGTCGCCGGGCTCGGCCTGTCGCTCATCACCCTGCTGCTGATCCTCGTCGAGGCACGCCTGCCAACGGCCTCGCTCTGGGCCGCCTACGGCGTCGGCTCCTGCTTCGGCACCCTGTCCTACACGCAGATGGCGCGCGGCTTCCCGCACGCGCTCGCCGGCCGCGCGCACACCGCCTTCAACCTCGCGGTGTTCGCCGGCGGCTTCTCGATCCAGTGGGGCTTCGGCGTGCTGCTCGATGCCCTGACCGCGGGTGGTCTTGCCCGCACCGACGCGCTGCGGATCGCGCTCGGGGGGCTGTGGTGCCTGCAGACACTGGCCTACGCGTGGCTAGTCGCCGGCTGGCGCAGGGAGCTCGCCGAGCCAGTGGCGACTTGACGCCGGGCAGCACGCGCGGTGGCGCGGCTTGCGCCGGCGCAGGGGCCCGGCATACTTCGGCGAGCCCACTGAGCCTCGAGTCCCGCGCTGGGGAGCGCGCCGATGAACCGACTCCTTCGCCTCGCAGCGGCCATCGACGCGGTGAACCGCGGCATAGGGCGCGCGAGCGCCTGGCTGATCCTCGCCTGCGTCCTGATCAGCGCCGCCACGGCGACCGTGCGCTACCTGTTCGACTGGGGCTCGAATGGCCTGCTCGAGATCCAGTGGTTCCTGTTCGGCTTCGTGTTCCTGCTCTGTGCGGCCTGGACGCTGCAGGAAGGCGGCCACGTGCGCATCGACATCGTCTCGTCGCGCCTGCCGCCACGCGTGCGGCTCTGGATCGACATCGCCGGCGGCCTGCTGTTCCTGCTGCCGATGTGCCTCCTCATCGCGTACGACGCCTGGGGCTACTTCCTGCTGTCCTACGGGCAGAACGAGGCCTCGCCCAACCCCGGCGGCCTGCTGTGGTGGCCGATGAAGCTGGTGATCCCGGTCGCCTTCGCCCTGCTCGCCGCGCAGGGCCTGGCCGAGATCATCAAGGCGGCCGCCTCGCTGGCCGGCGCGCGGCCCATGCCGGCGCGGCGAGGAGCCCATTAGTGGAGGCCTTCCTCGCCGCCAACATGGCGCCGGTGATGTTCACGGCGCTGGTCGTCTTCCTGCTGGTCGGCTATCCGGTCGCCTTCTCGCTGGCGGCGGTCGGTCTGGTCTTCGGCTGGCTGGGCATCGAGCTCGGCCTGCTGACGCCGGCCCTCCTGCAGGCCCTGCCCGACCGGGTCTTCGGGATCATGAAGAACGAGATCCTGCTCGCCATTCCGTTCTTCACCTTCATGGGGCTGGTGCTCGAACGCAGCGGCATGGCCGAGGACCTGCTCGACACCATCGGCCAGCTGTTCGGCGGCATCCGCGGCGGACTCGCCTACGCCGTCATCCTCGTCGGCGCACTGCTCGCAGCCACGACGGGCGTGGTCGCGGCCTCGGTGATCGCGATGGGGCTCATCTCGCTGCCGATCATGCTGCGCTACGGTTATGCCCAGTCCCTCGCGACCGGTGTGATCGCCGCCAGCGGCACGCTCGCACAGATCATCCCGCCCTCCCTGGTCCTGATCGTGATGGCCGACGTTCTCGGGCGCTCGGTCGGCGACATGTACGCCGGCGCCCTGCTGCCCGGCCTGATGCTCACCGGGATGTACCTCTTGTGGGTGCTGGCGAACACCGTGCTTCGGCCCCAGAGCGCCCCGGCGCTCCCGCCCGAGGCCCGCACCCTTCGCGGCCTGGCGCTGGCGTGGCGCGTCTCCTACGCGATGGTGCCGCCCCTCGTGCTCATCTTCCTGGTGCTCGGCACCATCTTCATCGGCTGGGCGACGCCGACCGAGGGCGGCGCCATGGGCGCGGTGGGAGCACTCGCCCTCGCCACCGCGAAACGCAAGCTCAGCCGAAAGGTCCTGGTCGAGTCGCTCGAGCACACGGCCAAGATCACGAGCTTCGTGCTGTTCATCCTGATCGGCTCGAGCGTGTTCAGCCTCACCTTCCGCGGCGTCAACGGCGACCTCTGGGTCGAGCACCTGCTCACCGGTCTGCCGGGTGGGGCGCTCGGCTTCCTGATCGTGGTGAACGTGCTCGTCTTCGTGCTGGCCTTCTTCCTCGACTTTTTCGAGATCTCCTTCATCATCCTGCCCCTGCTCGCCCCGGTCGCGGAGAAGCTGGGCATCGATCTCGTCTGGTTCGGCGTGCTGCTCGGGGTCAACATGCAGACCTCCTTCATGCACCCGCCGTTCGGCTTCGCACTGTTCTACCTGCGCTCGGTGGCGCCGCCGGAGGTGAAGACGACGCAGATCTACTGGGGCGCGGTGCCCTTCGTCGCCATCCAGCTCGTCGCCGTCGCGCTGATCATCACCTTCCCGGGGCTCGTCGGCAGCGGCGTGGACGCGCGGGCGCCCGGCACCGGGACGCCAGCGGAGGTCGTCCTTCCAGCCCCGGAGGGCTCGAGCCTGCTGGACAGCCAGGACTACGGCGACCTGTTCGCCAAGCCGCCGCCGCAGAAGAAGGACGGCGGGGAGTGACGCGCGGGTCCGCCAGTCCGGGCTACTTCTTCCGGCGCGCCGCCTGCATGAAGTTCGCCATCGGCAGCTCGCTGATGCTCAGCCAGGCATCCGACAGCTGCTGGAAGGCGCGCATGGACTCGTAGATCGTCTTGAAGGTCGGGTTCTTCGCCGACTCCTCGTCATAGAGCTTCTGCGCCGTCTCGTAGGCCCTGAGCAACACATCGTCGGGGTAGCGGCGCATCTGCACGCCCGCCTGGATGAGTCGCTGGACGGCGGGCGGGTTCTTGGCGTCGTAGGCGGCCAGCATCAGCACGCTCGCCTCCTGCGAGGCGGCCTCGAAGGCGGCTTGGTAGGGCCTGGGAAGCTTCTCCCACTGCTCCTTGTTGACATAGAAGCTGAGCTGCGGGCCCGGCTCCCACCAGCCGGGGTAGTAGTAGAAGGGGGCGACCTTGTAGAAGCCGAGCTTCTCGTCGTCGTAGGGCACCGTCCACTCGGCCGCGTCGATCGCGCCGCGCTCGAGCGCGGGGTAGATCTCCCCGCCCGGCAGCTGCTGCGGCACCGCGCCCATCTGCGAGAAGATCTCGGCGCCGAAGCCCGGAATCCGGATCTTGAGGCCCTTCAGGTCGTCGATGCCCTTGATCTCCTTGCGGTACCAGCCACCCATCTGCGCGCCCGTGTTGCCGCCCGAGAAGTTGACGACGTTGTACTGCGCGAACATCTCCCGCAGCAGCTTCATGCCACCGCCGTGGTACATCCAGCCGGTGAGCTGGCGCGCGTTCAGGCCGAAAGGGATCGTCGCGTCGAGCGAGAGGGCCTTGTTCTTGCCGTGGTAGTAGTACGAGGCGGTGTGTCCGCACTCGACCGTGTTCTGCTGCACGGCATCGAGCACGCCCAGCGCGGGCACGATCTCACCGCCGGCGAACACGCGGATCTCGAATTTGCCGTCCGTGATCTCCGCCAGCCGCTTCGTGAGGACCTCGCCGGCGCCGTAGATCGTGTCCAGGCTCTTCGGAAAGCTGGAGGCCATGCGCCACTTGAGCGCCGGCAGGTCGGCGAAGGCCTTCGTGGAGAAGGCGGCGCCGGTGGTGGCCGCGAGCCCCGCGCCTGCGGTCTTCAGAAACTGTCGTCTATGCATCGTCGAGTCCTTCCGCTAATTGGAGAAACGGAGCGATGAGCGGGTTGCAAGCGGCTCGGCCCGCCGGGATACGCCCTGAACACATCCCTGTAGGCTCGTGAGCGGCATCCCTGCCGCTTACGATCCCGGCCAGACCGAGCCGCTCGCCGCCCGAGCCTGGGTACTTTAACCGGCTGGGAGAATGGCAAAAAAAGAACCCGCCTCGTGGGCGGGTTCCGGTCCGGGCAAGGATTGTGTCCCTATTTGCCCTGATCCAGCGCCTGATAGTAGTCCATCAGGATCTTCGCGACCTCGGGGCGCGAGAACTCCGGCGGCGGCGCGATGCCCTTGCCGAGCATCTCGCGGACCTTGGTGCCGGACAGCAGCACGAAGTCCTCCTTCGAGTGGTCCGGGGCCTCGCACATCATCACGACCTTGTTGAGCTTCTTCGAGAAGGCGGTGTGGTCCGCCTTGAAGATCTCGATCGCCAGCGCGCCCTTCGGCACCTCGGTGTCGAAGATCGTCTGCGCGTCGAAGGCGCCGTAGTAGTCGCCCACGCCGGCGTGGTCGCGGCCGATGATGAAGTGCGTCGCGCCCATGTTCTGGCGGAAGTACGCGTGCAACACGGCCTCACGGGGACCGGCGTAGAGCATGTCAAAGCCGTAGCCGGTGACCATCGCGCTGTTCGGCGGGAAGTACAGCTCGACCATCTTGCGGATCGCCGCGTCGCGCACCGGCGCCGGGATGTCGCCCGGCTTGAGCTTGCCGAGCAGCATGTGGATCACCAGGCCGTCGCAGCCCAGGCGCTGCATCGCCATGTGGCACAGCTCCTCGTGCGCGAGGTGCATCGGGTTGCGGGTCTGGAACGCCACGACCTTCTTCCAGCCGCGCTCCACGATCTCGTTGCGGATCTCGACCGCGGTGCGGAAGGTGTCCGGAAAGTCGCTCTGGAAGTAAGAGAAGTTCAGGACCTTGATCGGGCCGGAGACCGCAAAGCGGCCCTGGCTGTTGAAGGTCGCGACGCCGGGGTGATCCTTGTCCTGCGTGCGGTAGACCTTCTCGGTCATCACGCGCATCTGCTCGTCGGTGACCTGCTCGACGGCCTGGACGTCCATCACGGCGAGGACGGGGGTGCCTTCCACGTTGGGGTCGCGCAGCGCGATCCGCTTCGCGCCCTTGATCGCGTCGACGTTCTCGAGCAGGCACATCACCGGCACCGGGAAGAAGGCGCCGTTGGTGAGCGTCATCTTCTCGGCGGCGCCCATCGCGTCGGCGACGCTCATGAAGCCGGGGAGCGGGCTGAAGTAGCCTGCACCCATCATCACGGCGTTGCCCGCCGCCTGCGAGCTGATGACGACGGACGGCAGGCCCTCGGCCTCGTGCGAGAGGGCGTGGTGCTGGTCCGGGTCGTAAACGAAGAGTGGCTTGAGGGTGTCCGAACCGACGGGCTTGATCATGGTTTTTCTCCTTGGTCTCGATGCGACGCTGCGCACGTCCGGCGTGACTCAGGTCCCCTCCGCCGCCCGCGCAGATCTCGCGCCGCGGCGGCACCCGGAGGCGCCACCACGGCTGCTGGAAAACTGCCTAACGTATTGTTTTCACGCGACTAATAACGGGCGCATTGCCCGCCCGGCGAAACGCGGTAGAAGGTAGCACAACAAATCCTGGTGCGGCCCAAGTTTATTTTTATGGCGGCAGCAATTTTGCCGAGTCAGCGGGGCGCCTTGGCCGCCCTGCGCCGACCGCCCTTCTCCCGGAACTTGGCCGCGTCCTTGAGGCGCTTCTCCGCAGCGCGGATCAGGCGCTCCTGGCAGCCCACCTTCTCCGCCTCGGTTCCCGGCCTGCGCTGCACGTAGCTGCCGTCGGACTGCATTTCCCAGGCGCTGCGCTTGTCCTCGAGCTGGGTGTCGAGGACGAAGCGCAGTTCCTTCCGCAGCGCGGGCGCCTCGACCGGCACCACGACCTCGACGCGCGATTCGAGATTGCGCTTCATGCAGTCGGCGGAGCCGATGAAATACTCCTCGTCGCCGCCGTTCTGGAAGTAGTAGATCCGGGTGTGCTCGAGGAAACGGCCGACGATACCGACGACCCGCGCCGTCTCTGAGAGGCCCTCGAGCCCCGGGCGGAACCGGCAGGTGTCGCGGACGATCAGATCGATCCCGACGCCCTCGCGCGCCGCCTCGTACAGGGCGCGGACGATGTCGACGTCCTCGAGGGCATTCATCTTGAACTGGATGCGGCCCGGCTGCTCCGGCGTGTGCAACTTGCGCTCGCGCTCGATCTTCGTCAGCAGCGCCTTCTTCAGCATGCGCGGCGATGGGAGCAGCTTGCGGTACTTGCGCTCGGGCGTGTAGCCGGTGGTGAGGAAGTTGAACAGCTCCGTGGCGTCCCGGCCGAGGTCCTCGTCGTTGGTGAGAATGCCGAGATCGGAGTAAAGGCGCGCCGTCCCCGCATGGTAGTTGCCGGTGCCCACGTGCAGGTAGCGCCGCAGGCCGTTGTAGTCGCGGCGCACCACCAGGATGATCTTGGAGTGCGTCTTGAGGCCCACCACGCCATAGGTGACGTGGACGCCCGCCTCCTCCATCCGGGTCGCCCAGCGGATGTTCGCGGCCTCGTCGAAGCGCGCCTTCAGCTCCACCACGACCGCGACCTGCTTGCCGTTGCGCGCCGCGTTGATGAGGTAGTCGACCACCTTGGTGTCGCCCGAGGTGCGGTACAGCGTCATCTTGATCGCGTGGACCTTGGGGTCCTGGCTCGCCTCGCGCAGGAAGCGCTCGACCGAGGTGACGAAGGACTCGTAGGGGTGCTGCAGCAGCAGCGGGCCGCGGTCGCGGATGATGTGGAAGATGTTCCGCTGGTCGGCGAGCTCCGGGTGGTCGATGGGCTGATGCGGCGGGTCGTGCAGCTCGGTGATCGGCAGGAACGCGATCTGGAAGAGGTCCCGCGGAGCCAGCAGGGCGCCGTCCGGGCAGTCGAACACGTCCTGGTTCTCGTCGAGCGCCAGCTCCGCCGCCAGCATGCCGCGGTGCACCGGGTCCATGCCGGCCTGCACCTGCAGGCGCACGATGGGCGCGAACCGGCGGTCCCGCAGCTCGGACTCGATCATCACCAGCAGGTCGTCCGCCTGCTCCTCCGCCCGCTCCGTGTTGGCGTTGCGCGTCACTCGGAACATCTCGCAGGACAGCACCTCCACCCCCGGCAGGAGCATGTCCATGTTGTTGATGACGACCTGCTCCAGCGGCACGAAGTGGTTGACGTCGTGCAGCTTGAGGAAGCGTGGCACGTCGCCGCCGACCGGCACCTTTATGCGGGCCAGCGAGATCCGCCCCAGCTCGCCCGGAAGCCTCACCTTGACCAGGAGGTTGAAGGAAAGGTTGGAGACGAAGGGGAAGGGGTGCGCCGGGTCGATGGCCTGCGGCGTCATCAGCGGGAAGATGTTGTCGAAGAAATGCTCGCGCAGGAAGGTCCGTTCCCCCTGCGACAGGGTGGCGTAGTCGACGATGCGGATGTCGTGCGCCTCCAGCTTGGCGAGCACCGCGTCGAGGGCCGTCGTGACCCGCCCTTCGAGCTCCCGCACGACGCGGTTCGACTCCGCGATCTGCTGCTCCGGGGTGCGCCCGTCGACCGTCAGGCTGGAGACGCCGGCCCCGCGCTGCTGCTTCAGGCCGCCGACGCGCTTCATGAAGAACTCGTCGAGGTTCGCGCTCACGATCGCGATGAACTTCACGCGCTCGAGCAGCGGCGTGCGCTCGTCCTCGGCCTCGTTCAACACACGCCGGTTGAACGCCAGCCAGGTCAGCTCCCGATTGAGGTAGAGGTCGGGCGAATCGAGGTTCCAGGTGGGGCGCTCGGTGGCGGCTTGCGGCTGCGGCGTGCTCATGGCGTGGGTGCCGGGGTGGAGGAAAAACGAAGCATAACCCGCTGAGCCGCCTGAGAGAACGGCAGCACGGCCCAGGACCCGCGCGGGTCGGGTCCTGGGCGGGCGGACGTACCGCGGGGGCCTAGCGAGACGCCGAGGTGCCGCCCTCGGAAAGGACGATGTTGAGCTCGAGGATGTCCTGGTGCTCGCCGCGCTCGAGGCTCACGGAAACCATCCGGCGGTCGATCTTCACGTACTTGCTGATCACGGCGATCAGCTCCTCCTGCAGCTTGGGCAGGTAGGACGGCTGATGGCGCTCGGCCCGATCGTGGGCCACCAGGATCTGCAGCCGCTCGCGAGCGACCGCGGCGGAACCCTTCTTGCGGCTGGCGCGGAAATAGTCGAGCAGACCCATGGCTCAGCCTCCGAACAGGCGCCGGAACAGGCCCTTCTTCGGGACCTCGAGGAAACGATGCGGCAGCGCTTCACCCAGGTAGCGCCCCACCATGTCCATGTAGGCCTGGCCCGCCTCGCTCGCCTCGTCGAGGATGACTGGCACGCCGGAGTTGGAGGCGTTCAGGACGGCCATCGATTCGGGGATTACGCCGATCAGGTCGAGCGACAGGATGTCCTGGACGTCCTTGACGCTCAGCATCTCGCCCTTCTCCACGCGCTCGGGCGAGTAGCGGCTCAGCAGGAGGTATTCACGGATCGGCTCCTCGTTGTTCTCGGCGCGGCGGGACTTGCTCGCGAGGATCCCGAGCATGCGGTCCGAGTCGCGGACGGAGGACACCTCCGGATTGGTCACGACGACTGCGTCGTCGGCAAAGTACATCGCCATGGTGGCGCCGCGCTCGATGCCGGCCGGCGAGTCGCAGACGATGTAGTCGAAGGTCTTGGCCAGCTCCTCGAGCACGCCCTGCACGCCGTCGCGCGTCAGCGCCTCCTTGTCCCGGGTCTGCGACGCGGGCAGGACGTAGAGGTTGTCCGACCGCTTGTCGCGGATCAGCGCCTGGTTGAGGTTCGCCTCGCCGTTGATCACATTGACGAAGTCGTACACGACGCGCCGCTCGCAACCCATGATCAGGTCGAGGTTGCGCAGCCCCACGTCGAAATCGATCACGGCGGTGCGGTAGCCCCGCTTCGCCAGGCCCATGGAGAAGGCAGCGGCGGTGGTGGTCTTGCCAACCCCGCCCTTCCCCGACGTCACAACGATGATCCGTGCCAAACCCGTGTCCCTCCGCTCGCTACTCCGAGGCGCGTCAGAGCGCCTCGATGATCAACCGCCCGTCCTGCAAACTCACCTGCACCGGGCGGCCAGCCAGTGCCGGGTCGAGGTTCTCGCTGACGCGATAGTGTCCGGCGACCGAGATCAGTTCGGCCCGCAGGTCCTGGCAGAAGATCCGTGCGTCACTGTTGCCCTTCACGCCGGCGAGCGCCCTGCCCCGCAGCACCCCGTAGACGTGGATGTTCCCGTCGGCCATGAGCTCCGCCCCCGAGCTGACGGGCGCCAGCACGACCAGGTCCCCGCCCTGGGCGTAAAGCCTCTGCCCCGACCGCACCGGGCGGGTGACGAGCCTGCCGGCGGGCCCTGCAGCGGTGGGCGCCGGCCGTTCGGCCCCCGGCCGCGGTGGCGCCGCCGACGGCGGGCCCGCCGCGGGGGCACCCGCCTTCGAAGCGACGGCGGCGGCGGGTCCGCGCGAGCCCTGCGACAGGATCGCCAGGTCCATCAACCGGGCCGTCTCGCGGTGCTGCTCGCTGCCGCCGCGGACCCCGATTGGCAGCAGGCCCAGACCGCGCAGCAGCCCGACCAGCAGGGGAAAATCCAGGGCGACCTCTGGCAGGTGGCTGAGATCGACCACCACGGGCGCATTGCGGAAGAACTCCGGGGCCTGCTGGATCTTGGTCTCCAGGAAGCGCGACAGCTCGCCGAGGTCCGCGTCGAACAGGCGCAGTGTCGGCAGGGTGAAGGTGGTGGCCCTGAGTTCGAAAGCGGCTTGCTCCGCCTGGCCCTGTGGTGCGGTCACGCTCATGCTGCTCGACGAAGACTGGCGATGGGTGGAGGGGCCGACCGCCGACCGTCCAGGGCGGCCCCGACCGGCGCGGGAGCGGCATCGCCTCGGCAACGACCCCGCGCCGGGACGGCGCCGGGCGGTGAGACGGGCGCCGGCGAACGGCCGCTATTCTGACGGCCCCGACGGGGACCATCAAGATCCGTGGGGCCGGGCGGGGCTCAGGCCTGGTCTTCCAGCCCGAACACGCGGTGGAGGTACTCGCGCCGATCGCCGTCCCTGACCGCCGAGTACGCGTGCACAGCGTGGCGGGCACGCAGGCTGAGCCCCGTGGCGTCTATGCCCGTGCTGACCGCGATCGCCGCCGCCATCTGACGTGCCGCGTCCAGGCGCTCCGGCGTGTAGGTCACAGGGGCCGAGACGGCCGGCGCAGGCGCGCCGCCGGCGGCGACGGGAGCGATCGGCGGCGACCAGCGGGTCAACGACCCACCGTAACTCGCCGCAATACCGGACTCGATTCTCACGCCCCCAACACCGTCGACAGGCCTAAAGACCGCGCGCGAAGAACCGCGCACGCCATCACATTCTAACAAATTTTCTAAGGAAACAAGCCGTTAGGCGAATTTCGTTCGTGCCCGCGCCCGTCAGCCCGGGGGCCAGTCCATGATCCGGCCGCCGAGGACGTGGAGGTGCAGGTGGAACACGGTCTGGCCGGCGTCGGCATTGCAGTTGAAGACGGTGCGGTAGCCGGGCTCGGCGATCCCGTCGGCAGCGGCGACCGCCTTGGCGGCCAGGTACATCCGCCCGACGAGCTCCGCGTCGGCGGCGTCGATGTCGTTGAGGGTCGCGATGTGCCGGCGTGGCACCACCAGCACGTGCGTCGGCGCCTGCGGATTCAGGTCCCGGAAGCCGACGACGTGCTCGTCTTCGTAGACGACGGTCGCCGGAATCTCCCCGCTCGCGATGCGGCAGAAGATGCAGCTGGTCATGGCTCAACCTCCCGTTGCATGAAATCGTCGCACCCGCCGTCAGCCGATGCGGTGCCGCCCGGCGAACGCGTGGGCCAGGGTCCCGCCGTCCACGTAATCGAGCTCGCCGCCGAGCGGCACGCCGTGCGCGATCCGGGTCACCATCACACCATACTCCCTGGCCATCTCGCTGATGTAGTGTGCCGTCGCGGCACCCTCGACCGTCGGGTTCGTCGCCAGTATCAGCTCCCGCACCGCCCCCTCGGCCAGGCGGGCCCGGAGGCCGTCCAGGCTCAGCTCGCGGGGCCCGATGCCGTCGAGGGGCGACAGGCGCCCGCCGAGCACGAAATAGCGTCCCTTGAAGCCCGTCGACTGCTCGATGGCCAGGACCTCGGTGGGTGTCTCCACCACGCAGAGCAGGCCGTCGTCGCGGCTCGGGTTCGCGCACAGCGCACAGACCTCGCGGTCGCTCAGCGTACGGCACCGCTGGCAGTGGCCGATCCGCTCCATGGACTCCGCCAGCACCGCCGCCAGCTGCCTGCCGCCCTCGCGGTCGCGCTCGAGCAGGTGAAACGCCATGCGCTGCGCCGACTTCGGTCCCACCCCGGGCAGACAGCGCAGGGCCTCGACCAACCGTTGCAGCAGCGGCGGTTCGGCGGACACGTCAGAACGGCAGCTTGAGCCCGGGCGGCAGCGCCATCCCGGCGGTGAGGCCGGACATGCGTTCCTGCATCATCTGCTCGACCCGGTGCGCGGCGTCGTTGCAGGCCGCGGCCACCAGGTCCTCGAGCATCTCGCGGTCATCCCCGACCAGGCTCGGGTCGATCTGCACGCGCCGCACCTCGTGCCGGCCGTTCATGGTGACCCTGACCAGGCCGCCGCCCGACTCGCCGGTGACCTCCGCGCGTGCGATCTCTTCCTGGGCGCGCTGCAGGTCCGCCTGCATCTTCTGCGCCTGCTTCATCAGGTTGCCGATGCCGCCTTTCATCGTGACTCCTCGAGTAGGGGTTGCTCAGTCCCGGCCTGCCGGACCCGCCGGCCTGCCGTCCAACGGGACGACGCTGTCCTCCAGCAGGCGGGCGTCGAGGTGCTCGGCGAGGGCCTGCACGACCTCGTCGGACCGCATCGCGGCGAGGGCGGCCTCGCGCCGCTCGCTGTCGGCCCGCTCGGCGCGCCGCGCCGGGGTCTCTGCCGCGACTGGGGCCGCCGCGATGCTCATCGCGATCGGCCGGCCGGCGAGGCGGCAGATCGCGTCCTTCAGACGATCCTCGGCCCGCGAGCCGAGCAGGTGGCCGTGCGACGGATCGAGTGTCAGCTTCAGCAGCCTGCCGTCCCAGGATTCGACCACGCAGTTGCGCCCGAGCTGCAGTGCCATGCCGCCGAGGCCGAGCCGTTCGACGGTGTCGTGCCAGTTCGCGAGGTCGGGGTCCCGACCGGCCGAGGACGGCGGCGCCTGCTCAGCCGCGCGCTCGGCAGGGGCCACCACCAAGGTGCGAGGCGTCGCCGGCTGCTGCGCCTGCCTCCCGCTGGCGGGCACCTCGGGACGAAAAGCCAGCATGCGCAGCAGGACCATCTCGAGGCCGCTGCGCGGATCGGGCGCGAACGGCAGATCGCGCTGCCCCATCAGGCCGATCTGATAGTGGAGCTGCACGTCCTCGGGCGACAGCCGCGCCGCCAGGGCGCGCAGCCGGTCGCCGGTCTCGCCCGCACCGGCTTCGGGAACCAGCTGCAGCACGGCGATGCCGTGTAGCGCCTCGAGCAGTTCCGCGAGCACCGCCGCGAAATCGGGGGCCTGCTCCGCCAGCCGCGCGATGACGGCGAGCAGCCGCGAGCCCTCGCCGTCCGCCAGCGCCTCGAGGAGGTCGTAGACCCACTCGCGCGCCACGGTGCCCAGCATCGAGCGGACGTCGGCGTCGAGGACCTGCCCGCCGCCGAAGGCGATTGCCTGGTCGAGCAGGCTCAGCCCGTCGCGCAGGCTGCCGTCCGCCGCCCGCGCGATCAGCGCGATGGCGCCGTCCTCGAAGCTGATGCCCTCCTCGACGAGCACCTTGCCGAGCTGCCCCTGGATCAGCTCAGGCGACAGCCGCTTGAGGTTGAACTGCAGGCACCGCGACAGGACCGTGACCGGGACCTTCTGCGGGTCGGTCGTGGCGAGCAGGAACTTGACGTGCGGCGGCGGCTCCTCGAGGGTCTTCAGAAGGGCGTTGAAGCTCGACTCCGAGAACATGTGCACCTCGTCGATGAGGTACACCTTGTAGCGACCCCGAACGGGCGCGTAGGGCACGTTCTCTAGCAGCTCCCGCGTCTGGTCGACCTTGGTACGCGAGGCCGCGTCGACCTCCAGCAGGTCGACGAACCGGCCTGAGTCGATCTCGGTGCAGGCGCTGCAGACGCCGCAGGGCTGCGAGGTCACGCCCTGCTCGCAGTTCAACGACTTCGCCAGGATGCGCGCGATGGTCGTCTTGCCGACACCGCGCGTGCCGGTGAAGAGATAGGCGTGGTGCAGCCGCTGGTGGTCGAGCGCGTTCGACAGCGCGCGCACGACGTGCTCCTGGCCCACGAGCTCGCGGAACGAGCGGGGGCGCCACTTTCGGGCGAGGACCAGGTAGGACATCCGACGGCTCGGGCTCGGGACAGGGACTCGGCCGGAGTGTAACCGAAGGCCGACGGCCGGCCCCAGCCACTGCGCCACAGCCCAGGGTGGCGGTCCGTGCCAGCCACACCCCGGCACCCGAGTCCACCGCTGCGGCTGCTCCCTTCCGGGCCTGACCGGGTTCACGGCGTATCGTTGCGGGGGGACCGGCACGGCCCACCAGAACTCGACAACTGCTCGCCCGGCCGCAATGGGAAGGCCGCCGGACAACGACCGAGCGGGCGCCAGTGTACCGGCGATCGGTCGCAAAGCAACGCTCGGATCGGTCCGGCCGACGCGCTGCCCAGGCGTCGTCGATTGCTCGGCAGGGTCGCGAGACGGGATACTGCGCCGCGTCGTCCGAGCCAGAACGGAGCCGCGCATGCGTTACGCGCAGGAACACATCGACACCGAGACCCACCTCGCGATGCGCTCGATCATCCAGCGCATCGCCACGGGGCCCGAGCTCAGCCAGGACATCTCACAGGCCGAGGCGCACCTCGGCACGCGAGCGATCCTCGACAGCCGGGTCGATCCCGTGCAGGCCGGCATCTTCCTGATCGCGCTGCGCATGAAGCGCGAGACCGGCGACGAGAGTCGCGGCGTGCTCGACGCGGTGCGCGAGGTCACCCAGGGTGTCACGGCCGAGGTGGACGAGGTCGTCGACATCGCCGACCCCTACGACGGCTACAACCGGACCCTGCCGGCGGCGCCCTTCCTGCCCGCCGTGCTCGCCGAGTGCGGGTTGCACGTCGTCACCCACGGGCTCGACGCTGTCGGCCCGAAGTACGGGGTCACGCATCGTCACGTGCTCGCGGCGGCCGGCGTGCCCATCGATCTGCCACCAGGGGCGGCGGCGGCCCGGCTGGCCGACCCGGCGTTGGGTTGGGCCTACGTGGACCAGTCCCGGTTCTGCCCGAAGCTGCACGACCTCGTGCCCCTGCGCTCGCTCATCATCAAGCGCCAGGTCCTGACGACAGTGGAGGTGCTGGCGAAGCCGGTCGCGGGGCGGCTCAGGACGCACTTCGTCACGGGGTTCACGCACGATCCCTACCCGCCGGTGTATGCGATGCTGGCGCGGCACGTCGGCTTCGACTCGGCGCTGATCGTTCACGGCACCGAGGGCGGCGTCGTTCCCTCGCTGCGACAGAACAGCCGCTACTTCTATTATCACGACCGCGGCGAGGCCTGCGAGGCCGAGGTCGAGCCCCGCGACCTCGGCATCGAGCAGGCGGTACGCGCGGTTCCTCTCCCCGAGGACCTGCCCAAGGCGGCGCGCCCCGGCGACGAGATCGCGATCACCGTGGACATCCCGGCCACGGCCCAGGCGGCCGCGGCCGCAGGGCTCGCCGCACTGCAGGGCGAGCGCGGCCCGACCTACGACTCGCTGGTGCTGGGCGGCGCGCTGATCCTGAACCACGTAGGCCGCCACGGCGCGCTGAGCGACGCGGCCGACCACGTCCGGCGCGTGCTCGACTCGGGACGCGCCGCGCAGCGGGCTCGTTGAGAAGATCGCTGTCGAGTAGACCCCCCGCCACGGCGGCATCGACCCGACCAGGGTCGATCACCTCGAGAAGCAGGCCGGCGCCGGCGTGCTGCGAGCAGCGCACAGGGACGTGCGCGTCAGCCCGTAAATCCATGGACGGATTTCCGGGCGGCGAGCAGCACCCGGCACAAGGCCTGCTGACGCGAACGCTTGGCGCCACGGGCGGGTGATCCGCTCGGACACGCCGTGAATACGTCCCTGTAGGCTCGTAAGCGGCATCCATGCCGCTTACGGTCCTCGCAGATCACCCGCCCGCAGCGCAGCCTTCCATACGCTTCGTCCGTCTGCCTGCCGAACCGCAGCAGAGGCTCGGAACCGGGAACGGCGCAATACCGACCGTCGTCGACATGCTGTGACAGAATACGCGGCCTCGCCGCCCCGCCCACCCTGCATGTCCGTCCCTTCAGAGCACGTCATGTCCCCTTTCGCTCCCTTGCTGCCCTCCACACCCGGGGAGCGGCTGCAGTGGGGTAACGCGGGGGGCACGATCGCGGCACTGGCCATCGCCGAGGCGATACGGCGGCACCGCGGCCTGATCCTGGTGGTGACGGCCGATGCCCAGGGCGCGGCGCAGCTCGAGAGCGAGATCCGCTTCTTCGCCGGCAGCGACCTCGACCTCCTGACCTTCCCGGACTGGGAGACCCTGCCCTACGACGTCTTCTCCCCGCTCCCCGAGCTGGTATCGCAGCGGCTGGCGACGCTGCACGCGCTGCGCGACCTGCGCAGCGGGATCCTGGTGGTCCCGGTCACCACGCTGGTGCAGCGCGTCTGCCCGCCGTCGTTCCTCGACGCGCACAGCCTCGTCCTTCGCGTCGGCGACCGCTTCGACCTGCCCGCGACGCGGCGGCGCCTCGAGCAGGCCGGCTACCAGTGCGTGTCGCAGGTCGTCGGCCACGGCGAGTTCGCGGTACGCGGCGCCCTCCTCGACATCTACCCGATGGGCATGGACGCGCCGCTGCGCATCGATCTGCTCGGCGACGAGGTGGACAGCATCCGCACCTTCGATCCCGACACCCAGCGGACGGTCGCGAGGGTCGAGGCGGTGCGCACCCTGCCCGCCCGCGAGTTCCCGATCGACCCGGCGGCGATCCAGCGCTTCCGCTCGCAGTTCCGCACGGCGTTCGAGGGCGATCCGCAGCGCTCACCGATCTACCGTGACGTCTCCGCCGGCCACCTGCCGGGCGGGATCGAGTACTACCTGCCCCTGTTCTTCGAGCAGACCGCGCGGCTGTTCGACTACCTGCCGCCCGACACCCTGGTCATCCATCCGGACGGCATCGGCGCACAGGCCGAGGCCTTCTTCGCGCAGGCCGGCGAGCGCTACGAGCAGCGCCGGTACGACATCGAGCGTCCGCTGCTGCCGCCGCAAGCGCTGTACCTCGAGCCCGAGGAGCTGCTCGCCGCGCTGCATGATCGCGCCGCCGTGGCGCTGTCCGACGAGCCGCTCGCCGAGCGGCGTCGCGGCTTCGCCGCGGTCGCGAGCTTCGCCCCGCGCACCTTGCCGTCGCTCGCCCTGCAGGCCCGGGCCGCCGAGCCGGCGCGGGCGCTCGTCGACTTCCTCGCGAGCGAGCCCGGCCGCGTGTTGTTCGTGGCCGAGAGCCCCGGCCGGCGCGAGCTGCTGATCGCGTCGCTGCGCGAGCACGGCATCCGGCCCGAGGTCGTCGACGGCTGGCGCGGCTTCGTCGACTCGACGACGACTCCCGCGATAACCGCGGCCCCGATCGAGCGCGGCCTGTGGCTCGGCGACCCGGCGCTGGCGCTGGTGCCGGAGTCGCTGCTGCTCGGCGAGCGCGTCAGCCAGCAGCGGCGCCGCAAGCGTGCCGCCACGGACCCCGATCTCGTCATCCGCAACCTCACCGAGCTGCACGTCGGCGCACCGGTGGTCCACGAGCACCACGGCGTCGGCCGCTACCTCGGCCTGCAGAGCCTGGAGGTCGGCGGCCAGCGGGGGGAGTTCCTGGCGCTGGAATACGACCGGGGCGACAAGCTCTACGTCCCGGTCGCCTCGCTGCACCTGATCAGCCGCTACACCGGCATCTCGGAGGAGGCCGCTCCGCTGCACCGGCTCGGCGGCGACCAGTGGGAGCGCATCCGCCGGCGCGCCGCGGAGCGCGCCCGCGACGTCGCGGCGGAGCTCCTCGACCTCTACGCCCGGCGCGAGGCGCGGGAGGGCTTTGCCTTCCCGGCGGCGGGCGAGGAGTATGCCGCCTTCGCCGCCGCCTTCCCGTTCGAGGAGACGCCGGACCAGCAGGCGGCGATCGACGCGGTGGTCGCCGACATGGCGCGGGTCCGCCCGATGGACCGCGTCGTCTGCGGCGACGTCGGCTTCGGCAAGACCGAGGTCGCGATGCGCGCCGCCTTCGTCGCCGCGATGGCGGGCAGGCAGGTAGCGGTGCTCGTCCCCACCACCCTGCTGGCCCAGCAGCACTACCAGAACTTCGCCGACCGCTTCGCGGACTGGCCGGTGCGGATCGAGAGCCTGTCGCGATTCCGCTCCGCAAAGGAGATCACGAAGGTCCTCGCGGCTCTCGCGGCCGGCGAGGTCGACATCGTGATCGGCACGCACCGGCTGCTGAACACCGACGTGATCTTCAAGGCGCTGGGCCTCGTCATCGTCGACGAGGAGCACCGCTTCGGCGTGCGCCAGAAGGAACGGCTGAAGTCGCTGCGCAGCGAGGTCGACATGCTCACGCTCACGGCCACGCCGATCCCGCGGACGCTCAACATGGCGATGGCCGGCCTGCGCGACCTGTCGATCATCGCCACCCCGCCGGCGGAGCGGCACCCGATCAAGACCTTCGTCAGCCAGTGGAGCGACGCGATGGTGCGCGAGGCCTGCCAGCGCGAGCTCAAGCGCGGCGGCCAGGTGTATTTCCTCCACAACGAGGTCGAGAGCATCGAGCGCATGGCGCGTGCCGTCGAGGCCCTCGTGCCAGGCGCGCGGGTGCAGGTTGCGCACGGTCAGATGCGCGAGCACGACCTCGAGCAGATCATGCGCGACTTCTACCACCAGCGGTCCAGCGTGCTGGTGTGCACGACGATCATCGAGAGCGGGATCGACGTGCCCTCGGCCAACACCATCGTCATCAACCGCGCCGACAAGCTCGGCCTGGCCCAGCTGCACCAGCTGCGCGGTCGCGTCGGCCGCTCGCACCACCGCGCCTACGCCTACCTCATCACGCCGCCGCCCGCCGCGATGACGCCGGACGCAGTGAAGCGCCTCGAGGCGATCGAGCAGCTGGAGGACCTGGGCGCGGGCTTCGCCCTGGCCACCCACGACCTGGAGATCCGCGGGGCCGGCGAGCTGCTCGGCGAGGAGCAGAGCGGCCAGATCCAGGAGGTCGGCTTCGCGCTCTACATCGAGCTACTCGAGCGCGCCGTCCAGGCGCTGAAGGCCGGGCGCATCCCCGACATCGACAAGCCTCTGTATCACGGCGCCGAGGTCGATCTGCAGATCCCGGCGTTGCTTCCCGAGGACTACCTGCCGGACGTGCACGCCCGACTGATCCAGTACAAGCGCATCGCTTCCGCCCCCGACCTCGACGACCTGCGCGAGCTGCAGGTCGAGATGATCGACCGCTTCGGCCTGCTGCCCGACGCCGCCAAGCACCTGTTCGCGGTCACCGAGCTCAAGCTGCTCGCGCAGCCCCTCGGGGTGCGCAAGATCGAGGCCGGCCCGCAGGGGGGGCGGCTGCTGTTCCAGCCGGAGCCGGCGGTGGACCCGCTGGGCGTGATACGCCTCATCCAGACCAAGCCGAAGGAATTCCGGCTCGACGGCGGCGAGCGGCTGCGTTTCACGGCGGACCTGCCGACCGCGTCCGACCGGATCGGCTACGTGGACAGGCTGTTGCGGGAGCTGGCCGGCGACGGCGGCAGGGCGCCGCACTGAGCACCCCGGTCGCGGGAACGCGGGCGCCGATCGTTCACGAAAGGCGCCGCGCGCCGTTGAATTCGCCGCACGCGTCGTGTTCACTGCCGGCCATGGGCGCCGTCCCCCACCTGTCCTTCCGAATCGCCGCAGGCCTGTTGGCCATCGCCACCGGTTCGCTGACCGCCAACGCTGCGGCAGATCCGTATCAGGTGGAGGTGGTGGTGTTCGCACGCCCGGTGGACCCGGCCGCGCTGCCGGAAGCGAACGACCACCGTCCGGGCTGCCTGGCCCGGGCGCAGACGCCGGCCAGGGGCGCGGGAACGCCGGGCGCGCCTTCCGCCGTCGGGCCGGAACGCCTCCAGCTCACGGCCGAGGCCCAGGCGCTGCAACGGTCCAGCGCCGGCCTGCGGTTGCTCGCGCACACCGCGTGGCAGCAGGACGTGCCTGCGACGGCATCCGGACCCTGGGTACGGATCGGGGACCGGTCGGGACAGGGGCTGGCGGGCTGCCTGCGCGCCAAGCTCACGCCGGTGCCGGAGATCGAGATCGACCTCGTCCACGAGACCGCGACGGGCGAGCGCCACTCGCTGTTCGGAACCGCGCGGATCCGCCCCGGCGACGTGCACTACTTCGACCATCCCGCGCTGGGGACCCTGGTGCGTCTGGACGCCTTGACCCCGACGACGGCCGGTGCGACGGGGGACGACGCCGCGCCCCCTCCAGCAGGGGCGCCGGCCGCGACCCCGCCGCCCGCTGCGGAATCGTCGCCCGGCAAGACCGCCACCCCGGCGGCGCCGGAGCCCCCACCCCCACCGCCGAAAAAGCCCTTTCGCTGGTGACCTGAGGGCCCGCTGCCCGGTGGCCTGGTCCTCGCCCGGCGGGCCGCCCGCCTACCCGCCGCAGCGGTTGGCGAGCTCACGCAGCAGCAGGCGGGTCTCGAGGCGCTGCAGCGCGCCGCCGAGCTGACAGGCCCGGTCGCCCAGCTCGATCAACAGCTCCTGGACCCGGCCGCAGGCCCGGACCCCCTCGATCTCCGCGACGAGGTCCGCACAGTGGTCGTGCAGCGCACGGTGCGGGGTCTCCAGGGCGTCGAAATCCGGGTCGCCCGCCAGCGTCTGTCCGGCACCGTAGAACCAGCGGCCGAGCGCGCAGTCGTGGTGGCCGACGTGCAATGCCGCCGGCATCCCGGCCGCCGGAACGGAGTGCTCCAGGTGATCGACGATGAGGTCGATCAGCAGCTTCAGCTGCCAGGTGTGGGTGAGCTGCGCCATGCGCAGCATCCCCACGGGAGAGGCCGGCCACGCCCGGTCGGCCGCCAGCAGGTCGAGATACCCGTCGATGGACAAAGGGGGGCTGAGCCAGTACCCCTGCCCCTCGTCGCAACCGTAGTGCAGGAGGGTGCGGTAGATCTCGGCGCTCTCTATGCCCTCGACGACGGTGCGCAGGCCGAGCAGGTGTGCCATGGCGACGCTGGTCTTCACCAGAGTCGCGCTCTTCGCCGACTGGAGCATCCGCAGCACGAACGCCTGGTCCATCTTGAGCGCCGAGAACGGCAGCCGGTTCAACGCCTCGAGCGAGGAGAACCCGACCCCGTAGTCGTCCATCGACAGCGTGACGCCCGCCGCGAGCAGACCGGTGAGGTTGCGCGTCACCGTTGGATTCGTCGAAACGGCCGTGCCCTCGGTGACCTCGATCTCCAGGCACCCCGTGTCCAGCCCGTCCGCGCTGACCGCCTCCCGCACCAAGCCGACCAGCCCCGCCTCGTCCAGGTCTTCGGCGGAGACGTTGAAGGCCACGTGGGTCTCGCCGGGGCAGGCCCGGATGCGCCGCAGGTCGGCGAGCAGGCGCGGGAACATGCGGCGGGTGACGATCGGCCCCATCCCGCGGGCCGTGGCGTCCGGCATGAACTTCGCGGCCGGCAGGATCGAGCCGTCGGCCCCGGGCCAGCGCAGCAACGCCTCCGCCCCGGCGATCCGGCCGGTGAGGAACGACACCTTCGGCTGGTAGTGGAACAGCAGGTCGCCGCGCTCCAGGGCCTGCTCTAGCTCCCGACTGAGCGCCACCATGGATCGCCCCACCCCTTGACCACCGCTGTCCCGAAAGCAAAGCACACGGAGGCCGCAGTGTCGACGCGCCGCCCCGGGAATGCTGCAACGCGGCCCACCCCGGGGTCGGTACGCCTTTTGCCGGCGAGGCGATTTTCTTATGATCCCCGGCGAGCCTCAGGCAGTGCGTGGAGCGGGATCGAATGAACAGCGAATGGTCGGACTTCATCGCCTCGCGCCGTCCGGCCGAGGCCGCCGCGGACTGCGCGCTCTGCGACCTCTCCCACCTGGGGCTGATCCGTGCCGCCGGCCCGGAAGCGGCGGCCTTCCTGCAGGGACAGCTGACCAGCGACACCCGGCTGATCTCGCCGACCCGCGCCCAGCTGAGCGCCTGGTGCTCGCCGAAGGGCCGGATGATGGCGAGCTTTCTCGCCTTCCAGTACGGCGACGACCTGTACCTGCAGCTCGGCGCGGAACGGCTGGAGACGGTGCTCAAGCGCCTGCGCCTCTATGTGCTGCGCACGCGGGTGGAG
>Ga0208980_10000028_pt1 | contig 61669 bp, 57 predicted proteins | sample WetSurMetagenome_3_FD_187993 | JGI IMG/M metagenome (GOLD analysis project Ga0208980, IMG submission 187993) | Wetland microbial communities from Twitchell Island in the Sacramento Delta, sample from surface sediment Aug2011 Site A1 Bulk (version 2) | ecosystem: Environmental > Aquatic > Marine...
GCGCTCTCTGTGGCGTGGACGTTCTCTCGGTATTGTGTTCCAGTTCTTTCAATTGCTGCCCATGCTGACCTTACTGGAAAATGTGATGCTCCCGATGGATTATGTGAATAATTATGACTTCGACGACCGTCCCCGGCGAGCCATGGAACTGCTTCAAATGGTGGGTCTTGAGAAGTTCGCGCACAAACTGCCCGTTGCCGTCTCGACCGGGCAACAACAGAGTGCCGCTATCGCCCGTGCCCTGGCTAACGATCCTCCTATCATCACTGCTGATGAACCGACCGGTAACCTCGATTCACATTCTTCGGATGTGATCATCAATCTCTTCAACCAGTTGGTGAAACGCGGAAAAACTGTCGTCATGGTCACACATGATCCTTCCCTGACAGGAAAATCCTCTCGTACCCTGACACTCTCTGATGGCGAGTTAATCAATGAAAATGTCGTTAAATCTCTTCCTTTACTATCACATCCACAGATGCTGGCCGTGACGCATTTGCTGGAACATAGGGAATATCCTCCCGCAACCACTATTCTTAAGCGTGGTGAACATGTGGATAATTTCTATATCATTGAAGAGGGCACGGTAGATATTGTCCTGCACGAAACTAAACCAAACTCAACCGTATTGGCCAAGATGGGACCTGGTGAGTTTTTCGGAGAAGTGGAGTTGATGCGCGGCGGAAAATCAATTGCCAGTGTGCGAACATCATCAACTGAGCCAGTAAGAATCAAAACACTGAATCGTCAAGCTTTCCTGGATCTGATCAAACAATCCCCCCTGACCGAACAAGCACTTGGGCAAATCGTTCAAGCTCGCTTGGAGCAGAATCGAATCGCTGACCGGCGTTCCCGGAAGCGGTGAAGGAACTTAGAAACAATGCGTCCACGCTGGCGAAAAGTCATACACGACCTGATCGATAATAAATCACGCACCGTCTTGGTGGTCTTATCCATCGCGGTGGGTGTTTTCTCGATTGGAGTGATCGCGGGTACGTTCATGATCATCTCGAACGATATGTCAAAGGGTTATGCTGCCAATAACCCCATGAATATTGAAATCCGGGGTGAGGGATATAGCGAATCCCAGGTATCCATGGTTGCCAATATGCGCGGGATCGAGGAAGCTGAAGGTCGCCGTGTCGTAAATATACGTGTGCGGATCCCGGGATCCAATCGCTGGAAAACGCTCAATATCGTCGCGATCAATGATTTAACCGATAGCAACATCAATCACCTCACCTTGATGCAGGGTTCAGCAGAACCACGTAAAGAGGAGGTCCTGCTTGAAAAAAAAGCTTATGAAGAGCTTCAGATAGAACCAGGACAATCCCTGGAGGTCCAACTAAATAACGACCAGATTAAAACGCTAATGGTCGTGGGTGTTGTTCAAGATCCCAGCACGGGGGCAGGGGATTTTCTGGCTTCGCCATTTGCCTATATTACAACTGACACTCTAAGCTTCCTGAATGAACCGGGGGTTTATAACCGGATCTTTGCAACGGTGTCTGAGGGTAAGAACGATACAGACCATCTACTGGAGATGACCACAGCCGTAAAAGATAAGCTTGTAAAAAACGGCGCCATCATCCTGCAAACTTCCTATTCTAAAACGAGTGAACACCCACTGGCCTCCACTGTGCAAGCCATCCTTGGGATTTTGATGGCACTTGGGATCCTGATACTTTTTCTCAGTGGTTCATTGATAGCCAATACTTTAAGCGCTTTGCTGAACCAACACATGCGCCATATCGGGGTGATCAAATTGGTGGGAGGTTCCCGCAATCAGATCATCGCCATGTACCTTGTCCTGATCCTGGCCTTCAGCCTGATCGCACTGATGATTGCCATACCGCTGGGTGGACAGGGAGCGTATATGCTGTCGGAATTTATTGCAGATAAACTCAATTTTCAACTACTGGGATACCGGATCGTACCCATAGCATTGATCATCCAGATCTTTGTCGGATTGGGTATTCCACTCCTCGCTGGATTGGCACCAGTGATCAATGGCTCACGAACCACAGTTTTACGGGCTCTTAATGGAGATTCTGGAAGCGATGGAAAACCAAAGCATTTGAAAGATGAAGCCGGGCAAGCCTCCCTATGGGAAAGATTCCAGGTCAGGGTTACTCGCTGGCTTGCCAAGCGGGGTGTCCATATTCCCCGGCCTGTGCTGATCTCTCTTCGCAATACCTTCCGGCGCAAAGGGCGTCTGATCCTGACATTATTTACGCTTACGATGAGCGGCGCGATTTTCATCGCGGTATTCAACGTGCGGGTATCGTTGAATGATTACATCGCTCAAATTGGGCATTATTTCATTGCCGATGTAACCATGGATTTTGAACAACCTTATCGAATTGATAAAGTAGAAAATACAGCCATGCAAGTTCCTGGCGTGGCATTTGTTGAAGGTTGGGCATTTGCAAGTGGCGAAGTTCAAAAACCGGATGGCAGCACGGCAGATAATTTGAGCATCCTCGCTCCACCAGTCGATAGCGTCCTCGTTCAACCCGATTTAATATCCGGCCGCTGGCTTCAGCCCGGGGATGAAAAAGTAATCACACTCAGTGATGGCATCCTTTCCACTTTTCCGGATCTTGAACCTGGACAAAAAATTCACCTGAAAGTCAACGGTAAAGAAGATGACTGGACGGTGGCTGGAATCTTCCGATTCGTGCATCAGGAAGGGACGATCGCGTACACCACCTACGAATACCTCTCCAAATATACACATATGGCCAACAAGTCCTTCTCCTATCGGTTCATCACCGATCAGCACACGCCAGCTTACCAGGCGATCATGGCTGAAAAACTTGATAAATTCTTCCTTGAACAGGGATATAAAGTCAGCCAGACCCGGACAGGAGAGTCGACCCTCGCATCGGCTGCTGAAAGCCTGGGGATTCTAGTAACTTTCTTATTAATCATGGCCCTCTTAACTGCATTGGTTGGCAGTATGGGATTGACCGGTACAATGAGCATGAATGTATTCGAGCGTACACGCGAGATCGGCATCATGCGCTCGATCGGGGCAGAGGATGCTGTAATTATGAGAACTGTGATTTCTGAAGGCGTGGTGATTGGCGCCATCTCATGGGGTCTGGGTGCTGTGTTATCAATTCCCTTTTCATATTTATTGTCTGCCATCCTGAGTAAAGCCATATTTAATTTCCTCATACCGGTAAAATTCACCATTATGGGATTCATCATTTGGTTATTTATCGTGTTGGCACTGGCCGCAGTGGCAAGCGTAATCCCAGCCAGGAAAGCCGCACGATTGACTATTCGCGAGGTCTTGTCTTATGAATAAGGCCCCGGTACAGTACTTTTTTCAAGGAGAATCAAGATGAAACAAAAGCCTGTTTGGATAATTGTGTTATTTATGAGTGCCCTAATATTAAGTGCGTGTGGAGAATCCAATAATACACCCGTGCCAATGTCAGGAACCCCTGCTGTTATATCCTCAATCATCGCGGAAGGATATATATATCCAGAGAAACGGGCCTCGATGAATTTTACCCAAGCTGGGAAAATCACCAATATCCTGGTGGATACAGGTGAAAAAGTGACCAAAGGCCAGGAATTAATTCGGATGGGTGATGACGAAGGAGCTTTAGCTGCGCTTGCAGCGGCTCAACTATCCATGGAATCTGCCCAACAAATCTATGACCAAGCAATACGAACAGCTCCACTGGCGCATGCCAAGGCCTGGTTGGCTTATCTGGAAGCTCAGAAAGTTCGAGCCGAAGCTGAAAAGGACTGGGAAGCAATCAATCCCAATACCATCGAGGATGAAATCGATGATAAAGAAGCTACCGTCGAAACAGAAAAAGCTGATTTGGATGATGCCCAGAAAGATTTTGACAAGTACAAGGATCTTGACGAAGACAACACCACCCGGGAAAATGCCGAGGAGGATCTTCGCCAGGCTCAAAACCGATACAATGAGGCTGTCAGGCAATTGGAGAAATCCATTCAGAAGCGGGATATCCCGCGTGCCATCCTGGATGCCGCCTTGGCAGCAGAAACAGAAGCTAACCGGGCATACGAAAATACTGCTGACGGTTCTGCTTCGGATCAACTGGCAATAACAAAAGCCGGCCTCGACCAGGCAGAAGCCCAATTAGCAGCTGCCCAGAAGGCTGTCGATAATTACACTCTCACGGCTCCTTTCACCAGCACTGTTCTGGGGATTAACGTTTATGTGAATGAACTTGTCACACCCGAGTTATGGGCAATCGCAGTTGGGGATACCAGTCAATGGATCGTGGATACCAATGACTTGAGCGAACTGGATGTGAGCAATATTCATGTCGGCGATAAGGTGGATGTTATCGCAGATGCCCTGCCGGGGATTACCATGTCTGGTGTGGTGGAACAGATTAACTCGGTTCCTGACCCTCGTAGCGGTGCAGATATCACTTATAAAGTTCGGATTAGAATGAACGATGTAGATCCGAATGTACGCTGGGGAATGACTGTTGCAGTTGCATTTCAAGGAAACGAATAACGTTGCCAGACAACCAATAACCAGACAAGCTTCCATAGATCGAATTACTTGAAGGAGATAAATAACCGCCCCCCATTTGGAGGGCGGTTCTCACTTCGCATCAATCAGCCAAGCTGGGGATCAAGGCCAAGGATTAATATTAAGCATTACGGTTTTTTGTAATCATCCTGGTAAGGAATTGCTCTTGAGATCATAAATCAACTCATTGATCTCTATATTGGCTGTGCGTAGAAACTCCAATGCGTTTTCATCCGGCCGGTATGCGACATGATAAACCAGGCGGGTCATGCCGGCATTGATTAATACCTTGGTACAGTTGATACAAGGAAAATGTGTCACATAACAGGTACAACCTCTTGTGGAAATCCCATGCAACGCTGCCTGGATGATCGCGTTAGTCTCGGCATGGATTGTCCGGATGCAATGACCTTCGACCATCAAGTGGCCAACTTCATCGCAGTGAGGTTGACCGGCTGGTGAACCATTGAAACCGGTGGTCAGGATGCGTTTTTCAAGCACCAAGACACAACCTACAAAAGCGCGATCACAGGTGCTGCGTTCTGAAACAGCATATGCGATCTTCATAAAATAGGAATCCCATTCAGGCCGCATAAAACTTTCTCCTTATAGATAATGGGAATTATATCCAGTAAGACAACCGTCATGTGATTAAATATTAGTAAACAAATCGAGAACCGAAGTCACTCACACCGGTCACCAAGTCGATCAGATGTATGTTTGGTCGCGTGGTCATCTCTCAGCTTGCAGGACCGATACGGTCGATATCGACCCTCAAATAGAACTATTGCATCGCTTCCAGAACATAACCCTGGGCTATAATGATATTTTCAAGGAGGTACGGATGGCCAAGACACGGAAAATTCACAAGGTGATAAAAAGTAAACCCACCATCGAAGGTGCGGGGGTCCATTTGCACCGCGCATTTGGTTTTGGCGATACTCAAACGTTTGATCCCTTCTTGTTGTTGGACGACTTTCGTAATGATGACCCAACCCAATATACTCCGGGGTTTCCATGGCATCCCCACCGCGGCATTGAAACGATCACATATATGCTGCGTGGAAAAGTGGACCATGGTGACAGCATGGGCAATCATGGATCAATCACAGCGGGTGACGTGCAATGGATGACTGCCGGGAGTGGGATTCTCCACCAGGAAATGCCGGAGGGTGACACGGATGGACGCATGTATGGCTTTCAACTGTGGGCTAACCTCCCGCGTACGAACAAAATGATGGATCCACGCTACCAGGATGTAAAAAGCGATCAAATCCCTATCGTGACCAAGGAAGGCGGGGTAACCGTGCGAGTTATCTGTGGCGAGGTGGATGGTGTGCATGGGCCCGTGGAAAACATCGTCATCGACCCGCAGTATCTGGATATTTCCATCCCCAAAAAAACACGGTTTATCTTCCCAACACCACCCGGGTATACCGTATTCGTGTACCTTATTGATGGCAAGGCCACCTTCTGTAATGAGGGGGATCCTTTTAGCTTTGAACGTGAAGGTAGCAATTATTTCGATACTCAGCACGACCACTGGTTGGGGGATCGCACCCTGATTGTCTTTGAGGATGGGGACCAGATTCTTGTTAACACTGAGGACTCCCCGTTACGCTTTTTGTTTATTTCTGGCCGGCCTATCCATGAGCCAGTCGCCTGGTACGGCCCTATCGTCATGAACTCTGAAAGTGAACTACGTCAGGCTTTCGATGAACTGGATAAGGGAACGTTTATTAAATAGAGGAAACAGCTTTGGCTTTTGTTATGTTGTTAATCAATTGATGACTCTTGGCGTGAATGGGCTTTTTGAGGATTTATTTCAGTATCAATGGTTACCCTGATGAGTAACAGTGTCACCTGTCGCAACAGGCGTTCCATCAATAACTAAAAATCCTCCCACGGGCATTGGCAAACCATCGTGATCCCTGAAGAATAATGGCAGTCCTTCGGCATAATTGATAGGGTACTCTGATGGATCCTGCCGTTGATGATGGATATGGATGTGTGGTTCGCTGGTATTTCCAGAGTTACCGCACTTCCCAATCACCTCACCTTCGAGTATATGTTGTCCGGGGGTCACAGTTATACTTCCCTGCATCATATGAGCGATCAGCAGGTAGGTGCTGGTCTCATCAAGCTGAATCACAACATGATTTCCGGTCGGTGCGGTCATATTATTCGATGATTGCCCGGGCACTTCATCCGGCTCGCCATCATGCGCTGTCGTTACCAAACCGGATGCCGGTGCTACCACCTCAACACCGTAACAACCATAATCGTTGAGGTTTGAGCTTCCAGTGAAATATGGTTCAACCACGAAATCATAAGCCCAACGTTGATCGGGAACAACCACGTGTTGGTTGACAACCTTTGTATTCCCACCCCACGCGACTTTGAGGGGCACATCCGCCGGCAAGCGCACAGTGGCAGATGGGGTCGTATGCTCCAAAGATGCGGGGAAAGTGGGCGGGGAGAACAACATGATTACCGGTGCGATCACCAATAGCGAAATCACCCCGGTAGCAAGAACTATATAATCAATTCGTTTGATTACAATGGACCGAACAATCGAATAGATCAAACCGATCAAGCCGGCGGCTGGGAGGATGATTTGAATCAAATACCAGGCCGTCACCTTACGCATGCCGCCTGAGAGGAACAGTGACCCTAAAACAATCACTGCAATCAAGATCAATACCAAAGGAAGATAACGAAATACTTGTGATGCTTTTTTCCTTGTCATATTTGCGTTTCTCCTTTTCACATTGTCCAAGCTCGAATGAGGAACCTATTATTAATACGATATCCTGCACGAAATGTTTCATTTCTACAGATATCTTTGAATTGAGTGCCAATAATACACATAACAACATTCACCATGATATTTGAGAGAAACTCTCAAAGAGCATATAATCTCACTGGTTGAATCTAATCAATGCAAGAGAAGTTACGCCATTTTATTTACAGCATCGTGCTTTCCATCTTCCAGACTGGAAGGAACATCATGGTAGGAAAAACTCTCACCGTTATTGGTTTGGCGATAATGCTGGGAATAAGCGCGTGTGGACCATCGCTAACCACCGTACCGAGTCCGGTCTCCGTATCGGACGGAAAACAGATCATCGGTTATTACCCATCTTGGGCAGCCGCACGGAATGTATTTGTTAAAGACATACCTGCCCATAAGTTAACCCATATTAATTATGCATTTTCGAATGTCTCTGAAAGCGGGGAATGCATCTTAGGCGATGCAGCAGCAGATATCGAAACTGTATATTCAGCCAAAGAGAGCCTTAACGGACATGAGGATCCAAAATCGGCTGCGTATCATGGCAATTTCCTTCAATTGCTCGAATTGAAACGGTTATATCCGGACCTTAAAATCCTGATCTCCATAGGCGGTTGGACTTGGTCCGCTAACTTTTCAAATGCTGCATGGGACGAATCCTCCCGCCAGCGATTTGCCGCTTCTTGTATAGACCTTTATCTCAAACAGTATCGAGGTGTTTTCGACGGATTGGATATTGATTGGGAATACCCAGTCAATGGTGGACTAACCATTGGAAAACCTGAGGATAAAGAGAATTTCCCTCTGCTTTTAAATGAAATTCGACACCAGTTGGATGACTTAGGAAAGGCTGACAACCGGTATTACCTGTTGACCATCGCCGCACCGGTCGGACCGGGAAACATCCGCAACCTCGACCTTGATGCCATCACCACGACGGTGGACTGGATCAATCTGATGAGCTACGACTTCCACGGCACCTGGGACACAACAACAAACTTCAATGCACCGCTTTATCGACCACCGGCTGATCCGGCAGATGCAAGCCTGAATATCGATGCCGTAGTCCAGGCGTACCTGTCTAATAATGTACCAGCAGAAAAGTTGGTTTTAGGGGTCCCCTTTTATGGACACGGTTGGTCGGGAGTTCCAGAATCCAATAATGGTCTTTACCAATCCGCAAGCGGAGCTGCACCGGGCACATGGGAAACGGGCTCTTACGATTATAAAGATATTTTGACCAATTATTTATCCACCTATCAGCAATATTGGGATGTCAATGCATATGTGCCTTGGATATATGATCCAACGAGTAAGGTTTTTATCAGCTATGATAATCCGCAATCGCTAATGATGAAAGCAGCCTACGCTCGAGAAAAAGGCCTTGCGGGTGTGATGGTCTGGGAAGTAAGCCAGGGTGACGAAACGCTGTTCGATGCCATCTATTCAGGTCTCTCGGCTGACGGACCCTCGTTGCCAACCTCAATACCCACGATCATGATCCCCCGCCCCTTCGAAAAAGGTATTCACGCGATCACCGGGATCACACTTGACGCTCAACTCAACGATTGGCCCGCCACACCGGATTTTGTACTCAACGATCCATCCCATGTTGTCTACACACTTGCTCCGAAAAGCTGGGGAGGACCACAGGACCTTTCTGCCGAGGCATGGGTTGGATGGACTCCGGCGGGTTTGTATTTTGCATTCAAAGTCGTTGACGATACCCACATCCAACTTAAAGCCGATGCCGATCTCTGGCATGGAGATCATATGGAGTTGCAGTTCGATACACTTTTAATAAAGGATTACACCAACCCCGGTATGAACGATGATGATTACCAGATCGGCCTTTCCCTGGGAGATTATGCAAATGTGCCCCCGCTAACTTATGCCTGGTTCAACGGTCCGGAAGCACCCGGATCGATCAGCACGATCCAAATGGCTTTTATTCAAACTTCGGATGGATATATTCTCGAGGCCTTCGTTCCACAGAAGGCATTGGTGGGGATCACGCTTGAAGAAGGCTCGACTTTTGGGATGAATATCAGCACTAGCGACACCGACAATGCCGGGCAAGGACAAAAGGTGATGTTATCCACATCCCCGATCCGTACTTATGCCGATCCGAAAACTTTCGGAAAAATTACGCTTGTGAAATAGCCTTGGACATATACGGTGGCGGACGTTAGGCTAGATCAAAAACCCAAGCTGGTTATGATTGTCCGGCTCTATTTATATAAACGATAAGATAGCGGAGGTCAGAAAACCCATCACGGTAATAACGCCCACCAGTTTCCCGCCATGTTCAAACGCTTCTGGCATCATCGCATCTGCCAACATGGTCAGCATGGCTCCGGCTGCAAAAGCCTGGGCAAATCGCCCATCTGCGTTCGGTAGCCATTGGATCATCATGTAGCCAAACCCGGCACAAGCTGCAGAAATGAGGACGAGCGTCATCCACATCCAAAAGACCTTTCGCTGCGATTGACCTGCGGCGATGAGATTAACCGTGCCTGCGACACCCTCCGGCAAGTTCGAGATGAATACCGCCACCAAAAAGGCTATATTGATCATGCCACCAAGAGCCAGGCTCATGCCAAGGATGATTGACTCAGGAACATTGTCCATCAGAGTACCGATATAGATGGCTGAACCTGAACCGCCGGTTTCCTTACCGGTAACATTTTTTCGGTCTCCCCCGCCTCGGTGAGCGATCCACGAATCGACCCCAAAGAAAGCGATTGCACCGGTGAAGAAAGCTAAAGCCATCCCTCCACCGCCAAGAGCTGACTCAGGTACCAGCTCATAAGCTATCGCGCTAAGCAGCGCCCCAGCTCCAAAACCCATGACCATACCAATGGTGCGGTTTTTCAGCCCGCGCCCGGCAAGATAATATCCGATGAGTAAAGCAGAGGAGGCCAATCCGCCCCATAAAATTGCATTAATCATAAATATCCTCCTATTGATTCACCGATGAAACAACCCAGTATTATTATGATGAAGCCGTAACTCTACAATATCCACAAGGGAAATTCTACTACGTATGTAGGTAAAAGAATGTATCAGCTTGTTAACTACAGCAGATCACACAAACCCACGAAACCTTGCCGATTAATTCCAATCGGTAAAACAATAAAAGGAAGCTCAAAAAGGCGCTAATAGAAGGTAACAAGGCCGGAATATACCGCTCTATTATTCCCTCATCCTTCGGGAGTCCTTTGGAGGTATTCGAATTAAGTTGGTTAAATAAAAAGACACTCTTGCGAGTGTCTTAAAAAAGGTAGCGGGGCTTGGATTCGAACCAAGGACCTCCGGGTTATGAGCCCGACGAGCTGCCACTGCTCTACCCCGCATCGTTAAGCCTGACGAGTATACCGCATTCATACAGTCAGGTCAAGCGACATACCGGTTTTTTTATATGGAAAATAATAAAAGCCCGAAATCTCGGGCTTTTCAATTATTATTGAAATCAACTTCTATTTCAAAACATCCGTAATCCAAGTTACAAAAGAAGGCAGCATTACCAAAGCGATGATGATAAAGACGATCGTGATCAGGGTCAATGCCAGGTGCACATAACCGAGGATCAGCCCGGCTGTTGCAAAGCCTTCACCGGAATACATATCAGGGTTGATTTTATACTCCTGCTTGGCCATGTGTCCGGTAATGATTGCTCCAACAGCGCCCAGGACCGGTATTATAAAATAACTGGTCAAACCCAGAATAAACGACACCATGGCCAGCGAGTTGGTTGGCTTTGGCTGATCAGGGTAATAATGCAGAGACATTCTTACTCAACTTGGGTTTCAATCTGTAAAGGTCGGATTTCTGCAGCCGCACCCTGGAAATCCTCTTCGGAGGTATCCAGAGGAATGAAGTCAGGTGTATCCATCGGTATAGGCCGGGTGTATTGTTCGATGCGTAAGATGCCCAGCGCCATTTGTGCTTGTTCACGCTTGCGGGCAGAGGCTGACAGGCCGAATAAGATGCCAGCCAGCAAGCCGATCACTCCACCCACGACGGCATAGACCAGTAGATCCTTGATAATGTACAGTTTTGTAAAGTAGGCATATAAAGTCCCGGCTGCCATACCCAATACCCCAACCAAAAGCGGGGTGGTGATCATGCTTAATTGGGCATTGCGGTGCAACCGTTTCACATGCCGTTCGAGTAATTTTGGATTATATTCATACATGGCAACACTCCTTCAAACAGGTTGCCCATTAGGGTGCAAGTTCCATACCGCCAGACTAACCGCGAGCCAGGATTCGCAACGCAAGGAACGTCTCCCAGCGGGAAGGCACCTTTTCTGCCCAAACTCCCACGCATTCCAAGCCAGGTATACTGATTCAGCTAAATAGCGCCCTTCCTGATCCGCCTTGTTTCGTATAATGCCATGCATCTCCCGGTAACGGCAATAATTACGCGCTCGGAGAAAACGGCTCAATACATCCAATTCCTGCAAAGTCAAACCAGATAAAGGATGCTTTTAGTTTACAGAAATCGGTGCCCATCTTGAATAGAGTCGGCCGGCTCTCCCGTCGATCTACCTACTGATAAATAACATATCTATCCCACGATCGGCCTCGCTTGACTCCCACTATTCCGGTCGATCAGCCAGTACCTTCAACATGGCCAAGTTCACAAATGGACAGAGATCTTCCATGTTACCCGGACCATGGAACGTTCCCAGCTCCGGTGCCGATGCACATGGCCAGCCGTACTCGCGTACCAATCCGTGATTATAGACATTCTCTATCTATTTCAGCTATTTTGTTCAATAATACCCTTCCAAATGTTCAGTATTGTCAATTCTGACCCTTGTTGTATAATTAGATTGCGTTGACCAGGAAGAGTAGGTGTATCAAGCTGATAGGAAATGAGGATCATCGACTGGAAGTCCTCACCGGATGTGATACTCTGAAAACCACCTGCGAGCATGAACCTGAAAGTCCGTCGAGTAAGGTGAACGGCAGACCCCGTTATCGGTCGTAATGAGATGACCGTTTTGATCGGTTAATCTGGGTGGAACCGCGAGAGTATACCTCCCGCCCCAGTGGGCAGGAGGTTTATTGTTTAATAACCACCAGCCGAATTATCATTCATTTGGAGGCAAAATGGCTGAGAAAAAAGTCGAACGTTATCAGGATAGTCAACTCTACCGGGTGAGGCATTCGACAGCCCACATCATGGCCCAGGCGGTGATTGAGGAGTTCCCGGAAGGCAAGGTTGCCATCGGACCGGCCATCGAGGATGGATTCTATTACGACTTCGATTTGCCACGTCCGCTCACACCCGATGATCTAAATGCGATCGAGAAACGCATGCGTGAGATCATCAAAGGGGATCACCCCTTCATCCGCGATGAAGTATCACCGGATACCGCCCGCAAGTTGTTCAAGGATCAGCCTTACAAGCTTGAATTGATCTCCGGACTGGAAATCGGCGGCATTGATGAGGATGGCAACGCTCTTACCGAAAAGCCGGTCATGTCCACCTACACCTCAGACAAGTTCGTGGATCTATGCCGTGGCCCGCATGTCGAGCGCACCAGCCAGATCAATCCCTCGGCTGTCAAATTGATGTCCATCGCTGGCGCTTATTGGCGTGGGGATGAGAAAAACCCCATGCTGCAACGCATTTACGGAACAGCCTGGGAAACAGCGGAACAACTCGAAGACTACCTCTGGAGGCTCGAGGAAGCCAAGAAGCGTGATCATCGGAAACTCGGTAAAGAACTTGGTCTTTTTCATTTCTCAGATGAGGTGGGTCCGGGGCTGCCACTCTTCACCCCCAAAGGTGAAACGGTGCGCCACCTGATGGAAGATTATGTACGTGACGTTCAGACCCGCTACGGTTTTCAACATGTCTGGACCGGTCACCTGGTCAAGGAGGATCTCTACCGTCGCTCCGGGCATTACGACAATTATCGGGATGTCATGTTTCCCCCCATGGTGGATGAGAATATTACCTTCCGACTCAAGCCGATGAACTGTCCCAGCCATATGACCCTATTTAAAGAAATGGGTCGCCACTCCTATCGGGAGTTGCCGATGCGGTTCTCAGAATTTGCAACGCTCTACCGTTATGAGAAGACCGGTGAGCTTTCCGGCCTGACACGCGTACGCTCGCTAACCCAGGATGACTGTCATATCTTTTGCACGCCCGATCAGATCGAGAGTGAATTTACTTTATCACTCAACGTCATCAAGGAAGTCCTGGGACGGTATCGTTTTAACGATTACGTCGTGCGTCTATCATTGAGGGGCTCGACCGGTAAGTTCGTCCAGGATGATGAGAAGTGGTCAAAAGCCGAGGCGGCCTTACGAAAGGCTCTGGATGCCAACAAGATCGAATACTTCGAGGCGGCCGGTGAAGCTGCATTCTATGGACCCAAGGCCGATTTCCTGGCTCGCGATGTCATCGGACGGGAATGGCAGCTCTCCACCATCCAGGTTGATTTCATCCAACCCGCCCGCCTGGGTTTAACCTACATAGCCGAGGATGGTGCCGAGTACACACCGGTGGTCCTGCACCGAGCCGTGACCGGTTCAACCGAACGCTTCATGGGCGTGTTGATCGAGCACTTCGCCGGTGCATTCCCTGTTTGGCTGGCTCCGGTGCAGGCTGTGTTGATCCCAATCGCGGACCGGCACGTGGAATATGCCAGGAAGACTGCCGTAACGTTGAAATCACAGGGTTTGCGCGTCGAAGTCGATGAACGTGCCGACCGCATGAACGCCAAGATCCGCGATGCCCAGAACCAGAAAGTTCCCTACATGCTGGTGGTGGGCGACAAGGAAATGGAATCCGGTCAGGTGGCAGTGCGTCTGCGCAACAATGAGAATCCGGGTCCAATGAGCCAGGAGGATTGCATGGCTCGCATCAGGAAGGACATCGAAGCAGGTATTTAACAGCTCCGGCAAGATATGACAAGGGTTCGTCGGTACCGGCGAACCCTATTTTCTATCAACTTTATATTTAGGTAACCTTGAGTTTTTGTTTGAGATCTACCCATCTCCCGAAGAGCAACATCACACCGGAACGCTCATCACAATTGCTCTGGTCGGGCATATGCCAACACATAAACCACAACCATCGCAGCGCTCATCCAAAATGACACCCCTGAGATCATTCATGTTTATAGCCTGATAACCGCCACCATCACATGCCTTGATGCACAGCCCGCAACCGTTGCACTTGGCAGGATCAATAACAGCCTTCAACCGATTGGTAAAATCCAGTTCTGAATAATTTACCAACTTGGGAAGCGCTTTTCTGCATAGCGCAGCTATTGAATCAAATTGATGGTCTTCAAGATACCTTTCCAAACCACTGGTCAACTGTTCGATGAGATCAGTGCCCCGCCACATAACAGCACTGCAAAGCTGAACGGCTGAAGCTCCCACCAATAAATACTCAACAGCATCCTGCCAAGTTTCCACGCCACCGCATCCGAAAATGGGAATGTCGACTGCCCTGGCAATGTTAACCACACACCGTAGTGAGACCGGCTTTAAACCATGTCCGCTGTAGCCACCCAGGCTACCCACCCCCTCCACGGAGGGTAGCGGACTGAAGGTTTCCACATCTATCCCAGCCAGTCCGGATAAGGTATTAGTAGCTGTAATTCCATCCCCGCCTGCGTCTGCAACAATCTTTGCCAGCGGGACGATGTCGGTGACATTAGGAGTCAGCTTTACAAAAACCGGAAGTTTGGTGACCTCTTTTGCCCATCGAGTGACCATGGCCACTGAATCTGGATCCTGGCCAAGCTGGGCACCCTTTTTTCCGGATATATTCGGGCAACTCACATTCAGCTCATAAGCGGTTACACCATGCCCCTCAAGTGCGTGTATGGCGAGTTGCCAATCATCGGGATTGCCTCCGCCCATAATGCTGACTATTATTGGCCGGTCAGGATGATGCGATCGAATATAATCAAGCTCTCTTTTCCACTGATCGATAGAGATATCTGTTAACAATTCTATATTGACCATCCCCGTCTGCTGCCGACCCTTCGAGAGAATATGAACGCGGGGCTTGGCCAAAGGAGTAGGCTCAAGAGCAACAGTTTTAATAACCGCTCCCCCCCAGCCTTTATCAAATGCTTTCTTTATCATCGTACCATTCGCCGATGGGGGACCGGATGCCAGAATAAAAGGATTGGGAAATTCAATCCCTGCCAAATTAGTAGTTAAAGGAATCATGCTGCTACTCCTTGATTCACAATTTATAAGTTATCCAAAGGCTAATTCTTTATAACATTAATTGGAAAGAAAAATCAAGTTATGTGCGGACACACCAAACTGAACCGAGGTCTATTACAACATCCTGTCTGATAAAGCAGACCCGGGTGGATTATCACTTGACAAATAATAATTCTTAGCAATAATGAGAATAAGTGCCATATAAGGAATACTGACTAGACCACCATGAAAATTTGTTTGTCCCAAAACATCATGTATGTGTTGTCAATGATCCTGCTGGCTGCTTGCACAAATATTCAAACTACTCCACCGTCCACACAGATTGAGAGTTCTTCAACATCAATCACACCACCTAACGAAAATAGACTAATCGCTATTTTCCCGGGTGTCGTTACCGATGCAGACTACAATACACTGGGTTATATGGCGATCAATGAGGTTTCCCGCGATCTCAATATTGAGACTGACTACGAAGAAAGTATCGCCGTCGACCAAATCGATAACATCCTGCGCGAGTACATTGCGGATGGATATAACATCATCTGGGCACATGGTGGCCAGTTCGTTGATTCGATGGTCGACCTTGCTACCCATTTCCCTGAAGTTGTTTTTATTGCGGAAGGCGATGAACCGGTCACAAATCCGCCGACCAACCTGTGGTTCATTGATCGGAATTTCCACTTGGGCTTCTATCTCATCGGCGCCACCGCTGCCCTGGCGACCAAGACAGGCAAGGTGGGTTACCTTGGTGGTGAACGGCTGCCTTTCACTTATGCGGAAGTGCATGCCGCCCAACAGGCAATCCATGATCTGGGTTTAGAAAGGCGGGTTGAGTTGATACCCGTTTGGGTTGGGGATTTTAATGATCCGACTAAAGCAGGGGAATTTACTGAAAGTCTGGTTGCCCAGGATGTCGATTTCATCATGGGTTCAATAAACTTAGGAATGTTTGGTGCTTTCGAGGCAGTGAAAGCCCCTGATGATAATAAGATATTAATAACAACCAAATATCTAGATAAATCGGGATTTGTACCTGACAATTATGTGACATCCCTTCTGTATGACTTCAATATTCCCTTGATTGACATCGTTCGAAGCATTGTGGCTGGAGAATCTGGCGGGTATTATCCTTTGGATTTTTATTCAGGTGAAACACTTCAGTTACCATTCAGTAATTTGGATCCTCACATTGAACAGCAGGTGACAGAATTATTGAACAGGATACTCGATGGAAGTATTCAGGTAATAAAGGATACTTCTCCTATCTACTAAAACAGGGAAATAATGCCGTTCAAGGGTTTCCAGCTGGACATTAAGAAATTTATTTATTAGTATTTTGAATCCAAAAATATTCATAATATGTAATAAAAGTCCTATTGACAACTTTAATTATGTTGTCATAATATATACAAGCGCTTGGGAGACAAGTGCTACCATTTCGCAAAGGAGGAGTGATATGTCGAAAAAAGTATTGATTTTGCTAAGCGTTTTTTTAATGTTCTCAATGATGCTGACCAGCTGTCAGCCTGTCGAGACGCCTGTCGCGACTGAGGCACCCGAGGTTGTAGTTGAAGCTCCAGCCGAACCAGAAGAACCTGAAGTCGTATACAGGCTGGCTGCCATCTTCCCCGGGGTCATCACCGATGCAGACTACAACACCCTGGCCTATGTCGGTATCAATGAATTGGCTCGGGAAACTGGTATCGAGACCGCCTACTCTGAAAGTGTTCCGGTGCCGGATGTCGAACGCGTCATGCGCGAGTACATCGATGCCGGCTACAACATCATCTGGACACACGGTGGACAGTTCGTCAACAAGACGGCCGAAGTCGCTCCTCAATTCCCGGATGTTGTCTTCATTGCCGAAGGGGACGCTCCGCTTGAGAATCCGCCTGCCAACCTGTGGTTCATTGATCGCAATTTCCAGATCGGTTTCTATGGAATCGGCTCTACAGCCGCCCTGGCAACCAAGACCGGCAAGATCGGTTATCTGGGTGGCCAGACATTGCCCTTCTCATACGCTGAAGTGCATGCCATCCAGCAGGCGATTGCCGATCTCGGTCTGACGGATACGGTCGAATTCACACCCGTATGGACAGGTGATTTCAATGACCCTACCAAGGCTCGCCAGCTGGCCGATGCACTGATCGCGGATGGGGTTGACGTGATCATGTGTGCCGTGAACTTGGGCGTTTACGGGGTTTTCGAAGCCGTTAAGGCAGTCCCCGACAAACACGTTCTCGTCACTGTCAAGTACATCGACAAGGCGAGTTTCGCCCCGGATAACTACATCACCGCGTTGCTGTATGACTTTGCCGGCCCCCTCAAGGAAATTTATGCCAATATCCTGGCTGGTGAGATCGGTGGGTATTACCCACTCGGGTTTGATACCGGTGTGGCCCTGCAGATGCCCCTTAAGAACGTAGATCCCTCCGTCGAAACCCAGGTAACCGAAATCCTTGGCAAGATCCAGGATGGTACCATCACCGTGGTCAAGGATACCAGTGAAGTCAAATAGCATTTCCTGAATAACAAAAACCGTGAGAGGCTTTCGAGATTAACCATCTATTCACCCGGTTGCAGGCTCGAAAGCCTCTTCGTATCGCTTTGATAACAGGTAGATATGGTCAAACAACATGTTCTTGAAATGAAGGGCATCAACAAACAATTCGCCAGCATTGTCGCCCTTAAAGAAGTAAATTTTGAACTTTATCCGGGTGAAATTTGCGGTTTATTGGGTGGAAATGGTGCCGGCAAAACGACCTTGATGAACATCCTTTATGGGTTGTATCGTCAGGATACAGGCAAGATCTTTCTAGAAGGCAAACCGGTCAGCATTCAATCACCCAAGGATTCCCTATCACTCGGTATCGGGATGGTGCATCAGCACTTTTTACAAATTAGCAATTATTCCGTTATTGAAAACATCATCCTGGGAGCGAATGTCAAACATCCGTACTCTTCGAATCTGACCCCTGAAAAGCAGCAGATCGATGCTTTATGCAAACGCTTCAGTCTCGACATTAACCCCGATGCGATCATCAGCAGCCTTCCGGTAGGAACACGGCAGAAGGTTGAAATCCTGAAAGCGCTTTTCAGGGGAATCAAGATCCTGATCCTGGATGAGCCGACCACCAGCCTGACCCCCCAGGAAGTTGATTCTCTCTTTAAATCCCTCGAGGTCATGGTCAAGGAAGGTTTGAGTATTGTCTTCATCACTCACAAATTACGCGAAGTACTCAGCGTTTGCGATCGCATCAGCGTACTGCGGGATGGCAGAAATGTCATCAGCCTGGACCGTAAAAGCGCTGCTGAGGAAGAACTGGTGAAAGCCATGGTTGGAGAAAATCTGGATGTCAGCAAGAGCATCATTTTCTCCAAGGGTAAATATCAAACGGTTGACCCAAAGTACGAAAAAGCACCGATATTTAAGGTCAACGACCTGTCTTATACCAATGCGGATAAAGTACAGGTTTTAAAGAAGCTTTCCTTTGACCTTTATGAAAATGAAGTTCTGGGGGTCGCAGGGGTTGCCGGTAATGGCCAACATGAACTTGTTGAAACTCTCATGCACGTCCAGCAGTTATCCAACGGGAAAATCTATTTTCTAGGAGAGGATATCACCCGGGTGCCAACCGAAGCTATCTGGAAAAAAGGCCTTGTTTACATACCTGAAGACAGGCTGGATGATGGATTCCTGCCCAAGAGCAATGTAGCTCAAAACCTGATCCTTGGTTTCCATAAATCACCTTCCTACAGCAGCAAAGGATTCATCAACTGGAAGTCCGTTTATTCGAAAACCCGGGAGATGATCAAGGAATACAACATCAAGACTTCCGGGCCAAATGAGGTTGGCAGCAACCTCTCCGGTGGTAACATCCAACGCGTGATGATTGCAAGAATATTCTCACAACACACACGCATGTTGATCATCCACAATCCCACCAGAGGACTGGATATCCCCTCGACCGATTTCGTCTATCGAAAGATCCTGGAGAAAAAGAAGGAAGGCATATCCACACTACTTGTCACTGAGGACCTGGATGAGCTCATCCTGATCTGTGACCGGATCGTCATCATATACAAGGGTGAACTCGTGGGTGTTTTGGATCGGAACGAATTCGAAAAATATCGAATCGGTAGGCTAATGAGCGGTTTTAAGGACACCAGCTTGGCAAAGAAAAGGGGGACAATATGAGGTTTATCAAAAGCATTCTCCCATATCTTGGCGCAGTCGTGATCGCTTTCGTCGTGGCGGGTATCTTTATCGCCTTGATGGGATATGATCCGCTCGAGGCTTATGCTACTATTTTTGGAACAAGTTTCAAGACTCCCTATGCATTCGTCCAGACCATCCTGAAATGGATTCCCTTAACGCTCCTGGCATTGGCATTCACGATCCCTTATGCCACTGGTAAATTCAACATCGGTGGTGAAGGCCAAATGATCGCTGGTGCGATCGGTGCTGCAGCTGTGGGCATCCTCCTATCGGACATGCCAATCTATATCCTTCTTCCGCTCGAGATCGTGGCGGGCATTCTAGCCGGAGCGTTGTGGGGACTTGTACCTGCTTATCTTCTGTACCAGTTCAGGATAAATGAAATCCTGACGACTGTCCTTTTCAACTTCATTGCCTTCAATTTGATCGACTATGTCGCCACCGGACCTTGGCGGGATCCCACTGCAGGTCATCCCACCACAGTCGCAGTCGGTGAAGGCGGATTCCTACCCAACCTACTCTCAACCCAACCCATCAATGCCGGCTTCCTGATTACTATTGCAGTAGCCATCGGTATTTATATATACACCAACCGGACGGTAGGTGGATTTGAACTGATTGCTACCGGTGCAAACCCGAAGGCGTCCCATGTACATGGTATTAATACCCGCTTTCTGTCAGTGTTTTCCCTAGTATTGGGTGCAGCCCTGGCTGGACTTGCCGGTGCAATCGAAGTAGCAGGTACCCACCACCGCTTGATCGAAGGTTTACAATCCAACTTCATGCAGCTTGGCTTGATCATCGGCTTGATCGCTGGCGGCAACAGTCTCGCGGTTCCTTTTATCGCATTCTTTATTGCAGTTCTCGAAGTTGGTGCGCGCGCCATGCAGAGAACCATGCAAATCCCGGTCGAGATGGTCTTTATCGTTGAAGCCTTGTTGTTGATCTTCATCCTGTTGTCCAATGTGGTACGGAGGCGAAAATAATGAGCGGCATTGAAGATACTCTTACCAATTTCCTAAAACTAACCTTCCTCTCAATGGTGCCTTTTGTTCTTGCGGGCCAGGGAACCATGCTGGGTGGGCGTACCGGTGTTTATAACGTTGCCCAGGAGGGTATGATGCTGGTAGGTGCCTCCGTGGGATTCCTAGCCAGTTACCTGACAGAAAACCTGTTCCTCGGAATGTTAATTGCCATGGTAACAGGAGCCCTGTTCGGCTTGCTGCTGGCCTACTTCACAACCACACTGAAATTGGACCAGTTCGTGGTCGGCCTGGCATTGTTTTTCGCCGGACTAGGTATATCCACATTGTTACCTAAAAAGGTAATCGGTATCACCCTGTCGCCACCTCTGATCCCCACCCTGCAGGATATCCCCATTCCATTATTATCAAAAATCCCGGTAATCGGAGAGATCTTTTTCAATCAAAACATCCTGGTCTATGTCTCTGTCCTTCTTTCGATTGCGTTATGGTATTTCCTGTTTAAAACCAATATCGGCCTGCAGCTTCGCTCTGTCGGTGAGAATCCCAAAGCCGCAGACAGTTTGGGCGTCAATGTGGTGCGTATGCGCTATATCACAACCATCCTGGGTGGTGTGTTTATCGGCCTGGCAGGCGCCTACCTGCCGATGGTCTACACTGGCACATTCACCGATGGTATGGTTAAAGGACGCGGCTGGCTGGCCATTGCCATAACATTCTTCGGGAGTTTCAGCCCGATCCCGATCCTGTTCGGCTCGATCTTCTTTGCCGGGATCGAAGTGACAGCTTATAAAGTACAAATTGGAGGTACCGGTATTCCCTACCAATTCCTGCTGATGCTCCCCTACGTTATGACGATCATCATCATGATATTCACTTATGGAAAAGCACGCGTGCCAGCTTTCCTGGGACAGAACTACGATAGGGAGAAAAGAACGTTATAACAAGGCGTCCGTAAAATACAACCCAAAGAGTGGCTGAATCAGCCACTCTTTTATTTATTCCGTGACGCTATTTTCACTGGTTGAAGTCAAGGCATATGGACTTGCCTGATTTAAATATCACAGATCAGCCAGGTGGTATCGTAGCTTTGTTATCTCTAATTTTTACCTGTTCCCATGTTACCCGACCTGCTTGAATTGCAGCCATTACCCAGCGTTCCCGTTTTGAAAGCGCTGCTCCACCAGTCTTGATCTCGATAAAAACTACCTGGCGGAGATCACCCTCACATAATCCATCGAAAACAACGAAATCCACCGGGCTGCCGATGAAGCGGGCATCTTGGGGATTGTAATTAAATTCTGGTAAAAATGGAATGAAATGTTCAGTCACCTTGCCCATTGTCACCGCCTGGCTCTTGGCAATGGCATCCTGCCGGATCTCTTTTTCCTTCTCCTGGAGCCATTGCTCGAAGCGCAGCTTGGCATCCGCAGTGGCCAGGCGGTTCTGCTCCTCGCGGATGTAGGCAATATCCACCTCGCGCCAACGGTCATATAGTTCCTGTGCCTGACCGGCCATCTCATTGCGTGCTTTCAGGTACAAGTAAGCCAGGTTGATCAGGGCGATGAACAGAATTAGGATCACCAGGCCCAATATGATATACAGAAGAAGTGAAGAATCAATCATTGGAAATCCTATTGATCTTTGTTGGGTGTGGGGTGCTCGTCCAACCAGGCACGGATGCGATCGGCTTTCTCATGACGGCCCATCAGGGTACAAATTTCCTGTTCGTCAGCCAGGTTTAATAATGGCAGACTGAACTCCTGCCAGGATACCCTTCGGATGCGTGTTTCAAGAAGGTGTGGACTGATCAAGCTACCATCAGGGAGACGATAACGACAATCGCCCATCACCTCAACCTGAACCCCTTCGAAATCATAACGTGCAAACCAGGATTGCATGATCTCCGATTCACGCAAGTGCAACGGCCAAATCGCCCGGCCAGCATTTAGGCGATTGAGCTGTTCTGCCCCGAAACGGTCGGTCTCCAAGTCAATATCATGAGGTTCGAGATCGAAACCCCAGATAAACAGGTTCAGGCTGCCAGTGAAAGCCCAGGTTATTCTCAGGCTATCACACTGGCTGGCCAGTGTTTTTACGACAGGAATGAATTTGCCGGGTAGCATGGATTAATGCTATCATAGAAGACCGGGGAGCGTGGCATGGCATTACTGTAGCATGATCCCGGCAACCCTATTCGAGTGTGTCAGGAGCGCGCATGACAACCATCACCCAGATCACAAAACGTACCGGAGAAGTGGTCGATTTTAAAACTGAGCGAATCGCCAACGCTATTTATCGTGCGGCCGTATCCGTCGGGGGACGGGACAAACTACTCTCGGAACAACTGGCTGACGAGGTGGTCAAACACCTTGAGACGAATATAGAACCGGGTGCGACACCAACCGTTGAGGAAGTCCAGGATGCAGTGGAAAAAATCCTGATCGAGAACGGTCATGCCCGTGTTGCCAAGGCATACATCCTTTATCGCGATGAACGCGCCCGGTTGCGAAGTGACCGTATTGCCTCGGGTCAACAGCCCTCGGAGAATATTCCCTGGGCCAAGATGTGGCATGTCCTGGATTGGGCAGTCACCCATGACGTCCACACGATTGATAGCTACAATGAACGCATCTCACGGGGTGATCTGGATGCCATCATAACTGAATCCGAAGCTGCTTATCATCAGGATATCGAACATGTCAGTGACCTGATCCTGGAGCGTCGCAAGGACCTCAAGCTGGTGATCATCACGGGTCCCTCTTCTTCGGGTAAAACCACCACCACCATCAAGGTCAGTGAACGGCTCAAACGTGCCGGCATCAAGCTGGTATCCCTGACTGTCGATCATTACTTCTTCGACCTGGAGATGCACCCCAAGGATGAGTTTGGGGATTATGACTTCGAAACCCCCTATGCGCTTGACCTGCCTCTGGTGAATGAGCACATCAACCGCTTGATTGCGGGTGAGGAAGTCAAGATCCCCTTCTATGATTTCAAGACCGGCAAACGCCACCTGGATCACACACCCATGCATATCGACCCGGATGAGGTCATCCTGATCGACAGTTTGCACGGGCTATTCCCAGAAATGACCTCCGGTGTCTCGGATCAAAAGAAATTCAAACTTTACCTGGAGCCATTGCTCCAGATGAAGGCTCCATCTGGGGAGTACATCCGCTGGACCGATATCCGCCTGATGCGGCGCATGTTGCGGGATGCCTCGTTTCGTGCTTATGATCCCACCCGCACCCTTTTACATTGGCATTACGTGCGCAACGCCGAGAAACGCTTCATCATCCCCTTCATCACCAACACCGATGCAATCGTAAACAGCGCCATGCCTTATGAGTTATCGATCTACCAGCCTCGTCTGGTTGATCAATTTGCAGGTTGGGTGGAAAAGTATCGTGATGATCCGCTTCACAAGGATGCCTTTGAACGCGCCAACCGTACCTTCAACTTTTTGAAATGGATTGCCCCACTGCATGATGATGCCGTTGTTCCAAGCGACTCGGTCATCCGCGAGTTCATCGGTGGGAGTGTCTATCAATATTAAAAAGAGTCAGGCCAGACAGATGAATCAAAACCCGCCAACCTTCCGTTCCATACTTCCACTCAGTATTGTGCTGGTGGTAACCGGCATTCTTGGACTGTTCATCCTCATGCAATTCAGCATGCCGACCATCTTTCCGCGCTGGGTGTTCTACTTCTTCATCGTGCTGGCCGCCACTGGCCTGACGCTACCTGTCGCGCTGTTCCTGAACATCCGGTTTCCATCCAAACCGCCGGTTGGAATGCCAATCATACTGCGTGAAGGAATCTGGGGGGGGGTGTTTGCCAGCCTGGTGGCCTGGCTGCAACTTGGGCGCGCCCTGACCAGCTTCCTGGCTGGAACTTTGGCGATCGTTATTATTTTGGTCGAAGTACTACTGCGTATCTGGGAACGTAGTCGATGGGTACCCCCCCAAGAGTCATGAGCGAACCGCGTCATCTTCCTTCGGTGGACTCCCTGCTGCGGACCGACCCGGCCGTTGCCCTGATCGAACAATATGGGCGCGAACTGACTGTGGACGCCATCCGCCAGACGATTGAAACTACGCGAACCCAACTGTCAAACAATTTTCTTACCGACCAACCGGGTACGCATGAGCTGATCACACAGGCAGGTGAGCTTATTTCTCATTGGCTTACTCCGACCTTAAAGACGGTCATCAACGCCACCGGGGTGATCCTGCACACCAACCTGGGAAGAGCACCGCTTAGTATTTCCGCACTACAGTCTTTACTGGCGACAGCTGGTGCTTACAGTTCGCTTGAATTTGATCTTGGTACTGGCGGTCGTGGTTCACGCTCCATTCATGCTGCAGGGCTGCTTTGCCAGTTGACCGGCGCCGAATCAGGACTGGTGGTCAATAATAATGCTTCTGCTTTACTGTTAATCCTGGCCGTCTTTGCCAAACGCAGAGGTGTTGTCATCTCGCGCACACAGTTGGTTGAGATCGGCGGGGGTTTTCGCATGCCAGAAGTGATGGTACAAGCCGGAGCCAAATTGATCGAGGTTGGCGCAACCAATCGGGTCTCTCTTGAGGATTATGAAACAGCGATCGATGGCAAGCCGGTAGCCTTATTGCATGCTCACCATTCCAACTTCAAGATGATTGGATTCACCAGTGAACCCCCTTTGAAGGAGCTGTCCAATCTGGCACATCAGCATGGGCTTCTTATGATCGACGACCAGGGTTCGGGAGCACTGCTGGATACCAGCCGGTTTGGATTAGGGCATGAACCAACCATCCAGGAATCTCTCGCATCTGGTTGCGACCTGGTGTGTTTCTCCGGCGATAAACTGCTGGGTGGACCCCAGGCGGGCATCATCATGGGTAAAACAGAATTGATAACCAAGATCGGAAAACACCCGCTGGCGCGTGCTGTGCGGGTTGACAAGCTCAGCCTGGCCGCCCTTACAGCCACCCTGGATCATTACCTGAGGGGCGAAGCAGAAATAAAAATACCGGTATGGCAAATGATCTCCGCCCCTCTCTCAAAAATGAAGGCGAAAGCCTCTGCCTGGCAATCGACACTTGGCCAGGGGATAGTAATCGATGGTCAATCGACCGTCGGTGGTGGCAGTCTACCCGGCGAGACCCTGCCGACCCGCCTGCTGGCACTGGAGACACGCAATCCGGATGGATTTCTAGCCAGCCTTCGAAAAATGGATCCGCCGTTGATCGCCAGAATTGAAAATGACCGGGTCGTTCTTGATCCCCGTACAGTCATGGAGGGACAGGAATGCATCCTGTTATCTCACTTACGCCAGGTACTTGGCTGACCTGGACACCCAGGGTTCAGGGTGTCGGGTGTTGCAAAGCCACCACTTCTGTATCATAATACCCCCATCATTAAATAACGGAGTTCAACATGAAAAAAGATATCGATCGCCTGATGCGCGAGAATGATCTGGCGGCCATCCTGGTCATCGGTCCGGCTGATCATAATCCTTATATGTATTACTTCACAGGGGGCCATCATATTTCAGTGGCTGACCTGGTCAAACTCACTGGCAAGAAACCTGTTTTGTTCTATAACGCGATGGAACGAGAAGAGGCGGCGGCGACCGGGTTGAGGACCATCGGATATGCTCGATACAAGTTCATGGACCTTCTCAAACAGGCCAAAGGTGACCAGTTAAAAGCCCGCATTGCGGAATATAAAAGGATGTTCATCGACCTGGGCCTGACCCAGGGACGCGTAATGATCTATGGAAAATCTGACGCCGGCATGGTGCATGAAATCACCAAGGGCATCCATAAAGCCATACCGGGTATCGATTTTGTCGGGGATGCAAAAATGGCTGTCCTGCCGACCGCCATGCAGACCAAGGATGTTGAGGAGCTATCACACATACACGCCATGGGTGCGATCACTACTCGCGTGGTTGGACGTACCGCTGATTTCCTGACCTGCCACAGGGCAAAAAACGGCCGGCTGGTGAAACGAAATGACGAACCGTTGACCGTTGGGGAGGTCAAGAGCAACATCAACCTGTGGCTGGCAGAAGCCGGTGCCGAGAATCCCGAAGGCACGATATTCTCCATCGGAAGGGATTCTGCCATACCTCATTCAAGTGGCACACTTTCCGATGAACTGACGCTCGGAAAAACCATCATTTTTGATATCTACCCTTGCGAGCAGCTTGGAGGCTATTTCTACGACTTCACACGGACCTGGTGCCTCGGTTATGCGCCAGACCAGGCTCAAAAGCAGTATGAAGATGTCAAGAAAGTATATGATATTGTGGTCAGTGAGTTGAAAGCCAACGCGCTGGGGTCGACTTACCAACATCGCGCATGTGAATTATTCGCCGCCATGGGTCATCCAACCATCGAACAGGATCCCCAGACGGTCATTGGTTATAATCATTCCCTCGGCCATGGCATTGGTCTCAATATCCATGAAAAACCCTTCATGGGCGCCATGTCACCGGATAAGTTGGTCAAAGGCTCAACTTTCACCGTTGAACCGGGCCTTTATTATCCCGACAAGGGTATTGGGGTTCGTATCGAAGATAGTTATTATGTCACTACTGAAGGCCGTATTGAATGCCTCGCCCCCTACTCTCGAGATCTGGTGCTTAAGGTTAAAGGGAACTGATGACACGGCACAATTTCCCGGATGGACGCATCCTGGGAATCGAAACCTCCTGTGACGAGACCGCGTCTGCGGTAATCGAGAACGGACGCACCTTGCTTTCCAGCATAGTCGCCAGCCAGATCGACTTGCATGCGCGTTACGGGGGTGTTTTTCCCGAAGTAGCCTCCCGTCAGCATGTCAAGACCATTTATGCGGTCGTTGCTGAAGCACTTGAAGCAGCTCACCTGCAAGTGAGCGACCTGGATGCGCTTGCAGTGACGCGTGGACCAGGCCTGGCAGGATCCCTGGTTGTCGGGATCAACATGGCCAAGGGCATGGCGGTTGCCTCAGGGTTGCCACTCCTGGGCGTCAACCATCTGGAAGCGCATATCTATTCCGCCTGGTTGGTACCGGATAATGATGAAATACCACGGGAACCCCATTTTCCTCTGCTCGCATTACTGGTATCCGGAGGACACAGCGAACTGTACTTGATGGAGGACCACCTGACCTATAAACGGTTGGGTGGCACCCTGGATGACGCTGCCGGCGAAGCTTTTGACAAGGTTGCCCGACTGTTAGGCCTGCCATACCCAGGCGGTCCATCCATTCAAGAAGTCGCTCAAACTGGCGATCCGAGGAAATTCAACTTCCCGCGTGCCCGCCTTGACAATGAATTTGATTTCTCATTCAGCGGATTGAAAACTGCCGTGTTGCGCGAAGTTCGAAAATATGAAGCGGAGGGACGTGAATTGCCAGTGGCGGACATGGCAGCCAGTTTCCAGGCAGCCGTGATCGAGGTCCTCTTCGAAAAGAGCATGCGGGCCGCAGAAATCCACCACGTGAAGGAGATTGTTATTGCGGGTGGCGTCTCGGCCAACCAAGCCTTGCGCCAGGCTTTCATCACCCAGGACAGATTCACCATCCACATCCCGACGCTTTCCCTTTGCACCGATAATGCAGCCATGGTTGCATCGGCTGGTTATTACCGCTTTGCTCTTGGACACAAGGATGACCTGGGGTTTGATGCCATGCCGAACTGGCCATTATCATCTTTGGGAGCATAAGGATATTCGTGGAAAAACAAGCCCGTCCGGTTGCCAGGATTTTTGCGATCCTCTTTGCCATTCTGTTCGTGATTACGGCAGTGGCTGCCATCCTGTTGTTCAATTTAATGAAACTTGCTTTTAATCCCAACGTGTACAAGCAAGCTTTGTCAACGGCGGGAGTCTATGAACGATTACCTGAACTAATCGGAGAACAGATTGTTTTTTCAATGAGCCGGAATCCCTGCGTACAGAATCCTGCTTCCTGTACCGACGAACAACTGAATGCCACACCTGCCTACCTCTCTGGCGTGGATGCTTCTGAATGGGCTATGATCCTTTCAGGCCTGGTGGATTCAGACTGGCTCAAGCTCCAGGTGGAATCGGGGATTGATCAGACCATGATTTTCTTGTCAACTCCCGGACAACCCTTCCAGCTGGATATCTCCCTCGTGGAATTAAAAACCAGGATCGGAGGCGAAGCGGGATACCAGTCGATCCTCAACCTGCTCAACTCGCTGGAACCCTGCACGACCGGCGATGTGTTGAGTCTTCTGGGCGCCACACTTAATCCAGATAGCCAAGTCAACCTTCCACTCTGTCGTCCCAGCGAAACCGTGCTCAAGCTTGGCGAGAGTGCCATCCGGGATAGCTTGAGTGTGGTTGCAGATATGCTTCCGGATAACACCTCTACGCTCCTTCAATCAAAAATGCCTGGTATAGATCGTAATTTAATCATTGCCCAGAGTACCCTGCAATTGATTCGCACGCTTGCCAAGCTCACCTGGGTAATTCCGATGATCCTTCTGCTGGTCATTACTCTCCTCGTCGTACGTAGCTTAAAGGATTTTTTGAGTTGGTGGGGAGTCCCGCTGCTTGCTACTGGTGCGTTGACGCTTCTCACCAGCCTGTCGATCACATTCATTATTCGTGCTATCGCAATGGAAAAGGTCAACGCATTCGTATTATCACCAGGATTGATCGAGATGATCAAGAACGCTGTTTTTCTGGTTGTGGATTACTTCCGAAACTCGTTATTCTTCCAGGCTATGATCCTGGTTATCATTGGGATCGTGATGATCATCCTCGCAGCTATCATCCCCCCCAAATCGAATCCAAAGCCCGAATAACCTGTCCACTCAACCCTATCAAATTCAACAGAGTCGCCTCACCTGGCTCTGCTCCTATTTTGTAATGGCAACCAATCCCACCCCTCCCACACCAAGATGGGTACCCAGAACTGGGGTCGCCTCGACCATCAAATAATCCTGCTTGTTGGGAACGACACCATTCAGGGACATGCATAATTTTTCAGCCCGCAGGGGGGCATGTGTATGCATAAAGGCGATCTGTTCCAGTGGCCCCAAGCTCTTCACCCTGCGGATGAGATACTCAATAGCAGAATTCAATGTTCGCACCTTGACGATATCAATCTTTCCATCATAGAGGACGATAATAGGTTTGATATCCAACAGACTACCAATATTTGCTACCAATTCCGAGATTCGCCCGCTACGCTTCAAGTTTTCAAACGTATCAAGAGCAGCGAAGACATGCGTATGGAGAGAGCGCTCCTGTAGCATTTGGATTATGTCCCCCAGCATTTTTCCCGCTTCAACTGCCTTGGCAGCCTTTAATACCAGCAAGCCTGTTCCAAGAGAGAGTTGTCCCAAATCCAAAGCAGTTACATTGACCTGGGTCATCGATTCACCTGCTAATTGCGCTACGTTATACAAGTTGCTAAGTTTGGCCGGCGGGTGGATCGAGATAATCTCGTCAGCACCCTCTTTAGCTAGCTGCTCATATGCTTTGATAAACAATTCCGGCCCGGGCGCTGAAGTCCGTGCCACGGTTGGAAAGTTTGGTAAACCCTCATAAAATTCCTCACGAGTCATGTCGATCCCATCCAGATAGGTTTTATTACCTATATTGATACAGGTTGGGACAATCGAAATCCTGTGTCTTTTTATGAGATCATCCGGTAGATCACAGGTTGAATCGGCGACAATACGAATATTCATCGATCCCTCTATCGTTGTTTCCTAGATTGTTACAATTCTAACATATCAACGATAATCCCCAATAAAAATCCAGTTTATCGATCGGACTCTGAATAATCCATGTGAAAATAATGGAAGAAGCGGTGCAGTAGTGGCGCAGCAATAAAACCGATCGTTGCCAGTAAACCCAGCCCGCTGTACAAAGCGTAGAAGCCCGCAAAAAGCTTTCCGGCATCCGTTGAAAAGGAATTCACAGGTCCCATGCCCCCCATGATCATGGCTGCATTTAAAAATGCATCCAGCCAACTTAGTTTTTCCGTGAAGTGGTAACCCAATATACCAATTACCAGCGAGAGCATTAAAAATCCTAGAGCAATCAGTATAAATATCACCTGACGCTGAATATATGCACGAGTGCCAATTAGTTTTTCAGTCCGTTTCTCAAACCGCATAGAAGCTTCCCTGTTTTTCATTCTAAATATACTGCTTGTAGTTGCATTATAATCACCGCAGTTATACTCCTTTTCCACAATCCATGTGTAACCACAGCCCCATCGCATCATCTAACAGGTGACAGGCAAAATGCAGCCGGAAGTTAACATCGAGAAATTGATCCAGCATGACCGCAGTGAATATGCCTCGCTTGTAGAAGCGTACACTGACAGGCTGTATCGTATGGCTGTTCGAATGACTGGAAATGATCAGGATGCCGAGGATGTATTACAAGAAACCTTTATTAAAGTCTTTAGAAGCATCGAGGGTTTTAAAGGCAACTCCAGCCTGTCAACCTGGATCTACCGAATAGCAATGAATGAAGCATTAATGTTGTTAAGAAAGCGCAAACCGGAAGGATTTTCTCTCGATGAAGAAGATGAGGATGAGGATTTGACCCCTCATGAAGTCGCTGCCTGGGATCCGCTTCCGGAACAAGTTTTATTGAGTACAGAAATGAACCGCCACCTAAACGAAGCTGTTATGCTATTGCCTGAGACCTTACGCAGTGTCTTCCTGCTCCGCGATACCGAACTATTATCGGTAAAAGAGACAGCCGATACTTTAGGTATTACAGAAGGAACAGTCAAAGTGCGCCTGCTGCGTGCTCGCTTGAAATTACGCGAATACCTGAATACCTACTTCCGAGAACCTGGTCTGGAGATAGTCACATGACCCATGAACATCAATGCAACCATTACCTGCCCGAACTTTCAGATTATCTGGATGGAGAATTGAGCTCCGAGTTGTGCGTCGAATTGGAGCGCCATATGGCCGAATGTGAAAAATGCCGAATCGTGGTCGATACGACCCGTAAGACGATCGAGCTTTACCAAACAGCTACAGACTCTCAAAAGGCACCATCCGAAGTTAAGGAAAGGCTCTACAAGCGCTTGCACCTTGAGGATTTCCTGTCAAAAACCGACGGACAGATCACCGATGACTAATAGAAATAGTATGCAAAACACAACCAACACCGACAATCATCCCCATGCTGGAGATGAAGGATGTAAGATTGATGCAAGCAATAACATGGATCACACACAATCATGCCCGATCTGCCAACAAAGTCGAATGGAATATGATGGCTGCCTTAATCTAATCTGCCCTGCCTGTGGTTTCACACAATCAGGCGGTGGTTTTACCTGATGACTATACAGCATCCGGTCCGGATGCACCAACAATCAATCCCAACTGGAGATATTTATGGATGCTAAAGTAAGCTGGAAACAACGACTATCTTTTGATGGCACCGCCACCAGCGGTTTCACTTTACCGTTGGGCTCACACCCTGAAGTGGGTGGGGATAATGACGGTTTCCGACCCATGGAGCTGATCTTGATCGGTCTAGCCGGTTGCACGGCCATGGATGTAATTTCCATCCTGATGAAGAAAAAGCTGGAAATCCTATCCTTTGATGTCAGTGTGCATGCAAACCGGCAGGAAGAACACCCACGAGTTTTTACAAACGCTATTATCGAATATGCGGTGCGCGGTCGGGCTATCGACCGGGTTTCCGTGGAACGGGCTGTGGAACTCTCCGAGACCAAGTATTGCAGCGCACGAGCCATGCTTGGGAAAGCATTTCCGATCGAGAGCAAGATCACGATCGAAGAAGTAAAGTAAGCAAAGCCCCGGTTGATACCAGGGCTTTTATGGTGATCTGCGCAAATCTCTGTAATTCCAGAGTAACTGCCACACCCTCAAGGCCGCCTCAAGCTGAATGCGGAAAGACATCTTAGATTTTCCCGATTGCCGCTCAGCAAAATAAAATGGTACTTCCTTGAATTTAATACCAAGCAGCATCATCAAATATGCCGTCTCGACCTGGAAGACATATCCACTGGAACGAATTCGCTCGAAAGGCATTTTTTGGATGACATGCTTGTGATACAACCGAAACCCACCGGTGACATCATGCAGTTTCAAGCCCAGGATAGTGCGGGCATACAAGTTAGCAAAAGCGGATAGCATCTTTCGCCAGAACGGCCAATCTTTATCGACACCACCTCCCGCTATATAACGTGATCCTATCGCTACATCACAAGACTCCAGAGCGGCTACCAGCTCTACCAGCTTCTCCGGTGGATGGGAGAAATCCGCATCCATCTGGCCAACTGCATCAGCGCCGGCGTTGACAGCCATCTGGAAACCGGTAACATAGGCCGTTCCCAACCCCATTTTCCCCGGCCGGTGAAGGACTTCGATCCGACCGGGGTGTTTCGCAGCCAGCCCATCGGCGATCCTGCCTGTTCCGTCGGTACTATTATCATCAACGATCAGGACGTTCAATCCCAATATCGGCAGCGATAGTAAAGTCTGTACAAGCTTCGGCACGTTCCCGGCTTCGTTATAAGTAGGGATAACAATTGTGGTTTTCAAATTTAGGCAACCCCGGATAAGAAAATCTTTTCCTTGGAGCTATGAAACTCACTATATGGATCAACCTGGATGGCGCACAAGCTCTCAATGACCTGATGGTCCTCACCGCTGCTTGTCCAGCGTAAAATGCCCTGGATCGCAGCTTCAGTCATATGACAAACAGTCTGATCGGTTTTTAGCCATCCGTTGCAAGCCGTGTATTTATTGATCCGGTTAACCAGATCCTCATCAGCATCCAGGTTCCTGAGGGGTATGACTCCAGTTAATGCTTCCACATCGGCATATCGCCAGAGAGCAACCAGGCCATTTTTACCCAAAATATTTTTCAGGTTTGACAGCATGGGGAAGCTCAATAAATTCGTATGATAAATACCGGATATATCTATAAGTTGCATGGGGGAGTTACAGGAGTTTTATGATCTCATCAGCCGTTCTGCGCATTTCTAGCAGGACCAAGCCCAACTTTGCGCTTTCACTGGTCAGCGCAGTCAATACAGCATTTTCACCAATGGCGATTAAAATAACATAGCCACTCTCACCTTTGACATACACTTGTGCAAGCGTCCCGCGTTGAAGTTCGCTGGCAATACGTTCCCCCAGGGAGAGCATAGCTGCCGACATGGCAGCCACACGGTCTTCCTCGATCTGCTTAGGTAGGGCTGACGCAATTGTTAAACCATCCGCACTGACAACAGCCGTTGCCTCGATATCCGGGGCTGAAGCCTGGAGTTGGTGAAGTCTATCGACAATTAATTGTGAGCGTGAAGCATTCACGGCTGTCTCCTCGTAGCTAAATTTCATCTAGCCCTATTTATAGCGCAGGCATGTTCAAGTGTCAAGAAAAGCTGCTCATATGATCTTGAATGGCTCCCAACGAGAGACCGTACACATGTCTCCACCGCCCCGCTTAAATATTCTGGCAGATACGATATAATTAATTGATATTATATCTCATCCGTTAAATCAAACAATGCAAAAAAACATCGTTTTTCTCGTAATGCTTTTCCTGCTCATCTCATCAACAACCGTGGTTGCGGAAGCTGTCACGACTGAATCACGCGTCTCGCCAACGTCATCGACCTCAAAAACAGACGAAAGCCTCGTGGTCTGCCTGCCCGGGGTCTATCTGACCCTGCCAGCCGATTGCACCCCTGCCGGACCATCCCTGGCATTGACCTCAATGGCTCATCTTGGTCTGTATTATCCAGAACGACCCTTAACGACGGAAAGCCTCGATCCGGAGTTATCCAAGATGCCCACCACCTATGTCACCACCCATAAGGAGGCTGTCCCCCTTTTTGATTCGCTTTCTGCTGCGAGTGCCATGAGTCCTTCCCAAACCCTGAGTCCGGGCATGAAATATCTCTCCATCGACCAGCGCCTTGATCAGGATAATGTCATTTATTATCATTTGACCTCGGGCGCCTGGGTGGAAGGCGGATCCGCCGGCACCGGTTGTTGCATTTATTCGGGACGGTTCCAGGGTTTGCTCTTTTCAAAGACACCCCCCAGCGATTTTGGTTGGTTTGTCGATGAAGGCTGGAGCCGGTCAACCCCATCGAGTACGTCACCGGCCAACCTGCATCATTATTACCGAGAGAGTGTTGTACCAGTCTACGATACGCGTCAATCAGAGAATGACCAGTGGTTAATGATCGGACCGGATGAATGGATTGAAAAACGATACGTTAAGCAGGTTTTGGTTAACACCACACCACCAGCAGGCTCGAACACCGATCGATGGATCGAGGTTAACCTGGCTGAACAAACACTCGCTGTATACGACCGGCGCCAACTCATTTTTGCAACACTTATCGCCAGTGGAGTTGACCCCTTCTTTACCCGCCCGGGGCTGTTCCAGATTCAGCAGAAAAAGGTCCTCGAAACTATGAGTGGCGCATTTGAAGCCGACCGCTCCGATTTCTATTATCTTGAAGATGTCCCCTGGACCATGTATTATGACCAAAACCGTGCCCTGCATGGAGCGTACTGGCGTACCATTTTTGGATATCCACAATCGCACGGATGCATCAATCTGTCACCCGGTGATGCGCACTGGTTGTTCGATTGGGCAAATGAAGGCGATTGGGTCTATGTCTGGGATCCATCCGGAAATACCCCCACGGATCCTGATTATTACGGTCCCGGTGGAGCCTGATCGATCCTTTTACCTGACAATTATTAGAGTACTGGATGCTGCCGCCGGACCGGGAATCGCGCCCCGGGTCTGTCGCATGATCATCCGTACCGGTGTTTCCTTCTCGACCTGGTAGGGAAGGGTCGTGGAGAACTCGACAGGAGCTCCCCCAGGATCGCCACTCAAGGATAAAACCCGGTTGGAAATCACTGTCCCGTTTTCATCCACCAGTTCGATCACGAACATGGAAGAACCAATTGGTCGGGCATGACCTGATACATGCACAACACCACCCCGAATTACTTCCCCATAAAGGGGCTCAGTCAGCAGGAAGGACTCATATGGGATTTGTATAGTCTTGAGGTTGGATTCTCCCGTTGATAACAAAGATAAATCACAGGATGCCAAAGCGATGAGTCGCCCATAGGCATCCTGCGTTTTAATAATTAACCGTCCGGCTTCCGCATCGTCTGCAACCTCAAAGTCCAGTTCTGGTTGGATCAGGATTCGATCATTGATGCTTACCTCAGGGTAACGCAGGAGCTTTTTCACCAGCAGCTCTCCGTTAGAGTTAATTAGCTCAACCTCAACTGTGTTATCCGCACCTAACAGGATCGATAGTTCAGGCTTGATAGGCGAGACCACACCGGACCCATCCCCTGGTGATAAGATTCGAAGCATGGCAAGTGGGTAAACGGGTTCATCTATATCTGGTGCGTAAATGAACGCAGGCGTCAGACCAGGGGTAATCGTGAGCGTTGGGTAAGGAACAGTCGCTGTGCTTGTGATTGGCGTAATAGTTTGGAAGACCTGCAACGCAGGGATTCCAGTCACCAGGTCGGTCGTTTTTACCCGATCACAAGCTGACACCCAAATGGATGCAAATATCAGTAGACAGATGATATATCGCGCCGGTTTCATGATGCTTGAAAAAAGGGCTGCTCCGAGTCTATCCCCGGGCAGCCCCAATCCTATGCAATTGATCGATCAGAGGCTGTAAATTTCTCCGAACTTACGCTTCAGATAGCGGATATAAGGATTCGGATCGATCTTTGAACCAGTGATCTTTTGAATCAAGATCTGCGGCTCGAATTTATGGCCATGTTTATGCACATTCTCGCGCAACCAGGCCAGCAAACCCGAAAATTTACCCGCAGCGATCTGCTTTTCCAGATCAGGAATGTCTCTCAGGATGCACTCCCATAATTGCAATGACACCAGGTTACCGAGTGCATAGGTGGGGAAGTACCCAAAACCACCGAACGACCAGTGAATATCCTGCATGCAACCATCTCTGTTATTCGGAGGGATGATGCCAAGATAGTCCTGTGAGCGTTTATTCCAGGCTTCCGGCAGGTCCTTGACTGCCAGACTGCCTTCCAACATGGCGATCTCCAATTCCAGACGCAGCATGATATGCAAATTGTAAGTAGCCTCATCCGCTTCTGTCCGGATCAATGATGGCGTGACCTTGTTAATGCCTTTATAGAACCTGTCCAGTGGTATCTCACCCAATTCAGTTGGGAAGGTGTTCTGCAATTTACCATAGAACTGGCTCCAGAAGGGCAAACTTCGCCCAACCAGGTTCTCCCACATTCGTGACTGGGATTCATGAAAAGCCATGGAAGCACCATCATGCAATGGGGAACGACTCAATTCCTTGGGAATTCCCTGATCGTACAGGGCATGTCCACATTCATGCATCGTTCCGAACAGTGCGGAGGCAATACCCAGTTTATCAAAGCGGGTGGTGATTCGTACGTCACCACTGCCGAAAGAGGTTGTAAACGGGTGGGCGGATCGATCCTGACGTCCACGCTTCCAGTCATACCCAAAAGCAGTGATCACTTCAACACCGAAATCCCACTGTTTTTGCTCATTATATGGGACCTGAAGAAAAGAATCATCAACCTGCGGTTTTGCGCTGATCTGCTTGAGGAGATCGACCTGTTGAGGTCGCAGCTCGTTGAAGATGGCTTTCACTTCTGCAGTTTTCAAGCCCGGCTCAAAATCATCCAATTGCGGGTCATAAATATGATCGTAGGGCTTGAAGAAACCGGAGTATTGCTTACGCATTTCAACGATTTTCTCAAGGTATGGTCTAAAAGCTGCAAAATCCGAGAGGGGACGTGCCGCCACCCAGGTATCCTGGGCAGTCGAGGTGACCTGGCTGAATTCCGCCACCCACTCCGTCGGGACAAGTGTGGCTTTGAGATAGTCGTGTCGCGTTTGCCGGATCAGACAGGCATCATTGGATTCAGGATCGAGCTGCTTTTCTTCATCTTTCAAGGCCCCCAACAACTCACCAACTTTTTTGGAGGTGAATGTTTCATGACTTAGTCGTGACAACAATGATATCTGATTGCCGCGGTCTTCCGAGCCACCCTGTGGCATATACGTTTGCTGGTCCCAGCCCAAAACCGCATTTATCCGATTCAAGTCAAAGATATCAGCCAGAATCTGTTTTAATTGATCAAGGTTTGACGTCATATCAGACAACTTTCCATCGCAGTGAGTCATTATTTAGCGCCGCCAGCACTTCCGTGGCAATATCGCCAGCAGCGCGTGCCTGTGCTTCTCGTGTTTGGGCACCGATATGAGGCGTGGCTACCACCTTGGGATGCGCTGCCAGTTTACTTTCACCTGGGGGCTCGGTGCTAAAAACATCCAAACCAGCACCGGCCACCTGACCTGAGTCCAGAGCAGCCAGTAATGCAGTTTCATCAACAACATTTCCTCTGGCGGCACACACCAGATAAACACCTTTTTTCATCTTCCCAAGCGTCTCAGCGTTGATCATGCCGCGGGATTGGTCATTGAGTGGTACATGGATAGTGATCAGGTCTGAGCGGGTTAAAATACCTTCGAGGGAAGCGGGCTCGAAACCTTTTCGGCGTAAATCAATGTCAGTTAACAATGGATCAAATCCGAGCACCCGCATTCCAAAAGCACGTGCACGATCACAGACAGCAGAACCGATACGTCCGCAACCAATGACGCCGAGGGTCTTTAGGAAAAGCTCGCCGCCTTCCAATTCCTTCTTGAGCCACTTATTGGCTTTCATACCGGAATCCCCACGGGGGATCTCACGCACCAGACTAAGCATCAACCCAAGTGTCAACTCGGCCACTGCCAGGGTGGTTGCGATGGGCGAATTTACAACAGTTACACCTTTTGCCTTGGCAGCTTCCAGGTCAATATTATCCACACCCACACCAGCCCGGCCGACCACCTTGAGTTTTATACCGGCATCAAATATCGCCGGTGTGACCTTGGTGCGGCCACGTACGATCAGGGCATCATAATCTCCAACCACTTTGAGCAAGTCCTCAGCTGTGATGGTGGGATTATTATCAACATCTGCAGCTACCTTTAAGAGTTCCTGACCGTTCTCCTCAAGACCATCCGTCAACAGGATCTTCCATTTCGCCATTACATGCCTCCGGGTAATATTAGGATTTCTGAAAGTATTTTACCTCAAAACTATTTCTATCATCGCTTCTAACCATCTCGCTGTCAAAAAAATACCCGCAAGTACAATACCCGCGGGATTGATATCACTCCGACAAGTTACACCTATAACACATTCGTTAATATCAGACCAGCTTTCGCTTTTCCCAAAGCCGCCCGTGCGCCAACGGCTGCTACCACACCTGTCTTCATGGCTTTTTCCATGATTAGGCCGAATTCATTAAAATCCGACCGGGTAGTAGCTAAAACCCGGTTACGATACTCCTGGCGTTCCTCATCGGTTTCACCGCATAAGTGTCGAAACATGGAAGTAAAACCTTTAGCATCCGGCAACTGGTAGGCATCCAGCAAACCGATCGCGCCGATAATACTCTTCAATAACTCATCATCCGTAAACCGGTCTGAATTAATTCCTTGCAAGAATTCTCCCGCCCGGGAGAAATGCTCCAATGTGCCGTCCACATTTGGATCCCGGAAAGAAAGTAGCGATAGAATTCCAGCATTGTGGTCAAATACACAAAATACCCCATATGCACCACCCTGAACGCGAATCTTTTCCCAAAGAAAAGATAGCTGCAAATAATTCACGATCACTTCTGCAGATCCATCTAATCGGTAACCCGCGGAAGTAAGGTTTGAGGCTTTGCCAATATAATTAACCTGCGAGGGAATTACCAAACCTTCCTGCGGCGACGTGCGGAAAAGATCCCACTTTACCGGCTTAACAACTGTATCTGGGAGACCCCCAAGAAATACATTGAGTTTATTTGAAAACGCAGGCCAGTTTTTATCAGGAACGGTCACATTACATACCAGTCCCTGCCGGGTGATCAGAAGCTTGCGCATCTGTTCAAGACGCGACAGCACTGACGGCCAATCGCGATCTATATCCTCCACCAGTCTTCGCAGGTAGAAGATTGCACTGACACCACTAATCTGTTCGGATGCCCATCCAGCACTATTAAAATGTGAAACCATGCGCTTGTATGCAAAACCTTCACCCCGCATGGTCAACTGGGTTTCGAGAGTGGATTTCTGCTCGAGCACGATTTGCTTGAATCGTTCAGGGATATCCAACCGGACAGTTTGCAGAATGTCGTTCAGGATAGCCAACATTTCACCAGCTTGAGTCAGGGTGGCTTTTGACCGTAAGAACAATCTGGTGACACTGCGATCGTTTTGGTAGCCATTCATGCAGAACGGCTGACTAATGATCCCACCCGTATTACGACCCATTCTCTGCAACAGACTAACGTAATCCTCTTTTTCTGTGCCCATTTCCAACAGCGCCCGGCCGAAGACACTCACTAACGGCAACCTGTCAGCCGGTAAAGCGGATAAATCGAATCCCAGGTCAAGGTAAACAATACCATTTGTAAACAGATCGTGTCGTAAAATCTCGACACCGTTGTTCGTCTCCTGAACCAGGGGGATCCGTTTTATCTGTTTATCAAGGTCTTCCAGTTTTAACAAGGGCAAGCTCGCTAGTGCCTCTGGAATATCCGGGGTTTCCTGCCGCTTTTTTAACACATGAGTACTCTCTATTAGTTGATTGATCTCTGTGTCAGACAAACTTGAGCGAATTTTACTCAACCGAATTTTTTCATCATCCTCCCTGGCTTTGGCCAAACTGCCATCCGGGATCAGCAATACATCAACTCTAAAATGATTATTTAGTAAATGTGTCTGGATCAACTCTTCAAAATATCGTTTGTCCTGAATAAGCTTCTGCCTGATCGCAATAAATGGTTTTTCGAATGCAACCGGGGTCAAAGGATCCTGGTCGTAAAGCCAAGTCGTCATGACACGCACCATCATGGCGAGTCCACGTGGAAAAGCCCCGGTGTTGTTCTCACGCAATTGAAATTCTAGTGTATTAAGAGCCGCCCCAATCATATCGGGGTCGATGCCATCCCTTGCCAGGTTTTGTAGAGTGGTGGTCACAATTTTTTCAACCTGGGGAGCATCCGTTCCACATATTCCCTTTAAACCAGTGGAGAATATCAATTCACGGTGTTCCAATTCTTCAAGTCCAAGGCCGGTCAAATCCTCACCCAAACCCGAGCCGATCAAAGCTTTACGCAACGGTGAGGCGGGTGTCCCAACCAGGATATGGGTAAGTACTTCCATACTAAAAAGGAACACCGGATCGGAGTGGTCAGGCAAAGTCCAATTTACTGTGAAATATGCTTTCTGGCCTGCCGCTGTATCAAGTCCAGCATCGTATGGAACCTCCACTCTGGCAGGGTTCTTTAACTCTTGGACCGGTGCAATGACAGAATCTATCGTAAGAGCTTGATATGGCTTCAGGTAGCCTTCCATCAGTTCCAGGCGTTCTTCAGGATCATCATCCCCATAAAAGAATATATAGGCATTACTTGGGTGATACCAGGTTTCATGGAACCGCTTGAATTGGTCGTATGTGAGATCAGGAATATTTTCCGGCGCACCGCCTGAAGATAAACCATAGGTGTGACCCGGGAACAGTGCTGTTAGTATTTCCTGTTCCTGAACCCGCTCGGGTGAAGAAAAAGCGCCTTTCATCTCATTGAACACCACACCCTTGAAGTTTAGCGGATCTTCCAGCTTGTTGAGCTCGTAATGCCAACCTTCCTGTTGAAAAGTCATCGGGTTGATCAGCGGGTGCAACACAGCATCCATATAGACATCGATCAAATTATAAAAGTCACGCACATTCTGACTGGCAACCGGATAACAGGTCTTATCCGGGAAGGTAAAGGCGTTAATAAAAGTGGCCAGCGTACCTTTCGCCAGCTCTACAAAAGGTTCTTTAACCGGATATTTCTGTGATCCATTTAAGACCGAATGTTCGAGGATATGTGCCACCCCAGTTGAATCCTTGGGGGGTGTTCTGAAATTGATCGAGAAACACTTATTATCATCATCATTGATGATCGAAAGCAGGCGTGTAGCGGTGACCTCATGGCAATAAAGACGCGCAATTGATCCCAGCTCAGGAATTGAGGTTTCCTTAACCAAGGTAAATTGGTGGCTCATTTCACCTCCTTGTTTTCCCGAAACTTTAAAGATGATAACTGGATCTGCGTGATGTTAAATATCCAGATTGCGCACATCACGGGCATGGGTCTGGATGAAACGCGTGCGCGGAGGCACAGCCTCGCCCATCAGCATATCAAACGTCAGATCAGCCTCAGCGGCATCTTCCACCGAAACGGATAATAATGTGCGATTCTCAGGATTAAGTGTGGTTTCCCACAACTGCTCGGGGTTCATCTCGCCCAGCCCTTTGTAACGGTTCATAGTGGCTTTCTCTGCGTTAATGCCAAGTTCCTTCAGGATGCGCTCTTTGTCATGATCGTTGTATGCGTATTGGATCTTATCCCGGTATGCGATCCGATAAAGCGGTGGTTGGGCAATATAGAGATGACCTTCGTCAATTAAGGGCTGCATGTAGCGGAAGAAAAAGGTCAGCAGTAGCGTACGTATATGGCTTCCATCCACATCCGCATCGGTCATGATGATCACCCGACCATAACGCAAGCCTTCTACATCGAAGTTATCTCCGATGCCAGTACCCAATGCCGAGATGAGCGCCCTGACCTCATTGTTACCCAGGATCTTATCCAGGCGGGCACGTTCCGTGTTCAGGATCTTGCCACGCAGCGGCAGGATGGCCTGGAAGTGTCGATCCCGACCCTGTTTGGCTGAACCACCTGCACTATCACCTTCGACTATATAAAGTTCGGTTTTATTGGAGTCCCTCTCCGAACAATCGGCTAGTTTTCCGGGCAGTGTCAGACTCTCCAATGCCGACTTTCGGATGACAAGGTCACGCGCCTTACGGGCAGCATCGCGCGCCCGCGCAGATGTCAGACACTTCGAGACAATTGCCTTGGCTGCTGAGGGATTCTCCTCAAGAAAAGACCCGAATGCTTCACCCACAACCTGTTGGGTATAGGTTTGGACCTCGGGATTCATGAGTTTGACCTTGGTCTGGCTCTCGAACTGGGGGTCAGGATGTTTAATGCTGATTATGGCAGTCAAACCCTCACGAGTATCATCGCCGGAGAAATTCGGGTCGGCATCTTTCAAGAGACCACTTCGCCGGGCATAATCATTGATCACACGCGTGATAGCTGCCCGCAACCCGGTCAAGTGGGTGCCACCATCTATGGTATTGATCGTGTTCGCAAAGGCATAAACCGACTCCGAATAGGCATCGGTGAACTGAATGGCTGCTTCAATCCCCATACCTTCGATCTCACGTTCGGCATACACGACCGGGTGTAATTTTTCTCGATTGCGGTTGAGGTATCTCACAAAGGAGGTGATACCACCCTCAAAATGAAAAGTCATTTCAGTACCGCTGCGCTCGTCGGATGTGTATATGGTCACTCCACGCGTGACAAATGCCATCTCGCGCATACGCTGGATGAGGGTATCGAATCTATAATCAAGATCGCCCTTGAAAAGGGTGCGATCGAACTGGAAAGTGGTGCGTGTTCCGGTTTCATCCGGTTTGCATTTTCCGATCATCTTGACCGGGGCTTGAGGGATGCCGCGCTCATAACGTTGAAAATGAATTTGGGAGTCACGGCGGACCTCGACCTCACACCATTCCGAGAGAGCATTTACCGCCGAAACACCCACGCCGTGCAGACCACCCGAAACTTTGTAACTCCCACCGCCGAATTTACCACCGGCATGCAGGGTGGTCATCACAACCTCAAGGGCTGAGATGCCTTTCTGAGGATGGATGTCAACCGGGATGCCACGACCATTGTCCGTGACCGTCACCGAACTATCTTTATGGATGATGATGGATATGCGATCGCAGGGTCCATTCAAGGCTTCGTCAATCGAATTATCAACGACCTCGTAGACAAGGTGATGCAGCGCTTTCTGGTCTGTACCGCCAACATACATGCCCGGACGGCGCCGGACAGCTTCAAGCCCTTCCAGAACCTGGATATCTTTTGCTACATAAGATGGATTTTGAGACAACCAAAACCTCCTAAATGATCTTCACCTGGATATTAGATCTGACCCAAGTAAAGCAAAAACGCCTTAAACAGTTGGCTTTTGCGATGCCAGTCGATGCTGGATAATTTCCTGCACCCAACGCATGGCTGAGCGATAATAAATAAAACTACCTGCCAGTAAAGCGGTCGAGACAAATGCATGCCCGGCGATACCAACGGTCAGGAGCCAGTCATTCGCCTCTGGTATAGCCCACAAATAATTCAAACCAGTGCCAAGGATCAGGATCACAACCGCGAAGGTGGCTATCTGGGGTCCGGCATATCGTCCCAATTTAAGACTATTGGCCAGAGACACCCGGAAAGGCTGACGATATGTGAAAATGCCATGGGTTGAGAAGATCAGTGGTAACAACAACCAAGCTGAGATAAAAACAAGCGCAACCATTACAAGTTGTCCAAGGGCCGGGTTGAACATCATCAAGATGGAGGTAATCATAAGGACAGGGATACTGACGAGGCCAGCTACCAGGTAAAAAGCCATACTAAAAAACAGCACCTGTCCAATGATCGATAAAATAATCTTGAAGGTGATCCGCTCTGTTTCATGGTTGGCTACCCGTGCCACCAGGTAGAAGTATTGGGCACCCAACAGGATGCCGGTCAGGGTGAATAGAACAGTCAAACCAAAGGAAGCCGCTATGGATACCAAGTCAGTTATCGGCGCAGGACCGATGGGGGTCACGACTGGCTGAATACCATGTAATAGACTCGGGACACCCAGCGGATATGAACGCAAGAAACTGACCAGGTTGAAATTTTGGCTCAACATCATCCAGGTTTCTTGAGAAGCGGCCAGCAATTCCTTCAGTTCAGTAGAAGTATTTAAAGAGGTGTATTTGATGTAAGAATCGATGAGTGGCGTTAGCCAAGAATTAATGCTTAAGTGTTGTCCAAACCATAACAATGCATCAAGTGCAATCGGAAAAAGAATTAATCCAAGGTGCGAGGCTACTACATCAAAACCAGCCTTTAACGAGGAAAAAAGCCGTGGTGGGCTAATTGCGCCCGTATCAATTGGTGCGTTCATACGAAAGATGATTTTACCATAACGATCCCATGGAATGAATCCTGGCCCACCATGATCCACTGATTAACTGATCTTCAAACCTAATTACAGAATTTTTTACAATCATAATTCCATTTATGATTCCATAATAATGATGCGGATATTTTGATACAATCATACTGAGATGGAAAATCGTTCCTATCCTGAACCCAACCGCCTTAGTGTTTTAATGGCGGCTATCCTGCTAGCTTATGCTTTGGCGCGCTTCATTAACATTCCACCACTGGTATTTCCATTTACCTTGCTTGGCATAGATCTGCCCATCCAGGTAAATTTTCAAACCCTGGTAGCAATTGTAGTAGCTATGATGGCCGCGAGTGGAAGTGTCTGGTTGATCTCGGATCATCCTGTATTCAAGCACGAACCAATCGGTTGGCGCAATACATCTCAATTCTGGTTGCTGCCTGCTTTAACCGCCTTTTTATTGAGTATTCCTTTAAACTTAGTGGCTTCTTCACCAGCCTGGTGGGCTGTTTTCCTGGTTGGCGCCATACTGCTTGCATTAGTTTTCATCGCCGAATACACTGTCGTGGATGTCTCGGATGCCCGGCATCCAGCCTCGACCGGACTCCTACTTGCTCTGTCCTTCGTGTTATTTTTAATCCTGGTGATCGCCCTACGAGCTGCCAGCCTACGACTCTACCTGATGGTACCGGCGGTTGTTTTTACATCCGGATTGGTCAGTTTACATGCACTCTATCTGCGCCTTGAAGGTCGCTGGTTAACCAGTTGGTCTATCGGCATTGCGTTGATGGTCGGCCAGGTTGCGATTGGGTTGCATTATTGGCCACTGACCGCAACGCGTTTCGGATTAATCCTTCTCGGGCTTGTATATGCTTTGATCGGGCTCGCAACTGGTCTTGAAGACCGGGTGCCTATGCGTCAAGCGCTCAGCGAGCCATTGGCTGTACTGGCAGCCACCTGGCTGATTGCGATAATTATCCCCTGATCAGAAAGTATTAAATATTGGGTGTGTCTTCTGCTGACGCGTTTTGAGACGCTCGTGGATTATCAGCTGCCATCTTGCGAATAAGTACTTTCAGATTGCCACGGTGCAGGTCTTCGGCCAATCCGCCTAGATAGACCCGACTTTTCCCACAACTATCAACGCTAATTTCCTCGAGATAATCGAACGGATTTCTACGCCGGGCAGCTGCTTTGGCGGCTTTTTTGATATTCGCCAGATAAACCAGATTTTCCTTGACTGCCGAATCAATCTCACCGCGCAAGATGATATCCCCATGCCCTTGAATGATATTTTCCAACCCCATCTTGCTGATACGCTTGATGGAAGTAACGGTTTCTTCAAAGTCGCCATCTACAATATAGGGCAGAGGCATAAAAGCATCACCAGCAAACAATACGCGGTCCTCCTCAACCAGTATGGCGATGCCATCCCGGCTATGCCCCCCCATTTGCATCAGGATCAAGTTCTTCTTCCCCACCTTGAGGGTCAACGTTCCCTGACTGAAGGTTAACTGGGGTGGCACGATCTTAACTCCCCGGTAAGCATTGTTCTGCTTGTTCTGGTGGGCGGCAGCCAGCGCCCTAACACCGCGTGTAAGCATCTCCGATCTTGTCAGGCTGTGACCGACCACCATGGATCCCGGAAAGAGATAATTGCCCCAGCAGTGGTCAGCATGATAATGGGTATTGATAATATAGCGTACAGGCACCCTGAGTTCGGTTTCAATGAACTCACGGATGATAAGCGTTTCCTCAGGTAGTGCCAAGGTATCAATCACCACCGCCCATTGGGGTCCGGCAACCACACCAGCTGTTACCTGGGCATAGATCTCACTCTGGAACCAATAAACATTTTCAGATACTCGTTCGCGCAGCATAAGTCCTTCAGATGGGGAATTTTCTCGTCAAGCATAGCATACTTGAAAAGAAAAGTCAAAGAATCATTATATTTAAATGAAAAGACCCACCTACAATGGTACTGCAGGTGGGTACGATCTCACAATTCACTAAATCATTTCTGGCAATATCACGATGACCAGTAGGACTTCATAAACAGCAGCGATCAAGAGCATGCCGATCATAAGCAGGTAGAGACGCAGCGTCTTGCGAACTCCCGCCAAGTAACCCTGGGTATGAGTCGTTTTGTCAACTGAAGCCGGTTTCAACCAGGCGCGACCATGCATGAAGGCTGCAAAGAGTGCTAAAACATAAGCCTCACCTTCAAAGACAAGCAATAAACCGATCCCGACAACCATGATGATCTTAATCATACTCAGGCCACCCAAATCTGGCGAAAAGATGAAACCCCATAACAGAGCCCGATAAACGCCCATCAAAAAGCCGCTGAATGGGATGATCAACGATGGCAAGGTGATGGACACAAAACAACCTACCAGTAAATTGACCAAAAAAGTAAGCCCGATGGCAGCAGCCGCCTCTCTATTGCTGTATGCACCGGATACGTACTTCATGGGGCCGGTTGAAAAAGCCTCTCCAATCAAATTAACCAATGTGTGCTGCAATTCCGGATTGATGCGGACAACCAACATTCCGAGCAGTACAAGCGTGAAGTAACCAATATTAATTAAGTTGAATGCCTTGCGGTCCCCCCGGATCAAGTCAAATCCTTCTCTTATCACGTTCATGGTCTTCCTCCGTAAGCTCAGGTAGATTGTATACTATTTTTACCCCCAGGCTGGTATCACTTGATGGTCAATCCGGATATGCTATAGTACACTTCAAACGAGATTGATATATGTGGGATCCTGCCTGGCTTAGATCACGGTCATTCTGGCTGGAAACTGGACTATTCCTGGCTTTCCTGGCCCTAATCATCCTGGTGGCTATCGTTAAACCCACCCTGCCAGTTAACAACGTTCAGGAGACATCCACCCCCTCGCCAGCCATGCTTGCCTATTTCTATTCGGAAACAGATCCAGCCGCGGCTAAAACCTGGATCCGGCGCGCCACTGTCGATAATATCGATGCATATAGACAGATCGCCGTCTTTGAGCATGGCAGCAATATTCAGCCCACCGGAAGTCTATCCCCTGACGGTACCCATATCGCCTTGATGTTTACGGAAAAAGGTTCCCCCCTAAGTTTGAGCGGAAATATATGGCTGTTACTGACCGATGGCAGTTACTTTCAACGTATTAGTTCAGAGCTCTACAACTGGTTTACCTGGCGCCAAGACAGTCAGGCACTCGCACTGGCAGACTTATCCCCGGAGGATCCATCTAAAAATCGAATCATTCAGTTCAACCTAGCCAACGGCGAAACCAGCCTTATCCTGGATGATCACAGCTTCCTTGATCTTAAACCGCTCGGATGGTCCTCCGGTGGCGCCGAATTTGTGATAATGGCCCTTAATCCATCCGGACTTTGGTCTGTATCATCCATCAATCTCGAGAGGTCCAGTCGCATCGAGCGCTTCTCCCTGCCTGCAACAGACCTGCTGCGAAATGCCTGGTTGAGTCCTTCTGGAGCCTACCTTCTCCTGGATATCATTCGGGGTCAGGAAGCCCTCATGATACTCTCTACATTGGATGGCAGCCAGCAAACAAAGATTGCTTCTGTCGGGGTCGGACTATTCTCCACACCCATACCCTTTGCGGCTGTCTGGTCTCCGGATGGCCAGCGCATATTAATCAACCAGCCTTCGGCGGGACAAGCCACCACAACCTGGAGAACCTATGAGATAAAGGGTCCAGCCGGTATGCCAATCGACCTGGGCATGGTTGATCCAAATCACTTCCTGCGCCCGCTGGCCTGGTCACCTGATGGGAACTGGATGGCAATGACTGAATCCCCTTTCCCATATTCGCGCTTATTTATTAAAGAAATAAGCGCTGATGACCGATTACGCATACCGCTTGAAAATATTAATAATCAGACAAGCTGGCTGGGTTGGTCCTCCACACAATAAACACGCATTTTTGATATCCAATGCTTAACCTGGATATCCCAATGCTTGGTTAATCATGTCCGAACTAATCGGCCCCTCCCTGAGAATTCTTGGCTTGTCCCCGGTAAACTCCACTACCGTCGAAGGAACCCCACCCTTTGTTGTGCCCCCATCCACTACCAAGGCCAGGCGGCCATCCATTTGAGTCCTGACCATTTCAGCATTTAAAGCTTCCGGCTGACCGGAAAGATTGGCCGAGGTCACTGCCAACGGTCCGCAGCGACTGAGCAATTCCAATACAAAAGGGTGGTCGGGGATACGCACACCTACTCCCGGCAGGTGGGTCAGATTTTCGGGCAGGCCCGTCCGCTTGGTGAGTACCATCGTCAATGCGCCAGGCCAGAACCAGCTGGCCAGGCGCCTGGCTGCATCAGGGATTGATTCTGCCAACTGTTCCAACTGCTTTAGCTCAGCGACCATAACCGGGATGGGCTTATCCATTGAGCGTGCTTTGATCTGATAGAGTTTTCCGATGGCGTTCTCTGAGTCAGCACGGGCGCCAATGCCATAGACAGTGTCAGTCGGAAAGGCTATGACTTCGCCTGCCTGAAGCAGGTTCACTGCCAGACCAAGCACCTGGGGGTCATCTTGCTTGAGGAATAGTGTTTTGATCATGAATTGCTGATTGTATCAGACCCATCAGACAGTGAAATGGATACCACCCGATCCATCCTGGCCAGGTCCTGATGGCAACTGATCTGAGCGGATGTAAAAATACCCTTTGCAAGTTTGAGAGCCTGGAATCCCTGCCCGGCTTCGACCTCCAACAGGATCATCCCACCAGATTTGATCTTACCATTGCACTGTGCCATCAACCGCCGGATGTGTTCAAGTCCATCTGGTCCACCATCCAGTGCCAGCCCGGGCTCATGCCGATAGACACTCAAACTACTCAACTTCCTACTCGGAATATAGGGGAGATTAGCGAAAATCGCATCCACGGGTTCGGGTAGCGCATCCAGTAAATCGCTCTGCATCAGATTGACCTGCTGCTCAACCCCGTGATTACGTGAGTTTATACGTGCGATTTGCAAAGCCTTCTCAGAGATATCATTGGCATACACCTTCAGGTCGGGCATGTTAACCGCCAGACTAACAGCGATACAACCAGAACCGGTACCGATATCCGCAGCCAAGCGACGCTCGGGATTAGCCAAGAACCATTTCAAGCCTTCGTCAACCAGAAGCTCAGTCTCAGGTCGGGGAATCAATACATGCGGGTCGATAATAAAGTCAAGTCCATAGAATTCCCAATGCCCGATGACATATGGCAGCGGAATTCCGCTGGATATTTTCCCCAACGCTTTTACCAGAGCTTTGTATTCCTGATCATTAAGTCGAGCGTCTGGATGGGCTGCAATCCAAGCACGCGACTTCCCCAATATATGTCCAAGCAATGTTCCGGCATCCAGACGCGCCGTCTCACTCCAACTTGAGAAAATGTTGGCGGTCAGATCCTTTACTTCGGAGAGTGACATATCGGGATGGAGTTCGTTAATCATACCCTTACATTATAAAATAACAGGGCGCCCGGATCGAATCCGGTCGCCCTGGAGATTTATCCCGGCCGGCCTTATTTTTCGCCCAACGACTTCAAGCTGCCGAGACCGCTGATCTTCTTCGTGACCTTTGGTTCGCCGAAGTATTCCACTGAACCAATGCCACTCAAATTAGCGTCCAGGATCTCACGCGCCCACACATGGGCACTCCCGACGCCTGAGAGTTTCACCTCGGTGCTGCGGCTATCCAGTTTGGCGGAATTATAACTGCCCGCACCTGAGAGTTTGATGCTCTGTTCATCTACCTTCCCGGCAAGGGTCATACTACCGGCTCCGCTCAGTTCAACCTTGAAATTTTTGACATCCAGGTTTTCGATCGTCTGAGAACCAGCACCACTGTTAATGAGCTCCAATGAGTCGCCTTTCACACTGGGGGCTTTAACCGTACCAGCACCGGAAAGTTTGATATAGCGGATATCACGAATGGTCAGGAAGAAGCGCAAAGGGTCAAGTGAATGGGTCCACACCCTCATCCAGTCAACGAAATCATTATCGTGCCGGATGACTAAAATTCCATCTTTAACTTCAGTAACGATCCGTTCGCGGATCTCGGGTGCAGCTTCAATGCGCAGCTCATCCTTGTCACCCTGTGTGATGAGTAATACTCCAACACCCTTATGATGAACACCGGTCAGTCCCGTGAACGTACGTGTTTCACTGGAAGCCGAGTTTGAAGGTTCCACCACTTCATAATCAGCACCGGATTTTACCGCAGTCGCCTTATTGCTGGCACTTGAGCCGCCTTTCCAGAGCAAACGTGAAACCATCAGGTAGATACCCAGTGCAACCAAAGCCAGAGGCCAGAGAAGCTCATTATCCCGATTGGCACCGGAGATACCGATCAGTAATTCAAAGAAAACACCAAAAACGATAAAGAGGATCAGCCCAATATTCATCACATGCCTGCCACTATCACATAACTCAGGCAGTTCACTGTATTTGCCGAATATCCACATGCCGATGCCAACACTAAGGGGAATAAGCGCCCAGGCATAAGCCCAGGTTTCCCAACGATTGGTCAAAGCCTGGTAGAACAGGATCAGGCCAATCATGGTGATGATGCTGCCAGGAATGGCCAGATAGCCGGTTGATTTTCCGGCCACGAACATGGCGACAAAGAACATCAGGCCAGCCGCGATAATGAACAACGGCCAGAATTGGAAAATGGTTGTTTTGAAAATTTCTCCGAGGAAAACCAGTACCCCGAAGACGATGAGAAGTGTGCCGATGACAATACTGGGTTTGTTACGGTCAGACATGGAAACCTCCTGTTGGGAAATAGCTTTCTGTCTCTTTCTACGCACGCCCCAACAAAAGGTTTCACATTTCAAACAGATCAGGCCATGCCACTCGATGCCAGACGTTCAGTTTCGTCCCTCAACGACAGTTCGTCGATGAAAAGATCCAGTTCGCCAGACATGACCGCAGCCAGGTTGTACGAGGATACGTTAATGCGGTGATCTGTTACGCGCGATTGGGGATAATTATATGTACGGATCTTTTCGGAACGCTCGCCTGTTCCAACCTGCGACCGGCGGGTTGCTTCACGTTCCTTCTGTCGTTTCTCCTCTTCGATTTCATACAAACGGGCGCGCAGGATGCTCATTGCCCTCAGACGGTTCTGTAATTGGGAGCGCTCATCCTGGCAGGCTACCACAATACCAGTGGGGAGATGCGTGATGCGCACGGCAGTAGCATTCTTTTGAACGTTCTGACCACCTGCTCCGGCCGAGCGGTAGATATCCAAGCGAAGGTCGGACTCCGGGACATCAATCTCCACCTCATCCACCTCAGCCAGTACTGCCACGGTCACGGTAGAGGTATGGATGCGTCCTTGGGCCTCTGTGGCTGGTACACGTTGAACCCGATGAACTCCGGATTCGTATTTCAGGCGTGAGTAGGCACCTTCACCGATGATCGTGAAGATGACTTCCTTATAACCGCCAATACCGATATCACTCTCCGACAGGATTTCGATCTTCCAGGATTTGTTTTCGGCATATCGGGTATACATACGAAAGAGGTCGGCCGCAAAAAGTGCAGCCTCATCACCACCTGTACCGGCGCGAATCTCAACTATCACATTGCGATCATCTCGCGGATCCTTGGGCACCAACAAATGCTTGATCTCATCCTCCAACCTATCAATCATCGGACCGACTTCCTCCAGTTCGGCGATGGCCAGTTGACGCAGCTCCTCATCCTCGCCTTCCTGCAATGATTGGGCTTCCACCTGCCGTTTCAGTGCCTGGCGGTACTCGCGTGATTTTATGACCAATTTTTCCATTTCCGAGCGTTCGCGGGCCAGGTCCGTAGCCCGCTTGTAATCATTGCCTACCGCTTCAAGCTGTCGATTGATCTCTTCGTAACGTGATTCAATGAGGTCCAATTTTTCAAGCATATGCACTTCTTCTATATCATTTTCCGATCAAGGGGAATAATTATACCAGTCGGGTTGTTTATGCCCAAACCGGCAGATACCTCATCGCATTGCGCAGAGCCTTGATCTTCATTTTATAATCCGGATCATAACTCGCAACCAGCTCCCAAAACTTGCGTGAGTGAGCCATCACGCGGGTGTGACACAACTCATGTAACATGATGTAGTGGACCAGTTCCGGGGAGAGGAAAATTAATTTCTGATTCAGGCTGATGGATTTTAAACGGGAACAACTCCCCCAGCGTGTCCGCTGGTTACGAATCGTGATATCTCCAAACACAAAGCCCTGTTTATGCGCCAGTCTTGATAATTCAGAAGGAAGGACAATCCTGGCTTGCCGGTTTACCCAACGTCTGAATGCTGCTCCACACAGCGAACGGCTACCCACCATCCCGGTCAATCGAATCGTATACCGGTCAGGTTGGGTCAGTGTAACACTGCGGCTATGCGAGAGAACATACTCGACATTCCAGGTCTCACCGGTCAAAGGCAGGTGTATGGATGCCGGCAATGCTTGTGCCAGCTCCGGTCTTGCCGGATGTGGTTGGCGGGCAAGGCGACTTTGAGTTCGGATGATCCAATCGGCTTTCTCGTCCAGGATGCGGGGAACGCGTCGCTCGTCAAATCCGACCGGAATGACCACTACCAGCCCATCCGCCTGGGTGATGCGGAGGCTGACATGTCGAGCGCGCCGGCTGACTTTAATTGTATAGAGAATGGGGGATGACATTGCCCGCTATTATACCGGATGCTACAATGATAATTATTATCTGAATTTAATGTATAGACTATTTTATTAGATATAATAGATATTAATAGTATTATTTGGAGGCAAAATGAAACTAATCCGATCAATTATCACAATGATGGTCATTTTGGTACTTGCAGCTGCCTGTACCCCTGCCGCACAGACAAACACAAATTCCGACAGCAGCACGACCCCTTCAGGTGGGTCTGAGCCCGCAGCAGGCACAACCTTTGAGGGGACTGCAACGATCGAGATGAAGAATTTCTCCTTCTCCCCCGAAATAGCCACTGTAAAAATCGGAACAGAGGTCACTTGGATAAATATGGATGGAGCTTCCCACAATGTGACGGCTGATGATAACAGCTTTACTTCTCAGCAACTGAGCCAGAATGATTCTTTCAAATTCGTATTCAATCAACCAGGCACATACACTTACACCTGCACCACTCATCCGTCCATGAAGGGCACAATCATCGTTGTGCAATAATTGAGGTTTTAATTAAAATAACCTGATTGCCACTCTCAGTGATATTTACAAATACATCTTATGATATTGTGCAGGGAAAACAGGTATTATTTTTCAAAGGATCAATCAATATACTTGTTAATGAATGCGCTCACAACACTGTTTAATCGCTGATCCAATTTTGCCAGTGTAAATTCTCGGATATGATTTGGGACACCCCCGTAATAGGCCTCCGCGATTCCGCCAGTGATGCACGCCAGGGTATCGCTGTCACCTCCGATCGAAATGGCATTGCGAATGGCATCTTCAAAATCAGTGGATTCGAGGAAAGCAATTATCGCCTCAGGCACACTTCCCTGACAGGTCTCATTATATTTATAAACCGGGCGGATATCTTCGAGACGGCGGCTCAGGTCATACCCGAATTGTGACTCAATATAGTTCTTGATTTCCAGCTTCTCATGCTTCTGCCTGGCATGCCAGGTGGCTGCTGCGGTTGCCTGTGCACCCTTGATGCCTTCCGGATGATTGTGCGTAACAGCAGCACTCTGCTCAGCTTCACTGAGAACCCTTTTAAGGTCCTTAAAAGCGTATCCTACGGGACTGACCCGCATGGCGGATCCATTACCGAAGCTGTTATATGGGCGCCTATCCCCTGAGTTGACCCAGCGTACAAAGTACCCGCCAAAACCTGCGCCGGGATAATGATTGTAATACGTGATCAGGTTATCCACATAAGGCGTACCATGCAATATAGCGTCCGCTAGCGCCACAGTTAATACCGTATCATCCGTAAAGAAAGCTTCTTTGGATAATAGTTCGAATTGCTTATGCAAGACATTTTGATGTTCGTAAATCGATCCGATAACATCCCCGGCGATAGCTCCCAGCATGATTTCATTCCTCTTGTTTCGATTATACATTGCTGCGATAACCAGAATAATCCCATTGGTACTGTTCAATTATCCTACCATCTGGTCTGCCCAAGATAACCTGTATGTAATTTTTCTGAATATCCTTTATCGCCTGAGCGTCAGGATGCCAGGGGTCCGGTCGAACATCCAGAAACCCAGTGGTATCCCGATGATGGTGGCGCTGATCAGGAAGGCCGCTTCCATCCAAAACGCAGACAGCCACCAACCCACTAGGATGAAATAAAGCGCGCGTTAGACCATGGGTGTCTGTCCGGTTGATATTTTCTGTTCGACCAGAGAGCCATCCGCATTTTTCGTGACCATGACCTGCTCGGGCTTGTTTCGCAATGCCAGTACCTTGGGTAGCATGTTGACCATGGCAATTCCCAGCGGGATGCCAATGATTGTGAGCATGGCCACCCAGGCTACTATGATCCAGGTTTGGCCGAGCCACAGTCCTACGATGATGAACCACGCCACCTGCCACAGGATACCCGGATTCTTTTTGGTATCGACAATGACTTGTCGATCCATGATATTACACGCTCTCTCCAATCCCATCTACGTGGAATTACCTATCATGTTTACACAGACTTGGATGAACGGAGATAGTATCCCAAGCGTACAAGTTATAATACAATCAATCAGTCCAGTCTCATCTTTTTGGAGGAGACATCATGGCTCTCTATCTCGATTCGGCTGTTTTAGATGAAATTAAAGAAGCTTTTTCTTGGGGCTGGGTGAGCGGCGTCACCACCAACCCGGCGTTATTGGGTCGCAGTGAGATCAAGCCCGAAGAACGCTTGAAAGCGATTGCCAACCTGGTGGATGGTGAGATCTTTTACCAGCTTATGGCTGAGACCCAGGAGGGCATGTATCTCGAAGCCCACCGGGCGCGGGAGATCCTCGGCAAGAAACTGGTAGTAAAGATACCAGCTATCGCACCCGGATTCCGTGCCTGTGCCCGGTTGGCGCCGGAGTTCGCCTGTGCCATGACCGCCGTGTTCAGTCCAACCCAGGCGTTGCTGGCAGCGGAATCCGGGGCGCGTTATGTCATCGTTTACTTCAACCGGGCTGCCAGCCTGCTCGGCGAAGCAGATTCGCTCACCACAGCCTGCGCCGAGGTCTTGGCTGATGGTTTGACCGAATTAATGGCAGCTAGTATTAAATCCACAGACGATGCTGTCAATGCGGTTAAGGCCGGCGCTATACATTTGACACTCCCCTTCGATGTTCTTAAAGCCCTGCCGGAAAATGAACATACCCGCCAATCGATAAGTGATTTCAACAAGAATGGCAAGGGCATCAGTTATCAGGAGCACTTATGAGCACTTGTCTGGCAGAATTCCAGGCTTATCGCAAACGCATGAACGATCGCATCGCTGAGATTGATCATCTTGGTATAAAACGATTCATGAACCTGGATACGGCTGCGTACACAGACGGAGCTTTGCCAGCCAGGCAAAAAGAATTGTTGGGGTTGGTCGCTTCCATGGTCCTACGCTGTAATGACTGCATTGATTATCATATCTTGCAATGCGTACAGGCCGGTTGGAAGGATGAGGAGTTATATGAAGCCTTCAACATTGCTTTAGTTGTTGGTGGCAGTATCATTATTCCCCACCTGCGCCATTCAGTTGAATCACTCGACCTGGTCCGACAAGAGGAGATTTCAAATGGCAAGTGAAATCCGTCCCCCACGCAAGATCGGCCTGGCTTTGAGTGGGGGTGGGGCACGAGGTCTGGCTCATATTGGTGTCATGAAGGTCCTGGAACAATCCCATATCCCGATCCATTTTGTATCGGGAACCAGCATGGGTGCGATCATCGGAGCCTGTCTCGCAAAAGGAATGAGTGCGGCAGAGATCGAGGGTGTAGCGACAAAGTTCTCCAACATCCGCCAGCTGATCCGCATGGTCGATATGGCAGGTGGCCGGCGTGGATTGCTGGCCGGCAGCCGGGTGCGCGAGTTTCTTTCCGATCTAATTGGTGCAGATATTGAATTTAGCGATCTAAGGGTACCGCTAGCCTTATGCTCGGTCAATCTTGAAGATGGGTCTGAAACTGTCTTTACCCATGGGAATGTGTTAAATGCTGTAATGGCTTCCATCGCCGTTCCGGGCATCTTTTCACCCCAACGTGTTGATGACTGCCAGTATGTGGATGGCGGTGTCAAAAATAATCTGCCGGTTGATCATGTACGTGAGTTCGGAGCTGAGTTCGTTATCGCAGTGGATGTCATGCACTATGACTTCGCTAAACTTGGTACGACAGCCAAATCAGAGCATTTTTCCGTCATACCCCCGGTGAGTTTTCAGGAAATCTACCGTTTTGTAGCCATGATGATCTCAGAACAAACCCGCCTGCGCCTATTACTGGATACACCGGATATCCTGATCACACCCGAAATACCTGATGACCTGCTATCCTTTGGTGGCTTCAATCGTGCGGGTGAAGCCATCTCAGCCGGCGAAAAAGCAGCCAAGCAGGCGCTGCCCGAACTCCTGAACAAACTGGATCTGCCTGAATAAAACCACAAGCTTTAACGAAACAGAAAACCCGATCCAGATCATGCCCCTTGTCTACTCCACCAAGATTTCCACAATCGCCCGAAGCACATTCACTGCTTTGAAATATCCCAATTACCGGTTGTGGTTCTTCGGGCAACTGGTCTCCCTGGTGGGAACCTGGATGCAGATCACGGCTCAGGCATTCCTGATCTACGACCTGACCCACTCGGCGGCCTACCTGGGATATGTCGGATTTGCTTCCGGTGTGCCCACTGTACTCCTGACCTTATACGGCGGTGTCGTGGCCGATCGAGTTCCCCGCCGAACATTGTTGATTATCACCCAAATCTACATGATGCTGTTGGCTACCACCCTGGCCATATTGGTCTTTACCAACTACGCCCAACCATGGCATATTCTGGTGCTGGCTTTTCTGCTTGGTATCGGCAACAGCTTCGATGCCCCCGCCAGGCAAGCCTTTGTAGCCGAACTTGTTGGACATGACGACCTGGCAAACGCAATCGCCCTCAACGCTTCGATGTTCACGATGGCCAACGCGGTCGGACCAGCTGTTGCAGGCCTCACGTATGCAGCGCTGGGACCTGCCTGGTGTTTCACAATTAATGCCATCTCATTTTTGGCTGTCATTCTGGCACTCAGCCTGATGCATCTTAAGAACAGCGTGATTGAAACTGCACAAAAATCGGCCATTAAAGCGATGGGGGAGGCTTTCCATTTCATTAAAACAAGACGGACCATCATCCTACTGCTGGCAACGGTGAGTGTGGTTGGTATGTTCGCCATGAGCCTTATGTCCCTCATGCCAGCCTGGGCAGTGGATGTCCTTAATGGCGATGTCAAGACGAACGGCTGGCTGATGTCTGCGCGCGGGGTGGGAGCATTGATGGGTTCGCTAACGGTAGCGGCTTTCAGTGCCAGGTCCGTACGCGGAAAGTTATGGTCCATTAGCAGCACATTATTACCCTTCCTAATGCTCCTTTTCTCAGTTGTACGTCTCGTGCCTTTATCACTGGCAGCTCTTGTCCTGGTTGGCTGGGCTTTCATGACTGTCACAAACACCTCCAATGCTTTAATTCAATTGCGGGTCACAGATAACCTGCGCGGTCGTGTGATGGGTTTTTACACCCTGTTATTCTTTGGCGCCATGCCGGTCGGCTCGCTGATCCTGGGCTGGCTGGCTGAACAATTCTCCCCACCCTTTGCGGTTTGGGTGGCTTCGGGTGCTCTGATTTGTTATTTCGTTTTTATCCGATTGCGATATCCTGAGGTCAGAAAACTGGAATAAATCGTTTATCGGTGGTATAAAATGAGCATGCAATATACATACATTGAGAAATATGGATCTGCCATTGAAAAAGCTCGTCTGGCATTTCTTTTAAAAGGAACACCTCCAATAATAAGTGTCATTAAGGAATTGTTCTCCGGGCAATGTGAGGATGGGGGCTGGCCGGCAAAATGGTCTCACGGTTACAGTTCACTGGATGCCACCTGCTTCCGATTGGCCCAGGCTGAACAGCTTGGCCTTTCCCTTGAACAAAAACCAATCGAATTAGCCATACGTTATCTTGTGCGCCGCCAATCGTTGGATGGTAGCTGGGAAGAATCTGAATCCCTTACCAACTGGACACCAAAATATCTCAAACCCGGAACATTGGAGCCTCGCCTGTATTTGGCCGCAAATTGTGGCTTCTGGGTGGCTTATTACTCTGGGCGTGACAATTCCGTTCCCCGGGCGATGGGCTTCCTGATGCGCTATCTTGAAGAGAATGGCTGTCTGCCCTCCACACCTCAGGCTAACTGGATGTCAGCTGGGTTGTGGTTGCGTATGCGTCGTTATGAGGTTGCTGAAAAGGTGATAGCCGCCTGTCGAGGTCACATGGATAGCTTACCAGCTTCCAGCCTGGCATGGATGGGCGTAACCTTGATCATCAGCCGTATCCGTCAGAAAAATCAAATCATCAAGAAAGCGGCGGACAAACTGCTGACTTTACGAAAACCTGGAGATTACTGGGAAAGCGAAGACGGCAAGGAATGGAATTGCCATACAACCGTTGAAGCCATCCGCATTTTAAAATTCACCAAAAAGCTTGATTCGTAGCAGAGTATGTAAGGTATATTCGGTCAAGAAAGAATGCAAAAAGCCTGGTTTCCCAGGCTTTTCTCTAAGTTAAAACCCATTAATTCGAATTCGACAACTCTTCTGTCACATCTACAAGAATTGCCTTGACAACAATTCGTTTCTTATAGGTGTTTGCCTTTTCATCATATTCCTTGCAGGTAACCAAGGTGATCCAAGATTTATCTTCATGCTTGAAGGCGGACATGTTGTCCGGTTTGACGGTGGTCACACTCCGTACCTGGTAGATATATCGCATACCATTTGAGTGAACGATGATCTGGTCACCCCAGGTGAGGTTACCCAGGTTGAGGAAGGGGCCGGGTTTACCACTCGGAAGGTAAACATGCGCCGTGATGACGCTGTTACCCTTCCAGGTTGGGTAGGCGGTTTCTTCCAGCCAGCCTGCCTGACCCCATAACCAGGTGAGATCCCAGGATCGCTCTTCCAAAGGCACACCAACAATCGGTAGGATGATCCCCAAGTTAGGTACCTCAACTAAAAGATCTCCCAGACTTTCATATTTGGTCCTGGTCATGATATCGAGCGGTGTGACCCTTCCAGGAGCAAATCCAGTATTTGGTTGTTCAGCAAAGCTCAAGATTATCTCATCGGTATCGATGTAATTATCCACATCGATCCCGGGCGGGAAAGTACGCTCATCCGAGAGATCATTGAACTCCGTCTGCGGTTCTGATACAACGCCTGGCAGACTGGTCCATTCTCCAGTAACTGAGTTGGTGATTTCATTGCTTGCCGGGAGCGATAATACGATCGCACGGAATGTGATGACACTATTCCCGCCGGTTCGTGTGAATACAGGCCAGACTGCCCGGATCGTGTGCGTGGCAAGGCTGTATGTGCAAGTGGACGGATCCTGTGCACCCATTGTGCAATTCAAAGCAGTCACATTTCCCAACTCAACCGGCAATACATCGATCAGTTCCACATTAAAGGCGTCCGTGGTGCTGAAGAGAGTGTCGTGAGTCAGTGTCAGCGTGAAGGTGACCTCCGTCCCAATCGCAACCAAAGTTGGGTTGGCTGTTTTAGTAACGCTCAAGCGGGGTTCAACGATGTTCACATCCTCAGCGGAGAATGGCTCCGTAGAATTGCTCACACCCCATGTCAGAATCGCCTGGTTACCGAGATCCATACCATTAGTGTTACCCAGGCTGTTGAGTACCACTGCATCGTAAATCACGGTCATAGGCACATCAGAAGTAGACGGGTTTGTCAGATCGCCAAAGTCGAAGACTGCCTGACGGCCTCCATCGCGTGGATCCGGGCTGGATGAGGGATAGGTTACCCCTATCGCATCATTACAGACATCCACAAGCGTCCCGATCGAGGTAGTCAATCCAGATCCGGTGATACTGGAACATTCAACGAATGCCAGTCCACGGTCCATGGTATCGGTCAGGGTCACCTGGCTGAATGAGCCGGGAGGAACGACTACTGACACCTGATAAGTAACGATTTCACCAACAGCTACATTGTTGTTAGTAGTAAATTCCTGATTGGTTCCGTCCAAGCTTTTTATCAGGCTCAAATTCCCGGTAGACGCAATCAGCACCGTTGAGTCATCGCTATCGGTGACAATTACTGCCGTAGAGGTCTCACCCTGGGTGGTGGCAGTATTGGTAAAACCAGCAGTGACATTGAGTACTGTGCAGAGATACTCAACGTAATCGCCTGGAAGGATGGGGCCCAGTCCGGTCGCTGCGCAATCCGGTGCCAGGGCATCTGTCACTGAAACTATATCCAATGTCACATTACCGGTATTTGTCACCTGAATTGAGAATGTGACATCACTACCGGATAGGATCGTTTGGGAGTCTGGGCCTTCGATATTCTTTCGGATATCAATGGCCGGGCTCTGGTCCGCGGTCACCGTCTCGGTGTCCGTGTTCGAGTCCGTCCCATCCGCACTCGCGGTCGCAATGTTCGTCACACTGCCTGCATCCAGA
>Ga0208980_10000029_pt1 | contig 61296 bp, 52 predicted proteins | sample WetSurMetagenome_3_FD_187993 | JGI IMG/M metagenome (GOLD analysis project Ga0208980, IMG submission 187993) | Wetland microbial communities from Twitchell Island in the Sacramento Delta, sample from surface sediment Aug2011 Site A1 Bulk (version 2) | ecosystem: Environmental > Aquatic > Marine...
AAGGAGGTTCGCTTTGGCATCGTCAATTCCAGCTTATGGGAGACTATAACTACGGCTGCCTCAAATGGCTCAGTCAACAGCATGCATGACTCATACACACCATTTGGTGGTCTGGCTGCAATGTGGATGATGATGCTGGGCGAAGTCTCCTTCGGTGGGGTCGGTTCCGGTTTGTATGGGATGTTTGTTTTCGTCATTGTGGCAGTCTTCGTTGCCGGGCTCATGGTAGGTCGTACACCCGAGTACTTGGGTAAAAAGATCGAGGCTTACGAGATGAAGATGGCTTCGTTGTTGATCCTGATCATGCCAATTACCGTACTGGTGCTCACCGCCATCGCCGTTATGACAAACGCTGGAAAAGCCTCAATCTTCAATCCGGGTCCACATGGATTTAGCGAAGTACTTTACCTTTTTACATCCCAGGCGAATAACAATGGAAGCGCATTTGCGGGTATTGGCGGTAATAATCCTTTCTACAACATCACTGGTGGTGTAGCAATGATGATTGGTCGATTTTTCCTTGCCGTTCCTACACTGGCTCTGGCTGGCTCACTGGTTCAAAAGAAGAGGACACCTGAGAGTTTAGGTACGCTTCCTACCGATACGCCGCTATTCATCGTCTGGTTGATCGCGGTCATCATTATTGTTGGAGCCTTGAACTTCTTACCCACCCTGGCCTTAGGACCGATCGTTGAGCATTTAATGTTATGGTGATGAATGAAGGGTTAATGGTATGACAATACAAATTCAGCGATCGAAATCATTTAAGATCCATTTATATAAGCGAGCAGTCACAGACGCTTTCATCAAGCTCAACCCGCCTCATATGATGCGTAACCCGGTCATGTTTGTCGTGGAAGTTGGTAGTGTGCTGACCACCCTATTATGGGTGCAAGCCCTGACCGGTCATGGGGAAGCTCCAACAGCTTTCATCGGTGTAGTTACCTTGTGGTTATGGTTCACAGTCTTGTTTGCCAATTTTTCAGAAGCTGTGGCTGAAGGACGCGGCAAGGCTCAGGCAGAAGCCCTGCGTAAGACCCGCCGAGACACCCTGGCCAAGAAATTACGCCAGTCGCAACTGGATGCTGGTTTTGACATTGTCCCATCTACATCCCTAAGTAAAAATGACCTGTTCCTGGTTGAAGCTGGAGATATCATCCCTGTAGATGGGGAGGTATGCGAGGGCATCGCCTCAGTCGATGAGAGTGCGGTTACTGGCGAGAGTGCCCCAGTTATCCGCGAATCGGGTGGTGACCGGAGTGCCGTCACCGGAGGAACACGTCTGCTCTCCGACTGGCTGATGGCGCGCGTTACCGCCAATCCAGGCGAAGGTTTTTTGGACCGCATGATCGGGCTGATCGAAGGAGCCAAGCGTCAGAAAACTCCTAACGAGATTGCTTTGAACATCCTTTTGGCTGCCTTCACAATTATCTTTTTGGTAGTCTGCATGACCCTCTTACCATTCTCACTCTATAGCGTGCAGAGCGCAGATAATGGTACGCCAATTACCATTACAGTGTTAGTGGCTTTACTGGTATGCCTGATCCCAACCACAATCGGTGGGTTGTTATCAGCGATTGGCATTGCCGGGATGGACCGCATGATTCAGCGCAACGTAATTGCTCTCTCGGGTAAAGCGGTTGAAGCTGCAGGAGACGTGGATGTGCTTTTACTCGATAAGACCGGAACCATCACCTTGGGCAACCGCCAGGCAGTCGAGTTTTTTCCAGTGGGAAATATTAAGCTCCAGGAGTTAGCAGAAATTGCACAGCTCGCTTCATTGGCTGACGAAACACCAGAAGGCCGAAGCATCGTGGTACTGGCAAAAGAAAAATACGGCCTGCGCGGGCGGTCTGTAGGAGCGAATCCTGATGCACCCGCAGGAGCCCATTTTATTCCCTTCACAGCCCAAACCCGAATGAGCGGGGTGGACATGGATGGAACGAGCATTCGGAAAGGCGCACCCGATGCCATGATTGCCTATATTAAGGAGCAAAGAAAGCCCGCCCCAGCAGAGCTTGAACGCCTGGTGGATACAATCGCTCGAGGTGGGGGCACCCCGCTGATCGTTTCATGTAATGGTGATGCTTGGGGTGTGATCCATCTCAAGGATATCGTAAAGGGCGGGATCAAGGATCGCTTCATTCAGTTGCGTAAGATGGGCATTAAAACCGTGATGATTACCGGTGATAACCCGCTGACTGCTGCTGCCATCGCAGCTGAAGCCGGGTTGGACGACTTCCTAGCTCAGGCTACTCCTGAGACCAAGCTTAAGCTGATCCGCGAATACCAGGCTAGTGGACGTTTGGTAGCTATGACTGGTGACGGGACTAATGATGCCCCGGCCCTTGCCCAGGCTGATGTGGCGGTAGCAATGAACACTGGCACGCAACCAGCACGGGAGGCAGCCAACATGGTCGATTTGGATAGCAACCCAACCAAGCTGATCGAGATTGTTGAAATTGGCAAACAATTATTAATGACGCGCGGCTCGCTGACCACCTTCAGTATCGCCAACGATGTATCAAAATACTTCGCCATCATCCCGGCCGCCTTTGCCAGTACCTATCCACAGTTAGGGGCACTCAACCTGATGCGGTTGGCTACCCCGGAGAGTGCAATTCTCTCAGCGGTAATCTTCAATGCTCTGATCATCATTGCCCTTATCCCATTAGCACTTAAAGGTGTGCCCTATCGCGCCAAAGGCGCAGCCCAGCTTTTACGTGACAATCTTCTGATCTATGGTCTGGGCGGATTGATCGCGCCATTTATCGGAATTAAGCTGGTTGACATGCTATTGGTCTTTTTACACCTGGTATAGCCGGCTGACGTGTCTAAGGCAATAACGATTAGAGTAAACCATCATACTGGAGAAATAAATTATGAAAAGCAACCGATTATCTTTTTCATCCACAATCTACTTCAACTGTATCTTCGCCTTTTTAAGTGTAATAGCTCTGACGATTCCTTTGATATATATTGGACGTGATACATTAGGCGAAGCTGTAATTGCGTTATTGTATCTGGTACCAGTCGGGTGGAGTGCTGCCCGGTGGGGGCAAGGAGCGGGTGTCTGCGCAGCCGTGTCATCCGCGCTGGTCTTTGACTATTTTTTTATCCCCCCCTTCTACACTTTCGCTGTAGGTAGACTCGAGGGCTGGTTGGTGCTGGCAATCTTCCTGGTTGTATCCATTGTGGTGATCGGTCGGATCCAATCCGGTTTAACAAAAGCCCGGACCAGCGAGCAGGAGGCTCTCTTTATGTACGAGATGAGTGCCGCCCTGGCAGGATTGCGTACTCAGGAATCAGTCGTGCATGCCCTGGCTAGAAATTTACAGCTCATGTTTCAAGCTGAGCTTGTTGAGGTATTCGTTCAACCTGGAGGAAAGGCAGAGCCGATTTGTACCAGTGTGCCACCCAACGTGAAAGGAAGTGGTGCCCCCGATCGGATTTTACCCATTCTGGCTTCCCCAGGATTGTTGGGAGAAATACGCATCTGGCGTGGGAATGGCTGGTTGCCTGCGGAAGGCAGCCGCTTGCTGAATAACTTTGCCAACCAGGCTTCAATTGCGTTAGAACGGGCAAGATTGGCTGAGGCAGAGGCCTTGGCAAATTCGGTTCTCAATGGAATCCAAAAATAAAGGCTGATATGCGATCTCAATTAAGACCGGCGATCATTTCAATTGCCATATTCACTTTCTTAACCGGGATTTTATATCCTCTAATAATTACCGGTATCGCCCAGGTATTCTTCCCGTCTCAGGCGAATGGCAGCTTGATAGTACAGAATGGTCAGGTTGTAGGATCCGAGTTAATTGGTCAATCCTTTGAGGACCCACGCTATTTTTGGGGTCGTCTTTCCGCCACATCACCTTTCCCCTATAATGCTGCAGCTTCTTCGGGGTCTAACCTTGGGCCAACGAATCCAGCATTGATAAACGAGGTTTCAGCCCGCATAGCTGCCTTGAAGACGGCTGATCCTCAAAACAACTCGCCTATCCCGGTGGATTTGGTCACCTCTTCTGGGAGTGGACTTGATCCAAATATCAGTGTAGCAGCAGCTTTGTATCAGGTACCCCATGTTGCCAGAGCAAGAGGACTGAGTGAAGAAATTGTTAGAGCATTGGTTGAACGTTACACCCAAGGACGGCAGTTTGGTTTGCTGGGAGAACCGCGAATTAATGTGCTTGACCTCAATTTAGCACTGGATGAGATAAAATAGGATGGGGAGAGTTTTTTGATGAGCACTTTGTCTCCTGGTAACCGTCCGGATCCCGATAAACTTTTAGCCCAAGTCCAGGCTGAAGAAAAACTCCGCCTGCGAGGCCGCCTTAAGATTTTCTTCGGTTATGCCGCGGGGGTTGGCAAAACCTATGCTATGCTTGAAGCTGCTCACCAGCGTATAGCAGAAGGGGTGGACGTTGTTGTGGGTTATGTTGAAACGCACCAGCGGGTGGAAACAGAGAGCATGTTGCGGGGGCTGGAAATCATCCCATCTACATCTATCACTTATCGAGATATTCACCTCCAAGAAATGGATATTGACCAGGTTCTGGCGCGCAAACCAAACTTGGTGCTGGTAGACGAGCTGGCTCATACCAATGCACCTGGTTCTCGGCATACCAAACGCTATCAGGACGTGGAAGAGCTATTGTCAGCCGGGATAAACGTTTATACAACACTTAACATCCAGCATTTGGAGAGCTTGAATGACGTTATTGCTCAGATCACAGGCACCAAGGTACGTGAGACCATCCCTGATAGCGTGATTGACGAGGTCACCGATATCGAGTTGATTGATTTACCAACCGATGAATTGCTTAACCGCTTGAAGGAAGGTAAAGTTTACATTCCAGAGCAAGCCGAGCGCGCGATAGAGAAGTTCTTTCGCCAGGGGAATCTAACTGCCTTACGTGAGTTGACCATGCGACGGGCAGCTGAACGCGTGGATGATCAGATGTTGGATTATATGGGAAAGCGTGCCATCCCTGGACCCTGGCCAGCAAGTGAACGTTTACTGGTATGTATCAGCCCTGGAACGGTCAGCGAACGATTAATCCGCTCTACCCGCCGCCTGGCAGATGAGCTGAAGGCGGATTGGTACGCTATTAATGTCGAAACTCCTCAGCAAGTCAGGATGCCCCCAGACCAACATCACCGCATTGATCGCATGTTGCAACTGGCAGAAGAATTGGGCGCCAAAGCGGTCACAATCCCGGGGCAGTCGGTGGCTGAGACGGTGACCAATTATGCTCGTAATCAAAATATAACTAAAATTATTATCGGAAAATCTCGCCGGTCATCATGGAATGAGTTGCTGCGAGGTTCAGTGGCAGATCAACTTATCCGACAGAGTGGCGCAATCGATGTCTATATCGTCAACAGTGAACCCCAACCAGCTAGTAAACAACCTGAGCATTACTGGCAACCCCATCGCCCATGGCGCAGATACTTGTGGGGAATAGCTATGGTTGCTGGAGCTACTGGCATCTGCGCTCTTGTTTCCCCATATATTTCACCTACCAACCTGGTCGTTATCTACTTGCTATCTACCGTGGTTGCAGCAATATTCCTTGGACGCGGGCCAGCCATATTGTCTTCAATCTTGAGTGTGGTCGCGTTCGATTTTTTCTTCGTTCCACCAAATCTCACCTTGGCAGTATCGGATACCGAATATCTGCTGACTTTCTTAGGTCTGATATCCGTAAGCCTGGTAATCAGTTATCTGACGGCCCAGGTACGCGAACAGGCAGATGCAGCTCAACAGCGTGAAGCGCAGACCGCGGCATTATATGAGTTGGGCCGCGACCTGACCGCAGCGGTAGGCTTGGAGGCAGTTGCAAAAACGATCATAGACCACATTAGCAAAATATATAGCCGCGAAGTTGCTATTTTCTTACCCGAAACTGATGAATTAAAGCTATATATGGCCAGCCAGGGTTTGTCAGTAGCTGAAAACGAACTAGCAGTTGCCAATTGGGCATTTGAGCATGGTCAGCAAGCTGGTCGCGGAACAGATACTTTACCGGATGCATCGATGCATTACCAACCCCTCAAAACCACACGCGGAGTAATAGGCGTGCTAGCGATAAAGCCTATTGGAGTAAACACCTATCTAAGTCCCGATCGCCGACGGATCCTGGATGCTTTTACTAACCAGGTGGCTTTGGCGATTGAAGGGGCGCGATTAATTGAACAAGCTCGCCAAACTGAGCTGCTTGAAGCCACCGAAAAATTACAAACCGCTTTGCTCAATTCCATCTCGCATGATCTACGCACACCCCTGGTTTCAATCACGGGTGCCTTGAGCAGTCTGGAAGAAGCCAGCCCTGCCTTGGATGAAGAGGTTAGGCGTAGCTTGATTGAAACCGCGTGCGAAGAAGCCGAGCGGCTAAACCGGTTAGTGGGTAATCTACTTGACATTACCCGACTGGAAGCCGGTGCCATGCAACTTCATCGCGAGGCTAGTGACATACAGGAATTGATCGGGTCAGCCTTGGAACAAACCGGAACCCCGCTCAATAACCGCCAGGTGAATATCGATATAGCAGACAAAATACCGCTCGTATCCCTAGATTTCGTGTTATTTAGCCGAGTGCTGGTCAATGTGATCGATAATGCTCTCAAGTATTCGCCTCCGGAAAAGCCCATCGATATCAAAGCCCGCGTACACAACCAAAACCTGGAAATAACCATCGCGGACAGGGGAGAAGGCATCCCAATAGATGATCTTGAGCACATCTTCGATAAATTCTATCGAGTGCAGAGACCCGATAATGTGAGCGGAACTGGATTAGGTTTGTCGATTAGCAAAGGCATCGTCGAGTCGCATGGGGGAAGCATTCGAGCGGAAAACCGTCGTGGGGGTGGTGCTATCATTACGGTGCGACTGCCGTTAGAAGGGATTGGGATCGATGAATGATTTTGGTTTACGTGTATTGGTGGTTGACGATGAAAGAGCGATCAGGCGATATCTGCGTGCAGCCCTCAATGCGCAGGGATATACCGTTTATGAGGCAAGTGGTGGAGAAGAAGCTCTGAAAATCGTGGTAGCCAACCGACCCGACTTGATCATTCTAGACTTGGGTTTACCAGATCTGGATGGCGTCGAAGTTACCCGGCAGCTGCGCGAGTGGACGCACATCCCGATCATCATCCTATCAGTACGTGAGCAGGAAAGCGACAAAATCAATGCACTTGATGCAGGGGCAGATGATTATCTGACCAAACCTTTCAGCAGTGGAGAATTGATGGCACGCATGCGCGCTGCGCTTAGGCATTCAACCCAATCTGGTTCTGAACCGGTGTTTGAAATAAATAATCTAAAAGTAGATCTCACCCGCCGTCAGGTTAAAGTTAGTAATGAGGAAATATTCCTGACACCCACGGAGTATGACCTGCTGCGCATCCTGGTTCAAAATGCCGGCAGAGTATTAACCCACCATCAACTTCTACGTCAGGTATGGGGAAGTGCCTATGAAAGCGAGGCGCATCTGCTACGTGTGAATATGAGTAATCTGCGTCGGAAGATCGAGCCTGATCCTACCCGTCCGCGATATATTATCACGGAACCAGGAGTTGGCTATCGGTTGAAGTCCGAATCATGATCCTTGGATCCAACGATCAACAACATTTCATATACTAGAACCAAGTTAATTGATTTAGAACATATTTGTTCTTATCCGCTTAACGGATCGTTTCCAGGTCTTTCAGCAGCATCTTTTTTTCTTCAGCATCTGAAATCAATGCGGCTGTCTGTCGCGCCTGAACCAGGAGATCTGCCATCTTGTCCCGGTTGCCTGCCACAAGCTCCGCTCGGGCAAGTGCTTCGTAGGCATAACCTAAATAAAAAGGCAGAACCCCCTCCTTCTGAGAGACCTCTAGGCATAACTCACCGTAATGCCTGGCGTTATCTGCCTGTTGCAGTAAGGCAAACACCCTGGAAACCTGCCAGTAACCAACCGATAAATTCGTTGGTGTGCAATCCTCCCGTTGAGTCCAATGCCACAAGGAGGCCAGGCTCAAGGAGAGCATTGAATCCTCTTCGCTTTTTGTACGGGCAGGCTTGTCAATGTAATCCCATGTCTGGTTGAAACATTGTGCGGCGAAGAATTTGTGTGCCGAAAATAAATCGAAATCTGGTTTTTTTGTCATGTTATCCTCATGAATTTTTAAGGTATCGTTATCCTTTCGGATGAATATATGTTAACATTAAAGATAATACCGGATAAATAAGGTATTAATTGTATTATAGTCTTTATGGTTTAGGACGGCATGAGAGTTTTATTAATTGACCATCATCACCGAGATTCCCCCATGGTTTAATTTCATGCTTTATTGGCCGGCTTTGATCGCCAGCCCGGCTGTGACGCTGTTAAAAATATCGGATGACTTCACCTTTTCGGGTCCAAAGATCCTGGCAAGCAATTCAGAGAAGGTCGGGATGTTAGATGACCCACCCGTCTTGACCACTGCGTCAATTTGACCAGGTTCCATCCCGGAGGCAGAAACTGTTTCCATCAGCACCTGCAGAATTTGCTCCTTGTGTTCCTGGATATCCTTTTCAAATTGTACCCGCGTGTACAGCTCCCAGATGTCCAGGTCCTTCTCTTTCATCCTGGCTACTGCCACACCGCTATTGGATAGACTGATCTTGGTCGCCTCCACCATGTTATAAAAAGAAAAGGCCAGGTCATTAAAGATCAAGGATTCAAGCGCTTTCAATCTCACTGCGGCTTGCCCGGATTGTATTGCCCGTTCCAATGCTACCCGGGCACGTGGGGTGGAGAGTTCTGGTAGCGCCGCCCAATCCGGAATGATGTTGATCAGGTCGAGGATTTCCGGGTCATGTTGTACTGATCCCTTCCCAAAATGCGTCAGCATGCGTTTTTGGATAATAGCACGATCAAAGTCGCTCCCTGCGATGCCGATCCCACCGCTAGCAAATACCTCACGGTGGTGAGGGTCACCCAATCGCATGATGGTCAGGTCAAGGGTGCCACCGCCAAAGTCAAAAATTAGCACGTTTTGAGGTTGAGTGAGTGATAATTCGTAATACAGCGCCGCTGCCACCGGTTCGAGTTCGAAATCAATCCTTTTAAAGCCAGCCTCCATAGCAGCCTGATACAGGGTGTCTTGAGCTTTCTGGTCCAGCTCGGTTACTTGTGAGAATTTTACTGGTCTTCCCAGGGTCACTCCACTGATTTCGTCCCGGAGAAGCGCTTCAGCGCGTTGTTTCAATGCTTGCAGGTAGGTGGATATGATATCGCTCAGGCTATAAAAACGGTCGAACACCTGGGTGCCGGAATATTTCTCCGAACGTAAAGCAGTCTTGATGAATTGCATCAGCCGGCCGGGTTGTAATTCGTCCACATAAACGTAAACATCCCGCACATAATGCATATCCGCGCCATGGTAATCAATCTCACCGGACCACTTTTTCACAAAACGCCGCTGCCGATTTATGTTTTGTTTGTAATATAGCTCCACCGCCTCCTGGCCTATGAAATGTTTATGGTCCGTGGTGATGTATAAAATCGTCTTTACCACTTCAGGGACGACATTCTTGGAATCAATTGGTAAGACGTGAACCTGGTTGTTTTGATAGATACCAACTCCTGAATTTGAGGTGCCAAAATCGATTCCTACATGCAGTCCCATGTTATTAAAGACCTCTTCCTGCTAACACGACCTGATTACTTTTTTACCTCTGGCATGTGAATGCTTGAGAAGCTGAGGATTGTTGCTATTTGAGGGCCAGTTGCAGCAGAGCCGGCTGCTAACAGGTCACGGAGCTTGTGAGCGATGAGTGTTCCATCTGCATGCAGGGTTATGCCCCAATCCGTATCATCCACTGCTGCAGCGCCGACTACCCGCGTGCCCGATTCCCGCCTTTCCTTAGAGAGCAATGGCTGTCCCTTCGTTTTGAATGAGCTCGCCGGTTCAAGCCAGCTCGTGTCACGATAAACTGCCTTACCATTTTGGGTCATGAACAAGATGGAAGGTTTTTGTCCGGTTGCGAATGCCGTCACAATATGGTCCGTAATACCCAGATGGACAACTTCTTCAATGGCAACCGGCAGGTGGTCCGCCTGCATGCTGAAAATATAACCCTCCTGACTGACCATGACAAAGAGGTCTTCCTTGCTTGTGAAAGTAAGGCCACAGGTTTTATCTGCGGGTAGCTTTACACCTGTGCCGATGTATTTTTCAGTGATATGCGATGCAAGAATGGATGTTTTTACTTTTTTCACGAACCCACGCCGGCTGGCTTGAACGCACGCTTCATAGAGTGACATCCTGGCAATCGGTATGATGGCTGCTAGTTCTTCTTTGATCCGCAGCTCCAATATGAATGCTTGCTGCCAGGGGAGGTTGTCGGTTCTGAATACTGGGAGATGGGAGACCGGCAATGTTACGGTGCGTCCGGAATCAAAGAGAAACAGTAGCTCTTCCTGTGATGTGGTCACGAGCACATTGGGTTGCATATCCTCCAGGGATGCATCACTGGTAAGCTGTGTAATCGTCTGGCCTGAGGTCATACCATCTGGGTCAAATTCCACTCGCAAAACCTGCCCTAAAGGGTTGTAAACCAACACTTCAACCATTGCCACGAGCGGTTTTGTGGTCGGCATCTCTGTGGGTAAGATGATTTCCCCGCCCAGCTGGCGTTTCAGTAATTCCAGCTGATATTCCAGGTTGGCAATACGGTTTTCATAATCCTCAACTTTTCGTCCGCTAATCAGCGCGATATTTTGAGCTGCTAGCTCTTCCTCACGGCTAGCCAGCTCACTCAACCGGTTGGCGATATATTGGATTATCAGCGCAGCGGAAGCTGGTCTTTCTTCCACTTCGTGAATCCACTCATCGATTTTGTTCTGGTTGATCAAGGCGACCTCCTCATTAAGTTTAATTAGAGTGCCTGAAAGAGGAATATTACCAGATTTTATGAATTTCAAGGTTTAGAAACCACTGCAGGAAAGGGATTAATCAATACCCGCGGGTTGGTCTGCCCTGCATTATTTGGGTAAAGTAACAGCCAAATTATTTTTCCACAGAGTTATATTTGATTGATATCTCAGGAAGGATATTACTACCCATCTGAGCGCAGAAAATATATAATAAGCATAATATATTAATACCAAGCTTGCTTAATAAGGAGAATTGTTGAAATGAAGGGTAACGAAAAAATAATCGCAGAGTTGAACAACTTATTGTCCGACGAGTTGACTGCCATCAGCCAATATATGGTTCATTCAGAGATGTGTGATAATTGGGGTTTCGAGAAGCTACATAAAGCTATTGAAGAGCGCGCCATCACTGAAATGAAGCATGCCGAAAAATTGATCGGTCGCATCCTGTTCCTGGAAGGAATCCCGGTTGTAAGCGAGCTGAAGAAGATCTCCATCGGCGCTGATATCGAGACCCAGTTTAAAAATGATCTTGCTGCTGAGTATGGGGCGGTTAAAGGATATAACACTGCCGTCCACCTGGCATATGAGCTGGGTGATAATGGCAGCCGGGAGTTGTTTGATTCCATCCTTACAGATGAAGAAGATCATGTGGACTGGCTGGAAGCTCAGATGGATCAGGTGAAGATGATGGGTCTCCAGGCTTATCTGGTCGAACAGCTCGGGTAAAGATAGCCCGACCTAAGCCTGATTACTATCACCATCAATATTATCCTGTCAGGTAAAGCTGACGGGACAAATACGTGCTACCAAATCCTGAAATTTATTACCCATTTGATGAGATTCCTAAAAAATGGGCGAGTGCGTAGAGCGTGTACTATTTTATTAATTGCTATGTTTTCGAATGGAGGAAGAAATGCCCAATACAATTGATGATTTAAAAGCTGCATTTGCAGGTGAGTCACAAGCCAACCGCAAGTATCTGGCGTTTGCCAAGAAAGCGGATACAGATGGCTTTCCTCAGATAGCAAAACTTTTCCGGGCTGCTGCTGCCGCAGAAACGGTTCATGCGAACAACCATTTTCGGGCCATGGAGGGGGTTGGTACCACCAGCGATAATCTGAAAGTGGCTATAGAAGGTGAAAATTATGAATGGGTGACCATGTACCCGGATTTTATCAAGGATGCGGAGGCAGAGTCAATGAAGCGCGCCTTGAACTCCTTCAAATGGGCTTGGGAAGTAGAGAAGATCCATGAAGAATTGTATAAGAAAGCCCTTGCCTCTCTAGAGGCTCAGAAGACGTTACAGGAAGTAGACTACTATGTATGCCCTGTCTGTGGGAATACTCATGAGGGACCTTTCCAAGGTATTTGCCCAATTTGCAAAACTCCAGGAGAGAAATTCGAGCGCATTAACTAAATTTATAATAAATTAAAAGACGTCCTGGCAGGTATAGTATATCTGTCCGGATGTCTTTTTAGATGACCTATCTCATTTAGCTGTGATGGCTAAAATGATCGTGCAGCGGTGGTGTGCGGGTATCGTTAATCGTTTCAGGTGGGAGACTTTACGCGTGTAGGCTGCACTAATATTTTGGCAGTCCACCCGGCAGACACACTCTACGCCATATGTCTGTAGTAGCTTCCAATCTGGGATAGCGTAGTTAACATCCTGATTACGAGAACTGGTTAATTCCAATGTGGTCACCACTGCATTTCATATAGGAGAGATTTAGCCTGGCCTGAATGTGCTCTCAGCGCACGTAGAATTAACAGGTCGGGGTTATTCAGCTTTTCCACGTACAATTGCAGCAGTAAATGCCCATAATCCATTATCTTTTCAATAGGCAACCGCTCTGCAAGAAGTCCGTGGCTGCAGCGTGCCATCCACAGCCAGTTGCTGTAAGCATGGTTACATTTTTCTATCTCCGGATCATCTTCATGGATGGCATGATCGCAGCTTGCCAGATGGAGCGTAGATTATGCATTTCCGAATAATCCAGCTTTTTCTCTACAAATGGAAGCACATTTTTCTGGTCCAGGCGTACCATCTCTTAGGCTTGCTGAGCTTTCTCGCTAGCCGGCATGGGTTTTATCTTATTCATTAAATCCTGTAACCTTTCATTCGTGCCAGCGTTAATTAGATGTTACAAAAATTACCTCAGATGATCAATCAAGATCCGGGTTGAATTTTATAAAACAACCAATATGGATTGGTTTTTTAATGCATACACAGCCTTACCCGTTTTCTCCAGGAAGCTTCTTTTTTGGAAAAAAACGCTAACAACAAATTGCTAAAAGTTAGTAGCTTCTCTTTGGTATAATTTTCAATTATTGACCCAATGGAGGCTGGATGAGCGAGCGAAAAATACGTGTTCTAATTGCCAAGCCCGGTCTAGACGGGCATGATCGTGGTGCCAAGGTGGTGGCTCGTGCATTGCGCGATGCCGGTATGGAGGTTATCTATACTGGCCTTCGCCAGACTCCGGAGATGATTGCGGAAGCTGCTTTACAGGAGGATGTGGATGCAGTCGGCCTTTCCATACTTTCGGGTGCCCATATGGCGCTGGTTCCCCGCGTGCTCGAGTTATTAAAAGACAACCAGCAGGAGCATGTTAAAGTCTTCCTGGGTGGCATCGTCCCCGATGAAGATGTTCCTGTATTGCTAGAGCTGGGTGTGATTGGAATCTACGGACCTGGAACCCTCAGCGAAACGTATGTGAACGATATTCGCAAAGCTGTGTTGGCGGTTCGTGCATAATATATATTATTATGACTGAGACGGATCTGGCGCAAGCAGTATTAGCAGGTGACCGGCTTGCCCTGGCTCGCACGCTTTCACAGGTGGAGAACGGCACAGCCCAGGGGAGGGTTGCCCTGAGTGGTCTCTTCGGACACACCGGCAATGCCCATCTTGTGGGTGTGACGGGAGCTTCTGGTACTGGGAAATCCTCCCTGGTGAATCAGTTGGCACGTTCCTACCGCCATCCAGGAGATGGCAAGCTGCCTCGTCAGGTTGCCGTGGTCGCTGTGGATCCCACCAGCCCCTTTACCGGTGGAGCCATCCTGGGTGACCGTATCCGCATGCGCGATTTGGCAGGCGACCCAGGTGTGTTCATCCGTTCTATGGCTACCCGCGGTTCATTAGGTGGAATTGCCTCAGCCACTGCCGCGGTTGTGCAGGTGTTGGATGCAGCCGGGTACGAAATGATCCTGATCGAAACGGTGGGTGCAGGCCAGTCTGAAGTGGAAATCGCCCACTTGGCTCATACAACCGTGTTGGTTGAAGCCCCAGGTCTTGGGGATGATATCCAGGCGATTAAAGCTGGAATTTTGGAGATTGCCGATGTGCTTGTTGTGAATAAAGCGGATCTGCCGGGTGTGGAGAATACCGAACGTGCTCTGCGTGGCTCATTGGATTTAGCACATCCCATGCCACATCATTTCGTACATCATGGACAATTGGCATCCATTCCCGCCCAGGATGATAAAGCTGAGTATCCTCAGCCTATCTGGGAGCCTCCCATCCTGCGTACAGTGGCAATTGAAGGTACTGGGATCACCGGGTTGATTGAAGCAATTACAGCTCACCGGCTGCATTTGGATGCTTCCGGCGGTTGGGAGTTACGTGAACGTTGGCGTTTACAGACCGAGCTGGACATTTTGCTGACCAATCGGCTGGTGGAAGGTTTTCGCTCAAGGTTACCAGCTGGGGTTTACGAGCAAGCTTTGGAAGATTTGCTGGGGAGGCGCCTATCGCCCTTCCAGGTAGTGGATAAACTGGTCGATATGGTCGGCTAAATGGTATAAGGAGGTATGATGATCACAGGGGAACGGATTCGCTTCAGGGGTGTGGAACGGGATGACCTGCCCACCTTTGTGAAATGGCTGAATGACCCTGAGGTGAGGCAGGGAATTCTGATGCACCATCCCGGCTCTCAGGCTGAAGAAGAAAACTGGTATGATGAGATGCTCAAGCTTCCCATGGATGAGCATGTGCTGGGGATTGAGGCAAAGTTACCAGGGGAAAAAGCGGTGGAACCCTCCAATCATGCTAATGAAGGACACTGGAAGCTGATTGGCAACCTGGCTTTTTTCCGTATCGATTGGCGCAACCGATCTTCCGAGTTCGGGATCATGATCGGAGATACGAACTATTGGAATCAGGGTTATGGCACCGAAGCTGTACGCCTCCTGGTAAAACATGGTTTCAACACTCTCAACCTGAACCGGATTTACCTTCACGTGTTTGAGAACAATTCCCGCGCCATTCGCGCCTATGAGAAAGCCGGTTTTGTGCATGAAGGCAGGTTACGCCAGGCAGGGTTCAAGGACGGTAAATATATCGATATCCTGGTGATGAGCATTTTAAAGGACGAATTCAAAATTTACTGATGATGATTTATTTACTCATATCCAATCATGCCTGAATTACCTGAAGTGGAGACGATCGCCCGTAATTTACGCCTGGGCACCCAGGGGCAGCCTGCCCTGATAGGCCGGCACCTTCTGGAGGCGTGTCTGCTCTGGGAGCGCACCCTGGCGGAACCTTCTCCGGCTGAATTCTACTCACGTTTGGCTGGGCAGGTAATTGAAGCCATTGGACGCCGGGGAAAGTTCCTCGTTTTCCATCTCACCCACGATTGGCTGCTCTTCCATCTGCGTATGAGTGGAGATCTATTCGTGCGACCCAAGGGTACTCCCCCGGAAACTCACGACCGATTGTTGCTCACACTTGATGAGGATATCCAGCTGGTATTTAAGGATGCCCGTAAGTTTGGGCGGGTATGGCTGGTGAATGATCTCGACCGGGTGGTGGGGAGCCTGGGCTCTGAACCCTTGGATATTACCCTCACCCCTGATATATTTTTTACACGATTGCATGCCAATCGTCGGCAACTCAAACCCCTTCTGCTTGACCAGTCCTTTATTGCTGGCCTGGGGAACATATACGCAGATGAAGCGCTTAACCTGGCCAAATTACACCCTCTCACTCCCTCCAATACCCTGACGATTACGCAGGCGACTAGTTTGCTAAGTGCCATCCGGAAAGTCTTGCAGGATGGTATATTGCGTAATGGCGCCAGTATCGATTGGGTCTACCGGGGTGGCGATTTTCAAAATTATTTCCGTGTGTACCAGCGAACCGGCGAACCTTGCCCTGAATGTGGCACGCTGATTGCACGGATAACTGTTGGGCAGCGTGGCACCCATTTCTGTCCCCATTGCCAGTCAGCTTACATCCTCGTTGGAGGTTGATCATGGATGTTTTCACCGTTTTTCTTATCTCAGGTTTCTTTTTCATCATGGGCGCGGCCATCGTTGGTCTGATGTGGTACTTTCAACGCGTGGTAAAGCGGACCCCGGGTGGGACGAAAAATTCCAATTCTACTGACCCGAATTTATCTGAATTAGCACGGCTGATGCGTCACTTGAAAACCCAGGACCTTGTGGTGAAGATGGATGGCAAGAACTTTATGGCTGCCAGTGAGCTTTCACCAACACAGCATCGCCGGCTAAGTTTAGCCTCCAATGTGCTTGCTAAATGGCTGAGTCTGGCAACTCCAGAGCCACAAACGACAGATGAAGCCCTCGCGGAGACTGCCACACCGGCTGAAGAGCAAGCGATGGAGGATTTTCTTTCAATTACCGCTGAGCCAAAATCCGCCGAAACCTATCCTGGATACACTCCACCCTTCGCTGCTGAGTCCCTTCAGGAGATCAAGCCTGTCAGCACTCAGCTGCCCGACATGGTGGGGGGATTCCTCAATCCCACCCCGAAACCTGAAGGGGATTTCAAGAGTATTGCCTCGCAGATCAACGACATCCTGCAAGAACAGCTAGTTAGCACGCCTTTAGCATCCAGAGGTATCACGGTAAATGATGGACAAGACCGCGGGGTAATGGTCACCCTGGACGGCAAGCAATACCAGGGGGTAATGGATGTGCCGGATGAGGATGTGCGCCGTGCCATCCGCTCTGCTGTGCTGGAATGGGAAACGAGGAAGTAAGAGCCTGTGACGGCTGTTCTTGAGATTCCTTAGATAAGAAACCAGTTTACCTGCCAAGAATTCGAACCTATAGACTCCTGAACCAACAAATTCGAATCCATGACCACCCATGTCCATATAGTGCTTGTGGGATGCAAATTTCCAATACCTCCATATATGGGGGATTTTTTGTCCAATAGGTCTTCTTAATCTACAGATTAACTACCCAGCTAGACTACCGCTCCATCATTGTCGGATTATAGTGTGGGGTAATCGTTCAAATGATCAACAATAAAAGGCGGTCGAAAGCCCAGACTATAGGAGAATTAGATGTATTAATCGCTTTAAACATGTGGACCTGGAGGATTCGAAACATCATTTCCTTGCGGGAAATAAACGCACCAGACGTCTTCCTGGCAAGTTTTTATCCGATTGAAAGTTATGTAGTTGGAGAGAGACCAGCACATAAAGGACATTGCGGTCACGGCATCTCCCAATCGAAAATTATCTTACCGCTTTCCAAACTGCATCAATCGCTTGTAAAGCGGTCAGATTGCGGACAGGCCAGCCAAAATCCAATATTCCAGGATAATCAAATTGGTTGCCCCTGTGGGTAAGGTGGAAGCGATCCTCAGTCAGCCCCTGATTTGTAAGGGGCTGAGTAGCAGCCCAGAAATTCCACAAGGGAATATCGTAATCGGCAGCCACGCGGACGATTATCTGGTTAATCGCATTATCGCCTTCCAGGTTGTCTGCCTTGGTGGCGACGATTGGCAGTATATTTTTGGAAATGGCGTACTCCACGATCTGGCGCAGGTAATTTTCATAAACCTGGTTAGGGCGATCAGGAGTCCATGTTTCCATGCTGATGAGTACGATCGAGGGATTCCAGATTCTGATCTCACAAGCCAACGGAGTTTCCACAGGCAGGCAATTTTCCGGTTTGGCGTACAGTGGAGTTAATACTGAAGCTACATTAAAACCAGTACGCACCGCTTCACTGAGCCGGCCCCAACTGCCGGAAAAGTAGTCAATTGTTTCCTGTAGATATTCATATTTATCACCCAATGAATATGTCGGTGTATCGAAAGTTCCCAAGAAGTATTGGCGGATATTCTGACAATCACCCACTTTTGAAAAATGCGTTGGACTATTTCCCTGGGTGATGCCTGCCCGGTAAATATCTACCGCTCGGTCACTGATAACCGGAATCACCGGCCATTCCTGCCACTTTTCGGGCGGCAGATCCTGACCGTGAGCGCCAGACGGGCGGACATAAGGAGTAGAGAAGGCATTACTAATTGGAGTGGGCCAGTATAAAGTTGGCGTTGGGAGTTCCCCTGGTGTAGCCTCAACGGTTGGGGTTAGCACGCTCAAATCCAGGTCAGTGTATGTTTGAGCATCAGATGAAGAATCATCTGAGCTGACCAACGGGATGAACAGGGAATGGCTGGATTGACCCACTGTGGTTGGATCGGTTTTGATGGGGCTGCTATTGTTACGACTGGTTTTGGCGTCCTGTAATGCACAACCCACAAACAATAAGTTTAGGAAAAAAATCAGGCAGGTTGTTAGCAGGATGTTACTTTTTTTCATAATTGATGCTCCTGGGAAATGCTACCTTGGTGGGCAGCAAAGGCCTCCTGGTTAATCGTTAAAAATATTTTCGGGAGTTTCATCAAACAATCATTGCCGTATATGAAATTCATCCAGGAGTATATCATTATTATGAGTTCAGCTTATTATTTTGAAGCGGCTTTCCGCCGGCATGGATAGATATCTAACGCTGCGCATGTCCACCGTTAGTATCTGAAAAGCATATCGTTGATTACATGCCGATTGTGGGTCTCTGCGAGATTAACAGCGGACAAACCCGTAATTATTACGTGGGGATATTCCCAAACTGGCACAAAGCACCTTCCAAGTCCTCCCAAGGCGTAGAGTGTGATTAGGTGAAACAGCCATTGCACCAGATTCAGGAAAATCTGGTTCTACTTCGTCCACGTAACTGCGTTGTATATGGTTTCCGCCACAACGGCATACCCAGCATTACTCAAGTGGACGTGGTCACCAGAGTCGTAAGCCGGCAATATATTCCCCGGATTGTGTGGATCTTCGATAGCCGTATAAGCATCCGCAACATAATCTACATTAATAGCTGAATCCTGGATCCATGAATTTATCGCAAGCAGCTTTAATTTTTTAGAGGCTGATATGTCATTCAGCGGGATAATATTGATGGCGACCACCTTTATCCCCGCATTATGCGCTATTGTGTACATGGCTTGAAGGTTGGTCTCCGTATCCTCTGCATTGGAAAAGATTAAATCAACTACACCCCCCCAAATTAGCACATAATCCGCATCGCCGCGATCAATCACATCAGCCTGGAATCGAGCTAGCATATCTGAGGTCGAGTCGCCGGACTTGCCCAGATTAATGGTCAACCAACCTGAACCGAGCAAAGCCATAAGTTCAGTCTCGTACACGCCCGCCTCCGTAAGGCTATCGCCCATGCAGTAAACCTTAGACGGATTTAAGATAACGGGCAAGTAGATGATATTCTGGTCACTCACATAGCTCTGATTACTATCCAGAGGAATTATTTGAGCAAACGATACCGGCACAGGCCTCAGACCGCTGATGATTATTTCGAGAAGAAGCAATTCCGCCAACAGTCTCATCTTATTGAAAGCGCCACGTGTACAGAACATGGATATGCTCCCTGAAATGGAATAATAAAGCCTCTGGTAATATTGTAGTATATACTGAAGGTCAATTCTAAGTTAAGATCGATTAATCACTTTATACTTGTATACCTGGAAGACTCGAACCCGCGTCCTCTTCATAGCGGTTGAGGTTGATAGGTTGTCCATAAAGTCTACTACAAATATATGGTGCTGTGTCGTACAAATAACCCCACCTCTGGAAGTAAATATCTCAAAGTTGTCCTTATTTTCCATACCGTGTTACTGGCATTGCAGCCTAGCGCAGCAGGAACTCAGATTCCAGGTATGAAGCATGGAGAACAAATCTAATCCAGTTCCGATTTGGTAAGGTGATATTAATTGGATGTGCTTTTATCTCAAGTAAAAAGGGGTTGCATTCCCAGTTTGTCCATCTGCGCCTGCATTTCGTCGTCTGTGGGAGTTGCGGTAAAACGATTAGCAGCATCTAATACCCTCGGTAGTACGTGAACATCTCCCACTGAATTCAGAAACAACCCCGCATGCCCCAGAACCCAATGCACTGCTTGATCTATATCAGCTTGTTTTTCTAGAGGCCGATACCAGGTAGCTCGATTAGGCTCATATTCACCCCAAGGAGTATGCACGATTGATTTAATGGTTTGCATTGCCACATTTCGGGATTGGCATATTTCAGTTAAGCTCAAAAAGTCGCTGTAATATGTCTCATTCTGTGCCATCACATAGCTAAACGGCAGTAAAACGGAGTCAAAATCAAACCGCTCAAGTGCTCGACGGTGCATTGAGGCTGCTGTTACCCCATGACCAGTAATGCCGATAAAACGTATCAGTCCTTGTTCGCGTGCCTCGATAGCGGCTTCTAACGCACCACTTGCCCCTAAAGCTGTTTCCCACTCTTGTGGATCTACTAGGTTATGCAACTGCAACAGATCCACTTGATCTACCTGTAAGCGCTCCAGCGAGCGATGAATCTCCTCACGCGCTTTATTCACTGTGCGTTCCCCCGTTTTTGTGGCAAGGAAGAAGTGCTTGCCGTACCGCCTTATCCAACTTCCGATGCGGAGTTCCGCCTCGCCGTAACTGGCAGCCACATCAACGTGATTAATCCCAAATGACAATGCTAACTCTAACGCTGCATCCGCCTCGGTTTGAGTCACATCTGAAAAGGCTGCTGCACCAAGAAGGATGCGTGAACTCAAATGCCCGCTGCGTCCAAAAGCTTGTTTGGCGATCAAAAAACACCTCCAGATTGGGATAATGTGACATTTTTGGTACTCCAGGTATTATATTTCATCCTGGCGTTCACAAAACATATCTCCTTACATGATGCTAAGATAGATACGATGTTTTGTAAGTGGTGGTTAAGTTATTCAGCATGTCCATTATTTCTATGCTGTCTTACCTTCGTTGCAGACGGTTGAACATGGCATGAAGACGGAAATGCATCCCGCAATCCAAGTAAAATAAAAAATATTCGTATATACCAGGCAAGTTCAAAGCGATCTAGCCGATTACTTCATTTTCTAATTGCCAATACGAAAGATCTTATCTAATTTATGCAACACTCTTTTTCCCCGCCAAAACAATCCATATTGGACCGGTAGTGACTTGCCCTCCGCCCAGTCTGGATTGCCGGGTGAGATCAACCAATTCCTTTACGGTATAGGAAGCATTCCGGCTACTCATTGGCTCATTAACCCGGTGCAACGCAGCAGGAACAATAAACTGCGTGCCGAACCAGATCAACAGGTAAAATGGCAGAGCCATATCTCGGCGCAGATCAAAGACGTAATATGCCCCACCGGGTTTCAGCACCCGATCAATCTCGTTTAACACCTTCACTGGGTCGGTCCAATGGTGCAGCGAAGCCGTGCTGATTACCAGGTCTAAGGATTGGTTGGGGAAGGGAATTTCCTCCACATTACCCAAGCGGAAATCGACCCGATCCTCTAAGCCTACCCGCTGTGCAGTCTGTCTGGCATCCGCGAGCATCTTTTCCGATAGGTCGATTCCAGTCATTTGTATGCCCGGTGCTTTCTGGGCCATTTCCATCACAAGTTGACCTGCACCACAACCCAGGTCAACTGCTTTCCCTTGATTCTTCAGCACAACAGCCTGAGAGATAACAAAATGGCGTATCCAGCCCATTTGCGGCATTCTGGATACCCATTCAAATGCAGCCGCGATCTCAGGATCTTCAATGCCCTCCTGACTGGCAATACGTTCCTGCGAACGCCGCTCAAAAACTCGCCACAGCCCAGCCAGGAGAACAACGATAATTAGACGGGAAAACCAATTTTTTTTATGTCTTGCACGAATTCCTTTCATAATTGTACCCTCCTGATATCTAATATCAAGTTATCTAAATACTCAGAAGAAAAGTTCTCTTATAATTATGACATTAAAATGAAAATTAATTCAAACGCAATACGAATAGTTTACCGATAAATCGCCCAATTAACGGTTCCCCCAACCGGTTATCAGGTAAATCTTCCCCCAGTCCGTTGAACAGTGAAAAATCAATAACAGTGGATATGATTAGTGACGGCTAATCAACATTAGCGTCCAATTTTAAGCGTCCAGTAAGTTTTCTACATATCCATCGATTATAAATTATCTGGTGAACTCATTAATATACTCTCACGATGTATCCCTCATGGCTTTCATTTCCTATTTTTCTCTCTAGCGTTAGTATCACAACTAAGTCAGAAATAGCGAACGGTCATCGCTTGGTCGCAGGTTCGAATCCGGCCGAGTTCACAATAAATCACGAGAGGATTTTTTCTAATCAGCAAAATTCCGGGAGTAGTTTGAAAATGTCGCACAAAGCGAAAGAACGGGAATTGGGGAAGATACAGCTTATCCCGAAATACTTTTCAATCTACTCATTCCGTGATAAATTACACTGACTTTCCGTAATTTTTCCTGTTCACAGGATCGATTATGTCAGCCATAACGGGTACTCAGCCCGCATCTAAAAAACATCTCGCCACCCTCTCCCAGATCCTTCTATTGCTAAATCTGCCTGCTGGCATCCTCGGCTTAGTTCTAACCGTTTACGGGAAACAGCTTGGCGACTGTGCTGTCACGATTGGCCTTTACGTATTATTTAACATGTTCATGAAAACCATCTGGATGTTGCTGTTCCTTTTCTACGCCGCTGCCATCATAGTGTTCGCAGGTATCGCCGGGAAGATCGTCTCCATGGCGACAGGTGATGTGCATGTCGAATTCATTATGTCGTTAGGAAAAACCCCTTTAAACGAGTAAGATGAGTTATGAAACGTACAACCTTTCTTCTGCTACTTGCTGTTCTATTAGTCTCGTGTGCCCCAAAATCGAGATTGACGCCTTATAAGGATCCAAGCCAGCCAGTGGAAGTGCGCGTCGAAGATTTGCTTTCCCGCATGACCCTGGAAGAGAAGATTGGTCAGATGACTCAGGTGGAAAATAATAGCATTTCCCCCTATTATTTATTTCCCCCTTCTGAAGTCGTCAAATATTTCATCGGCTCCGTTCTGAGCGGTGGGAACAGCTCGGGCTTTTACTCGCTTGCAGATTGGACTGGATTGGCGAAGAGTTATGAGGTTGAAGCGGTTAAGACGCGCCTGGGCATCCCCCTGATCTTCGGGGTGGACTCGGTGCATGGTTTTGGGCACGTCAACGGCGCTACGATTTTTCCCCAGAATATCGGTCTGGGTGCCACGCGTGACCCGGAGCTGGTGCGACAGATTGGACAGGTGACTGCCGAGGAGATGCGCGCCGCAGGGATCCCCTGGAACTTTGCACCATGCGTGGCCGTTCCACAGGACATCCGCTGGGGCCGAACGTATGAAGGCTTCAGCGAGGATACTGCCCTTGTGACCGAACTCTCTTCGGCTTATATCCAGGGTTTTCAAACCGTCCCCAATGGATACAGCGTCAGTGACGGTCAAACTCTTTATGCCTTGGCGACCCCAAAACACTATATCGGAGATGGAGGCACAACCTGGGGCTCAATCCATCAGTACATGTACTATCAGTATATGCTGGATACGGGTGACACACAGGTGGATGAGGCGACGTTGCGACGGTTATTCCTGCCTCCGTATCAGGCGGCTGTGAATTCGGGCGCCATGAGTGTGATGGCCTCTTTCAGCAGTTGGAACGGGGTAAAGATGCATGCCCAAAGTTATTTGCTGACAGATGTTCTCAAGGGTGAGCTTGGTTTTCGGGGTTTTATTGTCTCTGACTGGGGTGGCATCAATCAGGTGGATCCCGATTACTACAAGGCAGTTGTGACTGCCATCAATGCGGGCATTGATATGAATATGGTGCCCTATTATTATCAGATGTTCTTCTACACCATGAAACAGGCAGTGATGAATGGCGATATTACTCAAGAGCGCATTGACGATGCGGTGCGCCGTATCCTGCGCGCCAAGTTCATGCTGGGCTTGTTCGAAAATCCTTATGGTGACCCGAGTCTGGCTGTGACGGTCGGCTCGGAGGAGCACCGAGCCCTGGCTCGCCAGGCGGTACGCAAATCGCTGGTGCTACTAAAGAACGACCATAATGCCCTTCCGATTAATAAAAATGTCTCGACTATCCTGGTGGCTGGGATCAACAGCACCGGGTTTCAGGCGGGCGGCTGGACGTTGGATTGGCAGGGGGAGCAAAGAAACACCCTGGTGGGTACAACCATCTTGGATGGGATCCAGGAGCTGGTTGGTTCCAAAACTCAAGTGCTTTACAATAGCTTGGGTCAATTTGCAAGTTTCAGCGGTAAAGCTCCCGTGGGTATTGCGATTGTGGGTGAGGTACCGTATGCAGAAGGAATGGGGGACAGGGCTGATTTAAGGCTCTACAAGGTGGATCTGGAAGTCATCAACGCATTACGCCCGAAAGTGGATAAATTGATCGTGGTGATCCTGTCTGGTCGTCCGCTGGTGATCACTGACCAGTACCAAACCGCGGATGCCTGGGTGGCAGCCTGGCTACCGGGTTCGGAGGGGGCAGGCGTGGCTGATGTCTTGTTTGGAGATTATCAATTCATCGGCAAACTCCCGTACACATGGCCGCGTTCAAACGATCAGCTACCCCTCAACATTAATAACTCAGCTAATCTCACCGCTTGTGCTGCTCCGCTCTTTCCATTTGGTTATGGACTGGGTAATGCTGGCAGCCAACCCATCGAATGGTTGAATTGCCCATAATGTTTAGGAGTATTCTGCAATACGATTATTTCGACCAACAAGCCAAAGAGTATGTCATTTTCCTCCTCAACTATTTACCGAACATAAAAATATTCAAGACGATGATGCCTATAAAAAGGCAGAAAATGAAATGTTCAGCAGATTCTGGGGCTTTTTCATGGCTATAGTTGGGAATCCTATGTGGTAAGCCTTACGACTACCTATAGTTCACATGCAAATTTCTTCCGTAGGAAGTTATTTGGTCAAGTTTAGCCATAAATATGAAATTTAAGAAAAAGCAACCCGCAGCCCCGTCCAAAGGTAGTTACTGACTTGTTGGAAGCCTTCTTAGGGTTAATTCCAATGTAGGTTCAGGGTTGATTCTAGCGCAGTATAATAACATTTGGACCAAAAAACGCTATCATTCCACCCGCTATTCAGTCTAATTGATCCGTTATTATCATCGATAATTGGAGTAAATATTTCTAAAGCAATTGCATGCATTTCTTAACGTCGCTTGATTTTGTAAATGCATAAATATATCGATATGAATTGGAGGACTGTTTAAATAAGCAGAGATCAAATATAGAATATCTCAGTAAAGTCAGTGCCTACCATATCTACAATTTTCACCATTTGCTCGATTCATTGATGTTAAACATCCGACGTGACAGCCAGTAAATGACTGGCTTATTGAATTGAGATATTTACCTTATCATAAGCACATTCTTACACAAATAAAAATTGTCCCTTTTAGCCATTTTCTTCGATATATACTATAGAAGTCATTACCATTAAAAAATAGTTCTAAGGCCATAGTGAGGGGATAATGGATAAGTATCTTATATCGCAAGATACAAAAGGAATAGCCTTCCTCGAAGAAGCATCTCTATTCAAGGCTGCATGCAGCGATCCTGCAGTTTTTAATCAGCTATATTTAGCCTATATCCGCCCAATCTATCGATATATTTATTGTAAAGTGGGCGACGTAAAGCAAACCGAGGATCTGACTGCACAAGTTTTTTTAGATGCCCTTGAAAGTTTGCCACGATACCACCATAATGGGCATTTTTCGGCCTGGCTATTCAGTATCGCACGACACAAAGTCGTGGATCATTATCGTACCCAGCTGTCGGATTTACCGATAGAAGTTACTGATGGGGAATCCGATAATAAGGTTGACCCCCTATCTACATTGATTCAAACAGAAGAAACACAGCGCATATCTAAATTTATTCATCTGCTGGATGAGCAAGACCAGGAGTTATTGAGGCTGCGCTTTGTGACGGAGCTTAACTTTGCAGAAATTGCACGGCTGATCAACAGCAACATGGAAGCCACCAAGAAGCGGTTTTACCGATTGCTGGCTCATCTACGACAACAACTGGAGCTCGAACATGACTGACCCTGAAGAATTTGCTCCCAATCAAGAGTTCGAACGTAAAATTAGCTCAATATTTCAGGTCCCAGACCCGGATCAGCAATTCATAGATCGTCTGCAAAAAAAGTTAGCGGTCCGATTTAAAGACATTCAGCGCTCATCTGAAAGCAAGAATATTTTTTCCAGGCCTTCACGATGGCTGGATAGAAGTAAATTTCTATTATCCCCCCTGGCTTGGGGGGCAATTGGATTGTTTTTCATACTCATTCTGATATGGGGGATTAAAACCCTTATCCCAAAAGTTGAGCCAGGCGGAAGTAACACACCATTTCCATCACCATCGGTCTCACCATCAGCACCCATGGAACCGACTCAGGCAACAGGTACTGAAGGCATAATCAATCTGCCGACGCTTGCGGGGATGCCTGTTCCCTGGCCAGAGGAAGCTATAAATTCCAGGAATGCGGACCAAATCACCCAGCTGGCACGCTGGGGGAGAGAGACGATATCCACAATTGCCTGGGCACCAGATGGTAAGTCTTTCGCGGTTACATCTTCCACAGGGATTCAAATTTATGACAGCGTCACCTTTCAAGAGATCCAAACAATTGCCAGCGGCCCAGGTAGCTATAGTATCGCTTATTCTCCGGATGGGACAAAGCTGGCTTCGTCCTCTTACGAACCTTCATTTATCAAGGTTTGGGATGTTAGTAGCGGGAGTTTGCTGCAAACCTTGGAATCCAACGAAAATTCCATTACCGGAATAAGTTTTTCACCTGAGGGGATCATCCTGGCTACCGGGTCTTATGATGATGAGGGACCGATAAAACTGTATGACGCAGCCACTGGTCAGGAATTACGCACATTGTGTGAATCAGCGAATTATTCTTTCGCTTTTTCGCCAGATTGGTCGATATTAGCCACGGTTAATGGGCATAACACAATAAAGCTGTGGGATACCGCTAACGGAGAGGAACTGCGCACTTTAGCTGGGGATACAGGTGATATCTATGGCATAACTTTTTCACCTGACGGCTCCAGGCTGGCCTCATGGTCAACTGATATGACCATTAAATTATGGGATGTGACTACTGGAGTGGAGCAGAGCACGTTGAGCACGGAGGGAAATTTCATAAATAATGTAGCAATCCTACCTGGTGGGAATGCTCTAGTGTCCATCGCCGGGGATGAGCCAATCTCAGTATGGGACATTGCAAGCGGCAAGGTGTTGCGCACATTTGGTGATCAAACACAGGGAAGTAATATCTTACTTTCACCGGATGGAGGGATGGTCCTCGTTTATGGGTATCAAGGTAATGCAATTAAGTTGTACGATATTGCCAGCGGGGGAGAATTACGCACATTAAACTGGCAATCTTATTCCGTAGCCAGCGTAGCTATTTCGCCGGATAGTCACATCATTGCAGCAGGTTTGGAATCCGGACCGATAATATTATTGGATGCAACCAATGGGCAAGAGCTGCGCACCCTGACTGGTCACACAAAAGGGGCAAGCAGTCTGGCTTTTTCACCAGATGGTGCATTGCTGGCTTCTGGATCTTCGGATCAAACGACCAGGTTGTGGGACGTAAGCAATGGGGATGAGCTTTACAGTATGGAAGGAGTAGGGATTGGATGGGTGGGAGGAGCGCCATCTGTAGACTTTTCTCCTGATGGGTACTTATTGGGATATGCCGGACCTTTTGGTCAAGTAATGGTGTGGGATGTTACCAACCATGTGGAGCTACGCACCCTGGGTGGGCAAGCAGGTGACCCATCTACTGAAGAAGTAATGGCTGTTGCATTTTCACCGGATGGGAAGATCCTGGCTTCTGGGTATTCTGGTGGTGCAATCACTTTATGGGATACACTTAGCGGCCAGGAATTGCGAACCCTCGCAAGGAGTAATCTTTCCAGTAACGCATGGAACAGAGCTATATCCGGCATGGAATTTTCACCTGATGGAAAGATACTTGCCTCGGGTTGCTGGGATATGATAATTAATTTATGGGATGTGGCCAGTGGGAGCGAGCTTTACAAACTTTCTAGTAATGGGGAAATATACAGCCTGGTTTTTTCGCCTGCTGGTGATGTAGCAGCTATCGGGAGTGGATCAATGAGCTACGATAGTGGATCAATTACACTATTGGATGCTGCCAGTGGCAAGGAATTAATCTCTGCTAAAAGTGTAGCAAAAGGATTGGCTTTTTCACCGGACGGGAAGCTGTTGGTCGCTGGTTCAAATGATGGTTTTATCCAGTTGTGGGGCATCGCGCCAGCGAATACTACGCAGCAGGAAGTTATCAATATACTACCCATAGATGAGAATCCACCAATCCAGGAAGCCTCCTCGCTGGCAACCTCAGAAGAAGTAACTGTAGAGAAGATTCCCATCCCAATACTATCAACTGGCGAAAATCTCCAATTCGGGATGTGGTCTCTGGATGGGAGTTACTATTATTACACCGACCAGGGACCGACAGGCGAGCCTGGTCCCGACCAGGCGTATACGACCTTATACTTCCTGAATGCACGCTCAGGTGAGACCTGTACAGGCATGCAGGAAACCGGTAATTTGGTCGACTCGGGATTAAGTATATATGATCGAACCGCCTGGATGGAAGATAATCGTTTGCTATATACGAGCCCAAGCGGGGAGCTCATGGCCCTTACACCTTGCAGTGATGCAACCGACAATTTGAGTGGTTTACAAGCAGATACGATAACTTCGTTCAGATATAACCCTGGCGAGAGCTCACTAACCCTGCTTAAAGGGGAACAGGCATACTGGCTCTTTTCGCCTTCGACTCGCCAAAGCCTGAGGCTTGGTCTCCCGGCACCGCAGGAGGGTATGGAAATCTCGTTAGCCTGGTCTGACTGGGACCCGAAGCTTATTTCCAGCCGGCTGGAGGACCGGCAGGGCAAGCTGTGGATTATTCTTGAAAGTATCGATACAGCCACGGGGAGCACAACGCTGATCACTGAACTTCAGGCCTCCCCAGAGTTACAGTATTCGAGTCCTATGTCTGTAGGAATCGATCGGTTGAACAAAGATCAGATCTTAATCAATGACTCATCCGCCCAGTCGAAGCTGTACGACATCATCAGCCAAACCATCAAGCTCACTGACCCGTATTCAGACATGTTCGGAATGGAATTCCCTGGCATGGGAGCGGTTACAGCCTGGGGCAGGATTGGAGGTGAGGGAGAGCCGGATTACCACGAGATCGTTGTTACAGGGGGTATTCCAGATGGACAATATTACATTTATCATCCCGAGAGTGGGGAAGTGGATCAATACCCACTTGATCCACCCCTTCTGGTAGTATTCCCGAATGGTGAAGGTGGCATTGTAGAATCCATGGTGCAAGAATCAACGTCGAATGATACTTATCGGGTAATTATTGTTGATAGTGACAGGGAACCTTATGATTTGGTGGTGAAAGGGCACACACCTCGCACCGGTTCCTGGTCGTTTGCAACTTTACTGCCCGACGCAAAGAGGGTACTATTCAGCTCCATACTGGGCATCTCCCTGGTAGATCTGGAGAGTGGAGAAATCCTGAATTTCTGGGGATTGGAGTCCCAGGAAAAATATCAGGATTTCAATGACACGCTGGCACCAGATGGAAAGACCGTGGTCGGATTTGCCAGTACAAAGGAACCAGGGCAGGGTTATCGGAACCATGCCATGTACTGGTTGCGTTTAGAACCGTAAAGGAATGATCATTGTTGAGCAGTGATCAGAGCAGGAAAAAGATTGGTTAAACTAGGCAAAGGTGAGCTACAAAGCTTCGTATCCACAGGAAGCGTCCGAACTATTGGGCTATGCTAATCCCAATACGATGCTGAATATCTATGGATACTTATACATGGAAAGAAAGGGTGAGCTGACTAGGATCATGGGTGAGATTTTGAGACCATATTGGTCGCTTTACCCAAATTCCCAGGGGTTGTAACCTCTTGGTTTAGATCGCCAGCTTTTTTTCAACGCAAGGATCTAATCTAGACTGATGGAAGTGGAGGTAGGCTTTCGTTCAGCCTACCTCCCGCACCCAATATGGAATAGATTATCCCAAGGTACTCAACGGAAAAAATATCATCATTGTAAATGCGATTGCCTGGGGCAATCCATGCAGCAAAGCTGGAGCCAGGATGCCCCCGCTCTTCTCGCGCACCAAGCTAAACACCAGACCGCCGAATATCGTCCAGAACCCCCATGCCAGGGTCATCTCTGTAGACATACCCAAGATCCAGCGAAAAATACCTATGTGCATCAAGCCGAATAACATGGATGCGATGATTGCACCCCAACCGAAAGGTATCTCGAAGAACCGGTATGGTTTCCCGAAGACTTCATTAAGTCGGGTTTGCATGTAACCGCGAAAAAGTATCTCTTCCCCAAAGGCAACGAATACTCCGTAGAAAAGGAAGGTAACAATTGCCTTACCTGCAACTGCAGTGTCGCCGCTTGACATAGATGGCACGAGCAATAACAGTGCGGTAGACATCACCGTTGCAGAAGCAGGCACTTTCTTGCGTAGGATCAATCCCAATGCAATCAGCAGACCTACCTGAGTTATTGCCAGGAGAATAGCCCCACCCCAGGTGGTATAGTCTACACCCATTGCGATGGGTATCCATGCCAGCGCTACTGGAAAGAAGCAAGACAAGGCGATATCCAGCTGGTATCTGAGTTGATGGCAATGGATCCCATAATCTGCCAGCTTGCCCTTGTGCAGAAGGATGACTATCAATGGGACACCCATCTCCACTACATAGATAAACGGCGGAACGGGAAAGCCCAGCGTTTCGGTCTGCCAGGTTTCAAAACCTGGGAACAGGCGATAAATCCCTACCACGACGTACGGCACGAGTATAAATGTCACCAGGAAAACTTCGGCAACCGCGGCGATTTTTCGATAGATGATCTTCATTGCAGTCTCCTATTTTGGTTATCGTAAACCTCGCTCGTAGCATGGATTATCCAGCCAACAGCCGGTTGCGATGGAACGTCCGACTGCCCAACCAGATCAACACCCCGGTCATTAACCAGATGATCAGCCCTATCAAAACCAGGATGGTAATATTGATGAATATTGCTCCTGCCATCTGAGCATAAAACAGTACCACAATGGGCAATACTACTAACCCAGCCATCTGATTGGCATCCTGGAACCCTTGTGCGCGAGCCGAAACCACCACCATTAAACTTACACCCAATCCCGAGAGAGCGGGTACCACCCAGATAACCAGCACTAACCATAGGGTGGTGGGGAAGAAGATGCGCTGCATTTGAGACCAGGCTGCTGCGTTCACATTGATGGCATAGATCAAGAGTGCACATAAGGCAACCGCAATGGATGCCAGCCAACCCGAGAGCATCTTGGCTATAAATAATTCCCGGTCGGTGGTGGGGGTATACAGCAGCGCTTCAAGGGTCTTGCGCTCTTTTTCGCCGGCAAAACTATCAGCCGCGAGCATGGAGGCTGTCATCAAGGGGATGATCAGGAAGAAGGGCATAAGCATATCCCCCAAGGCAAACACGATTGCCTTCTGGCTGACTGTATAACCCGCCAATTCCTGCAACATGCCCGCAGGCATTTTTGCCAGTAAACCCTCCAGGGAAGTCATCTGGCCACCGAACCCGTGGATAATCGCAGGGGCCAGGCCGATTAACCAGGGAATACCGATAAAGAAGACCACGAAAATAATGATTATTGGGGTGACTATGTTTTTATTTTGGATGACCACCTTCAGGTCTTTACGTATGATAGCTGACATAGCGCGAGCGTTCATTTCTCACCTTCCTTTTCTTCGTGAAGTGTAAAGTACACCTGTTCCAGATTTACTTCCTGGGGAGCCACGCGGAATACCCGAACATGGTTTTGCACCATGGAAGCCAGAACGTCTGGGATCGATTCGCGTTGATTGACCGTCACAACCAGGGTACCATTGGGCTTATTTGGCTCACCGAGCACAAGCTCTGGCATATTGCGCAACACTTTCAGGGCAGTCTCGGTTTGTTCTTCCGCCACTTCAATTTCAATGTCCATACGGCGAACGTATTGGCGGGTCAGCTCGGCGGGTGTACCCAATGCCACCAACCGCCCATGCTCCAGGATGGCTACCCGGTCACATAGGCGCTGAGCTTCCACCAGGTTATGGGTGCACATAAACACCGTGCAGCCTTCACGGCGGGCCATGCGTTCGATCAACTCATTCACATGGTGGGCAGATACCGGGTCTAGCCCGGAGGTGGCTTCGTCTAGGAAGAGCAGCTCCGGCTTGTGCAACAAGGCACGCGTCAGAGCCAGGCGCTGTTTCATCCCTTTGCTATACCCTCCCACTTTCTCTTTGGCGCGATCCGCTAAATCAAATTCAGTCAGCAACTCATGAATACGCGATTTGGTAACAGCTTTTGGTACACCATACATATCAGCATAAATGCCGAGAATATCCCAGGCGGTCAGGCGTTCATCTAGGGAAGGGGTCTCGGTCAGCACCCCAGTCCGGGCACGAAGTGCAGGTCCATCCACTTGTGGGTCAAAGCTGAGCACGCGCATATTTCCAGATGTCGGTTCGATCACGCCATTGAGCAGGCGTACCGTGGTGGTCTTCCCAGCTCCGTTGTGACCGAGGAAGCCAAAGATCTCGCCTGCATACACTTCAAGTGATAGATTGTCCACCGCAACGGTTTCCTTGAAATGGCGGGTGAGCTGGTTGATGGTGATAACTTTAGTATTCATTTCTTCCTCCTTGTCTCCTCGCCCTCGTTCATTTTGAGGGCGAGGAAAATAAAAAGCGTATTCCATATGGACCTTAAAACTCCTTGCGCTGGAATCGCCAGAGCGCCACCAGGATGAATACGATGGTCAGTACGGCTGCGGAGATTATTTCCGAGGTGAACAATGCCGGCAGGGGTATCCCAAAAACAACCAGCTGGGCCACCTTGTCCATGGTCACCGGCAAGATATAGCTGATCTGTGGGATGAACCCTGCGATAGCAAATCCAACGAGCACCAGGCCGAATGATACCCCCAAGATCGGCCCGCGTGACTCAAACAGGACACCCAGCATGATCACCAGGCTGATGTAGAAAAACAGGTTTAATGTAAATACACCTAATCCTGCCAGGAAAGGCAGCAAGGACACAACCTGGTGGGTATCCAGGTACACCTCGCCCATAAAGACCAGCGCTGGTATAGCTATGATAAAGACCAGGGCGCCGATCATGTTCGACAACAGTTTGGTCAGGATGAAAGACTGGCGTGCAGATGGTTTTGATAGGATCCACGCCGCTGTACCCGTCTGGGTCTCCTGGATGATCTCGTCCTGTGCCAGGATGATCACTCCAATTGAACCTGCCATTACAGCAAAAGCAAAATAATAATACAAGCCTTTTGCACCAGGCTGACCACCCGGGACAGACTGCTCGATCGAGGCATTGAGCCCGGGCAGAATCGGCTCGAGGAGTGGTATGACAAACAGGACCAGAGCAACCATTCCATCCAGGATGGCGATCCAGATCAAAGCCTGCCACAGCCAGCGGCGGGTGCGGAACCACTCGCCCAGCTCTTTATTAAGCATGTTGCCAAAGCCGGCCAGCCAACCACCGCCCCTGACGGGCAACAGTCCCTGGCGAGCTGACTGCATGAGATTACGATTCATCTGTGAATTTGTTTGCGCGGTCATTTTGAATTCTCCTTTTCAACAAGGCTTATAAATACTTCTTCAAGGTTATATGACTTACGCCCAAAGTTCGTCACCTTCAGGCTGCGGTCATCGAGGATCAACCTGAGCAGCAGATCTTCAGCTGCAGATTCGTCTGTCACGTTGATTTGCCAGCAAACATGACCATCTGTGGATGCCATGCTCAGGTTTTTCACCCAAGGTTGTCTTATAACGCGGGCTTGCGCCTCAGCCATGGCTCCGTCTTGCCCGCCCTTTAGAGTGACGCTATAAATAGTCGAGCCACCGTCACCAGCCAAGAGCTCGTTGATGGGAGCTTCAGCGATCAGGGTGCCGCGGTTAAGGATCGCGACTGTATCGCTCACCCGCTGCACGTCATCAAGGATATGTGTTGAATAAAAGATGGTGGTGTACTTGCGTAGCTTTTCCATGACGTCCAGCACATCGTGGCGGCCCATGGGGTCAAGCGAAGCAGCCGGCTCATCCAGGATCAGCAGATCGGGGTAGTTCACCTGGGCCTGGGCGATCCCCAAGCGCTGGCGCTCACCGCCCGAAAAGCCACGCACCGGCCGGTCAGCCTTATCGTCAATACCAACCAGTTCAAGCATTTCCTGCACGCGGGCTTCGAGCAGGTCTTTTGGCCCGCGATAGAAGAAGTGAGCGGTATAGTTCACAATCTGGCGAGCGGTCATGTGCTCGTAGTAGCGCGGGTCCTGGGCCAGGTAGCCTACCCGCTTACGGATTTCCACGCTGTTATGCTGGATATCATGCCCGAAGATGGTCGCTCGCCCCCCGCTGGGCTGGATCAACCCGAGCAGGAGCTTGATGGTGGTACTCTTACCGGCCCCATTCGGCCCCAGGAACCCGAAGATCGAGTTTTGCTTCACCGTCAGGTTAAGGTCCTTAAGCGCTTGAGCTTCTTTGTAGATCTTGCTCAAATTATGGGTATCTATTACCAGAGAAGAGGGAGATTCCATTTCCTGAGCAAGATTCTCTTCTGTCGTTTGATTTTGTAGTAAAAGGTTTGGTTTCATATAAAGCCTCCTAAATTGATTACCTGCTGTATAACTGAAAGTCGATATTGATTGAATTCATTTGTCCTCCCCCATTTCACCTTCACAATTTATGGAGATCAGCCTCAGGTTGAGATCGCGGATCCTTGCCAGTAAACCGTGAAGCGCTGCCTGGTCGATCACCACGCCAGTAAGTTGTGTTTGACCATTCTCCTCTGAGGTGATAGCCATTCCATCGAGCCACTCCGACCAGGACTGGTCGAGGTGACCCTCCAGGCGAATACTATAAATCAAGTGTTTAGTTACATTCTGTTTTTCTCTTGCCTTTATTGTCATATTTTGCTCCTCCATTTTCTCCCATCCAAATGTTGAAAAAGTTGATGAATAGCTCGTACCTCTAACAACATCCTATTAATTGCTCATTTCGTTTACAGTGTAACGATAAACCCAGGGTGATGTCATCCAACCAAAGTTACATTATGGGTGTATTCGGAAGTGGGCAAAATAAAAAGGCCTGGGGATCTCCAGGCCTTTCGCTTGTTAAAATCGTAAATAGCTACAGTAAACCCATCTGGCGCGCCTTAGCCACTGCTTCAGTACGGTTGTTAACATCCAGTTTGGTGAAAATATTGACTGTATGCCTTTTAACTGTCCCAATGGAGATAACCAACTTAACCGCAATCTCATGATTAGATTTCCCTGCTTCCACTAAGCGCAGCACTTCCAGCTCACGTTCACTGAGTGGCTTGATTAGTGACCCACCTTGTTGGGTCTTTATAAGTTGGGCTGACCTTTCAGCTTCTTCGCGAAAATAAGCAGCTGTCAACATTTCAACGTAATTATTTATTTGAGCAGTGGCTTGAGTTCTCACTTTATAAAGTAGTTTTATCATCGGTGAGCCTTCATCAAGAAACAAGCGCACATACCCTTCAGGTTCAGCCCGAATCAATACCTGGGAAAGCATTTCGACTGCCTGGGTCTCCTGACCTGCTGCCTGTTCTGCCAATGCCAGGAGCATGCGAGCTTCTAAAGCACGCCCATGTCTACCGGCAAGGTTTGCCTCATTGCGAATATAGTCGAGTAATACCTTCGATTGGTCTGTTTTCCCCATTGCCAACCAGATACGAGCCTTGGTAAGCAACACAAATTCATGGTAGAGATCAAGGATGCTGACACCCTCAGACTCCTTCATATCATCCTGCAAGGATTCAGCCCACAGCGAGGCTTCAGCCAGGTTCCCCTGTGCGAGATACAGCCTGGCTTCCCAAGCGTGAAGTCTTTCATTCTCTATGGAAGTAGGGCAGCGGTTAACCACCCGTTCAGCTTCCTTCATGTAACTCTTGGCAGCCTCCCAATCTTTCTGTGCCATTGCAAGGTGAACTCCAGCCAGATAAACATCGGTCAGGAAAAAGATATGGTCACCTGCCTCTGCCAGCTCTATTCCTTTTTGGATATCAATAGCTGCCTCATCCAATTGATTCCATTCTCTTTTCAAGTCACCCAGGCAGGCATATTCTGTGCCTGCATAAATTGGCACTGGATGTTCCAAGGAGTGAATAGCTGCCTGTTCATAGATTGTCCTGGCTAGATGGAGGCACCCTTGAAGCACTCTAAGTTGGGCAAGATGATGGCTTGCGTTTAAATAAGCCCCCATATGCCCCGACTCCAGATTGGTTTGGACCGCATCGATTAAAACCGATTCAGCTCTATCTGTGGATCCAGCATAATAAAGAGCATGGCTTAAGAAAAGCAGAGCAACTCCCCTATACCGTGATCTAAGCTCTGCCGTAATTGGGATACGGTCGAGCACGCTCTGGCAAAGCTCTGCTGCGGTATTAAAATCCCCGTGAAATCGGGCATTGACAGAACGGTATATCGGAATCATCAAGATTCTCAAGGCTGCATTCTGATCATAAGCGACCATTGAACTAAAGCCAGCCTCTGCACTTTGTAGCCATTTTTCAGCAGCATCGAAGCATCCTATCATTGTCAGACATGTTGCGTAATTAAGGCTTAATTCCGGTTGTGATTGGACGAGCTCGACTGGAAGGGTATTGTACCAACTAAGCAGCGAGCGAACCTCACTACGCGCCCATAAATCATTCTTGATCTTATCGATGAGGCGGGTTGCCAACTGATAATCTTCCGCCTTCAGCGCATATCCAACCGCATTTTCCATATAGCCATTCTGCTCGTGCCAGATAGCAGCGCGTTCATACAGCTCTTTCACCATTTCGGATTGGGTTTGCCTGAGACGTTGGGATAGCAGATCGGAGAATAGATGGTGATAGCGATACCACTGCCTTTCATCATCTAAGGGGATGAGAAAGAGGTTTTTTCGTTCCAGCTCCAGCAACAGCTCCGCGCTGCCATTCGATTCGCCCAGGATTGCATCGCAAAGTGAACCGCTAAGGCGATCCAGGATTGACGTTTGCAGGAGAAATGTTTGCATAGATCCGGGCAACCGACCGATGACTTCCTCGGCAAAGTAATCGAGGATGTATCGATGGCTACCAGTAAACGCATGTATAAATTCCGTCGTGTCAACTTTCCCCTGCATAGAAAGGGCTGCCATTTGTAAACCTACGATCCAGCCTTCTGTCCGCTGATCCAATGCAGTGACATTATCCGTTGATAGATTCAATCCCATCACAACGTTAAGGAATGCGATGGTTTCCTGTCTGGTGAAGCGTAGATCATCGGCGCGCAACTCTACCAGACGATTACCTGCTCGTATCCTGGCAAGGGGAAAGGGTGGGTCGGCGCGGGTCAATAACGTCAGGTGCATGTTGGGTGGCATATGATCCAATAAATAAATCAAAGCGGCATGGATAGCTGGATCGGTGATAACGTGATAATCGTCCAAGATGAGCGTAAAATCGTAGGGAAATGCATTGACCTCATTGATGAGCAGGGTGATTAATTCTTCCACTGTAGGAAGCTCGGGAAGATGGAGCTCGGAGACCAATCCTTGAGCAAGGTTGGGGTCCAGGGTATCCAGGGCAGCTGAAACGTAGGCCAGGAAGCGGGCCAGGTTATTATCATCAGGATCAAGTGATAACCAGGCAAAAAGGTATTCACTTCCAAGCCGGGTGTGCCAATCGCTTAACAAGGTCGTCTTTCCATACCCTGCAGGAGCGGAAATCATCGTCAGTGGTTTTTTTAATCCAATATTGAGTTGCTCGATCAAGCGTGGGCGAGGTACAAGGTTGGTACGAGCAGGTGGAAAGTAAAGTTTTGTGCTTAGAATTGAACTGGACATGTTAATAAAGATTATACATCCAGACAAAATAGAAGATAATGAATTTTTCTCAGTTTGCATGAGATTATTAAATCTCGTATTTTAGACAAGCTCACGCTTTTATTCTACGGTGTAAGCTCCTCTTCTTTATCCCGGCAACGAATAGGGTTTTTCAACCACTATCTCGATGTCGTGCAGTAACTCTTCAGCCAGTATAAAGACAATTACCTGGCTAATAAATTATTGAGCAGTCGGGGATTTATCCACCGCCGACTGCTCGGTTTTCTTGACAAAACCTGTTAGAGCTGATTCCAAGTGAGGCCTGGTATCACCTAATAATTGATCATCCGCGGTAGGCTCTTAGCCTGAGCAACCCAGCTCTCCACCAGAGATAAATCAGGCAGGCGGCGTACCATCTTCTTTTCTGAGTTGGTGGCTGCCATTTTTTCCAGGAGATTTGCCGGGACACGTTGAGCAAGTTCTAGAACAGTATCGACACCTGCGACTTCTAGTAGCTCGGCATATTCCTGTCCAATCCCATTGATGCGGTATAGATCCGCCATATTTACCCATCGAAGCAACAGTTTTTCACTGATGCCCGTCTTATTGACAATTTCTTTGCGACCTTGTACGGTGGAGCCTTTTTCAAGCAATTCATCAACGTCCTTAATGCCAGCTTGGCGTAATTCCTGGCGGTATACGTCACCTATGCCCTCGATGTATTTCAACCCTTTTGGGTTGGGTACTTCCATTTTTTCCGCTAAGGAGGCCATAATCTGTTTATCGTCAAGCAGTTTCTCTACATTAGCCAAGTCTCCAATAACATTCTGCGAGATGACAATGACACCCTGGAAGTTGTGTACCCGCATGGCATCTACAGCTTTCCGCCAATCAGCCCGCTCGACCAGCAATGCCACCGCGGATTCACTTGGAGTCATCTTCTCCCCAAATTCATTCAGTAAGTTGTCTTTGATTCCCTGGCCGAGCATCGCAAACGCTGTACCAGCGAGTGCACCATTCATATCCCAACTCGCAGATCCAAACAGATCTGCGAAGATGATGCCAATCAAACCACCATTCAAAAAACCCTTGGCGGCTAAATCGTCCTGCGTTCGGTGGAGTGCAAGCTCACCCATCTCGGTCTTCGTTACTGCAACTGCGTCTTTGAGGCTAACAATTTTCTTCTGCATGAGTTCTCTTAGCGCAGCAAGAGCCTCGATTGCTGTATCTGCCTTAGGGTATTTAATGATAATAAAGATATATTTTTCTGACATTTTCTCTCCTTTATTTATCTAAAATGGATAATGGCTAGATTGTTTTCAATCATCAAATCAAAGGAATGCTTCGAGCCAGGGGATTCAGCAGCCCAGACCAGAAGACAGTTGTGTATCATCCTCCACTCGAGGCGACTTATTTTAGTGTTGAGTATTCCAATTTAGCTTAGGCTGTCCCTCCTTCGTCGCTTCAAGTACCCTATAGATCCAATCTCGGAATTTCCCTTTATAGGTTGGGGTGCCATACCGGGCTAAACCCACTACCGCAAGATCTATAGTTTAAAAGCATTTTTTTTACCCGATATATATTGAAATAATGTGTCTATTTATTATATCTAATCGGAGGTTTATTATCAATAAGTCCCCGTTTTCCTCACAATGTTACCTAAATAACCCCATTGCACAAGCAAGGAAAGATGGGTGGCAACCCCGTTCAGAGGGGAAATGCCTACATTTACTTATGGATCATTATTTATAACAATTCATCCAAAAGATCCATCATTTCCTTGTCACCCCCTGCTGGAGGCATCCAGTCCACCTGGATTACGTCCACATCCTGCTCCTCCAGGCTTTTTGCAAACTTGCTCAAGCCAACGTTCACGACCACGAGTGGTTCTGTTAGAAGTTTTGTAATTTTCGTCTCCATGCCTAACTTTGCCCCTTTCCCAATAACCAGCAACAGGCAGCTGTAGCTTGGGCGTTGCTGTCATAGACCAGAACGCCTGCGTCATGTAGCATCTTCACCTGAAAGTTCAGGTCTTGGAGGTCACCCTTTGTTCCGCAAATCGATGCCACAATTGTAAGCGACCCTCCATGTTGTTTATAAACGCGTTTCGCTTCGTCAATTGCATCCACTAACTCGCCGACTGGATCCATGGAGGCATTGTAACCCAGGATAAAATCCAGATAGAGGACAGCCATCTGCGGGTCATGGCTTTCGGCGATTATCCTTTGCCGGCGCATCGTTCCATCTATCATCGGATGGGGTTTCCCAACCATATAAAACTCGTCGCCCATATCAACCAGGGAATGCTGGATACTCTTATCAGGATGCTTGAGCTTGTTCTTGGGGTCCAAGGGATTATTGGAATATACGGTTATCCCTGCTTCCCGCATGATCTGCTGTGATTGGTAGCAGAAGGTGCCACCTGCCAGGATGCCACGCAGGTACTTCTGCTCTGAAGCCCAGCCTGCCTTTTCCTCGGACAAGCGCTCCAAGTCTTCTGGAGATAAGCCCGCATCCAGTGGAGTCGGATTACCAGACACATTTATTGCCAACCTGACGGCTTCATCGATCGTTCGGGCAGGTTTAAGATTCTTCCTCCCGGAAACATCGCCTGGCTCAACTCCGAGAAAGCAGCCGATTACTGGTTTTTGACACAAGTCGAATTTCTCTAATAAGTTTTTGAGTGTGGCGGTCCCAGGTGGCTTGGAGATAATCGCAATGACTTGGGTATTTACATCCTCCTCGAGCGCCTCTAAAGCAGCGAGGGTGGTCAAGCCGCCGATCTGATCTGAAATGTCATGGCTGCCGGTCCCGATAGCATGGGAAATCCCATAGCCGTAATTGTGGACCTGAGCTGTGAATTCCTGCAGGCCTGTCCCAGCGGCCCCGATTGCCCCAATGCCACCCTTTTCAATGACATTGGTAAAACCAATCCCGACCCCACCGATCAAGCTGGTTCCACAATCGGGTCCCATCACCAGCAATCCCCTTTGTTTTGCTAGTTGTTTGAGCTTGAGCTCATCGTCAATCGAAACATTACTGCTGAATATGAAGACATTCAGCCCTGCATTCAGGGCTTTCCGGGCTTCCCGAGCAGCATACTCCCCTGGGACTGAGATCACCACCAGGTCGGCATTGCTTTTAGCTGCTAAACCGTCTTCCAATGTGTGCAGCAGTGAAACCGGAACCTCCGCTTGAATAGCATTCAACCAGACATCCATGTTATCCAGGACCTGATTGACAATAAATGTTGAATCCGCAATGACTGCCACGATTAAATCATTAGGCTGGGCTGCATCGATATCAGCACCCTGGATGCCAATATCAGCTAATAGTTGCTTATTGGCTGGACTGCCCATGAGTACTGCAGTCTGCTGGATACCCTGCATCTTCAAGATACGAGCATTGACGCTCATCAGGAAGACAGAGTCGTAATATTGGTTTTTTCGAATGACGAATCCGGATGACATAATCAATCCTCTATTTCGATTTTCTATTTACGCACATCATATCTACGACCGAATGCAATCAACGCCTTCTTGAAGCATTCCAGGGGGGCACGCACCATCCCAGCGCCAATCTTAGGGTAGCCGGGATCTTTATGGGCAATGGCGGTGTCGATGATAGGTGTAATACCCGTCTGCACCACTTTACGAATATCGATCCCGAGCGGGGCGCCTGCAAAACCAAGCGCGGGCATGCGATATGTCGGGTGCTTGGTGACTGTGATCTTGCTCATCTCACGCGAATAAACCAGGGCTTGCTCAGGAGTGCCACCAACCAGGCTGAGGATTCCAGGTGCACCACCGATGGTGAAGCCTCCCCAACCGACTGTCTCCGTAATCGCCGAATCACCCATATCCAATCCTGCATCGTGCTCAGTATATCCAGGAATATACAACCCATCCACCTTTGGCGCAGGAGCCGTAAACCATTCATCACCAAGCGAACTCACCCGAATCCCAAATTCAACTCCGTTTCGGCACATGGCAGTAACCACGGTACTGTAATCGACGCCCATGACCGGGTCAGCAATGGCTTTACCACACGCCATGGCGATCCCAAGGAAAATCAAATCGTGATTGGTGACATACTTGAGTGTCCACAACAGCTTGTCTTTTTGTAGATCGGTTTGAGCCATTGCCACCGCCATGACATTCGCAAAAAGGCTTGAAGCAGCGGTGTGCCGGTTGTGAAGTTCATCGCCCATCTGTAATGCCTTGGTAATTATCTGTTTAAGTTCCAGCCCACCTATGGTCAATAAAGCCTTACGCAAGGTTGGCGCCCAGACATCCCGCCACAGGGTGAGACCTTTGAGGGCTTCCTGGCTGTAATCCCCAAATTGCTGGTTTCCTTCAACCTGCCGGCAATATGCTCGATTTCCAAAAGCCTTGTTCTCAACCACCCAGACCGGTGCAGACGGAGAGATGGTGCCAGCCATTGGCCCGACGGTATGGTGGTGGTGATTGGGCTCTAAATGAACCTCTCCTTTATTCAATATATTTTTAGCTCCATCAACACTGGTTGCCCAACCCTCATACAGTACTTGACCGATGATTGCACCTCTCTGGGCTCCGCACATGTGTTGCCACTCAATCGGCGGTCCAGCATGAAGAACCATTTTTCCATTCAGCCCCGGGATCACCTCCCCCGCGGGTGCAATATCCACCAATATTGGATCACCCAGTCTAAGACGGTTGGCGGCTTCTTCATTAGCTTGTTCTATCTTCTGTTTGATATCCATTGGACTTCCTTTTATATCATACAAGATTTTTGCCTTGAATGCTTTTAAGCAAAAGTGGCGCTCATTCCGGCCAGGAACCCACTCAACAAATCCCAGCCGGTCGAGTGACCTAAAGATATGAGTTTCTCCACATGGAGATAGAGTTCATCGACGGAATCTCCTTGCAATAAACCATTAACAAACTGGTGCAGGGGCTCAACCGAGTGACCATCAGCATGATCATTCAAAATTGTGTGGCTGATCAGGTTAGTGAGAGATTGTGATTGATGGATGAAATTTGAATAAATGCCAATGGGTATAACCACAGCATGTGGATAATAATGATATACAAGCTGCATTGAGAAAAAGAATCCACCCAAAAAATCATCCCCAGACGGTGTCAGGCCTTCACCAAACCCGACCAATGACTTTCCTTGGGCGATGATAAGACTTGCATCGTTTTCTACTGCTGCTAAGATAATCCCATTCACAAAAGGCCAGGCTTTCTTAGAAAGAACGCTCTTTTGCTCGATCTCCGCTGCTCCAACTTGATGATCTCTCGATTGTAAGATTGGGTTGATCAAGTCACCCAGACCGGAGGGTTTTTGATGCGCCAATAATCGGTCAGCTACAATCGTGAGGGCTTCAGATAATCTAGATATGGGAAGGATCTGGTTTGTAGATACCGTTGGTGACACCCACACTATAGCATGTTGAAAATCCAATATATCTCCACAACTGGTTATCAAATGATAACCAACTACCTCGTAACTACTGCCTGCATTCAACCGGGGTATTGAAGTAGTTAACTGCATCGCCCTTTGGTGCATGGGGCTATCCGTTGAGATCAACCAACAGAGCTCGCCTTGTTCACTAAGCAAGTAAACAGCGTCGGTCACGCTTGCCAGTACGGATCCCTTCTTTGCAGCGGCTAGAACACGAAAAGCGGCCTCCCCGACATTATGAAGCTTAAGAGGAGAATCATGACTTTGGGTATTCATCTTTTTGGAATTGGAGTACCGCCAATTATGACGGTACTCCAATAATACACAAAGCAAAAGACTTATTTGGGACTACCGACCACACCCATTACAAACCAATCCACCGAACCCATGGCGTCTTCAGAAAGAACTTCACCCTCAGCCACACGAACGGTTCCATCTTGATCAACAATTGGGCCGGCAAAGACAACCAGAGTACCTGCATCAATCTCGGCTTGCTTCTCTGCAACCACGTCTTGCACTTCCTGGGGCACTTTTGGTCCATAGGGGGCAATTGCCATACAACCATCAGCAAGGCCGCAACGCAGGAAGATTGGCGTCCAGGTACCATCCAAGACGGTGGAAGTTAACCAAGTTAATGTATCGCCAAGTGTATAGCCAGTGCCCGAAATCCAGTATTCGGGTGCGAACTGCTGTGCTGCGAGGGACTGGAAACCAATCGTGTATACACCCCGCGATTCAGCCGTTGAGAGAATGGTTGCCGGAGAATCGACATGCATGGTGATCACATCAGCACCTTGATTGATGAGTGAATTGGTCGCATCTGCATCCTTGGTAGCATCTCCCCAGGCAAAGGTATAGGTCACAAAGGTTTGGACATCTGGATTGACAGATTGGGCACCGAGCTCAAATGCGTTGACGAAAGTCAATGTCCAGCCCAGGGGAAACGCAGCCACGAAACCGAGTTTGTTGCTTTCGGTCATCATGCCAGCTGCGACACCCATCAAATACCAGCCATCAGGAGGTTCGCCAAAGAAGTTAGCAAAATTATCACCCATTTCCCAGCCACCGGCATGCTCAAAAATGACATCGGGATACTTTTTAGATAGGTCCAAAGCCGGGTACTGGTGATTAAATGCCGTAGGGATGATCAACTTTGCACCCTGGGAGATCATGTTTTCCATCGTTGTGGTCGCACCAGCTTCATCTGGCACGTTCTCGGCCTCAATGATCTCAACACATGCGATATTTTCCTTGATCGCCATCACGGCCTCATGCATAGCCTGGTTATAACCTGCATCGGTGACAGGTCCTCCATAAAGGGCACCAATAATCAGGCAGGGTCCCTCTTCAACCGGAGCTGTGGTGGGAACTTCAGTGGGCTCAGGCACCGTCGTGGGTTCTACAACCACCGTCGTAGCGGTTGGCAGGACGACTTCAGTCGGCGGAACTTCGGTAGCCACCGGGGCTACGGTCGTGGCTTGTGCGCAGGCAGATAGCAGCATAACTGAGCTGATAAATACTGCCAGCAAAGTATAAAGGTACTTGTTTTTCATTTCTACTTCTCCTTTTCTAAGATTAGTTCAAATTGGAATAGGCATAGTTCGTAATATTGCGAAGATTTTATGGCCTCTCCTCCTTTCCATAATAAGAGCACAGGCATTATTCACTGCCCTGGTAGACCCTTCCGAGGCTGGCGGGAGCGGAATGCTTTCGATTGCCTCCCCAGGCGATCAGCACGATCAAGGTTAGCAGATAAGGAATCGTGTCCAGCAGGAACGGTGAGATTTGGACACCACTGGATTGCAACAATAGCTGGAAGGCCACCGCGGCGCTAAAAATCAACGCACCTACGATAGCGCGTAAGGGGTGCCACTTGGAGAAAATTACCAGTGCAACGGCAATAAACCCACGACCAGCAGTCATATATTCAGTCCAGTTCATGGCATATGCGATTGCCAGTTGAGCAGCGCCCAACCCGGCCAGCATACCTCCAACAAATAGTGCCTGGTAGCGGATCAGGTGTGGGTTCCGCCCGGAGGCATAGGCGATATCCGCATTTTCACCCACTGCACGCAAGCCCAGTCCCCAGCGAGTACGAAACAGCAGCCACCAAACCAGGAATGCCATCGGTATGACCAGATAAATCAGGGGATCAAATTTAAACAAAGATGTGTATAAACGCGGTAGACCTTCAAGCCCTGGTAAAAGTAACCTGGGAAGGCTGTTGATCTTCGTGCCTACGAAGGATTTACCGATCAATGCGCTCAAACCGAAACCGAAGAACATCAAAGCCAAACCACTCGCCAGCTGGTTGGCTTTGCGGCTGATCACCAGATAACCCAGGATCATGTTCATCATGCCACCCGCCAGCACGGATACCAGAATACCCAAGTATGGGCTCCCTGTAAGTGATGTAACCGCGAAACCGGATGAAGCACTTACCAATAGCACTCCCTCCAAGCCGAGGTTGACAATCCCGGAGCGTTCGTCGATGACCTCTCCCAAGGTGGTGTAGAGCAGTGAGGTCCCAGAAAATATTGCGCTGGAGATAACTCCAAAGATAGCCAGTAGGGTCATACTTTTTTCCCTTTGATGAGATTCGGTCGAGCTAATACCACGAACACGGTAAACGCTAAAAGAAGGTTAATGACTGAATATGGCACACCGCGCGTAAGCTGGAGTAAGTTACCTCCAGTGATGATGACTGATATCACGAATGACATGAGCAGGATCCCCAATGGTTCCCCACCTGCCAACCAGCTGACCATGAAGCCCATGTAACCAAGACTCAAGGAAAAATTCAACAACAACACTCCGTAAAACCCCGAGACTTGCGACATGCCTGCCAGACCGGCGATTGCTCCACCTATGCACATGACCACAATGAGATATTTCTTGAGCGGAATCCCGTTCCGGCGGGCAGCCTGGGCGTTGTTCCCAATGGCGCGCATTTCTAAACCCCAGCGGGTGTATTTCATGAACAACCAAAATAGCGCCAGCAAGATCAGTCCAATGACGAGACCAAGATGGATGCGCGTTCCAAAGAAGGTGGGTAACCTTGCGGCGGCAACAAAATTGGGTGTCTTTACTGTATCCATGGGTGAATGCCAGAAGCCAAAGATTAAAAAACCAATGATCTTCGGTGCAATCGGGTTTAAAAGCAGGGTGGTAATGGTCTCATTCACCAGACCAATGGATTTGAGGTAACCCGGGACGAATGCCCACAACGCACCCCCCAGCATGCCCAGGATGATCATGATTGGTAATAAGAGCCAGGCAGGCAAGCTGGAGAAAGTGAGCGCCCCAAAAGTTGCAAAAGCTGCTCCAATGTAAAGCTGACCCTCTCCACCGACGTTGATCAAGCCCACCCTGGCAGGTAAGGCTACAGCCAGAGCAGTGAGCAGCATGGGAATCATGGCTACAAGAACCTCAGAAAACCCGTAGGCACTGCCCATCGTGTAGGTGAAGATATCTTTGTAGGATTGCAGCGGATCTTTTCCGGAAATTAATAGGATGATCCCAAACAGCAGGAATGCCAGTAAGATCATGAATAAGTAGCGGATTACCAGAATAATCGTTTTATTCTGTAGAATGGGAAAGCAAGGCGCAATCTCACTGGTTTTCAACATGCTCAACCTTTGAACCGGTCATGAGATGGCCAATCTCGTAAACATTGGTATCTTCTGGTTTAAAGTTGCCAACAATTTTCCCAGCATAAAGAATAATCAGCCAGTCGGAGAGGGCGAACAATTCTTCCAGGTCTTCCGAAATCAAGAGCACACCAGCTCCATTATCGCGTGCCTGGACCAACGCCTGCCGGGCTGCAATTGCGCTCTGCACATCCAACCCCCGCGTGAGATAGGAGGCAATGATCAAGTGCGGCTCATCAATCAATTCTCGTGCCACAACCATTCGTTGCAGATTTCCTCCCGATAGTGAACGGGCTAAAATGTACAGCGGAAATGAAAAGCCCAGTTTCTTAGTTGAGCGGTCGACATCCATCCGGACAGCCTGCCAGTCAATGTTCAGTCCACCCAACCTGGCATATTTCATCGTTCGAGTGATAGCCATGTTTTGTAAAACAGTCATAAACGGTGCAATCGACATGGTGAGTGGGTTTTCAGGGATGAAGGCAACTCCACTAAAGCGTGCCTCTTGAACGGACTTGTCGGTGAAATCCTCGCCAAAGATGAACTTTTTTCCATGCGAGCAATGGATTAATCCCATGGTGACGTCCCCCAGCTCCTTCTGGCCATTCCCAGACACGCCTGCCACTCCCACGATCTCACCTGGATTAACTTTCAAGTCGATGCCTTTTAAGCCGGTTTCCAAACCTTCTGCATGCGTCGAGACATCTCTTAATTCCAATAATGGTGAAACTTTCTCCATTGAGACTTTTTTGGGTACCACTATAGGTGCGCCAAGTTTTTTCTCGAACATTAGAGAGATGAGACCTTCTTCTTTTGCCTCAGAACGAATAAGTGTTCCCGCTACCTTACCGGTACGAAGGACGGTGATGCGGTCGGCACACTCCAAAACCTCTCTCAATTTGTGGGTGATCAAGACAATTGCATATCCATCCTTTTTCAAGGTGTCTATCACTTTGAAAAGTGCTTGAACTTCATGCTGTGCGAGCACACGCGTTGGTTCATCCAGGATGAGCAGTCGTGCGTCTGCCAACAGCAGCTTAAGGATCTCAACCTTTTGAAGCTCGCCGATGGAGAGTTGAGCTACCAAAGCGTTGGGGTTTACATCCAGGCCATACCGTCCGGAAACCTCCTGAATGCGTTGATTGATCCCCTTTACATCCAACACAGCTGGGAGCCGCGGGAGAAACAAAGCTAAATTTTCCATCACACTGAGGGCAGGGATCAACGAAAAATCCTGAAAGACCATCCCGATTTGAATGGCACGTGCATCATGAGGGCTTTGAATCATGACGGGTTGTTCGTTAACTAGAATTTGACCGGAATCCAACCGATAAAATCCATATAAGATTTTCATCAAAGTGCTCTTACCAGCGCCATTCTCACCCAGCAGTGCATGCACTTCAGACGCATAAATGTCCAGGTCGATCTGGTCATTAGCCAAAACGCCGGGAAATGCTTTGGTAATCCCGCGCATTGAAACAACGTTCAAAGGGGAGGAGCCTGGATCAGGTGATTTGAGCATAAATCCTTTTTCGTTAGATATACGAATATAATCCCACCTAAACGGATTCTAGATGTGGATTATTCTTTATAATAGATGAATAACAAATAATATTTAAGCGTGTATATTGGGGGTTTTTATGAATGCTTCTATGCGGAACAAGTACGCAATACGCCTCCGTATTAACTACGGAGGCGCGTTGATCAAGGAGGAGATGTGACGGGTGGAACTATTCGATCATGCCATGCTGACGGGCATATCTCACCAATTCAAGTCGGCTATGCAATCCCAGCTTGTCGGAAATATTCGCCCGATGCCCTTCAACCGTCCGGATACTGATATTAAGGTGTTCACCAATCTGGCGATTCGTGTATCCTTCGACAATCAATATGAGGATCTCCGTTTCGCGTGGTGTGAGCGACTCCACCGGAGTTTCTTGTTGTGGAGGTACTGGCTTGGGTTCGCCCAATAATAACCTGAGCATGGAGGGATCCACATACATATCTCCGCGCAGGATAATTTGGATGGCAGAGATCAACTCTAGCTCAGCGGCGCGCTTGAGAATATAACCTGATGCCCCAGCCTTTATTGCCTCTTTTAACATCGCCTCATCCTCATGCAATGTCAGGATCAAGATTTGAAGGTTGGGGTAATTTTGCTTAAGCCTGCGGGTGACCGAAATGCCATCCAGATCTGGCATGCTGATATCAAGGACCAGGACGTCCGGTTGGTTCTTCTCGACTAGCTCGATGGCTTCGTAACCACCCGCAGCCTCCCCGATCAAATCCAATCCAATCTCGTCATGAATCAGGGCACGCAGTCCGCCCCGGACGATAGCATGATCATCTGCGATAACCACCCTAGCCATGGTCGGGAATCTCCGCCTTAATGGTTGTGCCTTTTCCGGGTGAACTTTCAATCATGAAGGTCCCATTGAGCATTTCAACCCGCTCCCGCATTCCAAATAGACCGAGGTGATCTTCTGTGCCCATTGAAGCGGGTATAAATCCTATCCCATCATCTTCAACGATCAAGGCCACATGTTGATTATGCAGGCTTAATAAAATATCAACATGTTTCGCCTGTGCATGCAGGATGATGTTCGTCAGTGATTCCTGGACGATGCGGAAGATGGTAGTTTCAACATCGCTGGGCAGCCGTCTGCCCTCCATTCCCACGGCTTCAAAATCAACTGAAAAATCATATTGACGGTTAAATTCGGTAATGAATTGCCGTAATGTTGTTACCAACCCAATATGATCCAGGCTAGCTGGTCTCAAATTAACTGCCAACTGATGGAGATTTTCCTGAATCGCATTGGTTGTGCTTTTCAATTCCTCGATCTTGTCACGCAGAGCTTCGGGCTGGTCTAAGGCGCGGTCCAGGAGGCCCAATTGAACTGTCAATGCGGTCAGTAACTGACCCGATTCATCATGCAATTCACGCGAAAGGTGAAGGCGCTCTTCCTCCTGGGCTTTCATTAGTCGTTGAGAGAGACCATGCAACTGCTTGTTACTCCGTCTAAGCTCGTCAAATAATAGGGCATTTTGAATGGCTACGGCAGCTAAATTAGCATACGATTGTATGAGTATCTGATTATCTTTGCTAAAAAAATCCTTCTGCTTGCTGATCAAGCGAAGTGAACCCATTAACCGATTGCTAAAAAGGAGTGGGAAAATCGCATACGATAGATAAGCGGGCATATTAGGGTCATCAGAAATTGAACTGCCATCCAGATTTTTAATAATTGGGGATGGCAGGTCTTGATAAACCTCCGAGTCAGACCATTTACTCTTCATGTTTTGAAGCATTGAAAGGGGCATCCCATACCCGATGACGCGGTTATCTCCACCCACATAGTTGTCACTGGTTTCAATCCAAGCAACATCCAATCCGAGACGTGTGACCGCTAACCGACAAATTGTTTGAAAAATACTTGCGATTTCAAAGTTATCCAAAAAGGTTTTGGATGAGTCGTTAAGTGTGGCAAGGTCATAAGCTTTCTGGCGGAGAGCATCTGTAGCCTTGCGTCGTTCAAGGGTTGCAGCTGCCAGGATGAGACCTGTCAGAGATACCACTGCCATGAAAGTTTGAAGCAGGATCAAACTATCGTTCTTGGACTCCAACGAAAACGGCCCCATACCCTTTGACGTGCCCCAGATTGCAATCCCAGAAACAATGAAAACAACCAGTGTAGCCCCTCTTTGACCAAAACGCAGCGCTGCCCAGATTACAAATGGGAAGATTACGTAAATCAACGCCTGGTGAAAGACTCCAATTGGAGGCATACTGCTAAATACGAACCAGGTAATGGCAGCAGTTAGAAATAAAAGTAAACCAGCTTCGAGATAGGCTCGCCTGTTCATCCTGACGAAGGGTAAAGTCGTCCAGGTAAGGATGACTGGGGTGACCACCAGAGCCCCGAGAAGATCGCCTATCCACCATGTGGTCCAGATTGGCCAAAAGTTTTGCCAGTCCCCGAGACCAGTGATCATTAAAGTCAGGGTCCCGATGCTTGCTCCAATCGTAGTGCAGACCAGCGAGACCAACACCAATCCAACCACATCCTGAATTCGATCGACCTCCTGATGCAGACCGACAACCTTCTTCAGGCAATAAACCGCCGCTAATGCCTCCAGGGTATTCCCTAGTGCCATGCCTAAGGCGAGATTAACCGGCGCGCCTGTCAATATAGAACCAAGCAAGACGCCAATGGTAATACCAGGCCAATATCGATATCCAAGGATGAACAAGGCTGCCAGTCCAATTCCAGTCGGAGGCCAGACTGGCGAAGTGTTAGCCTGGAAATAAGCCATCCTCAGCCCCAACCTGGCTGCAAGGTGATAGATGATGGCCAGGATCAATACCTTGGTCAGGTAAATCAGTACGGGTTTTACTTGTGAATTGAAATTAATTTTGAATTGGGTCATGGATTGGTTGATCAATAAACTGATAAAGATTATAAACGATAAGTCGCCTCCAGGCTTGTTGGCGTGGAATAAGCAGGTGTTTCAACAGGTTTAATCTGGCATTTGTGATTACTGATTCTTAATTAGTTGCTCTATAACTTCACCTTAAAAACGAAACCTATAGTATCGGCAGCTTAAACCCCTTTATTTAATAAACATTAGGATGAATATCGCAATATCTTGGCGACCATTCAGGGTCTTGCTCCATCATCCAATTGATTAAAAATCAGGAAGAGATAGCGGCCTGCAACCCTGTCCAAATTGGGAGAACAATTTCTTTAGGGTACCAACGAATTATTGTCAGTGCAAACCGCTAAAAACAGTGAAGCCACCTGCATACCATCATTGTTATAACTTTGATTCAGGCAGCAATCCCAGCCTGGTCAGTTCGTTTGCAAGCTGCGAAGGCTTGGTGAAGTGGATGGTTTGAAAACCCAGGGCTTGGGCGGTAGAAATGTTGGCGGGTGAATCGTCAATCAGCAGGCATTCCCCCACAGGCCGGTCAACCTGCACCAGGAGCACCTGGAAAATGCGTGGATCGGGTTTGATCATTCCTTCCTCCCCTGAGAGCACGATGCCCTGGAACCAACCAAAGAATTCGTATTCTGGACGTGCTAGATAAAACTTCTCAGCGGACCAGTTGCTGAATCCAAACAGGGAGAAGCCCTCCGTCCACAAGTAGCGCAATATCTCCACAGTTCCAGGGATCGCACCCTTGAGAGATTCTAAGTAACGTTCATCGTAAGCTCGGATCAAGTCGCAGTATTGAGGGTAACGGGAGCACAATTCGGCTACCGCTATGGAGAAGGGTCTTCCGGCATCTTGCAAACGGTTCCATTCATCAAAACCAATTTCAGCCAAAAAGCGCTCCATTCCCTGCTCATCGTTGGGAAACAGCTTTCGGTATAAGTAGCGCGGGTTCCAGTCTAACAGCACGCCGCCAAAGTCGAAGATGATCGCGGGCAGGTGGGTATTGATTGGGGGTGTTTTCATCGTGCGTATTGTAACATTGGATTCAGACTGTATTGGGATACCCGTAAGGCTGGATGAAGCGCACTCCGTTAGCGCCAGCTACCCCAAAGATAGATAATTTCATCGATGGATCCCCATATCGAAAAGGATAATAGTTGGAATAGTTTATCGTTCCTATTCCATAGAAAGAGACGAAATTACTTTTGATTTAATCCCAATAAAAAGTAGCCCCCACGGGATATCCGCATAAGCCGGTCAGAGCGATAATCCCATTTATCTCAGTAACGCGGCTGCATCCGAATGGATGATGATCCCACCCGACTTCAATAATCGCTGTTCCTGCTGGACAATTTCCTGGGCAACTTTCAAGCGATCAGCTTGATGTGGAAACTCAGCCGTGAATTCAGGCGAGCCGAATAGCCGGCTGTCTTGAATTCCGTCGAATGAATGGTCGGGCAGGAAGTCCAGCGCGCCCTGTTTCCCGAGATCCGCATGGTGATGGATAAAGCTTTCGCTCTCCAAGTCTCCAAAATCGACTCCCACTGGTGTCGCCTCCAGCTCGAGTAAGATGCGGCAGAACCATGGTTCAAACAAGGCCGTATAGCCCCGATTGGCACGGACTGACTTGCCTTTAAACAGGCTTTCGAGAAAGAACGAGGCGGGTAGTTTGCTCGTATTCGAGCCGCAGGCGATATCCAGGATACGCTTGTTTTGAACATCTATCAATGTCGGGTACGAATTAGCCAGCCTGCCTACCATTTGCTCGATTATCCCTTCGACCTCTGGCTCGTGTGCCATTTTTCGGCTCAAGTCATAGTGAGTATTGAGTGTCTGAATGGTTTTTGCGATCCGCATTCGATCCCGCTCGTTATTCCACAAGCGGCTTAGGTTGCCTGTCAGCTGATCGATTTTATTATCACCAAAATTAGCACTCATTCGATTACTTTCATAAATCCGTTCCACACGTTTAATACAGAGGATCCTTTCAGCTATTCTACGATGAAGGTATGTCCCAGAACAGTGGAAGGCAATGCCAACTCTAGGTTATTGAATTCGATCCGCCCGATGAAGGCTAAATATTCAAGATCCATATTCTTGCTTTCAATTATCTCAGAGGCTTGGACGAAATGGCGTTTATCGACAGAAAAGCATCGCTAACTCCGCTCATACCTAATTCCCTATTTTCTTATTACCAGGTACTTGAAATAGCGTAATTTGCATACCGTCGGGGTCTTGGAGCCGCACGTTATAATCACCCCATGGAGTCATGATGGGTGGATGAACCAATATCGCCCCATGGGTGAGTAATCGCTCCATCGTCGTTTCCAGGTCAGGCACTTGAAGCGCAAAACGAATCTGCCCGCTAATGCGCCGTCCCGCTTCGATCTGGTCAACCGTCTCTGCCTGTGCTTCATCGAAAATCTCCAAGGTGGCGTTGCCCATGTTAAGGACGAGTGCCTGACCTTGACCATTGTTCCAAATTGCAGCAGGTTCAATACCAAGTCCATCGCAATAGAATTTTACCAATCGTTCATAATCACTTGTGGTGATTGCCACGCGCAATTCATGGATATGATTATTGAGATTCGGTGTAGACATGGAAAAGTTATCCTTTCGCAATTAATTTACCGCAAAACTGATGGGTGCATCGAACAACCTTGGTTTAATGACCGCATATCCTGCTTTGGGCTGGTATTTTGCAAGGTTATCGAGCTTTGCGCGTTGTTGATCCAACTCCGCATTCTTATCAGATCGAGAATTTATGAGTCAATACAACTGTTAGATCAAAAGACTTCTCGAGCCTCCTTAAATGCAAATGCTAACCGAAATTGAATGTGCAACGAGCTATTTTGCGGGTAGTGATTGCAAGTAGAGGTACGCCGCCTTGAGTTCATCGTCCGTCATGTGAGCCAGACTCTTCCAGCGCATAAATTCGGTCAACTTGTGCTGATTTGGGTCGATGCCGATCCATTTCAAAACTTTTCTCAGGTAGTTTACTCCTTTTAAACTTCAGTCGGCTGCGATATGATAACGGTTCCTGTAACGCGATAACCCAAAAGATGTTATTTGCATTTACGTTGAAATCCACCCCATAAATCGCAGTCATCCCTTATTTTAGTAAATAGAAACGACCCAGCAAAACGCACCAGATGGGGTAAAGCGCAAGGTATCCCATAGAACTTGCCCACCAAATATAATTGAATATTGTTAATTCATATTCCTTAGTATCAATACCGCGGAATATCCCAGGAATTGTCACCAAACCAAGCGCCATGACAGCACCACCAATGATTCCAAAAATAGCCAGACTATGTGGAAAAGAATTGCCTCGCAAGGCAGAGTAATTCAATCCTAGCAGCCATAAACCAATCATGGCATTTCCTGCTGCCATGTATAGACCAGACAGAAACCAGCCTGTTTTGCCAGAGATGGCGAGCACCGAACCAACGACAACGACGAGAGCACCTATCGCTGCAAGAATGAGCGCGAACAGGCTCAAAATTGGTGACTGTGCGTGGTGTTCAGCATACAACACGCCTGCCAGGACCGCACTCATGAGAGCACTAACGCCAATAAATATATCGTTGAGCGTGCCGAAGGGTTGGCCTATGCTGAAAAATAAGATGATGAAAACCAATGCCAGGAAACCCGCGATCCCGGTCGCGATCGCTAACCAACCGATCATGCTTAATGCATTAGGGCCTGTTGTCATCGCTCCACCGGATTTACTTGATCTAAGCTTGGCAGTCTGCAAGTATCGATCATCATTTCTATCACCCAGTCCTTTTATTGGTTCGGAAACAATCCTACCAGCACATATTTCTTGGTGCCAATCAAGAAACGAGTATCATGCTAATAAGAAGGGTGTCATTGACTCCCATTTCTCTTTCCAGACGACAGGAACAAGATTTTGAATCACTTCCGCAGGTATCCCCTGCGAAAATATCATTCTGTCTTCCAGGGGCAGGTTGTAGAGCATGAAAGGAACTGTCAAATAATGAGGTACAGCATTTTTTAAGCCGTGTTCAGTAAATAGCCTGACCAACCTGAGCTGTTCTTCAACTGGGATCAATGCATCTGCTTTATTGATCAGTTCATCTGTCTCTGGTTTTATGTGATAAGGCCACATATTATTCAAGCGGGCAAGTGCGTTTTCAATGTGCCTAAGTTCAGTCTCAGGTTGTTCATTATTATCACACTTAGCCACCGCCAAATTGATTTCATCCAATATTCGGACCATTACATGGTGCCATTCTGTCAACGAATCAAAAGGTGCTTCGGGAAGCATATCTCGAAAATATGGAAACACAATTTCGTCTTCCGTCAGGTGGTGAGCATTCAGTACAGAAGTGAGGGCTCGGATAAAATTGAAACAACCCTCCCGACTATCATCACCCCGGAATCCTCGTTGTATGACCTCCTGGATGCTTTCAAGTGAAACCCTCAGCCCACGTGTAATAATATTGTGAATGTTGAAGAAACTAACAGCTACATTGGATTCTTGTTGGTTTGACATTTACGCTGCCTCCTTAATGGGATTGGGAATAGTCTCTCCCGATCTCCGGTTCAATGAGCGATTCTAGAGACTGCATTTGGTAAATAACCTCGGGGTAATCTTCTATGATCTTATAGAACGAGCTGCGTGGCATCCCCACTACCTTGCGAGTCTCTATCATTATCATTCCTTTTAATAGGTTGACTTAATCGATTTTTATATCTACCCCATATATTTCGCTCCACAGCGGTAGCAGACGGGCATCTCCTCTTTAGTTCTCAGTTCTCGGAATCTCCGTGCGTTGTCCGAGTGCCATATCTGATATAAAGTGCTCTCCATCACATTTCCGATGGCATAATCCGGAAAATCAACACAAAAATTGACATTCCCGTCTGGCTGGACGTCCAACAAGCCCCAGATGTTATTGCATCTGGCTTGATGAACAGTTGTATCACATCTCGAGTACCATTCTCGATATTCGTCATCCGTGAATGCCATATAAGGGTAGGATTGGAGCTCTCCCAACTTTGAAATAAACTCTTCAAGTTGCCCCAGAAACAGGTCAACATCCACCCCCGATTCTTCGTGGTGAAAACCTCTCCAGGAATAGGCTTCGCAAGAGAACTTCTCCCTCATTAGCTTTTCATATGCAAGTCCCTGTTTTTCCGGAATGAAATAATATGGAACGATGCAGATAACACCCACTCCGAGTGCCCTCACCACGTCGGGCATCGCGCCCAATCCTTGGTAATTGTATCCGCTAAGCGTACATGTGATCCCGCGAGGAATTTTGTATCCATATCTGTTCTCATGTATCTCAAGTTCTTGAAGACTCTCACGGAGCTTATCAAATGTCCCCTTGACACCGCGGACATGATCGTGGATCTCCGCAGGACCATCAACTGATATGATCATAGTATCGATCTTGAGTTTGACCAGAGCTTCCGCATATTTTTTTAGGCGTACCCCGTTTGTCTCCAGCGAAAGTGACATCCCTTTTGATTTGATATAGGCAAGTAGATCCATAATACGTGGATAAAGAAGCGGTTCTCCTCCCCGGATAATCAGGGCTACGCCGTATTCATGCACCTCATCCACTACCTTGAGTAGACTGTCGAAAGGTACTACTGTCCCGCTGTACGAATCAATTGGCTTCTTATTTAGCATGTATCCTTCTTCACTCCACTGGGCGCACATCCTGCAACGTAGATTGCAGCGGTTCGTGACGGTGAGCGATACAACCTTCGGGAAATCTGTTAGTTTTTCGTCCATGCTGGTTATCCATTCTCAGCTTACTATCGAAAATATTCATATTGTAGCCTACAAAACCAATACAAAAGCAATATACCATAAAGAAAACAGATTATCTCCGGAGAAACAAAACGCTGGCTAGGAATGCCGCTACATGGTGTGCCCAAAAAACAGCCAAATCCAATAATTATCCTTCGTAGGTTGTATTAGGTGTAAATACTTTCGTCATGCACCTTGTCCTGACTACGAAGGCAGTGGTTGTTAACCCTGGTGGATTGACCTGGTAAATTTCACCAGTCTACTGTTTCAGGCGCAGAGTCAATACAAGCGCACACCGTATCATGGTAGCATGCGTTTCGGCGATGGAGATATAAGGGATGCGAATCAACAAATCTTTGATAATTGCGAGGCGTCTCTCGATAAATACTTAACTGATTATTCTTATTCAACTGCGCCCTCTTGTTTGGGGTCAATAATTTCTGCTTCGATAAATTACTCCCTACCCACCATCCCTTCAGCTCAACACGACATCCACTTGCGCTTCCTTTATTCCCACAGGTGGGAAACTCACGATATCCCCCTCTATGGGACTACCATCCACTGTCAGTGAGGCAGTGTTCCCGCTGCCTGCTCGTTCCACCGTGATGTGATAGGTCACCTCCCGGAAAACCCGCCGGGCTTTGAATCCAGTCCAATCCAGCGGGATCACCGGGGCAACCTTCAATCCTTGATACGTCGGGCGGATGCCCAGGATCCATTGGGTGCCTGCCACGTATGTCCAGGAAGCAGTGCCCGAGAGCCAGGAGTTGCGTCCGTAACCGAATTGAGCGTGTTCCGGACCACAGATGTTGCCACAGTATACGTAGGGCTCCACCTTGAAAATGTCATTGTCATCACGCCGCAGGGGCATGATCTGCTGGTAGTACTGGTATGCCAGGTCATTCAAGCCCAGGTGTGCAGCCGCGATAATCGCCCAGGTATTGGTGTGGCAGAAGATCCCACCATTTTCCTTGGCGCCTGTTGGATATGTGGTGGTGCCACCAATGCGCGGGTCACCATGGGTATAGGCAGGTGCCAGAATCGCCAAGCCAAAACGAGAATTAAGCCGCATATGTACGCTGTGCATTGCCTGTCTGGCGCGGTCATCAGGGGCACACTCACCAATCACCGCCCAGGTCTGCGTGTTCAAACCGATCTGGTGATATTCCTCCACCCGCACTCCTACCGGCTCCCCCTCGTTATCAAAGGCACGCGCATACCACTCTCCGTCCCAGGCCACCCGGTTGATGATCTCTGCCATTTCCCCATGGTGCATGCGACACCGCTTTGCATCATCTTCCTTGCCAAGATGATCGCATAGCTCCGCCAGGTCGAGCATAGCCCGGCAGAACTGTTGGGCTGCCATCACGCTCTCTGCTTTGCCCGAGCCGTGGTCCAGGTTCATGGTGTCATCCCAATCCGAAAAGCCCAGGCGCGGCAATCCGTGCGGACCTGGATGTGCCAATGTAAACTCCACTGCCCGCTGCATGTGACCCCACACCGAATCATCTCCCCCGTCTGCGTACGGGATACGTTCTTCAAGGAAGTTGAAGTCACCCGTCTCGCGCAGGTAGGCGCATACCGCTATCAATAACCACAGATGGTCGTCGCAGAACCACTGTGGTCGGTCGGGGAACTCGGCAGCCAGCCCAACTCCGCCTTCACCGGTCAGTGGGAAGACCTGGTGCCAGGTATGGCCGTCGCGGAACTGTAATTTCCACAATGTAGACAGGTTCTGTCGTGCCCGTTCTGGCGAATTCTGGACCACTGCCAATGTATCCTGGGCTGAGTCGCGCGTCCCCATACCACGGCCAAGTCCAGTCTCATAAGCTGAAACAAAACGCGACCAGAACAGGGTTGCCCGGCACTGCACCTGGTTCCAGACATTTAACATGGCATTCATCCTGGCATCCGGTGTCTCGACCTGGAACTTGCTGAGATATTCATCCCACTCAGCTTTTTGGGCGTTAAAGGCAGCGACCACGGTTTCTTCTTGTTTATATCGGGCGACCAGCGGGGCGATTTGCTTCGCAGAATCGGTCACCCCCAGGATATAGATGATCTCCTTCTCCTCCCCGGGATCCAATCTGAATTCATGGCACAACACACCGACGTTGTTGCCGCGTGCCGCCTGCGAATCGGTCGGTTCTCCATCCTCAACCACCTTCGGGTTTGAAAGGTCACGATAATTGCCAATAAAAGCCTCCCTATCAGTATCGAATCCAATGGGTGGTAAGCTGCTGGCAAAAAAGCTGGTGGTGGAGCGGAAAGTGGTGTTTACGTAGATGATTCCATTGTCGAGGCGGCTGTGCAATACATGCTGCCCCCAATCCAGGTTGTGCAGGTCAGCCTCTGCACTCCACATGCTGAACTCAACATAGCTGAAGGAGCGCAAGGTCCGCACCCTCCTGGAGGTGTTGCGCAAGTGCATAACCCACAATTCACTAGCCGGCTCATCTTGGTGGGATGGGCTAAGGTTGGAACTGGGGGGCACAAAATACAATAGCTCGGCTTGAATACCTCGATAACGGCTGGTGATGCGCGTGTAGCCTGGTCCATGCCGGCACTCGTAGGCAACCAGTTTCCGCATAGGGATAGGCTGCCAGGTAGGGCTCCAGTACACGCCACTATCCTGGTCGCGCAGGTAAACGTAGCGCCCAGGTTGATCCTCCGGGACAGCATTATAGCGGTAACGTGTCACACGGCGGTTTTTTGGATCACGGTCGAAAGAGTACCCACCGGCAGTGTTTGAGATGATTCCACCATAAGATCCTCTACCCAGGTAATTGATCCAGGGCGTAGGTGTATCCGGGCGGGTGATTACATACTCACCGGTGGCTTCATCGAAATACCCGTATGGGTTGCTGATCTTTACATTTTTCATGGATTGCTCCTGAGCAGTTAAAATTCTTTTTCAATGTGGTGTACTCGAAATTTTCCCCTTACCTCGCACTCACCGAAAATTTAGATGACTCTACCTTTATAAAGTGATGTGCCTCAATTTGATTATACATCGATAAAAAAATAAACAAGCTTGCCGGTATCGACAGGAACCCCCAAAGGATCGGCAAAAAACCACAGATTACTTGACCAGAATATTCTTTATTTTAACAACCAGATCCGCTATCTCATTTGAGTAAGATCGAAAGTCTTGATTAAAATTAAACTGCAGCACAGGGGAGGATATCCTGGATAGCATCCATTCGTCCAGCAGCAACTCGAAGTTCATCAATTCGTGGCCGTTAAATAAATGATCATCGGTTTTTCTCCCCCGCGCTTGTCTCCTTTGAAGTAAAGTTGGGATATCTACCAGGATCCTGATGATTAAATCGGGGGGTGGTAAAAAACCTCGCGCCAGGTGGTAAAAACGCTGGCATACTTCAAATTCATCTTCAGTCAGATACTTTTTTTGATAGATGGAGTGGGTAAAGACATGAAAATCCTGGTCGAAGCCTCCATCGAATACGGCGATTTCGTCGCTTTGTCTTGCTATCGCCTCCTGTTTACACCGAAATAAAAAGAAATCAATCTGGTTGGCAAATGCCCACCTTTGCTGGTCCTTTCCATACTCAATGTGAAATGGATGTTCCTCAGGTCTTTCCCAATAGGGTATGAAAGAGCCTTGATCACAGATTAATTTGGATAGGGTGGTTTTACCTGATCCCAGATTTCCAACCACGGCGATGATTCTTCCCATAAGATTGTTTCCTGTATTAATGATATACCGAATCGCCAATGCATAGGTTAAATATCCAGCCTTTTCCCATATGAGTTAGCGATGAATAGGAGAAACCAGCATTCATCTATGCTTTTTACTGCTTTCCCAAAAGATTTGGTTGTCCATCTGTTAATACCTGGGAC
>Ga0208980_10000031_pt1 | contig 60728 bp, 57 predicted proteins | sample WetSurMetagenome_3_FD_187993 | JGI IMG/M metagenome (GOLD analysis project Ga0208980, IMG submission 187993) | Wetland microbial communities from Twitchell Island in the Sacramento Delta, sample from surface sediment Aug2011 Site A1 Bulk (version 2) | ecosystem: Environmental > Aquatic > Marine...
GACCGGACCCAGGAGTGGGGCGAAGTTCCAGCAAGGCTTGTAGAAAAGCCAGTGTGGACTCAGCGCCCTGATTCTCATTAATTCTATCCGGGTGAATACCATCCCGGCAGCCACCCGTGGTCGGATCGTAAACTGTAAGATTGAGGTCGTTGCGGCCCAGGAACCATTCGAAGACACTGCGGGAGACTTTATGCCAGTGTATATCGCCTGTGATCCGGTAGGCTTCCAAACAGGCAGACACCATGGCCTGTGCCTCCACCGGTTGTTGGTCGAAACGGGCACGCTCACCCCCTTTTTGATAAAAGCCATTGGATCCGATCGGGACATAATAGCTGCCTGTCGTCTCGGAACGCTGCAGATCAGCCAGCCAGCAAATCGATTCCAACCCGGCACCCGCCATCTCCTGGTTCGCCATGGAATCTCCGCTTAAAAGCATGGCATGCGACAACGCAGCATTGCAATAGGTTAGCTTGTTTTCAAACCAGCGCCAGTCATCCTGGCGGTTCTCCTTGTAGAGGGCCAATAACCGCCTTGCCAGTTCCTCACGCACCTGGCTGGCGCGCCGGTCTCCGGCATACCGCTGCAGATACTCATGAATGCCGATCAGCGTAAAAGCCCAGGCGCGCGGGCTGGTCGTCTCTAGGATGGTGAGCAGCGCCTGTTGGAATACCCTTCCCGCCATGTTCTGAAGTGCAGGCGTGTTCGAACGACCCAATACAGTGCCCAGCGCCCATAAAGCCCGTCCATGACAGTCATCAGAACCGGCATCATCTTCCAACCATTGGCGTTGATAATTCATGAAATTTCGAAAGCGTTTGGTCTCTGTATTGAATGCATACCAGATGAAAGCCAGATAACGGGAGGCCAATTCGAGAGCTTCCTTGTCATCCAATGCCTCCAGAAAGATACTCACCATAAGCGCTCGGGCATTGTCATCCGTGGAGTAGCCTTCGTGATAGTTGGGAATCGTAAAAATTGCATGCTGCAGGATGCCGGTCTCATCGGTTAACTGACGCAAGTAGTCCAACTTGAGTGGCGGCAACTCGCCGGGGCGCTGATCCAATGGTTTGACCGCAAAATCCGGATGAGCAAACTGGTGGCGTTCCGCTCGGGCGCGTTTAAAACTCTTCATGTAAAGTTGAGCCACCTGCGGCCAGATCATTCCACGGCCAAACAGATAGGCATGTTTACGGATGGCGTTCCTTTCTGCTTCATTATCCAGCAGGTCGATCACTTGATCGGCCAGTGCCGCCGGATCCCGGAAAGGCACCAAGACCCCCCGTTCCTCCGCCAGGAGTTCCTGCGCGTACCAGTAGGGGGTTGAAACGACCGCCTTGCCAGCACCGACCGTATAAGCCAGTGTGCCCGAGGTGATCTGGGCTTCATCCAGGTAGGGGGTGATATAGATATCCGCTGCGCCGATGAACTGATTAAGTTCTTCCAGGCTGACAAAGCGATTATAGAAGATCACCTGCCCTTCCACACCTTTCTCCTGCGCCAGCCATTGCAGCGATAAACGATATGTCTCGCCTTCATTTCTCAATACATGCGGGTGAGTCGCGCCAAGGATGATGTACACAACATTCGGGTGTTTGGCCAATATCGCAGGCAGGGCTGAGATAACATTCTCAATGCCTTTATTGGCCGAAAGCAAGCCAAAGCTGAGCAGGACGATCTTGCCCTCGACCCCAAACAGATCCTTATAAAAACTGGGGTCGACGAACGGCACATCAGGAATGCCATGCGGAATCAGATCGATCTTTGCCGGGTCCACCCCGTAAATGTCTTTCAGGAATTCAACACCGCGTGCGCTCATGGTCACCACCCGGCCGGAGAGGGCAACGATCTCGTCCAACACGCGACGCTGATCGGGATCCGGATCTTTCAGGATCGTATGCAGCGTGGTGACAATGGGCATACGCAGTTCGCGCAAGAGGGCCAGGATATGGCTGCCCGCCCGTCCACCGTAAATGCCATACTCATGTTGCAGGGATACCAGATCGACATTGTTGATGTTGATAAAATCTGCCGCGCGGTGGTAGGAGTTAATATCCTTCTCGGTCAACTCGAAGCGCACGCGGGCTGGATAGGTATAACCTGCCTCGATATCATTAACCGGCAGAGCAATACAATTGGCCTGCTTATACTGCGAGGCGATCGCTTCACATAGATCGGTTGTGAAAGTGGCAATGCCACACTGGCGGGGCAAATAGTTGCCAATGAATGCGATACGGTTGAGCGAGGAATTGGATGAAGATTGCGTCATGACAGGACATCCCTTTTCTAAAAGCCGGTTACCTAATCAGGTGCCCCCGACAATTCATGTATGGAAACGGGTATGCTGGTGACCGTTTCAGTACCATCAAAATAAAATTATAGGTATGAGTTGATCTGGAAAGTGAGCCGGCGATGATCGAATCTTTAATCATTATACCAGACGAAAAAGAGTTAAGAGGTCAGTATTGAGGTGTTAACCTGTTTTATCTGGGTTTGTTACAAGCCAGGATCGAATAGCCGGGAGGTGATCCCGGTAATGGCCATACGATTCGCTCCTCAACATTTGGAAGGGTATCACTTCAAACGATACCCCTTCTACGCGGTGAGTACCGAATAGATATGCCTCGGAGTGAGCCTCGACTTCGCCTTTTAATTCCTGATACACCTGTCGCGAATCCTGCAGGATGTCGTCAGTATCGCGATCTGCGATCTGCTGGTGAAGTCTGGCATTGAACTCATCCAGAGTCAGATCATCAAGCCAAAGCTGAGGTGGTTTCTGAAGTCGCAGCGCGAGCCCGAGTCCCAGGTGGCGGTCATACTCGGTGATGTGAGCGATGATTTCCTTGACGGACCATTGCCCGGGTGCCACAGACTCTGACAACCTTTGTCGGGGAATCCCTATGATCAAGGCATCCCACTCGTCTCGGGTACCAGTGATAGCCTGAAGAAGTTCCGACTTGGTAGCAGGATCTTTCATGGCAATTTGATCCGCAGCAACTGCCGGACTGTCAGGACCCAAAGATTGTCCCCTTCGGTGGCCAGATCCACCGGGACATCCCCGATGGACCGGCCCTCATCCCCGATCAGATCCAGGCTATTGAGCGTCTCACCCGTCTGCGGATCCAGCTGGCAGAGTATCCCCGGATTATCCCCATGGGTGTAAACTACCCACAGGTAATTTCCTGCATACAGCATATTGATCTTCTGGTAGCTGTCCAGCAATGGCACGCTGGCCAAAGGGCCTGTTTCGTTCATCAGCTGGTCCAGATCAGCTGAATAGGCTTCCAGGGAATAGATGGGGGTATCCCCTGAAATTCCCCTGCCGATCCACATCCTGTCCCCGGCCAATACCAGGGGATTACTGGGTCCCACCCCGGATGCCCCATCGGCTTGATGGATTAAAAATGGCCAGCGGGTCTGGTATCGCCCCTGCGTGGGATCTTCGGTATTAACAAACACCAGGCCATCCCCATGTCCGGTCTCACCTGTCATCCACATCCACTCCATACCGTTATAGGCAAATTGGGTCATACCGGGCATGTAGATATCCGCGGTAACTTCGAAAGTGTGGGTATCGATGACATGGTTGTCAATCCAAATTTTCCCCGGCGAAGTCCCAAAATCCTCGGGTAAAAATAAACGTTCCTGGTTTTGCGTCCACTCGGACGAATCCAGATCCCAAAGATGCGCGATTGTCCGGTTGTCCGGGTCGATCGCAAAAAGATAGGGATGCGCCCTGCCATTCACGATGCTTTCCCCCCACGCCCACAGATAGTCACCCTCGAATTCCATTTTTAGGGATGGAAAGACGGTCATCTCGATACCTGCGACCGTCTGCTTGCTTCCCTCAATAACTGAAGCGATTGGGATGCTCTGAACGAACTCACCACTTTTCGAGTCCACTTCTTCGATGGTCCCATACCCGGAACCGATCCACACTTTTCCCGGGCTGGCAGCCAAACTGCTCCCAATAATGAACTTGCTTGGATCAACACTGGTGGGCGGGAAGAATCGGTAACTGTCACTAATCTTGAGTGTATAGGGACCGGTGGTGGCAGTGATCTCGATTCTGGGGGTTAATATGGCTTCGGGCGATCCGGAGGCTGAGCTTTCTGTGCCAGTTGGATCGATAGGCACTGGTGTCAAAAAGGGTGTCACCATCTTCGGTCCACAACCATTCAGGATCGTGCAGACCAGGCAGATCCCAATAAAAATGAATAAAAATCTGACCCGTTTCATTTATACACCTCCATACCGATACGAGTTCCCCACATCCTTTTCAATTCATTTTAACCCTTTTTCAACACCAGGCCACCACCGGTTGGTTCAAGTAGATGAGATAGTCAATAGATCCGGATCAAGTTTATCAAGGACCTTTGGCTTTGTTAAACCTATCAAATTCTGTGGGTATCGGTATATTAAATTTATGACATAATGCGCTGACATCGTGATAATCGTTCTCATCCAATATGTAACCGCTGTGAAACTTCACCATCCAGTCCGGCGTAATACATTTGACCGGGTGGCGATTAATTTGACCGCTGCCTTTCAGCGAATCAAATGGGTATTCGATCCCAAAAATCAGCTTGCCCTGCTCATCGAAGGTGAAAGTATGGAAATCGACCTGGTGACCGCGATCATCGCCCAGGACAAAATTGCAGTCGCGGGTGTCGTTGCGTGGTACATCAAAATACCCCCGCTCCTCTAGAAGAGATCTGGCGAGTGGCACATCTTGATGCTGAATGGCAATATCCAGGTCGGAGTGGATGCGGGTCTGCTCTCCCAGCAGCGCATCCACACCCCAGCCGCCGTCGATCACCAGGTCGATGCCGTTGTCTTCGAAAAGCCGTATGATTTCGACCACATCATCCGCGCTCATCTCATAAGCCATTGATATCACCTATCAGTAAATAAAAAATACAGACCAAAGCTTTGCTTTAACCAGTCCGCGATGCGTAAAACCACACCACCCACAGCAACATATGACTCAACCGCACTCAAAAGGCATCCCTCAATTTTACCTGCTCTTGATGCCTGGAAAGGACGGACAAATCAGCGGTTTCCTCTAATCTGATATAAAATAGAAGCACATCCTGTGATAACGCGAAATGAGACAGGCTTATTAATGCAGACACCGAAAAAACCTGGACGCAGACTTCCCTTTCATAACATGCCGTCCGGTGCATGGATCAACCTGGCACTCGTAGCGGTGGCGATCTTCTACAGCCTGCAGGTTGCCGTTGACCTTAAAAGAAACAAGCTGTGCCTGAACCTGGCGGTCGATTATTGTGCCTACTGGAGCGCGGGTCAGCTCGCGAGTGCCCACGGGTATGCGGGTATGTACGATCAATCCCTCATGGCTCGCTACCAGGCTCCCCTCTACCCTTCCCAGGATGATCCATCCACCCCGGCTCGCATCATCCCCTTTCCATACTTCCCGGTATACGTGTTGCCTTTCCAACTCTTTGCCCTGCTGGATCTGCACAGCAGTTTCCTGATTTATACGCTGCTAAATTTACTGGGACTCATCCTGTACCTGCGATTCTTTTTTAAAAACCTGACCGGCCAACCACTGCCGGTCCGGTTGCTCCTGATGAGTGTGTTATCTATGCCCGTATTTTTAAATCTTTTCTGGGGACAGGCCAATATCTTCCTGGGTATCTGTGTGGGTGAATTCCTAAGAGCTCATTTAAATCATAAATCCTATCGTTCCGGTTTATGGTTGGGTGGCTTGTTGTTCAAGCCGCTTTTATTAATCCTGATCATACCGGCGCTGTTGATCCAAAGATCATACAGAGCCCTGATCGGTTTTTTGGTCATACTTGCCGGCATGCTGCTAAGCACCTACTTGATGATCGGCACGACCGGCATCCAAAACCTCTTCGATATCCTGTTTGCGTCCGCCCAGGGGGGCAGCGCCAGCAATCCCGCCATCATGATGAACTGGCGCATGCTCGGATTTCATCTGACAACCATCAGCTCGGCTACACTTGATTGGGTTGTCATCATTATCGGAACGCTTATCACCGCCGGCGCGACCTGGCTCATCGCACGCAGATCCTTCATGCCGGACCGGTTTAAAACAACCGCCGCACTGCTCGGCATCTTCGCTGCAACCGGCGCCATATCCTGGCATGCACATTTCCCCCAATCACTCGTTCTGCTGCCCTTTTTCGTTTTCCTGAGTTTTCAAAACCGTCCGGCCTGGCATCTCTTCCAGTTTTGGACTTTCACCCCCATTCTTCTCACTTTATTTGCTTACATCCTTGCAATAGCAACAGACCTGTCACCGGGCGTCAAAAGCGCCATTAACCTCCAGATTGGCTTCACAGGGTTGATCCTGAACCTGGTCGTGCTGAGCTGGGCCGTTTATACCTGCACACAGGCAAAGCTCGCAGATAAGCATCAAACCATCTGATTCCCTTAACCCCTTACTCTACAGTATCGAACCGGATGGTGTTCTTACCTCCCGCCTTCGCACGGTACATCATTTCATCGGCTTGATGGATTACATCCTTCAAAGGCTCCCCGAATTTATAAAATGTCACTGCACCGATGCTGAAGGTCACTTTCCAGTGATGTTTATCCATGGCTTTTAACAATGCTTCCTGTAATTTGGAAATAACCATCGTACCCGGAGTGAATTCGGTTTCAGGCAGAAACGCTGCAAACTCGTCGCCACCAATGCGTGCGATCAGGTCCGTTCTGCGCAGGCGCGTCCGCATGGTATCCGCCACGCTATGCAACACCAGATCACCTGTCATATGTCCGTGGTTGTCATTGATCAGTTTAAAATTATCGATATCGATATAGGCCAGTGTAAACGGACGGTTAAAGCGTTTAGCACGCATCAACTCGCCTGTCGCTTGCTGGTAGAACATGCGCAAGTTCATTAAGCCTGTCAAGCTATCTGTGCTCGATAATTCCTTTTCCCGTTTCAGAGCGCTTCGTATACCGGCTATCAATAGAGTAACAATAATAAAGAATCCCAGACGTATAACAGTATTCCAGAAGCTGATAATGGGCCGTGTATAGGTTTGACCGGCCATGGCGTTGGATAAATCCCAGGTAATCGCGCTCAGAACTGAGAGGATCAGTGCGCTTCTTCTTCCGATGAACCAGGCGGCCAGACCAATCGGGAGGAGATAGAACAGGGAGAAAGAATATTCAAAACCGGTCAGATAATCCAGGTATCCGAGGATCACAACAATCAGAAAAAAACAAACGAAAAGTATACGCCGATCCAGTGCTTCCAACCATTGCGAAATTGCATTAATCGTGTTTTTCATTTATTAATCCCGCTTTTCCGTCGGAATGGTTGGCTAATCTTTCTGGATTGGAAAGCGTCAGCGTTGACCAGCAGCCATTATTCCGCTGTATCAAAACGGATCGTATTCCCGCCTTTATCTTTCACACTTTGCATCATTTTTTTTGTCTGTTGCAAGGCTTCAGTCAAAGGAATCCAGTAGATACAATATGTCACGGCACCAATACTGAAAGTAACTTCCCATTGCTGCTTTTCCATGGTTTTTAAAAGTTGCGATTGTAGTTTTGAGATAACCGCCGATCCAGAACTATGATTTGTTTCCGGCAATAATGCAACGAATTCATCCTCGCCCAAACGGGCAATGATGTCTGTATTACGTAGTCGATCCTTGAGTGTATCTGCCATTGTCCTAAGGAGCAGGTCTCCTCCTGCCTGCCCCAGGTGTTTTTTAACTTGTTTATATCGATCAATATCGATTATCGCCAGTGTATACGGGCGTTTGTAGCGTTTTGCGCGCAACAGCTCGGCAGATGCAATCTGGTAGAAAGCGTTTGAGGTCATTAATCCTGTAACAGTATCCGCAATGGATACTTCCTCTTCACGCTCCACGGTTTTTTTCAGACCGGATAACAGGTATGAAAAGATGACCAGGATTCCAAACCAGACGGCGGTGTTCCAATAACTGATAAAAGCGTGGGTGTAGGTCTGACCGGCCATCGCATTGGACCCGTACCAGGTAATCGCGCTCAGGACTGAGAGGATCAGTGCGCTTCTTCTTCCGATGAACCAGGCTGCCAGGCCGACCGGAAGCAGGTAGAAGAGAGATAGCGAGTATTCAAAACCGGTCAGATAATCCAGATATCCAAAGATTGCAACGAACAGGAAAGAACAAACGAAAAGTAAGCGTCGATCCACTGATTCCAACCATTGGGAAATTGTCTTGATCGAATTTTTCATTTTAAATCCCTCTTTTCCAACCCACCATTCTTATCATTAACCATATGAATGGAATACTGACTATATTTTATCGCATTTCCGAACTGTCGCTTACTCTTCTAAGCTGAGAATTTTCGAAAGTCATGCTCCGCATCCTTTCAACTGCTGTAATCCAAATGGATGATCTCCACTTGAGACCCCGGATCGAATTTATTAATCCCGATCGATTATTAGTAAACAGCGTGCAATGAGCAGGAACCAGATAATCGCGAGTATATAACCCAGGCCGAAAAGAGCTACGATCACCTTGGAGTTAATACTACCAAGCGTGAAATCACCGAGGAAAAGCAGAGCACTGGCAACAAGACCGATGATTGAAGTCGCTTTCGCATAAATCCTGCTTTTTAACATGACAAGGCTTATGATCAGGATTGACCCCATGAAAGCTGATCGTCCGGCCGTTTTGGTAATGAGAAAAAGCAGGATGCCCAGGAAGGGCAGGAGTAACGCGACCAATGACCAGATCTGGCTGGTTTTCCGTAAGGAAAAATATAGGCCAAGAAAAGCGATTCCTGTCAAGATCAGGATGGATAGATCCAGCAGATTAATCTGTTGCAAATGCTCAAAAGTCATGTAATCCACACCAATAAAAAGCTTAAAAATCACCATTAACCAGTTATTGATCAAAGACGAAACTTGTATGCTGATTGTTGATAGACGTGCAACCGGCAGAATGAATCCAATACCTCCGACTACCAGCAACAAGGCGATGAGACATGCACTTGTGGCACTAATCGCATACAACCAAGAATTCGATGCGCGAGTGGATCCATTATTTTGTTTTTTCATGGAAGTTTCCTTTTATAACGAATCCCTATTCAAAACACAATTCGCGGACTGCCGATCCAACCATCAAACTGCTGCTATCTCACAACTTGCACTGTCTTTGACAGCAGATAATAATATCTTATCCTGATTTTAATGACATGCATCATTATGTCAAGGAATGATCGAGTAGATACAGGTAGAGAGGTCATAAAAGCTCCCCTATGAATGTTGTAATAATCGGGACTTATGGATCAAATTGGCATCTCGCGCCTCACCCTGGACGAAAATCTAAGCGTGGGTATAATCGCGAAGCCGATCTGTGTCCCCCCGTTCCCCTAATAATTTCCAGATGCACTGCACATGCTGGTCCTCGAGTAAGATATCCATGACCTCATATAAACGGTTTGCCTGCCCTAAGAGCGCATTCACCCACAGCCGCGATCGATCGTATCGTCGCTGCCATTGACTTCAAAGGGGTAGACAAGCGCGAACACGTCCTCCGTGGTCTTGTCGGTTTGTAAATTCTTCATCACTTTTTACTATAATGGTGGTCAGGATTTAAAAAATAAACCATAATGATTTTTCCACGATGATTTAATAATGGCTATTGATACATGATTGATAGTAGATTGATCCAAACAATACAAATGCAACCCGTCATTCTTCTTCATGACGATCGGCATTAAAGATAATAGAACAATAAAAACGATATGACAGCACCCACCAGGACCACCCAAAGGATATCCACCCGGCGTATGAGGGCCAGGAATGCCGCTACAGCCAGAATAATATGCTCAGTATCCCAGGAAACATCTTTTGCAAAGTTTATCGTGACGGTTAAGAGCAGCCCAACAAACGAACATAGAACGCTTTTGATAATTGTGTTGAAATAGGGTGATGCCCTAAAGCGCTCAAAGTAAGGAGTGACGGCAACCAGAATAATGAATGAAGGCAGGAAAATGGCAAGGGTCGCAATACCTGCACCCAGCAGCCCGTGAAGCAGGTAACCCACATAAGTGGCTGTGATCATCACCGGACCGGGTGTCACCTGCCCCAGGATGATGCCATTCATGAATGACTGGTTGTCCAACCAAGCACGAGTTGTCACGATCTCATGAGACATCAACGGAATGGCGGCATATCCGCCCCCAAATGAGAACAGGGAGATCCTGGCCATCAGGGCAGCCAATTCAAATAAAGCATGATTGAACAGATACAAGAGCAGCATGGATAATACGGTTCCAGTAATTAAAAGGAGTAGCTGTTTATTATAATTTTGGGTTGGGGTGGTAATGACCGGTGGCCGGTCCTGTTTAGGGATCGGCCAGTTGAGTGCAAGGCCAACCAGTATTGAAACCAATATGACCAGGATCGGGTGAAGCTTTAATGCGAACAAGGCAGCAGCAATGCCAGCAACGATCAACGATCTCCAATCCTTGAGGGTAGATCTGCCAAAGGTGAGGAAGGCATAAGCGATGATGGTTACGATGATTGCCTGCAATCCACTGAATATGGCGGTCACAATGGGCAGGTCATGATTTAGGGTATACAAGCCTGCCAAACCGAGCATCAAAAAAAAGGAAGGCAAGCCAAAACCGGTAAAGCTGATGATCGCTCCAGTTAGACCCCGGAGTTTCAAACCAACATAACCAGCAGTCTGCATGGTGGTCGGACCCGGGATTGCCTGGCACAGGGCAACGCCATTTCGGTACACGTCATCCTCCAGCCAGTGTTTCTTCTCGACGATATAGCGCTGCAGATAGGCCACCATGGATGGTCCACCAAAGGCAGTGGCACCCAAACGCAGGAATGATAAGAAAATTTGCATATAGGAGGGATTCAGATCTAGACCGGCAGACGATTTGGGTAAGATTTCCAATCGGGATTCCTTTTCAATTCATTATAACTTCGCTTGAAAGGCGTTTCTCTGAATGGGTTATAATCGGAACTTATGGACGAACTTGGTGCCCCCGTGTTGGTCCTGAATGCAAATTATGAGCCGCTCAATGTGTGCAACGTCAAGCGAGCCCTGGGAATGATTTTGTCCGATAAAGCCCGCCTGGTGATCAACGGGCGCGGCAAGATCCGTACGGTCAACGCCCTGTTCGACCTACCCTCAGTCATCCGCCTCGAGAATCAGATCAGCCACCCGCGGCCGCGCGTCAAGTTGACCCGCCGCGAAGTATTCCGGCGCGACCACGCCACCTGCCAGTACTGCGGGCATCGCGCCACATCACTGACCATCGACCATGTCATCCCGCGTCATATGGGTGGTGAGCATGTCTGGAACAATGTGGTCACAGCCTGTTCAGCCTGCAATCACCACAAGGGCGGTCGCTTAATATCTGATGCCCGCATGAAACTGCTTCATCAGCCCAAGGAACCCCACGCTTCCGCCGTTTATATCTTCGGACGCCATCTGGAAGCCAACACCGAGTGGGAACCTTTCATCACCGGCTGGTAATACCCCCTAAATCTCGTATGTATCACCATCCTCTGCCAACGATACTGCCCCAGCGAATACTGCCTGCACGTCCTGAAGGATCGCAAGGCCTTTCTCGACCGGATAATGGATCAACACCAGTCGCCTGGCTTCAGCCTGGCGTGCGATCTCACCCACCTGGGTTCCGGAAGAATGGCCGCGTGCTTCGCCGGCCGCTTCATGTATGAGCAGGTCGGCTTCGTGACCCAGACGCATGACCGCCGCGCAGGGTTCGGTGTCACAGGAATAAGCCCCGATGAAACCATTCGCGAACTCCATGCGCAGCCCAAGCGTCGGGATCAGGTGCTTTACCGGTGAAGCGCTTACCTTCCATTCAGGTGTCTCGATCGCGGTCACCAGTTCCTGCTCGGGCAGGCGGTTGAAGTGAACCGGGTACATGTCCTTCCAGTTTTCCCATCGGAACAATTCGAGCACACCCTCGGCGCGTGCCAGGGTATCTTCCAAACCGTGGATGACCAGTGGTTTCTGGCGTTTAAGCAGCCAAAGCGTGATCAATAAGGCAGGTAATCCACCGGCATGATCCGGGTGGAAATGGGTCAGAATCAGGTCACTGACCTGTTCAACGCCTATACCAGCCTTTACCAACCTCAGGTAAGTGCTGTCTCCACAATCGACCAGTGTGGCTGAATCCCTCAAGCTGACCACGAACTGTGCATTGGCATGCAGCAGATCGGGGATGGCGGCGGCGGAACCGAGGATGGTTAATTTTGGCATGCTTATCAAACGGGGCAGGTTACCCTGCCCCGCCATGAGCTGGTTATTTGGCTTTGGTTGTCTTGCTGTTGGTTTTCTTGACCGTTTTCTTGGCAGGGGCTTTAGAAGCTAGTTTTTTACTGTCCTTGGTCGATGTCGTTGCGACTGGTTTTGTCGTTGAACCCGATTTTGTTATTGGGGCCGTGCCACTTTGCTCCGCCGACTTAAGGGAGGCTGTTTTCGTAGCTTTGACAGGACCTGCGGATTTATCGGTTGGGGTTCCCGCAAATTTGCTATGGCGCCACACAAAAAAGCCAGCAGCCGCCAGGGTTACAACAGCCATCACGGTCTGGTTGAAGTTAATGCCACCCACCTGAGCATAATCCAGCCTCAGGAATTCCAAAAGGAAACGGCCCAATCCATACACCATCAGGTAGATCAGGAACAAATCACCGTTCTTGAGCCACTTCTCCAGACGTTTGCCCAGGTAGAGCAACAATCCCATGTTCAGCAGGTTCCAGAGCGACTCATACAGGAAGAGTGGATGATAGGTTTCGATCGTCCGGTATTCCTGCAGACGATATTGAGGGTCGATCGTTATCGCCCATGGGAGGGTTGAAGGCTTACCATAGAGCTCCTGGTTAAAGAAATTGCCCCAGCGACCGATGGCCTGTGCCAGCGCCAGACCGGGAGCTGCAAAATCAAGCCACATACCGAAATTGTACTTGTGCTTGCGGGTATACAGGTACATGGCCAATCCACCGCCAATAATCGCTCCGGGTATACCTAGGCCGCCATTCCAAATTTTGAGCATCTCAATCGGATGGCTTAAATACCACAAGGTCGTCATGCCCGCTTCCACCATGGATTGCGGTGGGGTCAGGATATGCCAAATACGCGCTCCCAAGACACCGCCGATCAGCACCCAGGCGAACATATCCCAGACGATGTCGGGATCCTGGCCTTTCTTTTTTGCCTGGTGGGCTGTTAGAAAAGCGGCAGCCAGCGCTCCCAGCATAACCAGGATGCCATAAAATGTGACCCGGAATCCGAAAATATCAAAATGGTTAGGCATGCAACACTCCCAATAAACGATTTCTTTAAGAATTCTTATTGTAATAGATTATTTCAAGTTTTCAAGTGAAGGGGGCTCGGAAGGAACCAGCCCCAAAGCCTGCTTGCGCACATGCCAGATGCGTTGCAGCGCAGTGTAGTTGGCAAAGATGGCGATGATCCAGATGGAAACGATCGGGATGTTTAGAATCAACCCCGGCACGATCACCAAGAAACGCCCGACACGCGATAATATGCCTACCCTGGCGGAGTAACCCAGGCTTTCGGCACGTGCCTTGACGTAAGGCACCATCACCGTGCCGACGGCGGCAATATAGATGATGCCACAGGTGAGCCAATCCTTCTGCACAATGAACCAGGCCATCAACCCGCCTAAGATGCTCAGGTCTGAAAAACGGTCGGTGACCGAATCAACGAAAGCGCCAAAGCGGGTGGGCTCCTCGCGCAGGCGTGCCATCGTTCCATCCAGAGCATCGAAGATGCCGCTCACCAGGATGACGATGCCACCAATGGTCATGTGGCCAAGGCCAAGCAGGATGGCTCCGCTGAGAGTGCCCACCAGCCCCATGATGGTCATCGTGTTGGGATGCAAACCGATGCGGTTAAAAAAGGTTGCCAGCGTGGTTAAAAAACCACGGAAGGTGATACGAAACCAATCATCCACGGTTTTAATCCGGCTTTTTTCTTTTGATTGTTTTATGGGGTCGTAATTGTTGGGCATGATTAATCGAAGACTATGCTATCCTACAGCACCCAGCCTGTCAAGCACTTCGATCAATCGACGGGTTCGGGTTCCGTCTCGTCTTCTCCGGTAACCAGCACCTCGCGATCCTTGCCGCCTCCCTGGGATGGGCCAACAATGCCCATATCTTCCAGTTCGTCCATCAAGCGGGCGGCCCGCGGGTAACCAATGCGCAACCGGCGTTGTAAAAGAGATGCGCTGGCCCGGTCATAATGCCGGACCAGGTCAATTGCCCTGGCAACCAATGCATCTCCCCCGGCATCTTCTTCATCAACCGCCAAGCCTTCCCAGGGGGCACTATCATTCTCGCGCGGAGCGATCTGTTGCCAGTAAGCAATCACGCGGTCGACTTCTTCATCGGTTACCAGAACCCCCTGCGATCGCTGCGGTGCCCCAGTTTCAGGGTTTAGATAGAGCATATCGCCCCTGCCCAGCAGGTCTTCGGCACCGGTGGCATCCAGGATAACGCGTGAATCCACCGACGAAGCGGTCGCAAAAGAGATGCGTGAAGGGAAGTTTGCCTTGATCACACCTGTAACAACCTCGGTGCTCGGCCGTTGCGTGGCCACCACCAGGTGAATACCGGTAGCTCGAGCTTTTTGGGCCAACCGGGTGAGCATCTGCTCGGCTTCGACCGGTGCAGACATCATCAGATCTGCCAGTTCATCGATCAGAACCACGAGGCGCGGGAGTCTTTCCTTATCCTGACCAGCAATCCGCTGGTTGTAAACATCGATATCCTTGGCTCGTTGTTCCTCAAGTAACTTATAACGACGCTCCATCTCATTGACCACCCATTGCAGAACCCCCAGGATGCGGTCGAGATCGGTCTCGACTTTACCGAACAGGTGTGGCAGATTATTAAAGCGTACCAATTCAACCCGCTTTGGATCGATCATGATCAGGCGCAAATCTTGCGGAGAATTATTCATTACCAGGCAGGTGGTCAACGCTGCAATACAAACCGATTTGCCCGAACCGGTTGTTCCTGCGATCAACAGGTGCGGCATCTTGGAAAGATCCGCCACCACAGGTTGACCGGACACATCCCGCCCCAGCGCGATAGCCAAAGGCGATCTCACTTTTCGGAATGTCTCAGAATCCAGGATCGATCGCAGGCGCACCTGCGCTGAACGGCTGTTGGGCACTTCGATACCCACATAGGAACGTCCAGGTACAGGTGCTTCAATTCGTAACTGACGGGCGCTGAGCGCAAGCGCCAGATCGCGACTCAGGGCTGAAATCTGGGCTACACGTACTTTTTGGGCTGTTCCTTCTCCGTTGGTACCTGGTCTTTCGATAAAACCGGGTTCGACCGCGAATTGGGTGACCGTGGGTCCGGTGCGATAACCAACCACCTTGGCTGGCACACCAAATTCCGCCAACGTTTTTTCGATCAAACCTGCGGTCTGGTTGATATGACGCTCATCTGCCCGGTTACTGGTGTCACCAAGCAGCAGGGTCAGCGCCGGCAGATCTCCGGAACGCGCGACTGCCTGCCCGGGTTTACCGTTGGCATTCAAATCGGTGGCCGGCTTGGTGGGTGCAGCCGCTCTGCCGCCCTGCCGGACGGAGGGTTTGGATGCAATTTGGCCAGGTGGGACAGTTTGGGGAGTGCGCCCACCCGCTTCAACCGGTGCAGCCTGTGGCTGATCGACGATGCTCACCCCCGTGGATCCAAGATTACCGGATTCCTTGGGGGTCCAGCCAAGGCGTTTGAAAACACGACTCTCCAATCCAAAACCATACAGAATGGAAGCCAGAAAAAGAAGGATGGTCAGAAGGATGGCACCTACCGGCGTGAGCAGGTCAGACAGTAAACGCACCAACCCCCAGCCGATCATGCCACCATCCTGGCCAGCCTCCGCACGATCCACCGAAATGCCGCCCAACAGGGTCAGGACCATCAAGGTGGTAAAAAAGACACCTTCAAGTTGCAGGACCTTTCTCAATTGAAAATGGGGTGATTTACCATTGGGAATGCGCATCGACAATACACCCAACACCAACAAAGTGATCAATAAGAGGATGCTCCCCCAGCCAAGCCACTTGGCAATGACGGTCACCAGCGGAGTAACAATTGAGCCACTGGTTAATCCGAGGAAGCCCAGCCCGAGGATCAGCGCCAGCGCGAACATGGCAATACCGATCATATCCCAGGTGTAATCCTTGAAATTATGAAAGAAATTCAGGACATTAGAATAAACACTTTTTATCCAGGACATAAGATCTCTTTCCCCCACGAGTAGCAATGAGTATGCCAACTATGGATGATGCTTACACTACCAGACCCAGACTGAGCCGGCGTTTTTGCGGGTCAAGCTGTAGAATGGTTACTTTGACCGGTTGGTCAACCTGAAAGATGGTTTCGTAATTACCAGGCAGATCCAGGGCATCCAGCGTGGTGTGATGGATCAAACCCTCAATTCCGAATTCCTCCAGGCGGGCAAAGACCCCAAACCGGCTGATACGGGTGATCGCAGCCGGAACGACATCGCCAGGTTTTAGCTTGAGGGATATTTCTTCCCAGGGATTTGGATACAGGCGTTTCATGCTGAGCGCCACCCGCGATTTTTCAGTGAAGACCTCCATTACAATCAGGTCAACCGTTGAACCTGTTTTGACAAAATCAGCCGGATGCGACACCCTGCCCCAGGAGATTTCCGAGACATGCACAAGCCCTTCCAAACCACCCAGGTCGATGAAAACACCGAAACTCGTGATATTCGTGACGACGCCGGTCACGTGATCGCCCGGTTTTAGTGTTTCCAATAGGTGTTTTCGTGAACCATCTTCGGACCTGGCTGCACGCTCCGAAAGGACAACACGGTCATTGGCAGGATCCCATTCGATCACCCGTGCAGCCAGGCGATTACTAATCAAACCGGCCAGCAACCGGTGTTTCTCCTTCTGACGAACACCGGGCGGCAGGCATAATAAATGCGAGGATGGAATGAACCCGGACAACTCCCGCCCTTTAACCAATGCACCACCCTGGTTGAAACCTGTCACAGTGACGTAAACAAGTTCCTCTTTCTCGAATATCTCTTTTATACGCACCCAATACGGATCATTTTCCGGATGCAATGGGAGAACAACCGCATTATCGGGATCCTCGAGCAATGAACGAATGTCGCGGAAACCATCTTCCAATTTCAAGACCCTCCCCAACCCTTTTCTTACCTGATAATGATAATCTTGCCGCAAGCTTGATTATACAACCTTCCAGCGGGCCTTCATTTTCCGTGGTGTTGGGCTTCTTTTTCCATTTCCATGATAGCACGGGCAACTGCATTGATGGCAACACGTTGTTTGCGGTAAAGATCCGCCTCTGACATTGCCAAGCGCATGGCCACATCACGCACCTTCTTGCCCTCCAGGAATTTCATATCCAGGATGTTATAAAGGATCCACTCACCGGTGAAGCGGCGTTCCCCATCCGGGCGGATTTGCTCGATTCCCTTGCGCAGGACCGTACGCAGAGCATTAGCAGGATTATTCTCAGCTTCCTGGCCTGCATCTTTCACGACCTTGAGGTTCAGCAAGGGACTGGCAGTCAGCTTGGGTCCGCCCCAATAATGATCAAGAGCTTCCTTAACCCAGTTGTTGAAATCATCTGCCTGTAGCTGCCCGGCATCCAGCAACATACCGGAACGATCATAACGCGAGGCTGCCCGTAATTGTTGAATCAGCGATATGCCTGGATCCAATTCCTTCAGGTTGGCAAATACCTGACGTTGTAACAACCGGTCTTTCAGAGCCAGGCTTGCTCGCTCAGCCAGAAGCTGTAAAGCTTGTTCCTGTTCATCATCCAACATCGCGTGATCATGACCGGTAAAACCCATTAGCCCCAGCCAGGTTGGTTCCAGTCCTTCCCGTTCTTCCCGAAGGCTAACAAGCGTGTATTTCCCCCAACGGAAGCGTTCCTGGCCAGTCTGCCGGTCTTCGATCAGTTTAATTAAACCTTCCGGGACTTCGCTGCCATCGAATAGAACCTCCTCACCGGTGGTTACGATCATTTCAAGCCCTTCACCATTCAATGCAGCGATAAAGGCCGATTTAGCTCTCAACCGATCGCCCGCAGCGGCCACAATCATCTCAAGGAACTGGTGCAGGTCATAATCTGTCATCAGACGATCTTCCAAGGTCCTCAAGATATTAAGATCTTCAGGATCCCCCTCCATGAACAACCAGCGTTCGATGTGTGGGAAGAATAGCGTGACCATATATTCCAACATTAGAATCGACCCCACCAGGACAATGGGGACAATTGCGGAATAGGGATTTCCAAACATTGCACCGGTTCGCCGTGCAATCGTGACCAATCCCAAAACCAGGCTGGCAGTGACTGGTCCACGCAAGATCCATTTGAACAAACGGCTTTTAACAACCCGGTCCGGCCAGGGCATACCAAAGAAAGCCACGGCGTAAGCCATCACCACAATTAAACCACCCATGATCAGATTGGCGGTAATGGATATGATTAAGAATATGATCGGGTGACCGCTAACCAGGCTGGAACCATATAGCATGAAGGGATACGATCCAATGGCAGGTGCCAGCGCACCGACCAGTAAATAAACCATGCGACGACGGCTGGTCGGGGTCAATGTCCGTCGAAAGGCTCGTATGAAATTGACCCACGAGATGGCTACCACCCCGGCATAATACAAGGTGAAGATGGCTGTCCAAACGGTGTGTTGCAAATGCTGACTATATCCACCATTAGTCACCAATGGACCGACCAAGTTGCCTTGTACCAATTCAAACAGGAAAAAGACACCCACCAGGTAAGTCCCGCGGATGACCCAACGCCGGCGCCAACGGCTGGGGCGCCCGGTCGTGGCCAGGAGTGCATCTGAAAAGTGTAAGTAGGAAGATGGCAGGAAAATCAACCCGACCCACTGCAACTTAAGCCACAACTCGATTTCCCAGGCGCTTGTCACGGTGGACGCCACAGCTTCGGTCGCACTGATGATCGTCACCTCTAGAAGGATCAGCGCAAAAGTGCGCGCCACGCGATCACGCAGGTTAAAGGTCAGGGCATACAGCAGCAATGAGAAACAGGTGATGGCAACGCCGGCGATAACGATCTGATTGATCGTTTTAAATATTCCCAGCCAGATAGATTCAGCAAACATAATTATTGTGTATTATCGCAGGTATTGAGCAAAAAAGATGGCAATATCCTGATTTGCAAAATATTGATCATTGTATCCGCAGAACTGGTAGCCCAGTTGCAAGACCATATGGATGGCAGGTGTGTTCTTGGACTGCATCTCTACCACCACGCGGTTATTATTGCGTTTTTTTGCCCAATCCTGAGCAGCCAGCAACAGGGTTGTGCCGATCTTTTGCCGCCGGTAGGGCTTGTTGACCACCAGATCGGTCACCCAGGAGGTGGAAACAGCGATACCTTCCGCCAGGCTGATGTAGGCTACCGGCAACCCATCCACAATACCGACCAACAGGGCAGATCGTTTCATCCAATCTTCGAGCAATATGGCTGGTGAACGAGGATAAGCCATCGCCACCGGACGTGGCAGGCGGGTTTCTCGAAAATGAATGTCTGACTGACCTTCAGTGGAAGAGATGTCCATTTGCCAGACATGACTTGTCTGGTAGCTGTGATCAAAAGCTACCAGCAAGGGCAGGTCAGCCGGAACGGCTGAACGGATATCAATACGCGGCATGTCGGTTATCCTTCTCCGGTCACAATCACTCCGATGATACACACACCGATCACATTGGAACGATTGTCGGTCACTACCAGGCGCAGCAGGTAATCACCCGGGGTCAAAAGTGATGTATCCCATAAACCCAGGGTTCCCTCGGGGTCGATCGTTCCGTTGGCGGCTATGATCATCCAGGTACTGCTGCCGGGTGTTGAATATTCGTATTTATAAAACCCAAAATCCTGAACGTTGATGACCCCTTTGAGGGAGATCACACCCGTAACTCCCATCCCATTTTGGGGATAGGTCAGTTCGATCTGCCCCGCCACGCAGTTCTGGCTGCCGGCGACTTCGATGGTTGGTGTCACCTCAGATTCGGTGCCGAGGTTCAAAGCAAGTGGTTGAGCTGTTGGCAGTTCCATGGTTGGTGTGGCCAGTGTAATAACTTGTGGCAGCATAGGCCGTACAAAGGTGGTTGAGATGAACACAAACAACACCAGGACCACCAGCGCCACCAGGAGGGAAGCGTTCGTACGCATACGCTGCCCGGCCATTTCCTTCTCCAAACCAAATATGGCCAGCCGGCCTTCCCGCCACGCAGACAGGAAACGGCGAACATACATAATACTGATCAACCCGATCAGGATATAAAAGAAAATTTCATACTCGTGCAGGAAATCGAGCAACGCTCTCATGGCTTTGGACCGTAAATGTCAGTTGATAATTGAGTGTTCAGGGCAATGCCCGCAGGACTCCGCCGATGATGGTCGTCAATTTGGGTACCAGCAACTTGCCGGCTTCCAAAACCTCGGCATGCGAAGTGATCGTATTGCCGTCCAGATTGGCCTTATTACTGATCCCGGAAATCCCCAGCACGCGTGTGCCGCCATGGCGGGCAACAATTACTTCAGGTACGGTGGACATGCCAACCGCATCCGCCCCAATGGTCCTAAGAAATCGTAGATCCGCCGGACCTTCAAAGGATGGTCCAGCCAGGCAGATATAGACACCTTCACGGTATGCCACCTGACCATCCTTGCCAACCTGCCGCGCGAGATTAAGCAGATCGCGGTCATAAGACTGGCTCATATCCGGGAATCTTGGCCCCATCTCATTCAGATTGGGTCCACGTAGCGGGTTCAAACCAGCCATCGCCATCAAGGCAATATGGTCGGTGATCAACATCAGGTCACCAGGGGCGTAATCCGGATTGATAGCACCAGCTGCATTGGTAACGATCAGAATCTCGATCCCGAGTCTTTGCATCACCCGAACCGGGAACCCAACCTGGGCAATGGTGATACCTTCGTAATAATGGCTGCGACCTTGCATGACCATCACGGTTTTATCTTCCAGGTCACCGATGACCAGCCGCCCGGCATGACCCTGAATGGTCGACCGGTACCAGTAAGGAATTTCCTCATAGGGTATGATGTCCGGCCGGCTGACCGCATCTGCCATCCCCCCCAAGCCAGATCCGAGTATTAAAGCTATTTTGGGTTGGTGGTGAGTACGTTTACGGATCGTGTCCGCAGTCTCATCGATCTGTGCCAGCGTGAAGAATTCACTCATGCATACCTCTTCATTAATAAACAGATGATTAAAATTATATCATTGCCCATCTAAAGCCAACTGGCTCAAGCTGCATCGCTCAAAACCTGCCGGAATGCTGCGATAACCTTGTCAACCGCTTCATCATCGATCCAATAGTGCGTGACCATGCGGAAGCGCCGCGGATTGATCACTCCGACCCGAATTCCTTGCTTTTCCATCGCTGAAGCAATTTGAGTAGCATCCCCGGGAAAATCCGAAGCCAGGTTGAGATAAACCATGTTGGAAGAGGGTTCATCTGCCTCCAGGTCCAGTCCAGGCACATCGCGTAAACCGGCAGCGATCCTTTTTGCGCGTTTGTGATCATCAACCAGGAAACCGGTCATTTCCTCGATCGCAATGATCCCGGCCGCCGCCAGGATACCGGCCTGGCGCATACCTCCCCCGGCTTGTTTACGTATCCGCCGGGCGCGGGCAATGAAATCCGCGTTGCCACATAACACGGATCCGACCGGAGCACACAGGGCTTTGGAGAGGCAGAAAGTGATCGAGTCAGCCGGTGCCACCAGCGTCTTTACATCCACGTCCAATGCAACTGCGGCATTAAAGATGCGGGCACCATCCAGGTGCAGGGGGAAGCCAGCCCGGTGGGCTATCTCTGCCACCTGCTGCGTATATGCGGCATCCAATACAGCGCCACCGCAACGATTATGGGTGTTCTCAAGGATAACCAGGCGTGTCTTCGGGAAATGGACATTCTCCGTTCGAATGGCGTTCTGAATATCATCCAGGCGCAAGCGCCCATCCGGCTGATTGGGTAGCGTATGCGGGAACACACCGCCCAGGGCCGAAATACCGCCGGCTTCATAAACGAAGGTATGGCTGTTATCTCCCAATATGACTTCATCACCGCGCCCGCAATGGGTCAGTACAGCCACCAGGTTACCCATCGTCCCGGATGGGACGAACAGACCGGCCTGCTTACCCATCCGACCGGCAGCAAGCTTCTCTAGTTGAATGACGGTTGGATCTTCTTCGTAGACATCGTCCCCAACGACTGCCTCAGCCATTACGCGGCGCATCTTCTCAGTTGGCCAGGTGACCGTATCGGAACGTAAATCGATGTATGGCATCTTCTGTTCAGGCATCGAAATCCTCCTGATCCTATTTATTCTTCTGTCGTAATTCCACCAGGATGCATTCGAGCTCATCCGGCAGTGGCGCCTCGAAAGTCCTGGGGGCTTTTTCGCCTGGCAACCGGATGCTCAACCGCCAGGCATGTAAAAAGGTGCGTGTCAATCCCAGTGTAGCATGTCGCTTGCCGTACACCAGGTCCCCTGCCACCGGGCAACCCACGAAGGCCAGGTGCAGGCGGATCTGGTGCGTTCGGCCAGTGACAGGGTGGGTTTCGATAAGTTCGTGATCGGGGAAGACCTCAAGAGAATGGTACTCAGTCACTGCCGGGCGCCCCTTCGGTGGTGTGACCACAGCCATGCGCTTTCGGTGCGAGGCATCCCGGCCTATAGCGGCTTCGATACGACCGTTGGGTGTTGGTGGATGGCCATCCACCAGCGCCAGGTAGGTTTTGCGGACTTTACGTGTTTTAAATTGTTCCTGCAGGTGCTGGTGTGCCCGGTCATTTTTTGCCACCAGGATCAATCCTGAGGTGTCCTTATCCAGGCGATGAACCACGCCTGGGCGGATCTCCCCCGATATGCCGGCCATATCCGGGGCGTGTGCCAGAGCGGCATTCACTAGCGTGTGAGTGGCATGTCCGGCGCCCGGGTGTACGACCATCCCGGCCGGTTTATCCACCACCATCAAGTCATCATTTTCGAAGATGATGCTAAGCGGTATCTGTTCGGCCTGGATGCCAACCGGCTCCGGTGGTGGAATGGTTACTTTCACAACCTGGCCAACTTTCAATTGGGTGCCAGTTTTACCTGGAATGATCCCATCCACACTGATAAAACCGTCATGGATCAAGCCTTGCAGGCGCGAGCGGGAATATTCTGTCAGGCGGGAGGCCAGGAATTTATCCAGCCGGTCTCTCTCTTCGACTGTAAAGGAGAACACGCGCTGCGCGTCAGCCAATCATTCCTGCTTTCCGTCGGATAACGCCACCCGCTGTTTTTCAGCCCGCTTCTCCTGGTTGTCGCGGTACCAGATCAGCGAGATCAACAGGATGGTTCCGACCGTGATGCAAGCATCCGCCACGTTGAACACCGGGAAATTTCCCAATGAAATGAAGTCGGTCACACGTCCTTGACGAGTCAGGCGATCCACCAGGTTGCCCAGTGCGCCGCCAAGCTGGATGGCCAGTATCAGACGCATAGGCCAGTCATCATCTTCGAGGCGAGGATAATAATAAATAATACCTATCGAGACCAAAATAGCCAGGATTGTGAAAATGCCACCATAGCCCTGCAACATCCCAAAAGCCGCACCGCTATTATCCCAGTTGATGATGCGTGCATACGGCTCCAACCATGCCCACGGGCTCCAAATCGCCCCGTATACCAGCCGGGTATGTACGAGATGTTTGGTCCATTGATCCACAACGACCACGAACAAGGCAATACCTGCCAACAGCAGATAACTCAAAGCTTTTTTCTTTTTTGTTAAAGCCATTTTTTATTCCTATTCAATTAATATCACCCAGGTAAATGGGCTGTGAATCGTCAGCGAGATCCATCAGGTGAGGGCGTAAGTTGAGTGGATAAAGACGATATTCCATTAATCGATCGAGTGGTAACCAGCGGACATCAACCTGATGGTCATCTGGCTTGTCACCCATCCTTGCCGGGCCATTCGAGACTATTTCACACTCAAACATAAACTCTACCTGATGAGCATCCTTTTCCGTCTCCGCGAATTCATGGTGGTCGCTGATGTAATCACGAACATACCTTAACCGGTGCACACTCACTTCCAGGGTGGTCTCTTCCCTGACCTCGCGCTTGACAGTCTCAACCAGAGATTCACCAAAATGTTGTCCACCACCTGGCAGGATATAGTAGTCTCCCAGGAGGTCGGTTTTAAAGATAGCCAAAAGACTGCCATTCTGTATGATGATCGCCTTGGCAGAGTTGCGGATCCGGTTCATTATACTCGTCTCCCATTTTTACATGCCTGCCTTCGATGACGTGATCAGCACGGAATGAATGATTGTATCAAATCGTAGCGTTATTGTGCCAAAGGAGATTATTTACTTGGATGAATAAAGGTCCATTTCGGTGATAAATGCCAGGGACAGGGGCTATGGTATAATTTTTTTGATTAACACCTGAATTCTTCATTAAATAAGTCACAAGGAGCACCTGTTGGCGTTTAATCCCCTTAATTGGTTGTTGGGGTTATTCTCATTGGATATCGGCATTGACCTGGGTACCGCAAATACACTGGTCAATGTACGCGGCAAGGGGATTGTCATCAACGAACCCTCCTGGGTTGTGATCGATAAAAAGACCCGTATACCGATTAAAATCGGCATGGCCGCCAAGGAAATGATCGGACGCACACCCGCCAACCTGGTCCCCATTCGCCCGTTACGCGACGGGGTCATTTCCGAGTTCGAGATCACCAAAGCCATGCTGGAGTATTTCATCGGGGGCGCACACCAGCAATCCATTGTGCCCCTGCCCCGTCCGCGCGTGGTAGTTGGTATCCCCTCCGGAGCAACCGAAGTTGAAAAACGAGCCGTTTATGACGCCTCAATGGCTGCCGGAGCCCGCGAGACTTACCTGATCGAAGAACCACTGGCTGCTGCACTTGGCGCCGGTCTACCCATCCGCGAGATTCGCGGCAGCATGATCGTTGACATCGGCGGTGGTACCACCGAACTGGCAGTCTTCTCCATGGATGGCATTATCGTCTCTCGTTCGTTGCGTGTGGCAGGTGATGAGATGGATCAGGACATCGCCCAGTACATCCGCAATAAGTACAACCTGTTTATTGGTGAGCGAATGGCAGAACAGGTAAAAATCAGCATCGGATCCGCTTATCCCCTCCCTGAAGAGAAAACCATGCTGGTCAGGGGTCGGAATTTGATCACCGGACTGCCTCAGGAACTCGAGATCTCTTCTGTGGAAATCCGAGAGGCGCTCAGGAATGCATTACAGGTCATCATCGACACCATCAAGGAAGCCATGGACGAAGTACCGCCGGAAGTACTGTCAGATCTGTTGGAGGAAGGCGTCTGCCTTTCAGGTGGAGGTGCACAGCTTCTGGGCCTGGCTGAGCGCTTAACAGATGAATTAAAGGTGCGTGTCTGGGTAGCTGAAGACCCCATGACCTGCGTTGCACGCGGTGCCGGACTTGTCCTGGAAGATCTTGAAGGCTGCGAACAATACCTGGTTGGCCTTGAGAGAAAATCCCCCCGCGGCTGAGATGTGTTAGAATTTTACCAGGGTAACCTGTAAGCCACCCACGGTAGAATCCAACTCGCGAATGAATCGCTCAAAATCCCATTTAATTCGAATCATTACCATCAGTTTGGTTGTTGTGGGCTTGCTGGTATTGGCCTTTGGTGGCTTCATGACCCCCTTGTTCAGCGCGGGGATGACCCCGTTTGTCTCGGCACAACGCTGGCTGTCAACCCGCTACATGGCGGTGTATGATTTCGTAACCGCCCCACGTGACGTTGCCAGTCTGAGAGCTCGCAATATCGAACTTGAAAGTGAGGTTTCACAGTTACAAACCCAGATCATTGAACTGCAGCAGCAGATCAGTGAAACCAGCATTCTGTATGCACTGCTCGATTTTGCGAGAGCAAATCCCGAGCATGAATATGTGGCTGCATCGGTTATCGGCCGGGATCCCAGTCCATTCATGCAATATGTCCTGATCGATAAAGGCTCGAATGACGGCATCCAACGCGGTATGCCAGTAGTCACACAGCAGGGATTGGTCGGGCGTGTGGATGCAGTTACGGCTGGTGCAGCCCGTGTGATGCTGATCACGGATCAAAACTCAACCGTCAATGTTCGCTTGCAGACCACCCAAACCGAAGCCATCCTGCACGGATCTCAAACCTCGGACTTGACCGTTGAGAATATCCCCCAGGATGTCGCCGTGGTCGAGGGTGATCTTGTTCTGACCTCCTCACTGGGTGGTACCTACCCGGCAAATATCTTCGTTGGCCAGATCCAGGTCATCCACCAGGCCCAGGGGCAGTTGTTCCAGACTGCCAGCATGCAACCAGTTGTCAGCTTCGATGCGCTTCAAGCTGTGCTCATTATTACAAATTTCGAACCGGTGGAAACACAACTGCTCATTCCGACCGCCATACCATGAAACCTTACTCGACCTCCATCATCCTATTTCTTTCTGTTCTCCTGGCGGTCATGTTGCAAATAGCAGTATTCAGTCGTCTCATGCTCCTGCGGGGAACGGCGGATATCGTCCTGCTGGTGCTGGTTGCCTGGAATATCCAGGAGGACGGCCCTAATATGTGGCCGTGGACCATTTTAGCGGGAAGTCTGACTGCCTTCGCTTCTGCTTTGCCTTTTTATGCACCTCTTCCAGGTTACCTGCTCGTAACTGGTATCGCCCGTCTGACGCAACGACGCATCTGGCAATCTCCCCTGCTGGCCATGCTTCTGGTGACACTGGTTGGGACTCTGGTCTATCACCTGCTCTCCATAAGCATATTATTCCTCCAGGGAGGATCCATGCAGTTTGAGCAAGCCTGGTCCATCGTAACACTGCCAAGCTTGCTCCTTAACCTTCTTCTGGCGATCCCGGTGTATGCCATCGTACACAATATCCAAGACCAGATGAGACCCATCCACCAGCAAACATGACCAATCTGAATCCTAAATTCCAATTACCCGGAAACTGGCGAGTCTTGATGCTGTATGGCATCATCCTGGTGTTATTCGTTTTCTTCGTGATACGCCTGTTTATTCTACAGATCATCCAGGGTCCCGATTTCCTGGCGCAAGCGGTCGAGAATCGCACCTCGGAAGTCAACGTGGCCACGAAGCGTGGATCGATCCTGGACCGCAATAATTATGTACTCGCCCGCAATGTTGCATCTTACAACATCGTTATCACACCGGCTGAATTACCCGGAGATGAAGGCGATCTGCAGCAAGTCTTTCGGGAGCTTTCCGCCATGATCGGCGTTCCGGTAAATAATGGCATTCTCAACGATGAAACCGCCCGGCTCTTCAAACCGTGTGAAACCGATTTTGGCATCAGCCAGATCTACGAGATTGGTGACACCAACAAACCCTACTCTCCCATCGAAGTGCTTTGCAATGTGGATGAGTCCCTGGCACTGGCCATCCAGGGAAAATCTGCCGACTGGCCAGGTGTCGGGGTGGATGTAATCCCCGTGCGCGAGTACCCCACCGGCGAATTGACATCTGAGATCATCGGTTTTTTAGGCCCAATCCCAGCTTCGCTGGAGCAATATTACGATGATCTAGGTTTCCAAGCTGGCAGGGACAAGGTCGGATACGCCGGCATCGAATATGAACTCCAGGATGACCTGGGTGGCAGGAACGGCCAGCGGGTAATCGAGGTGGATGTGGCCGGCAAAGAAATCCGGGATCTGGCCGAACCGGTCGATCCGGTACCTGGCAACAACATCCAACTGACCATCGATACCCGTCTGCAAATCGCTGCCAAGACCGCGCTGAAAGCCGAAATCGAGTACTGGAATACATATCTCGGGAAAACGCTCTCCTCACAGGGAGTCGTGATCGCCATGAACCCAAAGACTGGTGAAATCCTGTCGTTGGTTTCTTACCCCACATATGAAAACAACCGCATGGCACGCGAGATACCGGCATATTACTACGCCCAACTCCAGGCAGACGCCAACCGGCCCCTCTTCAACCATGCCATATCGGGTGAATACCCACCAGGTTCCGTATACAAGCTGGCAGCCTCCCTGGGAGCCCTGAACGAGCGTGTTGTCACCCCCGAGCAGCAGCTCATGGATGAGGGCAAGATCACCGTTATACAGAAATTTTATCCCAATGACCCCGGTCAGCCGCGCGAGTACGTATGCTGGGAAAGGACCGGTCACGGCTTGCAGGATTTCCTGCACGGGCTGTCAAATTCCTGTGACGTCTATTTTTACAAGATCGGCGGCGGTTATGGCACGGAAGTACCCGAGGGTCTGGGAGTCTTTCGCCTGGCTGAATATGCCCGCGCGCTCGGTTTTGGACGAATTACCGGCATCGAGCTACCCGGCGAACAGCCCGGGTTGGTCCCTGACCCGACCTGGAAACGCACCACCCAATTCGAGACCTGGGCGACCGGTGACACCTACATTGCCACCATCGGCCAGGGTTATGTGTTATCCACACCACTGCAGGTGTTGATGTCCTATGCGACCATCGCGAACGATGGCGTGATGATGAAACCCACCCTGATCAAAGAAATCGCCACACCGGATGGAGAAGTGATTCGATCTTTCACACCCACCCAGATCTGGGATATTACGAAGGATAACCTCATTAACGAAATCGCAGATTCTAAACCCACCGGGCAAACCAAAAATGTTGAACCGTGGGTGATTGACCTTATCAGAGAAGGCTTGCGAATGGTTATTACTGAGGGAACCGCCAAGGCCGAATTCGAGGGTTTCAATTTTAATGCAGCCGGCAAGACCGGGACAGCGGAATACTGTGATAATGTAGCCCAAGCCCTGAATCTCTGTCAACAAGGCAACTGGCCAGCACATGCCTGGTTTGTCGGTTATGCTCCTTATGATAACCCTGAGATTGTGGTGGTCGCTTTTGTTTATAACGGCAAGGAAGGATCTACTGTGGCTGCACCTATCGTACGAAAGGTGCTGGAAGCTTATTTCGAACTCAAGCAGATCGATGCAACCTCCGGCCGGCAATGAAATCCTCTCCAGTCGATCAAAAGCCTTCTGCTATAATGGAAACCGGTGAGCATAGCATGAACCAGGAGCTGAAAAGCTCGCTCCAGATCAAAGGCATCCGGGAAGGATTGTTGATCAGCCTGGGCGATGGCAGTTTTCAGGACGCCCGGTCGCAATTACTTGCGCATATCGATGGGCAGGCTACCTTCTTCCGCGGCGCCCGCCTGGCCCTTGACACGGGCGGCATGCAGGTCAACGCTGCTGATTTGGGAAACCTGAGGGACCAACTCTCCGAACGCGGTGTGTCGCTGTGGGCCGTGCTCTCACGTGAGCATCTCACCGAGACGACCGCTCGCATGCTTGGGATGGAAACCCGCCTGGCGGATATCAAATCCGAAAAACCGGAGCCGGCTCTGAACACGCCACCGTCTGAAAACGGCAATGCAATCCTGGTCCATAAGACATTGCGGTCCGGAACTCACCTTGAGCATGATGGGCATGTGACCGTGATCGGGGATGTCAATCCCGGTGCGGAGGTTTCTGCCACGGGCAGTGTCGTGGTTTGGGGTCGCCTGCTCGGTTCGGTGCATGCCGGCAGCCGAGGAGACGAAAAAGCGATCATCTGTGCGCTGGAAATGTCGCCGACCTATATTCACATCGCAGGTTTGATCACCCAGCCGCGCCCGCACAAGGGTAAACTTCTGCCGGAGCTGGCGAGAATTGTTGATGACACGATCATCGTTGAAGTTTGGCAATCTTAATATCATTGAACAGGCAAAATAATGAGCGCTAAAGCAATCACCATTACATCAGGAAAGGGAGGGGTCGGTAAGACCACCGCCACCGCTAATCTGGCGGTCGCACTTGCCAGCCTGAACCAGAAAGTCGTCTGTATAGACGGTGATATCGGCTTGAGAAACCTGGATGTTGTCATGGGTCTCGAGAATCGCATTGTGTACGACCTGGTGGATGTGATCGAAGGCCGTTGTCGGCTGCGACAGGCCATGATCCGCGATAAGCGCATGCCGGAGCTCCATCTCATCCCGGCGGCGCAAACACGCGATAAGAGTTCGGTCTCACCCTCTGACATGGTCAAATTGGTGGATGAACTGCGTGAAGAGAATGACTGGATCCTGCTGGACTCCCCGGCAGGCATCGAGCGGGGTTTCCGCAACGCCATCGCCCCAGCCGATGAAGTCATCGTCATCACCAACCCCGAAGTATCTGCCGTCCGGGATGCCGATCGTATCATTGGTTTGATCGAAGCCGAGGAGAAAGGTCCTGCGCGGTTGATCATCAACCGCCTGAATCCCACGATGATCAAGCACGGCGACATGCTTTCGGCGGATGATGTTTTGGAGCTGCTGGCCATCGAACTGCTCGGGATCATCCCCGAGGATGAAGCCGTGATGGTGTCCACCAATCGCGGTACACCTGTCGCACTGGAAGAAAAGAATCCCGCCGCCAAGGCATTTCACAATATCGCCCGCCGTCTGATGGGTGAGACCGTGCCAATGCTCGAATTCGAAGGTCATTCAGATTTTCTGGGCCGGCTCTCCCACCTGTTCAAGTCATGAGGATCCAGCCATGAGTACCTTTTATCAAAGACTGACCGGAAAAACCAATAGTGCCAATGCAGCCAAGGACCGTCTCCGGCTGGTGTTGATCAACGATCGCAGCGGTCTGACCGCGCTTGAGCTGGAAGAGATCAAGAACGAAATCCTGCAAGTGTTGTCACGCCATATTGAGATCGATCCCGCCACCGTCAAGATCCAGATGCACCAGGACGGGCGCGAACAACGCCTGGTTGCTGACATCCCGATCCAGACAAGCCACCACCGGAGAATCGGCTAATCCTCTTATGCGCAGCCAGACCTGGCGCCATTTTGACTATATCCTGTTCGGCGCTGTCCTGATCCTGACCATTTTCGGCATCGCCATGATCCGCTCGGCGATTGCCGGGAATGTTGTGCTTACCCCTCTGATCAACCGTCAAATCCTCTTTGCAGCGGTCAGCCTGGTGGTTATCTTCCTCACGGCTGCCATAGACTATCATTATTGGGCTGCACTCATCCGCCCGATGTACATCGTTACCGTCGTCGCACTGGCCATTCTGACTGTCGTCGGACAGGCCATCTACGGTTCTGCCCGCTGGTTCGATACAGGTGTGATCCTGATCCAACCATCCGAGCTGGCCAAGATCGTCCTGATCCTTGTCCTGGCGGATTTTTTCGCCCGCACCAAGGATAAACCCCATAACGTGCGTTGGATCGTGCAGAGCTTTCTGACCATGGCCTTGATCGCGGTCTGGATCGCCATGCAACCCAATTTATCCACGACCATTGTGATGATCGTCCTGTGGTTCGGTCTGTTATGGTTGGCAGGCCTGCCAACCAAATACCTGATCGCTTTCGCGGTGATCGGGTTGATCGCGGTAATGGTCGCCTTCCCATTACTGGAACCCTACCAGCAAAGCCGAATCATAAATTTTGCGCTTCCGGATACGGGCGCTCGACATGGTGATACCTATAATGTAGATCAGGCACTCATCACCATCGGCTCCGGCGGCTGGACGGGAATGGGCTACGGATTGGGCACCCAGGTGCAATTGCGTTTCCTGAAAGTGCGGCATACCGACTTTATCTTTTCGGCCATTGGCGAGGAATTTGGCTTTTTGGGAATGATCGCCCTGCTCGGTTTGTTGGTATTGGTCATCCTGCGCTGCCTGCGCGCGGCTCAGCTTGCCTCGGATGCCTTTGGTTCCTACATCGCCTATGGTTTCACCATCCTGATCCTGTTCCAGGCGGCAGTCAATATTGGGGTGAACCTGAACATCATCCCGGTAACTGGATTGACCTTACCGTTCGTTAGTTATGGGGGCAGTTCACTACTATCGCTCTCGCTCGGAATTGGGTTGGTCGAGAGCGTGATCCTGCGTCATAAACCCGCCTGATAAACTAAATCAAATTTTGAAATAATGCGCAGGTTGTCCCGATCAGTTGCTCGCGGGCATCCGTGATACTTTCCCCCACTTGATCCATCGCCAGTAACACCCCCCCTACGACCGGTGGCGCAACCAGCTTGACCAGACGCGCCTGGGGTGCCTCGGCCTGGATCACTTGTCGCAGTGGATCGACCAGGCGCGCACCACCTTCATATAAACGTCCGACCAGGACAACATCAAAAGATAGCGATTCTAATTCGAGCTGACGGATCACACCGACTGCCAGGCTCCCGAGGGCTTCTCCAGCTTGACGGATCAGGTCATTGGCTACTTCATCCCCGGCCTCAGCCAACTCAAAAATTCGCGGTGCAAAGGGGGCATCCACGAAATAACGAAAAGTGCACAGCCCTTCGATCAGGTCATCCAGGTCACGGGCTCCAACCCGCTCGATCATGGCTTGTGACAGGGCAGTGGCTTTTCCCCTCCGGCTCCAGGCCAGCGAGACTGCCTGGACCGCCATGGCGACCAGATCGCCTGCCCCGGCACCTTCGGCCATGTCCGGGCCATGACCAGTAACACGCCCGGTACGATGCTGGTCGTCCCAGCCCCAGCAGTTGCAGCCTGTACCGGCTACGACGGCAATGCCCCATCCGTCTTCAGCCCCGGCTACCAACCCGATTAATGCATCATTGACCAACGCCTGCGGGCAATTCAGTCCCAGTGGATCGATGGATGCCTGCATGGCCTGAAGCTCACTGTCCCAGTCGTAACCCGCAATGCCAAATCCAGCGGCACACAGATCCTTTCGTTCGATCCCGGCTCCGGTAAGTGCCTGGTTGGTGACTTCAGCCAGGACATGCGCCATTTCCTCATAACCGACCGATTCATGGTTACCCGGGCCGCAAATACCGAGCCCTAACGCGCGCCCACTCTCATCCGATATGAGTGCATGGCTCTTGGTTCCACCCAGGTCAACGCCCAAGAAATATCGGTTCATTTTAAATTCTCCTGGTAAGCCGCAGCCACCAGATCACCAAAGGATATCAGCCGGATACCTGCCCGATCTATTTTTTGGCGTAAATTTGCCTGAGTTAATAAATCCAGTTCATCGGCGCGGCGGATGTTGTAATCAGATATATGCTGAATCACAGCATCCACACGAGCAGGATGGCACATCCATTCCGTCGTGCCTGCGGAAATATCGATTATCATCTCGTCCAGCATGGCTTCACTGACACCGTCACTGTAAAAACGGGTATCGAGTCGATCCGGCATAATCACACGGGCATCACAGGCGTTATTCCCACCCAGCTCCGCTAGTTTTTCATCGACTGGTCGCCGTACGGCACAACCATACTGTTGCGCGAGTTCCAGGTAAATATTGTAAAAATTCGAATTCAAGCACATGATATGATGATGGCCATCCAGGTGATCCGGCGGCCGGCCTGTGATACTTATAAATTTATCGATCTGTGCTTGCCATTCCGCTTTCACCTCACCCAAATCCACTTGATCTGCCACAGCCGCCAGATCCTTGAAAAAGTGCTGTCCGTCTGGTGAGAGGTGCATCAGCACTGGCAGTGAACCCACCGGCTGGACTGGTTGCCCGTAAGTTAGTACAAGATGGACACCCATCCCAATACGAGGACACAGCTCAACCAGCCTGACCAATTCTTCTTCGATATGCCGATTGTTCATCATGGCACTTGTGGATGTAACGATACCCTTTAAATGTGCATAACGAATGCCTTCGGAAACACCGGCGGTGTGACCATAATCATCCGCATTGACGATCAAATATTTCATGTGCGGCTCCTGAAATTGGGTAGAAATGATCGATTGGTCTCAATTAAATCATCCAATACCAATTCAATTTTATCCGCAGGCGGACCCAGAGGATGCGCCAACAAAGCCTGGTAGGCCAATTTACGATCCCCACTGACCGCTGCATCTACCGTTAAAAGTTCAAAGGATTTAACCGCCGCAAGCAAGCCAAAACAGGCTGGTGGCAGCGCTTCCGTGGGTAAAGGATGGATTCCGTGACGGTTGATCCGCGCAGGCAGTTCAAGCACCCAATCCTGGGGCCATGCTTTCACCGCTCCCGCATTAAGAGTATTAACAACGTGCACCTCATCCAGATCGTTGTGGATGGCATTCAACAATTGGGTGGCAACTGTTGAATAGTAAGCCCCACCTCGCAACATCAGATCTGCTGGCGGTTCTACCAGGGTTGGGTCTGCGTATTGCTTGAGTAATCCTTCCTCGACCTGCATGACTTCCTCCGCCCGCGATGGCGGCCAATGGGATTGCTCGGCAAGTACCTTGTCGGTGTAATAATAATATCTCAGGTAATAATTCGGGATCATGCCCAGGACTTCAATCGTGGCTGGATCCCACTCGGGCTCTTCCTCCTGCCGTAACTTTTCCAATATACACTTCATGATCTTTTGCCAGACATTCTCACCATTCACCAATAATCCACGATGCCAGGTCAGATGATTTAAACCGAGCGTGTCGAGTTGCACTGAATCGCCTGGTGTGATTACGCCGCCATTCGAACGATAAATTTCCAAAAAGTCGTTCATCGCGTTAATGGCGACATTACACACACCGATGCTTTTTACCCCCGGGGCATATTTAGCCAATGCCTGTGTGACCAGCCCGGATGGATTGGTGAAATTAATCAACCAGGCATCCGGGTTTGCTACCTTCTGCATCTCGCCGGCGATTTCCAGAATAACCGGTATGGTACGCAACGCTTTAGCCATGCCTCCCACGCCGGTCGTTTCCTGACCGACCAAGCCATATTTTTGGCCCAAGTATTCATCGCTTCGTCTGGCTGACATCTGACCCACCCGCAATTGAGTAATCACATAATCTGAATCTTTCAACGCAGTAAGGAGATCCGTGCTCAGATTGATCTCAAAGGGATCATCGTGTTCCGCGGACATTCGGGAAGCAAATCCGCCCACTATCTTAAGCCGTTGTGGATCAATATCCATCAGACAAAGCTCACGGACAGGGAAACTCCTGACGCGCTCCAGAAGACCCTTGACCAGCTCGGGAGTATAAGTTGATCCTCCACCAACTACAGTGACTTTCATTACACAATCCTCTCTATAAATAAAAGACTCGTCGAGCATTAATGATGAAGGTTACAAATATCTATTAAAGAGGTACCCTACTCCTTGTCAGCATAATGATGGCAGCGCACCCAATGACCTGGAGAGATTTCCGACCGCTCCGGCATGGATCGCCGGCAGTCGGTTTGGACAAGTGGACAGCGTGCCACAAACGGGCAGCCCGGGGGTGGGTCGATCAGGGAAGGAACCTCACCTCGAGCACCAAGGTTTTTTTGCGTGGCCAAACCGGCACCCGGGTCCGGTACGGCAGATAAAAGCAGCCGGGTGTATGGATGAACAGCCTGACTTAAAATCACCTCGCTATCGCCACCTTCAACCATGTGCCCGGCATACATGACGATGATCTGATCACCGATATAACGGGCGGATGCCAGGTCATGTGTAATGTAAACGAATGAAATGCCTTGTTCCGTTTTTAATTTCTCAATCAGGTTGAGAATTCCCATACGTATGGAAACATCCAACATGGAAATAGGTTCATCTGCCAGGATCAATTTTGGTTCGACAGCCAGTGATCGCGCAATTGCCACTCGCTGACGTTGACCGCCTGACAATTGGTGCGGGTACCGGGAGGCAATATCTTCCGCCGGATTAAGGTCGACTCTTTCCAGCAAGGTACATACACGTTCATGGAGTTCCCAACGATTGGTGACCTTTTTATGCAAGATCAGAGGTCGTGACAGGTGGTGCTCAATCGTATGAACGGCATTCAAAGAGGAAAATGGGTCCTGAAAGATCAACTGGACCTTATTTCGATAGACCAGAGATGCCCGTCCCGGCTCGGCATTTAGGATATCCACCGATTCAAAGTAGATATCCCCGCGCGTTACTGGAATCAAACGGGCAATCAAGCGGATGGTGGTCGTCTTGCCGCTACCCGATTCGCCCACCAGTGCAAGCACCTGACCCTGTTTGACCGTAAAAGAGGCGTCCTCCACCGCATGGACCAGTTTGGTTTTGAAAAACGGTCCAATCTGGAAATACTTGGTCATGCCACGCACTTCCAGGATGTCTTGATTCTGATTGGCAATCCCGGTCATGATCGCCCTCCGTATAAATGGCAGGCGACCTGATGATCTTTGGAGATCAATTGTTCAACCGGTGCAAGCTGTGCGCAAACCGGCATGACCTTTGGACAGCGTGGATGAAAGCGGCAACCCGTCGGGGGTGATAAAAGATCCGGTGGCGAACCGGGAATCCCGGAAAGCTTTTGCAGTTTACCACTGATGGATGGGAAGGAATTCATCAAGCCCACAGTATAGGGGTGTAATGGATTATCGAAAAGTTCGCGCGCCATTGCGCGCTCTACAATTTCTCCGGCATACATGATGGCAATACTCATCGAAAATTCTACCAAGAGGGATAAGTCATGCGTTATGAACAATATCGAGAAGCCGAGTTTTTCCCTGAGTACGGCAATCTGCTGCAAGATATCTTTTTGCACCACCACATCCAAGGCGGTGGTGGGTTCATCCAAGATCATTAAAGGAGGATCCAATGCCAATGCGATTGCAATGACTGCCCGCTGGCGCATCCCCCCGGATAATTGGTGTGGGTAAGCATCCAGGCGTTTGGGCTCGATACCTACCAGGTTGAAAAGTTGAACAGCCCGTTCATTGGCTGCGGCTTTTGTAAAACCATGCTGCAACATGATATCCAACAACTGATCTCGGACGCGCATGACCGGGTTAAGTGCATTCATGGCACTCTGAAATACGATCGAGATGTTTTTCCAACGGAAGTGTTCCAATTCCTGTTCACTCATTTCAAGAATATCGCGATCGTTGAAAAAAGCCTGGCCTCCTGTAATTAATGCCGGCGGATGTAAAACGCGCAGGATGGCATGGGCGATGGTCGACTTACCACTGCCAGACTCACCGGCCAACCCAACGATCTCACCAGGTCTGATGGAAAGGGATACACCATCCACCGCCTTGACTGGACCTCGTGCGGTCAGGTAGACCACCTTCAGTTCATGAATATCCAACAGGGGTTTATTGAAGGGTGGGTTCATGGATAACGGGTGTTGATCTTTTCGAGTTCGCATTGTATTTTCGAAGGATGCGGGAAATTGATTTCTCACTCCTTAATCTTGGATTGGTCACCTCGTCCATCGCATAGATCAACATCGTGGTTGCAAATGAAACCAACGCGATGCATAAACCAGGCGGTACGAAAGTCCACCAGGCTTCTTGCAACAGGGCTGAATTATTGGCAGCCCAGAACAACATGGTGCCCCAGGATACCTTGTTGACATCTTCGAATCCCAGAAAAGCCAGACCCGCATCCGCCGCGATGGCATAGGTTACGCTCCCAAAAAAGGAAGAAACGACCAATGACAGCATATTGGGCAGAATCTCCGAAAAAACGATGCGCGGTGTTCCTTCACCGCTAACCACGCTGGCCGAGACGAAATCCTTCTCGCGCAGACAGAGTGTTTGTGAGCGAAAGACCCGCGCCGGCCAGGACCAACCGGTGAACGTCAAAACCAGCATGACCGTCAGTATTCCCGGCGGCAGGAAGGAAGCCAGGGTGATCAGAAGTGGTAAACCCGGGATCAGCAGAAATACATTGGTGAACATGTTCAACAATCCATCGATGATACCTGGTATGTAGCCCGCAATCATACCGATGATCAAGCCCAACAATGTACTCAAAAGACCAACACTGAACCCTATAAAAAGGGAAATGCGTGCCCCCCACACAATCTGGGAAAAAACATCCTGCCCCTGACCGGTCGTCCCCAGCCAATGTCCAGATGAGGGCGGCAGATTGGGTTTGTCAACGAAACTGTTTGGATTGAACGGCGCGATGACCGGTGCTAAAACGGCGGTCAGGATGAAGATTGAAAGGATCACGATCCCGATGATTGCCTTCGGCTGAGTAACCAGTCTCTTAATAAATTCCAATTGGGTTGAGATGGGTTTTCCCCTGATGATTGGTTTATCACTATCGTTCTTGCAATTGATGGGTGTATCGGCTGGTAATCTGCGCATGATCGTATCTGCCTTTATCAACTTACCCGCACACGCGGATCAAGTTGGACGTAGAGGATATCAACCAGGAAATTCGCCACCAATACAGCCAGTGTGATCATCAGGAATAATGCCTGCATGAGCGGATAATCCTGGGTAGTCACCGATCGGACAAGATAAAAACCAAGGCCGGGGTATGAAAAGACCATCTCGGTTAGCAGTTGCCCGGCAATAACAAATCCGATCGACATTCCAAATTGTGTGATATTGGGTAAAATGGCATTGCGCATCGCATATTTGTACATGATCACTCGCTGTGGAAGACCCTTTGCCTCAGCCATAATAATGTAATCCTCATTCAGGACACCGATCATCGTACTGCGCATTCCCATCATCCAACCGCCAAACGATACCAGGATGATCGTGGTGGCCGGTAAAACCATGTGATGCATTACACTGCCAATGTAGGCCCAATTAAAACCGGGGGACAAATAATCCGAATAGGCATGCGCCATGGGGAACCAACCCAACTCGAAACCCATAAAATAAAGGGTGAGCATGGCCAGCCAAAAATATGGAAAGGATCCGATAAAACCAGACACTCCCGGCAGGGTCGAATCCAGGAATCCCCCACGTCGCCAGGCAATCACCACCCCTAAATACGTCCCCAGTAAAAAACTGATAAAGAGCGTCACAATGCCCAGGATAACTGTCCACATCATGCCGGTCGCGATGACAGACGAAACCTTGGCCGGGTAGACTGAAATGGATATTCCAAAATCACCCCGCAATACATGGGAAAGATACTGACCATACTGCTCAAGCAGAGAACCATTTGTAAAACCGTAAGCTTGCTTGATTGCCTCGATCTGCTCCGGCCGGATGCGGCCATGCATCCTGGCAACCAAAGCAGTGGCCGGATCACCCGGCATGGCACGCGGCAGGAGAAAGTTGAGCGTCAGCGATGCCCAGGCAGCCACCAGATAAAGACCGATCTGTCGCAGCAAGTATTTCATGCAGGTGTTCTCCTGAAGAATAAATGATAATTGCACATCAGGGCTGATCGTAAATGAACAGCCCTGACATTTGCATGTTTTATTTAGGTGTGATGGCCGTAAAGACGATCAACGGTGTGTTATATGGACCATTTGGCCATGGGACTCCAGGAGCAAAAGGATCTTCCTTGCTCGGGAAACCGGTGAAACGCGATGTGCTGTATTCATACCAATCCGGGCCGGGGAAGAGCGGTAAAGCGGGGGCTTCTTCCACAAACAGGGATTCGATCTGTCCCATGATTTTCTTCTGCTCAGTAATGTCTGAAGTCTGGGCGAATTGCTCCAGCAGGATATCTGCCTGGGGGCTGGCATAACGCAGGAAGTTCTCGCCTGAGTTTTCACCTATTGGATATACTGTCAGGCTGCTCATCTGTCCACGATAAAAATTGAACGGCGTGGGTCCACCGTTCCCCCACAGGATTGCCCATTCGAACTGCCCTTTTTCCACCTGGTCGATGTCGGTGGTCTCCTCAGGTGTCATCAGGCTGATCTTGATGCCCAGGTCGGTCATATTCTGCGAGATGATCTGTCCTGCCGAAATCCAATCAGTCCAGCCCGATGGGACGATCAACTCATATTCCATTGGCTTGCCATCTTGATCCAGGCGGATGCCATCTGTTCCTCTGGTCAGGCCGGCTTCATCCAAAATTGCATTGGCAGCGTTCACATCATAATTAACCCAGGTACCAGCGGCTACTGCCGCAGAGTCCTTCCAGACGGCGTAGGTATCCCCCAACCCGGTGGCGTCAGCAGGCGGGATGTAATTGTACATGGCAGTTTCGACGATCATCTTGCGGTCAATAGCCATACTGATGGCTTTACGCACATCCGGATCATCAAAGGGTTTGATGGATAGGTTGATATACAGCAGGATCCCATCGCCCCCGACGAAATAATAGTGATTATTATCGGGATCTTTCGAGACATACACATTCTCGATATCGGGAACGAAGTTACCCGCCCAATCCAGATCACCATTGACCAATGCCAGGTTGGATGCATCGTTATCCGCATAAGCTGGATAACGAATGCCCTGATAAGCAGGCTTGCCGGATTGCCAGTAATAAGGATTCTTATCCAACACGTAGATCTGTTCCTCAAACTTGGTCACCTGAGTGAAGGGACCTGTTCCAACCGGGTTATCGTTGGTGAAGGTCATTGGATCGCTGACATCCTTCCAGATATGTTGCGGAACAATGAACTGGTTGGCAAGATCATACAAGGCTGGCGTGTAGACTGATGTGAATGTGAATTCAATTGTGTTTTTGTCCACTGCCTGGATTGTATCGATATATTCAGACAAAACTGTATTGGCAGAGCCCTGCAGGGCAGGATTGGCTTTCAGCAAATTAATAGTATAGACAACATCGTCAGCGCTGAATGGTTCGCCATCCGACCACTTGACGCCCTCACGTAACTTGAAGGTCAGGGTCATGTTGTCTGAACCCCAGCTGTATTCAGTAGCCAACCACGGCACCAGTTCACCGGTGGATTTGTTATAGATCATCATCGGTTCATAAATCGCAGTAAGCGTCGATCCCAGCGTATCCGGAGAGAATGGGTTGAAATTTCTCACCCAGGTACCCCACTGTTCGAAGTTGATGGTCAGGTAGTCACCTGCAGTGGTGGCTTGAGGCGTACAACTTACGAGTAACAGGCTTGAGATCAATACCAGGCTGACGAACAACCATATCAATTTATGTTTCATGGTCAAGCTCCTCCATTCTGATTTTGGCAACAGGACAAGAGCAAATGCAATTGGTAAGTGCTTCCCTTCACCTCCTTATTGATGGTCATTCATGACATCCACAACTTCGTCGATAAACAATTTCAGTTTGTAAAAGCATGACCGGTGCGACCGACTGTCCTGAGAGCAGCCCGAACAACACTGCGGCTGCTTGTCGTCCCACCATTTCAGTTGGAGCTCGGACGGTGGTGAGCGGCGGATCCAGATAAGCCGAGATGCTCTGGTCATCGAAACCGACCACTGACACCTGCCCGGGGATATCCAGGTGCAAATCGTGTAAAGCGCCGACGACGCCAATTGCAGCATCATCATCGCCACAGAATATTGCGTCACAATCAGAGGAACTGCGCTGAAAAAAGGACAGCACCGATTCACGGGCGATATCACGGTCAAATTCACCATTAAGGATCAAGGTCGGATCGATCGCCAGGTTGTGATTCAGCAGGGATTCGCAATAACCTTGCTCACGCCATTTGGAATCTTCCTGCAGTTGGGGACCACGCAGGAAAGCGATCCGTCGTCGCCCGTGGTCTTCAATGAGATGGTCGACCAGCTTGCGTGAGGTAGCCTTGTTTTCTATGGTGACACACGGAACGTTGCAATCTTTTGGAGCAGAGCGGTGGATCAGAACGACCGGAAACTGTTTTTCAACCAGAGAACGAATGATGTCATCGCCCAGGCTGTCGGCGAACACGACGATGCCATCTGTGTTTTGGGGTCCGATCGGTAGCGGGACCTGGTTATTCACCTCCGGATGATAACTCGATACGATCAAGTTATAGCCCTGTGTCTGAACAACCGAATCCAAACCTCGCAAGAGCGGAGCGTAAAAATCGGCGCGTATGTCGGAAAGCAACAGGCCAATGATGCGTGTCGTGCGAGTGGCAAGATTCCTGGCAGCGGCATGTGGCACATAATTGAGTGAAGATAAAACGGATTCCAGGCGCATGGCTGTTTCAGGAGCAACCGGTTGGGAATGATTGATATACCGGCTGACAGTGGCAACTGACACATTCGCCTGGCGGGCTACATCCCGAATTGTGATCGATGAGGACCTTTTTGTCATCATGTAACCGGTTACATTATTCCATAAAGTCGATATAAATGCAAGCTTTTTACTCTTTTTTACCCTGACATATAATGCAGGAGGTCAGAATGGCATGCTGTATAATAAACTGCCATGACAAAATCCAATACTCCCGCCCGTGTCCGTTTTGCCCCTTCCCCAACCGGTTCGCTTCACCTCGGTGGGGCGCGCACCGCCCTGTACAATTACCTGCTTGCCCGCCAGACCGGTGGCCAGTTCATCTTACGCATTGAGGATACCGACCAAAAACGCCTGGTGGAAGGTGCCGAGCAGGAGATCTATGACGGCCTGCATTGGATGGGATTGCAGTGGGATGAAGGCCCGGATGTCGGAGGTCCCAACGGACCCTACCGCCAGAGCGAACGCAAGCAGATCTACCAGGAGTTCGGCCGCAAGCTGGTCGAGATGGGCAGCGCCTATTATTGCTTCTGCACGTCCGAGCGGCTGGCGAAAGTACGTGAAGAACAGCAACGCCGCAAGGAAAGCCCGCGTTACGATGGCACCTGCCGCAACCTTGATCCGGATGAAGCCGCCCGGCGAGTGGCGGCGGGTGAGAAGTACGTCATCCGTTTTAAGACCCCGCACGAAGGATCCACGACCTACCAGGACGTCCTGCGCGGAGCCATGACCATCGAAACCAGGAACCTGGATGATTACATCCTGTTGAAATCCGACGGATTTGCCCTGTATCATCTGGCCGCCACCATCGACGACCACCTGATGGGCATCACGCACGTCATTCGTGGCTCGGAATGGATGGCAACTGCACCGATGCATGCCATGATCCACCGTGCTTTCGGCTGGCAGGAGCCGGCCTGGATTCACCTATCAGTCTTCTTAAAACCCGCCGGCAAGGGTAAGATGTCGAAACGTGAAGGTGGAGAAGGTATATCGGAAAGCCATTCGATCTATATTAAAGACCTGGATCACCTGGGTTATTTACCCGAAGCATTTGATAATTGGGCTGCCTTGATGGGTTGGTCGTACGATGACCATACCGAATTCTTCACGCTTTCGGACCTGGTCGAAAAGTTCTGCATCGATAAACTCAACCCCTCTCCGGCTAACATCAACTTTACGAAACTTGATCATTTCAATGGCATGCATATCCGAGCCTTGCAAACGGATGAACTGGCCGCCCGAATTGCACCCTATTTCACCCGCGCTGGTATCCAGACTGATCCTGCCACGCTGATCAAGATCGCGCCCATCATCCAGGAGCGCATGGTCACGCTGGACGAGGCACCCGAGCTGTCCGGATTCTTCTTCAAGCCGGAGATCAACTACGACCCGGCTGACCTGGTAGCCAAGGGTTTGACCAGCGCTCAGTCAGCCGATGCCGCCCGCAAGTCGTACGAAGTGCTGGCCGGACTTCCTGAATTCACGGTCGAGGCAGGCGAGCCGCCCATGCGCGCGCTCGTGGAAAAGCTCGGTCTGAGCGCCAGTCAGGTATTCGGCATCCTGCGCGTGGCAGTCACCGGCCAAAAGGTCAGCCCGCCGCTATTCGAAAGCATGGCCATCCTCGGGCGTGAGACGGTCCTGAAGCGCATCCAGACAGCCATTGAGTTGCTCGAAAAGATGGTTTGATCGGATCGAGACGCTTGTCGAAATCAGTCAAGAGATGGAAAGAATAGTAGTCATTATTCCAATACTGTTAATCGTTGATTAACTTCTATTTGCCGAATAACATTTACGTCAACACCAACTTTTGCTGCCTTCTCAGGCCAGGTCCGAATAGACTTGATCACCCTATCGAGCATTTCAGAAGCTCGATAAGTTTTGATACCTCCAATCTTTGCCAGAGTAAATAAATCCTCTTTCGTAAACATATCGAGTTTTGCGTTAATGCTCATTTGGTGCTTGCTTAACCAACGATTTGTAGGGTCAAAAGAATAGGAAATATCATATGCAGGCGAAAGTCTCCATTCTCCACTCTGATACATTAAAAATTCAATATTTTTTACGTGGTCATCCTGATTACGACCAACCACATTAAACATCGCTCGTAAAACTTGTTGTTCTAAATCCTTTTGAGATAATCCTAATTGTTTCATTGTCTGGATTGCCTGTTCATATGAATAGAGCGCTGGTTGGTTGTAATCAACATGACACATAGCACAGAGAGTCTGCCTGTGCAATTTGTTTCCATCAGCATCTCTGTCAAACCGTTTTGTCATAAAATGACTACGTCCGCCCTCTTTGTGGAGGTGACAACGTGTCATTTCAATACCAGCATCAATAGCCATTAGGTGATAGGCATATTCAATTTTTCCATATCCTTGCGGGGAGGATATTTCCTTGTCTCCAGTATTACTGATTCCATCAAATTTTAAAATCCAGTATTCAAAACCGGGTGAGGCCTTAATTTGACCGGAACGAAATTCATTGGTTTTTGGATTCCAAGCAAGAATTGCTTTAGGTCTTGCACCACCAGCAGAGGTTCCAACTCGCAGTATATCTTCAAGGGCTTCTCGGTCGTCGTCTCCTGTAAACATACCCTCTAAACCAGCCCGTTGTTCAAGAATCTTATTAGCCAATTCTACAAGGTTTGCTACCTCTATTGTTTTCGACTTTGAGGATATTCCACGAAATGCTGGCTTATATTCAAGAGCTCCCATACCTCGGCTTCCGATATAACAAAGTCGCTCAACTGGATCAAAACTATCTTTTGCCCTGCCTTTAGAAGCTAACCATGCATCAATCATTGCATTTCCAAATTTATCGGGAAGCGAATCAGCAAGTAAACCCGGCAATCCCCAGAATGTAACTTTTGGAAGCGCTGGAAACTCGTAGGGATACTCAGATAAAGGCATCATCAATGGTGACAGCTGGATTTCACTTCTTATAAAATCGGGATTATATTGAAAAACCCCAACGACTCTATCATCGAGCCAAGTGACTGCCCCAATCTCCCTTCCCCATAAAATCACTTTCGCATCAGTCATTTTTTATGGCTCGATTCATCACCCCAAGACCAGGTTGTATCTTCATTATTTGATTGGATAGGTCGGGCTCGTTTACGTTCAGCCCCACCTGTATTGACCCGTTCAATTGGACGTACAGTTGGATCTGGTAAAAGAGTTCTAAGGTTGTTTTGGAGTCTTAATGCTATCAGAACCCGAATAAATGTATCCAAAGACACTCCCTGCCCTTTCTCAAGTCGCTCAATAGTTCTACGAGAAATACCTGATTCTTTCGCTAGCTGAGCTTGAGTAATATTCCGGGCAAGTCTAATGTTTAACAATTGCATGCATAAAGAGCCTTCAATTTGCTCACTCGTTGCAATGGAAAATTCTATTTTATTTGACATCGTCATCGACCTCATTTGCTGTAGTGATTACCGGTAGTATGTCTAATTCTGAATGGAAGTATATATTAAAAGTGTATAAATCACAAGCCTTAACTAGCATTTTATTGCCTATTATAGTATAATATCGACAATTATGAGCAATATATTACCCTTTATAGTTAATTATGTACTGGATATAATTTTGTAGCCTCTAATAAGCAATATATTACCCGTTATATAGCTTTATTAACCTTTATGAGCAATATATTACCTATAATAGATAATCTTGGCATAAATACCATCCTATTGCATTTATTCGATAACCGCATTTAATGATAAGGGGTTATTTTTTACTGTCTCCATATATAATGATGCTGGTTGCCGTTCAGTTTGATCCTTTTAAAACCAACAATACCAAACTTGGACAACAGATTGTTTTATTTATGTTTGGCAGCTTGTCGAAACTGATAGAGATATGGTAAGATAGCGCCTGCGCACTGGGGGCTCGTCTAATGGCAGGACAGCAGACTCTGAATTTGCTTATAGAGGTTCGACTCCTTTGCCCCCAGCCATAAAGAAAAAAGGCCATTAATGACGATGGTCTTTTTTTTTAGATAGAGGTTCAATCCCCATCGAGGGGTGATATCCTTTGCCCCCAGCCATAAAGAAAAAAGGCCATTAATAACGATGGCCTTTTTTATTGATTTTACAGAGTTTTACTATCTGTAAGTCGCAGAACTATTTCTCAATTACAGGCAGATCATTCAAATAAGCCCGCGAGGTGAAGCGGGTAGTCTCACAAGCGTCCCAGACTCCCGCCAAATAGAGCCCATTCGTGGCTAGGTTACCTTCGGGGACGGTCGAATTGCATGGGGGAGACCCGATTGAGAAATCATCCAAGGTCGTCCCATAGAGAAATCCGTCATAGAACCGATACTGGATGGTCACCAGATTGGTCTCCACCCACGACATAACCGGCATAGCTTCGATACCAAGTGTATTTGGTGAGGCAACCAGACTCTCCATCTCGAGATCAAATTTTATGGTGGCGGTATTCGTCACCTGGTTTGGATCGCTCGTGCTAAAAGCTCCTCCCCCTGTGTACCAGATCTGCTTGACAAGCGTCCCAAGATCATCAATACCGATAAAGCTGGCATAAAGAACGCCGTCTGCTTCTGCCAGTTCAACATCTTCGATGACGGATTCCGCACCGAAACTATCAGGCAGATGAACCCCCCCGATGTCGTGGGTAATACAGCCGTCAGTTTCACAGGTGCGTATATAGATATCATCAATGCCAGGGGTTGGCTCCCATACATAGGCAAATGCGACCCGCTCCGTAACTCCCGACATATACAAGGATATACTTAATACATCCTCTTCGAGGTATGGATCAGTAGGCGCATAGATCCATTTCTGATCCATGGTCCCATCCACCAAAGTATGCGCATTCGAGAGGTACATCAAGCGGGGATCGGTATCACCCAGACCATCATCGTCGATCAGGGCAACATGTAATTTATCGTCCGTATCGACCAACGAAACCATTTTATGGATGTAACCGCCTTCCATGTAGAAGGCATAATCATAGACGACATAAGCAACACCCCCAGTCAGTTCCCGATAAAAAATCGTGCCGATCTCCGGATCACTTGCATACTTACGATCAAAAATCACGTAGACGACATCCCCGTTACTGACGACTTGAACGTTTCCCGTGGTCTGATTGGTGGTATCCAGGGCCGCGCAATAGGTTTTATATCCCCCAACCGGAGGCGCAGTTGGAAAATTTCGCCAGCAGGCAAATTTCTCCGGTCCACCATGACGTTCCACCCAGGTGATGTAGGCTTCTCCACCGTCTGTCACGGCAATATCGGGGTTGGATTGGATGCAATCTGCAATCGTGCAACCCGGCATGGTCAAGGTTATTTGCCTTGTAGGTTGACCAAAGCGGGTGCGGTAATAAACAACCCGATCATCAACCACCCCGGCAATATGCTTGACGCCAATAGCATCAATCGCAATCCTGGCATCCTGGATATAGTCCCCATCCGTGATATGTATTGAAATCGGGGTTGTGTACGACTGTGGCACACAAGCACTCAAAAATACGACCACTAGGACCAACACAATAAACACACTCAAGCTTTTTACCCGCATAACATCCTCCTCTGATTTAGGTTGACAATTAATCCACCTATCAGCAGTCAATTCGCGATGATCGTGATGTGTCTTTGGAGGGATGCAGTGTAACTGCGTTAATGTGGTTTTAAAAACCGATACAATCAATATAGCAATATTTTAATGTTATGTCAACCGGGATTTACATCGGATTTTTGGACAACCCAACGGATTATGGTGCATACGAATTCCAACAACCATAATACCATCCAGAATTGAACCTGATCCGGGTACTTCTACGTATACCAGATTAATACAGGTTTTTAGCAGGATTGTATATAATCACTGATAGGTAAACCATCATGAACATCACTCTGGCACTCGGCGGCGGCGGCATTCGCGGACTGGCTCACATCGGCGTCTTGCGCGTATTGGAAAATAACGGCTTTAAAATCAAGGCAATTGCCGGCACCTCGGCGGGCGGTTTGGTCGGTGCGCTTTATGCTGCCGGTAAAACTCCGGCTGAGATCCAGGAAGTCATCACCCACCTTGACCAAAAGAAGCTTTTCACGCGCGCCAAACAGGATGGCCCTTCACTTCTCGGTATTGCCGGGTTGGTAACAATATTAACAGATATGCTGGGTGAAATTGATTTCAAAGATCTGAAGATCCCCTTCGCTTGCACGGCGGTCGACCTTTTAACTGGACGCGAGATCATCCTGCATCACGGCAGCGTCCTGCGTGCGGTCACCGCCACGGTGGCAGTACCGGGGGTCTTCCCGCCTGTCAAGATCGATGGCGTTACGCTGGTCGATGGTGGCGTGCTCGACCCGGTGCCGGTGCAACTGGCGCGCTGGCTGGCACCTCACCTGGCTGTTCCGGCAGTCGTGCTCAACCCACCCGCACCGCGTATCGCCTCCAAATCGGCTCAAGCGCTTCCAATCCCCGGCCCCAAACCTTTGGCTGATACCATCGCTAAAATGCGCCTGTCCCAGGCTCTCAACATCTACATGCGCTCGATGGAAATCAGCGGTCAATCCACCACCGAATTGCGCCTGCGCACCGATCGCCCGGATGTCATCATTCGCCCCGAGTTGGTCGGCATCGGCCTGATCGACCAGGTCGACCCGTTCCAATTGATCGCCGCCGGGGAACTTGCCACAGCCCAGGTAATGCCCGAACTGCGCCGCTCCGTCCGTCTATCTGCTAAAATCAGTAGACGTCTACGCCAACTTTTCGGGAAAAATCCAAAGTCAGACTTCCTGCACGATCTGCAATGAACCTGATCAGAGACCTGCGCAAATATGCCCGCCAAACGGATATACAACTCCTCAGTGGTTTTTTTATCCTTTTAATCGTGGTTGGCCTTGGGCTGGTCTTCTTCCTGTGGGGCGCCGGCGCGGCTGTCAGCGGTCTGATCTGCGTGGGTGTCACCCTGCTGCCTGTATTGGTGGTACTGGGTGTGATCTGGTTGCTCGATTACCTGGCCAGGAAGGCACGTGGTGAGTGAGCCCATGATCTTGACACGCCGGGATGGTATCCTGGCCGTGCGCGAACCCAACCTGCCCGCGCCCCACCGCCTGCTGGTTCTGATCCACGGATGGGGTCAAAACGAGAACAGCCTGTGGGAACTCACTCAGGGATTACCGGGGGACTACCGGATGGTCGCTCCACGCGGATCGTACTTTAAAGCAGAAGGCGAGTATGGCTGGCGTCCGACCATCCTTGGGCGGCGTTCACGGCTTGAAGAGAACCTGCAACCGGCGCATGACCTGCTGGCGCGCATAGATGCTTGGGCGCTCGAAAGTGGCGTGGGTGCATCCAGGTTCTCGGTAATGGGTTTCTCGCAAGGAGCTGCCATGGTTTATGTCATGGCGCATCTCTTCCCAAAACGCCTGTTAAACGCGGTTGTGTTGTCAGGATATCCCCCGCGCGGATTAGACCTGTCGGATACAGACTTGATGGATGTCCCCTTCCTGGTATCCCACGGTACCCAGGATGATATTATCGACATTGAGGAGGCGCGGAGAGCCTTGCCAATGTTGGGGGAGGCCGGAGCGCGGGTAACCTGGATCGAAGAGGATGTCGCCCACAAGACCGGGCCATTAACCCGCCAGGCTATTCCCGATTTCTTAAAATAAATCACCCTGCTGAATGCAGGGTGATTATCATTTAAAGACTGAAATCAACGTCCCTGAAGCAGCGAAAGCAGGCCAAGGACGATACCCAGTAATCCGGTTATCAGGATGATCCAACCAATCGGCAGGCTGCCACTACTGGCCTCATCGGTGAACTTCGGGATGGCAATGGTCGGCGCCGAAGTCCAGGTCGGTAAGCGCGTGGACTCCGGGATGGTGATGAATTGAGCTGCCAGGGTGGCATCGATGGTGGCGGTCACCAGGGGAGTTGGTGTCGGTGGCGGCTCAACGATCGGCAACGCCCCACCCGTCACCGTTACATACGGACCGTACACCCAGGCCATTCCGGTCGGGATGCCGGGATATTCGATTAGAATCCAGATATCGTTACGACCCTTGGCGGGCGCAGTCTGGCCGGACAGCAACAACCCAACTTTGGGAAACAGCGTTGATGGCCCTGATCGTACATTGACAAAATCCTGGTCCAGATTTACGGTGATAAATGGGCCATATGGGGTTGAGGTGACGGTGGCCATGTCAACCGTGGGCAACTGAGCCGCGGGAGCGGCTTCTGCCGGTTGGGTCCCGGTGAAAAGCATCACCGCTCCACTGAAAATGAGTATCAGCGAGACTGCCAGCAGGAAAATGGTCGGACTCTTTTGGTTCATGGTTGTTGAAACCCGATTCTACTTTATACGTATGACATCATGAGTGATGATTTAGCGAAACGAAAAGTAAACCGATTATAATCCAAGCCATGGACCAACGCATCTACCACGGCAGCCTGACTCCCGAAACCATCGCACGCGCATTGACCGCTCAGTACGACCACGGCAACCTGCATACACAAACCTACGGCCGTGATTCCCACCTGGTCGTCCAGATCGCCACCCGTCAATTCCATCAATCCGGGGGCCTGACCGCGTTAACGGTTGATATCGAACAGGTGGTAGATGGTGTGATGGTCAAGCTGGGTGAGCAGGATTGGCTGGGTGTGGCAGCCAGCCTGGGCTGGTCAGCCATTATGACCGTTTTGAGACCGCTGAATATCCTCACCCGCCTGGATGACATCGCCCAGGATGTTTCCTCCCTGCAAATGAAGGAACAGGTCTGGCGCGTCATCGACTCAGCCGCCCGTTCAACCGGCGCCAGTCAGGAATTATCGCGCCGGTTTAAAAGGATGGTGTGCGCGTATTGCGATACAGCCAACCCGGTCGGCCAATCCCGTTGCATCGCCTGCGGGGCACCCATGGGCGAAAGTCAGCCAACCACTTGCTCCAAGTGCGGGTTCGTCGTTACCCGGACGGAGAAGTACTGCCCTAACTGTAAAGCGAAACTCCAATAATCGACCCTGATCATGAAATCTGAGGGCGTGGAACACGACCCTCATTTTTTATCGAATCGTTTGAACCATGACACCTCAACCCCCCACCCAGGGCGTCGGCCTTCAAATCACAATCGACTATGATACACTTGATTGGGATTAAATAGAACGGACGAACAGGGCGTCAGTCATGATCAATATCATCGCTGATTCACTTTGTGGAATTCCTGCCCGCGAGCGGGTTAAATTGGGCATTCCCTTCATTTCACAATTCGTCATCATCGACGGAAAGTCCTATCGGGATACAACCGAAATTGACCTCCCCACCCTCCTGGAAAATATGAAAAGCTCCTCGAAGGTTCTCCAGACTGGGGCACCTCATCCCGAAGATTACATTCCGCTTTTCCGCCAACACGCAAAATCGGGAGATACAGCCATCGTGATCACCCCGTCGAAGGAGATCAGCGGCACCTATCGCGCTGCCTGGGTTGCCAAACAGGAATTCCCGAATGCCGATATCCGCGTCATCGATACACAGACCATCTCAGGTGCCCTGGGATCGATCGTCCTGCAGGCACTCTTCTGGGTAAAGCAGGGTTGGGATGCAGACCAAATTGCAGCCGGTGTGGCTGCCATGGCAGCCCGCGATCGTACCTTCATCCTGGTTGACACGCTGGAATACTTGCGAAAGGGGGGGCGCATGGGTGGTGCTGCCGCGCTGCTTGGCACTTTCATGAGTATCAAACCGATCTTGACCATTCGTAATGGCAAGATTGAGGTTTATGAGAAGATCCGCTCGATGAAAGCCGCGCTGGAGCGGACCAAGGAACTGGTCGAAATTCAGTGCCCACCTAAGCCGGAAGCCTGGCTGGCCATTTCGCATGCTTCATCCAATGAGACCGCCATCGAACTGGCGAATTATTTTAAATCCAAATTAGGATTAAAATACGTTCCAATCTATGAAGCGCCGCCAGCCATTGTGGTGAATACCGGACCGAATGTGCTTGGGGTTAGTTTTTTTGTGGACGAATAACTTCCCTGCTTTTGATGGTTTAACTTTAACAGGTCGGATGCAGCCATGTGTCCGATTTTTCACGGAAGCCACCAATAAGAAAGGGATCAAGTAAAGGATGGTTCACCCCCCGTATCGGGTCAAAAAGCACTGCATTTCAGGTTATCAATTCGATTAAAAATGCCTCGTGATGCTATAATCAGGCTTACAATTTGCCATATTAAACATGAGGAAGAATCATGATCCATATTATTGCTGACACCACCTGTGGGATACCGAAACCGATCAGAGACAAGCTCGGCATCCCCTTTGTCGGCCAGGTCATCCTGATCATGGGCGTGAGTTACCGGGATGATTCCGAGATCGATACAGAGACATTCATTAAGAAATTAAAAATGTCAGCAGATTTACCCAAGACCGCAGCACCACCGCCTGAGGATTACATCCCGCTCTTCCGGAAACTGGGCAAACCGGGCGATTCGATCATCGTTATCACCCCCTCGAAGGAAATGAGCGGCACCTACCGTTCCGCCTGGGTAGCCAAGAACGAATTTCCAACTGCTGACATCCGCGTGGTGGATTCACGCACGATCGCCGGTGGACTTGGCAGCATGATCCTGCAGGCACTCTACTGGGCCAAGGCTGGTTGGAATGCCGACCGGATCGTCGCCGGTATCAATTCAATGAGCGCGCGGGAACGCTGTTTCTTCCTGGTTGATACCCTTGAATACTTGCAAAAAGGAGGGCGCATCGGCGGGGCAGCAGCATTGTTCGGCACCGTTCTGCAGATCAAACCCATCCTGACCATTCGGGACGGCAAGGTCGAAACTTATGAAAAGGTTCGTACCAAAAGCGCCGCCTTGGCACGTGTCAAGGAACTGGTCGATAACGGCTGTCCGACCAAACCCGAAGCCTGGTTGTCGATCTCACAATGTTCAGCGATGGACACGGCCAACGAACTGGCGAATGAATACAAGGAAAAATTGGGGTTCAAGTATGTTCCCATTTATGAGATCCCACCGGCCATCGTCGTGCACGGTGGACCAAATCTGGTGAGCGTCAGTTTCTTTGTCGAGGAATGAACCGGATTGTCGAATGACTTTATTCCCGGATGCGATGGATGCACCCGGGTTTTTTTACCCCCCTGACTTGACAGACTGTTGCCGGCTTTTCCGTTATACTTAATCAACCAGAAAGGAGATCATCATGGAATACACACCATTAGGCAGGACCGGGCTGAGGGTCAGCCGGTTATGCCTTGGCACAATGAACTTCGGACCCAAGACGACTGAGGCTGACAGCTTCAAGATCATGGATAAGGCGCTCGCCCTGGGCATTAACTTTTTCGACACCGCCAACGTTTATGGCTGGAAGCTGGGTGAAGGTGTTACGGAAGGTATCCTCGGGCACTGGTTTGCACAGGGTGGCGGTCGCCGTGAGCAGGTCGTACTGGCCAGCAAGGTTTACGGCAAGATGGGCAAGCGGCCGAACGAACGCGGCTTGTCAGCCTTTCATATCCGGCGCGCCTGCGAGGACAGCCTGAAACGCATGGGCACCGACCATATTGACCTGTACCAGATGCACCATATCGACCGCTCGGCGCCCTGGGAGGAGGTCTGGCAGGCCATGGAAACACTGGTGGCGCAGGGTAAGGTGCTGTATGTTGGCAGCAGTAACTTTGCCGGTTGGCAGATCGCCAAAGCTCAGGGAGCCGCCAAAGCTCGCAATTTCATGGGGCTGGTCGCAGAGCAGAGCCTGTACAACCTGCGCGCACGCACGATCGAGTTGGAAGTCATTCCGGCCTGCCGCGACTTCGGCCTGGGATTGATCCCCTGGAGTCCACTGGCGGGAGGACTTTTGGGCGGCATGGCAGCCAAGATCAGCGGCGGCCGCCGTACTGATACGGAGGTTCTGGAAGAATATCAGCAGGCTAAAAAACAGATCGATGCCTGGGAAGCGCTCTGCAAGAAACTGGGTGAACAACCCGGCGACGTGGCACTGGCCTGGTTGCTGGCCAATCCGGTCGTCACAGCCCCCATTATCGGCCCGCGCACCCTCGAGCAGCTGACCGGCAGCCTGAGGGCAATGAAGATCCACCTGAAAACTGCCCAACTGCAAGAAATCGACCGGCTTTTCCCCGGTCCGGGCGGTGAGGCACCCGAAGCCTACGCCTGGTAGCTGATGCACTTAAAACCAGCTTCGGCAAAGCGACTCATCAATTGGGTTGCCATCCTGGTCATTGTCCTGTTTGGGTTGGGCCTGATGACCTCGAGCGGCAGCGTCATCTATATGGCACGCCTGCTCGCCTGGGGTCGTACCGACACGGGTGATATAGATCGCTTCGCTGGACGCAGCATCCTAAACCACGCACCCGTTTCAGAAATTAAAAGTTCCGAGATCAATTCCCTTTTCAAGACCATCAGCTATACCTGGCAGGATCAGGCATTGAGCGGCGACCTGGATGCTGTCATGGAAGCCAATGACACGACTGCCCTGATCATGACCTCCTACGACGAGATCCGCCTGGAACGCTATTACAACGGCACCTCGCGCAGTACGCTGAACACCTCGTTCTCTGTCGCCAAGGCGTTCGACTCCGCCTTGATCGGGATCGCGCTAGAAGAAGGATACATCGAAAGCATCGATGATCCGATCGTCGAGTACCTGCCTGAGTTAGCCGGTCACGATCTGGATGGTGTGACCATCCGGCACCTGTTGAACATGTCCACCGGCATCCGTTATATGGATGCCCGGGCCATGGCACCTTTCTATTGGATGAGCGACGATGCGCTCACATACTACATGCCGGATCTGCGCGAGCTGGCTTTTAAGGTACACCCCAGCCTGGAACAGCCCGGTGAAAAATTCCATTACAACAATTATCATCCGATCCTTGAAGGCATGATCCTCGAACGCGCCACTGGTGTGAGCGTCTCAACCTACCTTCAGGAGAAGTTATGGAAACCGATGGGCATGCAATACCCGGCCAGCTGGTCGTTGGATTCACAAGTGGATCGTTTTGAGAAAATGTCCAGCGGTTTGAATGCGCGCTCGATCGATTTCGCCCGTTTCGGACTGCTGATGTTGAATGGCGGTTTGTGGAACGGCAAGCAACTTATTCCCCGGGCGTGGGTCGAAGAATCAACGACCCCTGACCCCCTGGATCGGCGTCCATGGATGGACTTCACCGAGTTCAAGGACTCCGGTGGATATTATAAATATCACTGGTGGGGTCGTGTGCGGCCTGACGGACACATTGAGTATTTCGCCTACGGCACGCATGGGCAGTATATCTTCATCTGTCCGACCAACCAGATCGTGATCGTGCGAAACGGAAACAGCGCAGGCCAGGTGGATGACTGGCTGGCGCTATTCACTGAATTGGAAAACAAACTGCTGGCAGGCCAGGATTGAACGTGGGGGTTGACATCCCGGTCCTGTTCGAGGATGATGCCCTGCTGGTGATCGATAAACCGGCCGGGGTGCTCTCCCTGCCGGATGGCTACGATCGCAACCTGCCTCACCTGGCAACGCTCCTGGCACCTCGTTATGGCCGGTTATGGCTGGTGCACCGGCTCGACCGCGACACGAGCGGCATCTTGGTCCTGGCGCGCTCGGCTGAGGCCCATCATGACCTGAACGACCAGTTCCGCGAGCGACGGGTGGAGAAGCTTTACCAGGCGCTGGTTATACCAACCCCAACCTGGGAAAAGATCCGTGCTGAATTCCCGCTGCGCAAGGACGGCGACCGCCAGCATCGCACGGTGGTCGACCCGCAACGCGGCAAGCCCGCCAGGACGGATTTCGAGGTCCTGGAACGCTTCCCGCAGGCTGCCTTGCTGGCTGCCAGGCCTTATACCGGCTATACGCATCAAATTCGCGCACACCTGCGGGGATTGGGCTGCTCGATCCTGGGCGATGAACTGTACCGGCTGCCTGACAGTCCAACCTTTCCGCCCCCGTTGATCCCACGCATGGCTCTGCATGCATTTCAGTTGACACTGACCCATCCGCTGACTGGTAAACCGTTATTTATTAACTCACCATTACCCCTTGATTTATTATCTGCAATTACATTATTACGAGACACCTTTGATTAATACTCAAATTATAGCTATAATTTTATAACTATAATAAATAGGTTATTGACTTTTGTATTTATTATGGTATATTAGTTAAGAACCACTCGAGGAGCCTTGTGCTCGTAGGGTGGTGGCTTTTTTAATTATGGGGATAACAAACAATTCCATGGCCATACTTATTATTTTTCGTTGCTTCAGTATTAAGAACTGGATCAAGAATAGATAACCAATTATTAAGTGTTTTATCGGTTAGATTAGTGGGGAATCTTGGATTAAGTGATTTTTTCGTAAGCCTGATTAGCATATAGTTATAAACAAGAAATGCAGCTAAATCACTAATTTGGACGAAGAATGAGTTTGATGATACCTTTGGCAGTGGATCTTCTATCAATCTTTCAATAGGGTGTGATGCAGTTTTCCCGGGTGTTGATCTTGAGGGAATGTTATTAAAAACTTGAATTCTTCTTGTAGTTTTCCTCATTTTACTGATTCTGCCATCATCAGAAATTATTATAAGTTTATCGATTTTTGTTGAATTATCAATTCGTTGGATTGAGTAAGTGAGAGCTGTATCTAATACAAGATAATCTGTCTTCTTTATAATCGATTTATTAATTACCACATTTACTATTTGTAGTGGAAGCACTGATACAACAGAACAATAATCCTCAATTATTGAGACTCTCTCAATATCAGACAAATTTAGTTGACGAAAAGGTTTTTTACCCAATAAAAAGTCTTTAACATGTATTTCCATTTTAGATGGAAGTTTTGACTTTATGGATAATCGGAAATCCTTTATTGTATTAAATGCAATTCGCCAATTATCTTCATGTATGTAGTTTGCAGATAAAGTGAAAATAGGGGATGCTCCATTTGGGAAACCATCATCACCTGATTCATCATAATATATTAGATACATATCAATTTCCTTTTAATATAAGTAAAACTGATAAGCAATCAAATTATTCAGATTATTATTATCATAGCATAATAAATGTAGAAAATAATCAATCAATATATATGATATTAAAATTTAGTAAAAATATATTCGAAATAATTTCAAAATAAATCGAGGTAAAATCCTCGTATGCGATGCTGTAAACACTCTTTTTCCCCAAGCGTATTTCATGAATAAACGACTGGTCACCATTTTACAAACATTAGGCGTCTGCGTCCTGTTCGCGCTGGGCGTCGTTTTAATGAAGGTTGGGCTTAAAAGCGTGGACCCGATCACCATGGCCTGGCTGCCGGTTGCGATCGGCATGCTGGCCATGACACTCTATACCTTTGGGATCAAACGCCAGTCGATCCCTAAAAAGCTGGACAATAAGATCTGGCTGCAGATCGTCATCATCGGTATCTGCAACTTCACCATCTCGCGCATGGTCAAACCCTTTGCACTGGATAGCATGCCGGCGGCAACCTACTCCTACCTGACCCAGTTCCAGGGTTTCGTCACCATGGCGCTCAGCATCGCCATCCTGCGCGAGGTGCCAACCATCTGGCAGCTGCTCGGCGCGGTGGTCGCCTTTGGTGGGCTCCGGCTTTTCTTCCTCCAGGTACCCTCAACAGCGGAATGGCTCGGAATTGGCCTGATCGCCGTGGCCTGGCTGGCGACCGCATACACCAACAATGCCACCCGCAAGGTCATGCTGGTGACGAATAATGGCATCGATAACAATGTCTTTTCAACCTTGCTGATCCTGATCGGTGGCTCGGTCGCGATCATCATCGGCTTAAGCCTGGGTTGGCCACCGCAGGTGCCGGACCTGGCCAGTTGGGGTGTGATCCTCTATATCGGGTTGGTATCGATCGCTTTCAATTTGACTGCCTGGAATTACATCCTGCGCACACTGCGGTCTTATGAAGCCAGCATCCTGAGCGCTTCAGTGGTTATCTTCACCGCACTGCTGTCGCTGGTGATTTTGGACGAGAAGCTGGCTCTGCATCAATGGTTCGGCATCCTGGCCATGATCGCCGGGCTGGCACTGGTCCAGGTACGCAAAGGCCGTTTGGATGTTTTGTGGCGGCGTATCTTCAAACGAGGCACTGTAAATCAAAGCGAGGCAGGTTAACCTGCCTCGCTGTTTATTTGAATAAACTATTAGATGTGTTTCTGGTACACGCGGTGATTCTTGTAGGCTCGCCCGCCCAGGTTGATCAGGTCCTTGCGCATCTGTTGGGTGGTTTCAGCCACCTGCGTCATCTCGAGGTGTTCGAAATGATAACCCGGGGTTTTGAGCGTTTTTTCCAACTCAGAATACATCAAGGCATTACCACCCAGCCCCTGGTAGGCGGGTAACACACCTGCTCCATTGCCAGAGATCCACTTGGTACGTTTTAAGCTCAGCATCAGATCGACGATCGCCCAGGGTGTGAGCTTGCCCTTGGCGCGCTGGATGGCCGGGGTGATATCCGGGAAACCCAACAGGAAACCGACCACCTTATCGTTATGCAGGATGATCTTGACCAAATTGGGATCCGCCACGGTCATGATGCCATCCATGGCATATTTGATTTCCTTGTCCGTCAGCGGGTAATACTCCCAGTTGTAAACGAAAGTCTCGTTATAGGCGTGCCCGATGGCCGGCGCCCAACTCACCAGTTCCTTCTTGTTCTTGAAACGCTTGACGGTGAATGTGCCCCGCTTTTGGACCAGTTCGGCTGCCTTATGCACCTTCTCCGACAGGTTGAAATCCTTGCGTGCCAGGTAACAGGACACAAAATCAACTTCCTTGGTAAAACCCAGCTTCTCCACAAGCTTCACGTAGTATGCGAAGTTGTAGTTCATCATGGTCATCATCTGGTGCTCTTCGAAACCCTCGATCTGAATGCCATAACCATCGAAGGAGCTGAAGCCTTTGGGTCCTATAATTTTATTCAGACCGCGTGCCCTGGCCCAATCAGTGACTGTTTTAAAGAGTGCATCCGCCACTTCCTGGTCATCCTCGCACTCGAAGAAGTAGAACTCGGCGTCCTTGACCTTATGATAGGCATTGAAAGGCTTGTTCTCAAGCGCAGTGATGCGCCCGGCGTCGCGACCGTCTTTAACGGCGATGAAGGAATCGGCTTCAGAATGCTCATAGAAAGGATGCTTGGCGGGGTTCAGCGTGTTACGCACATCCACCTTGAAGGGCGGGCACCACTGCGGGCAATTCTTGTAGAGGCGAAAAGGGATCTCGACGAAACGATTGACCTGTTTTTTATTACGATAATCGACCTTTTCAATTGTGACCATCGGCTGACTCCATTATATTGGGATGATTGCGTAAAACCCGCTGAAAAGATGAGTATACACCCAAGCCCCCGCCCGGACAATAACCAGGGCCGGTAAGCCTGGCTGGGCTGAATTCTATAACACTTGTATCACTTTAAGGTATCGCCTATAATTCGTCTTATAAAGAGGTGTCATTATGAAAAACCGCGCGGCTGCGATCATTCCCCTGCTTAGTATCATCCTGATGGCAATGGCTTGCTCGCTCGGCCAGGTGACACCCAGCCTTCAACCCACGCTCGAACCAACTGCCGCACCCAGCAACACACCGGCTCCAACCCCCACCGAGACACAGATCGCCGTACTGCCCACAACCGAACCACCGGTCAGCCGGTTGTACAGCGTGGCCTTGTTGACACCCGGCCACACCGCCAACATACGCTCGGCGCCGGGTCAGGACACGCCCATTATAGGATCATTGACCTACGACAGCGGTCTGATCAGCGGCACCGGCAACACGGCCGAGGCGGATGGCTTGCACTGGATCGAGATCGCCTATGCCCAGAACACGAACGCCTGGGTTTCCAGCCTGTACCTGACCGAATACGTACCCCAAACAACCTTTTGCAGTGACCAACAAGTCCTGGATCTGATCGAAAACTTCAGGGGCGCGCTGATCACCAAGGACGGCGCTTTATTTAAAGAGACCGTCAGCCCGACGCGCGGATTGTCGGTCCGGCTGTTGAATGGCGGTAATTTCGCCAACTATACACCCGAGCAGGTCTCCTGGCTGTTCAAGAGCAGCTATGCCTATGATTGGGGTACGGCTGCCGGCAGCGGGTTGGAAGTGAAGGGTTCGTTCATGGATGAAGTCTATCCATCGCTGTTGAAGACCTTCGACACGGAAGCCCGTTATTACTGCAACCAGGTCATGCTGGAAACCAACTATCCGGCCGACTGGCCGAATTATTTTTCCAACTTTAATTTCTACTCAGTGAATTCACCCATCATCCCTGGGGAGGAGTTGGACTGGCATACTTACCTGGTTGGATTTGAATACGTGGATGGAAAGCCATATATCATGAGCCTGATACATTACGCCTGGGAGCCGTAGAGAATAACTATTGTCTCCAGGTCCAGGCTTTGGGATCCCATATAGAAAACGACTCACCAGATAAGACTGGAGATAAAAAGGTAATGATCGCTTGATTCCCTTCATCAGCGGTTTTCTGTTTTACACCCACTTCTTTTGCCAGCTTGTTATAGTTACTGAAAAATCGCCTGTTGAGTTGTGGTGCTGAGGGTGGCAGCTTATGAGTGTTGCGCGATCTAAATGTTCCTTTTACAGCATTTCGAAGATCATCCATTTTAATTCTTTTGATTCCCGCCAGCAACAGGATATCGATCAGATCCTTCACTCTGGATGCTTCACCGCTTGCATATTCTCTCGTAAGCGCATGGACTTTTTCGGCGATCACCTGGTCG